>Ga0182034_10000520_pt1 | contig 17731 bp, 10 predicted proteins | sample flu12Cox44000172_FD_125972 | JGI IMG/M metagenome (GOLD analysis project Ga0182034, IMG submission 125972) | Lab enrichment of tropical soil microbial communities from Luquillo Experimental Forest, Puerto Rico - flux4day.12C.oxic.44.000.172 | ecosystem: Environmental > Terrestrial > Soil >... | reverse complement strand
GAAGGAACGTGCTGCCATTCACGTCGCAGGGGCCAGTCAGCAAACGGCGGAGACTGGATCGACCACACCGCTCGGAAGAACGGACCCCCGAACCATCAGCCATGAGCCATCAGCCATGACTCGGGAGCCCCGTGAGCAATGTGCTGCGCCCCTCGAGCCTCGTCCCGCGAGCCCAGGCTTGGCTTTTCCTCGATTTTTCGCGGCCCCGGGGGTTGACCCCTTTGATGAGGTGGAGTGGGAGCTGCGCGACGCCGTGATCGGCAACGAGCGCGGGGAGGTCGTCTTCGAGCAGCGCGACGTCGAGATCCCGAAGGCCTGGTCGCAGCAGGCCACCAACATCGTCGCGTCGAAGTACTTCCGTGGTCAGATTGGCACGCCCAGCCGTGAGCACAGCGTCAAGCAGCTCATCGGCCGCGTCGTAAGCACCATCACGGACTGGGGCCGCCGGCAGAAGTATTTTGCGAGCGATGAGGACCTGCGCGCCTTCAGCGACGACTTGAAGCACATCCTCGTCTACCAGAAAGCGGCGTTCAACAGCCCGGTCTGGTTCAACTGCGGGTTCGAGAAAGCGCCCCAGTGCTCGGCGTGCTTCATCAATTCCGTCGACGACACGATGGACTCGATTCTCACGCTGGCCAAGACCGAAGGCATGCTGTTCAAGTTCGGCTCCGGCACCGGGACCAATCTGTCAACAATCCGCTCGTCGCGAGAATTTCTCGCCGGCGGAGGCACCGCGTCGGGCCCCGTCAGCTTCATGAAGGGCTACGACGCGTTTGCCGGCGTCATCAAGTCCGGCGGCAAGACCCGCCGCGCCGCGAAGATGGTCGTCCTCAACGCCGACCACCCGGATATCGTCGAGTTCATCAATTGCAAGGTTGAGGAAGAAAAGAAAGCCTGGGCCCTTATCGATGCCGGATATGACGGTTCTTTCACCGGGCCCGCGTATTCCTCGGTGTTCTTCCAGAACTCGAACAACAGTGTCCGCGTGACGGATGACTTCATGCGCGCGGTGATGGACGATGGCGATTGGGACACGCATGCCGTCACGACGGGAGCGGTCGTCGACACCTACAAGGCACGCGATCTCATGCGCCTCATCGCGGAGGGGACCTACATCTGCGGCGATCCGGGCATGCAGTTCGACACGACGATCAACGAGTGGCATACCTGCTCGGAGACCGATCGGATCCGCGCGAGCAATCCGTGCTCGGAGTACATGTTCCTCGACGATTCGGCGTGCAATCTCGCGTCAATCAACTTGATGAAGTTCGTGAAGGCGGTGGAACAGCGTGATCCTTCGGGTAACGAGCTACGAGGAGCGACCGCCGAGCCACGAGCCGCGAGTACCGAGTTCGACGTGGTCGCCTACAAGGCGGCCGTCCGCACGCTCATCACGGCGCAGGAGATCATCGTCGACAACGCGAGCTATCCCACGCCGGCTATCGCGAAGAATTCGCACGCCTACCGCCCGCTCGGCCTCGGCTACGCGAACCTGGGCGCGCTTTTAATGTCGCGCGGACTTCCCTACGACAGCGACGCCGGCCGGGATTATGCGGCCGCGCTTACAGCGCTCATGACCGGGGAAGCCTACGCGCAGTCGGCGCGCATCGCGCGCGACCATGGTGGCCCATTCTCCGGCTATCCGGCCAACGCCGAGCCGTTCATGCGCGTCACGCAAAAGCATCGCGGCGCGATGCGCGATGTCAACGCACGCAACGTGCCGCCCGATCTTTGCCAGGCTGCGAAGGCCTCGTGGGACGAGGCCGTCGAATTGGGCGAGCGGTTCGGCTACCGCAACGCGCAGGTGACCGTGCTCGCGCCGACCGGCACGATTGGATTCATGATGGATTGCGATACGACCGGCGTCGAGCCGGACATCGCGCTCGTCAAGTACAAGAAGCTGGTCGGCGGCGGCCTGATGAAGATCGTCAACCAGACCGTGCCAATGGCGCTCGCCAGGCTCGGCTACACGCCGCAGCAGGTGGACGCGATCGTCGAGTACATTGATCTCAACGAAACGATCGAAGGCGCGCCGGGGCTGAAGCAGTCGCATCTGCCGGTCTTCGATTGCGCGTTCAAGGCGGCCAAGGGCCGGCGGTCCATCGAGTACATGGGCCACATCAAGATGATGGGCGCGACGCAACCGTTCATCTCAGGCGCCATCTCCAAGACCGTGAACGTCCCGAAAGAGGCCACCGTCGAGGAAATCATGCAGGCCTACATTCAGGCCTGGAAGCTCGGCGCAAAAGCGATTTCCATCTATCGCGACGGCAGCAAGCGCACGCAGCCGCTGAACACGTCGAAAGGCGATGACAAAGGCCAGAACAAGGCCTTCTCCGCGCAGGGCGCGACAGCCGCCAGCCCGGCTGACGTTCAGGCGACGGCGCGAACGCCCGTGCGCCGCAAGCTGCCCGACGAACGCCAGGCCATTACCCACAAATTCGACATCCAGGGGCACGAAGGCTACATCACGGTTGGTCTCTTCGAGGACGGGCAGCCAGGCGAGATCTTCCTCGTCATGGCGAAGGAAGGCTCGACGATCTCGGGATTTGCCGACGCCTTTGCACAGGCGATCTCCTACGCCCTGCAGTACGGTGTTCCGCTCCAGGCGCTCGTCGACAAGTTCAGCCACGTCCGGTTCGAGCCCTCGGGCATGACGCGCAACCCCGAGATCCGATTCGCGAAGTCCATCGTCGACTACATTTTCCGCTGGCTGGCGTCGAAGTTCCTGTCGCCCGAAGCGCAGTTCCATGCCGGCGTGAACGGCCGCGAGCTCGATGAGCACGCGGGTCACACGCTGATGCCAACCGGCGCAACCTCGGCGGTTCCGGCCGTCGGAAGCGGGGCGGCGGCCGCCCCGCCCGGACCGTTCTCGACGATTCAGAATCAGGAAGACGCACCGCCGTGCTCGACCTGCGGGTCGATCATGATCCGCAGCGGCGCGTGCTACAAGTGCGTCAACTGTGGGAACACGTCAGGCTGCGCATAGGACCGGACACGGCCTTCATTCCTCGAGAACGACTTTGTCGAATCGGTAGCTGAATTCGTTGGCGACATACAGGGTGTGTTCGTCCGGGCACGCGATCGCGTGGATCGAGTCGAACCACCCCGGCAGCCGCCCGAGCTTGCCGAACGTGCCGAGGATCCTGCCGTCGAGGCTCATTTTGTAGACCTTGCCGACGCTGCCGATGAAGATGACCTGATTGGGCCCCGGCGTGATGCACTCGGACCATGTGAGCCCGTCCAGATCCCATTCCTGCTTGAACTTGCCGTCGGTGTCGAATACCTGGACCCGGCTATTCTGGCGATCGGCGACGTACAGATTCGAGCTCCGATCGATCACGATGCTGTGCGGCGTGTTGAACTGTCCCGGGCGCGTTCCGCGATCGCCCCAGTACTTGATCAGGTTTCCTTCCCTCGAGAACTTCGCGACGCGCGAGTTGCCGTACCCGTCGGTGACGTAAGTGCTCCCGTCCGGCCCGACGGCAGTGTCGGTCGGTTGATAGAAGCTCGCCGGCGCAGGTATGGCACGCTCGATGCCGTGCGTCAGATAGACCCAGGGCTCGAGCCGCCGGCCGAGCGCCTGCACGATGCGCCCTTTCGGGTTGAACTTGACGACGACGTTGTTGCCGGCGTCCACGAGCCACATGTTGTTCTCGGCGTCGAACCTGACGCTGTGCGCCGCGTGGAAGATCGTCGAGCCGTCGCCAATCGACCGGATGAATGAGCCATCGGGCCCGAATTCGAGCAATGGATGGTTGCCGCGGTTCAACAGGAAAATGTGGCCCCTGGCATCGAGCGCCACGCCGACCGCCTCGGAGGGCCAGATGTTGTCGGGCAGCTTGAAGAAGTCTTCGTCGACGTGAAATCTGAGTTGCGGCGCGGCCGGCGATGCCGCAGCCGCCCGGCCGGTCGGTGCGGCTCGCTGGCTCTGACCGGAGACAACGGAAGCCACAACGGTCGCTAGCAACAGCGTCGCCGGCAGTGTTTGATTCATCGGTCTTCCTCCTCGATGGAGACAGATTGTCTACCATTCGCATCCCGAATCCCGAACCACGGTAGGATTCCGGGAATGGCTGCCCCTCGTCTCCGGTTTCTCGAAGCCGTCCCGCCCGCGAACGTTCGTCCTCGTGGCGCGCTCATCCTGCTGCATGCGTTCCCGCTGAACGCTCATATGTGGGAGCGTCAACTCGCGCTGGCCTCGCACGGCTGGCGCATCCTCGCGCCCCACTACCGCGGAATCGACGCCCCAGGGTCCCAGACGCGGGAGCCCGGTTCGGGCGGTCCCCTCGCCACGACCGTTGACGATCAGGCCGCTGACGTCATCGATCTTCTGGACTCGCTGCACATCGAAGACGCCGTAATCGGGGGACTCTCGATGGGCGGCTACGTCGCGTTCGCGATGTTCCGGCGCGCGCCGACCTATTTCCGGGGCCTCGTGCTCGCCGACACGAGGTCGCAGGCAGATACACCGGAAGGCAGGGAGGCGCGAACAAAGATGTTGGACCTCGTCCATGCTCGAGGTCCCGAAGCGATCGCCGACGACATGCTCCCCAAGCTTCTCGGCGCCACGACGCTCGCCACCCGTTCTGCGATCGCGGCCGAGGTTCGATCGATGATCCTCTCCAACACGTCCGAGTGGATCGCAAGCGCGATCCGCGTGTTGATGAGCCGGCCCGACTCCACGCCGGTCCTGAAATCGATCCGCGTTCCGACGTTAATCATCGTCGGCGAGGAGGACATCCTGACGCCGGTTTCCACTGCGGAGGACATGCATTCGCGGATTGCCGGATCCGACCTCGTCCGCATTCCGGCTGCCGGACATCTTCCAAACCTGGAGCAGCCTGAGGCATTCGATGCGGCCCTCGCGCGATTCCTCGACCATCGGGTATAGTCGACCGCATGCGGAAAATCTGTCTGGCGGTGGCTGCCCTGACGCTCGCTTCCGGGACGCTCGGCGCGCAGGAGGCGAAAAGCCTCGATGACCTCCTGGATCTCTATGTGCGTGACGGCGAGGTCTATTACCGCGCCCTGAAGAGCAACCGAATCAAGCTCGACACCTTCGTCAACCACATCGCCAGTGTGTCAAGCGATGGAGCGTCGCGCGAAGAACGCTTGGCTTTCTGGCTCAATGCTTATAACGCCATTGTCCTCCGTACCGTCGTGGATCACTATCCCATTGAGGGGCACGCGTCGGCGTACCCGCCGAAAAGCATTCGCCAGATTCCGGGCGCGTTCGAGCGGCTGACGCATCGCGTGGCCGGCCGCACCATGACCCTCGATCAAATCGAGCAGACCGTGCTGCCCGAGTTCGAGGATCCGCGCGTCTACCTGGCCCTGGGCCGCGGGGCGCGGGGTGGCGGCCGCCTTCGCAGCGAGGCGTACACGGCAGCGCGGGTAGAAACCCAGCTCGCCGAAGTTGCTAATGAATGCGTGGCGCGCCAGCAGTGCGTCAACTTCGACCGAGCTGCCAACAAGATTGTCCTGTCACCAATCTTCTCGTGGCGAGAAAAGGAGTTCACGAGCGCCTATGCCTCGAAGGCGCCTGACATCTACTCCAGCCGAAGCCCCATCGAGCGCGCCGTGCTGGCCTTCGTCGAGCCCAAGCTGCTGAACACAGAAAAGGAAGCGTTGGAGGCGAACACCTTTCAGATTAGCTACGGGCCATTCGACTGGCGCCTCAATGACCTGACCGGCCGCGGTGGACGGTAACCCCGTCCCTGCATGGATCTCCAACTGGGCGGTAAGGTCGCCATTGTTACGGGTTCGTCGCGGGGGTTGGGTCTGGCGACGGCGATGGCGCTCGCCGAGGAAGGGTGCTATGTGACCATCTGCGCGCGCGGGGAAGCGGGTCTCGACGAAGCAAGAGCGAAACTGGAGAGCTCGCCAGCGAGCATTGGCCGCGTGCTGGCGCTGAAGGCGGACCTTGCCAGCAGCGCGGGTCCAGCCGCCGTCATCGCTCAAACCGTGGACGCGTTTGGGGGCCTCGACATTCTCGTGAACAACGTCGGCCTCGCGAGAGGTGCCGGCATCACTTCGACGTCGGATGCCGAATGGCAGGAGGCCCTCGATCAGACGTTGTTCCCGGCCATCCGGGCGTCGCGCCTGGCCGTGCCCCTCATGCGGCGTCGCGGCGGAGGATCGATCGTCATGATTGCATCCATCTGGGGCCGCGAATCTGGCGGGCGCATGACGTACAACGCCGTCAAAGCCGCCGAAATCAGCCTCGCCAAGGCCATGGCGCAACAGCTTGCGCCAGACAACATCCGCGTCAACAGCGTGGCGCCTGGATCGATTCGATTTCCGGGTGGGTCGTGGGACCGTCGGGTGCACGACGATCCAGAGGGAATAGCCGAGTTCGTGAAGCGGGAGCTACCCTTCGGGCGGTTCGGCCGCCCCGAGGAGGTCGGGGCGGTCGTGGCGTTCCTTGCGTCTCCCCGTGCGAGCTGGATCAGCGGGGCAAGTGTGCCCGTTGACGGCTGCCAGTCACGCTCCCAGATCTGACATCCGAGTGCGTGTCTTCGTTGCGAGAGCTGCTGGTCGATCGACCGCCGCTTGAGATTCGGCGGGAAACGGAGGGCCGCCCGACTCTGACTCGAACCGTGACGCCTTCAGGGTTTTCGTACTCACTCCCCTGAGCCATCTCACTTTCGTTGCCGTCCCACGAGTGAAGGAAGAAACCTCTGCGCCGCACTCGCGGCTCGTGTGCAATCATCTGCACGCCTCCTCAATGAACCTCATTGACTCCCAATTCCCAGAGTAACAGTACCGTTCACTCGGTCAAGAAGAAAAAGCAGAAAACGAAGAAAAAAATGCCGCGCGACGTCGCTGCCGCAACGACCGCGCGAGCCTGGTGGTCGCCGTCGCGGCACCAAAGCGCTGGTCCAGCCAGCGCTCCTAGCGCGAGCGAGGCCTCGCAAAGGCGAACCAATAGACCGGAGCCCCTGACAAGATGAGCAAGATCGTGATACTGGTCGACACAGGTTCGTGCGCGAGCGCGTTGATCACGAAAGCGACGACTGAGATCACGAAAACCGCCGGGATGAATGGATAGCCAACCGCGCGGTACGGCCGGTTGAGATCCGGCCGCCGCCGCCGCAGCCGGTAGATCGCTGCCACGCCGAGCGCGTAAAACGGCCAGATCGCAAGGACGAACGTGTCGGTCAGCGATTCGAAGCTCCGACTCAGCACCAGCGCCATTCCGAGCAGCCCTGCCAGCAGGATCGCCACGTAGGGTGTCCGGTAGCGGGGATGGACCTTAGCGATCGTCTCAAAGAACAGCCCGTCGTCGGCCATGGCGAAAAAGACGCGCGGGCTGGCCAGCATGCTCCCGTTCAGCGAGCTGAACGACGAAATCATGACGAACATCGAGACCACGACCACACCGCCTCTCCCGAAGAGCGCGAGCATCGTGTCTGCTGCGACGAGCTGCGACTCGGCCACGCGTCCAATGGGGTTGACGTAGAGGTAGGCGACGTTGGTCATCAAATAGATCGCGATGATCGCGAGGGTTCCCAGAATGATGGCTCTGGGCAGATTCCGGTCGGGACTCTTGACCTCACCTGATGCAAACGACAGGTCAGCCCAACCGTCGTAGGCCCACAGGATGCTGACGAGCGCGAGCCCCATACCACCCATTGCGAGGGGAGCGACGGCGTCCGTCCCGCCTCCCGAACCCTGCCCCGTCAAATTGGACAACGTTGCGCCATGGCTGCCGCCGAGTACGAAGGCTGACACCGCCAGAACTGCCAGCGCCGTGAATTTCGCCCAAGTCGCGATTCCGACGACGAAGGCGCCGATGTGTGCGCCGCGGATATTCACGGCCGCGGCGAACGCGATTGCGCCGGCCGACAAACTGCGCGCGACGAGATAATGCTCGATTGGATCGATATTGAGGGACCTCAAAAGGTATTCGCCGAAGACGATCGCGATGCCCCCGAGAGCGTTGGCGCGGATGAGGATCAGCTCCGACCAGCCGAAGAGGAACGCTGGCAACCGACCCCAACCTTCACGAAGATACGCGTAGAGGCCGCCCGTCTCCGGCAGCGCGGCCGCGAGCTCTCCGAGCGACAGCGCACCGCAAAGCGTGATCGCTCCGCCAGCCAGCCAGAGCAGCAACATGACCCTCGGGTCAGGCACCTTCTGCGCGATGCCTGCCGGCGATCGGAAGATGCCGGACCCGATCGTGATCCCGATGACGAGCGCAACCGAGCTCCAGAGCCCGAGGGTGCGCGGCAGTTTTGACGTCATTTTGCTGTCAGCGAAGCCTTGAGCCATTTTCACGTTTGCCATTCCTTCGCCTGCCTGGTACTATCCCGGGGTTCCCAGAGCGCCCGCCGCGCTGGGTGAAACGCCATGCTCCCGGCCCTGACGGCTCGTCACGAAAGCCCGCTCGATCTCGCGTTGCGGCAGCTCGTGACCAGGCACGATCACCTGGTCGCCGCGGCTTCCCCTGACGGACTTCACCTTGACAATCGAGCTGACGAGGGCGACCGACCTGACACCCCCGACCTTCACGTTACGGCCGTCCGACGACTTCCCCCGACTGTTGCGCGCTTTGCGCCCTTCCCAGAAACGCTCGATCGCCGGCTCACCGACGCCCTCGTGTCGCGCGGCGTCCGTCAGCTCTACACACATCAAGCCGAAGCCATCGGCCACACGCTCTCTCGCCGCAACGTGGTCATCGTCACGCCGACCGCGTCAGGCAAGACCTTGTGCTACAACGCGCCGGTCCTGAACGCGATTCTCAATGACCCGTCGAGCCGCGCGTTGTATCTGTTTCCCACCAAGGCACTTGCCCAGGATCAGCTTGCCGAGCTGCATGGTCTGTGCGAGACCATCGCCGCGTCGAGCGGCGAGCAGGTCGGTGTCTTCACCTACGACGGTGACACGCCCCAGGACGCGCGCCGCGCCATCCGCTCGCGCGCGCAGGTCGTGCTCAGCAATCCAGACATGGTGCACTCGGGCATTCTTCCGCACCACCCCCGGTGGGCCAAGCTGTTCGAGAACCTCGCGTTCGTGGTCATCGACGAGCTGCACGCCTACCGTGGAGTCTTCGGAAGCCATCTCGCCAACGTCCTGCGCCGGCTGTGCCGCATTTGCCGGCATTACGGATCGAATCCCGTTTTCGTCTGCTCGTCGGCAACCATCGCCAATCCGCGCGAGCTCGCCGAGCGTCTGACCGAGCAACCGTTCGAACTGGTGGACCGGAGCGGCGCGCCGCGCGGCGAGAAGCTCTTCGTCTTCGTCAATCCGCCGGTCGTGAACCATCAACTCGGGATTCGGCGGTCGTATTTGACGGAGGCCCGGCGAGTCGCCGGCGAATTCCTGAAACGTGACCTCCAGCTCATCGTGTTCGCGCAGAGTCGTCTTGCCACCGAGATCTTGACGACGTACTTGAAGGATGACTTCGAGCGCCATCCGCGAATCCCGCACCGCCCGGAGCGCATCCGGGGCTACCGCGGCGGCTACCTCCCGCTGCGGCGCCGCGAGATTGAGCGCGGCCTCCGTGAAGGCGAGGTGCGCGCTGTCGTGTCGACCAACGCGCTCGAGCTCGGAATCGACATCGGCGCGCTGGACGTGTCCGTGATGGCCGGGTACCCCGGCACGATCGCCGGGACGTGGCAGCGGGCCGGACGCGCGGGGCGCCGGGCGGGCCGATCGGCGGCCGTGCTGGTGGCCTCGAGCGCGCCGCTCGATCAGTTCGTGATCCGCAACCCGGCGTATTTTTTCGATGCGTCGCCTGAGCGCGCCCTCATCGACCCGGATAACCTTCACATTCTCGTCGACCACATCAAGTGCGCTGCGTTCGAGCTGCCGTTCAGCGGCGAGGAAGCCTTTGGCCGGCACGACCTGCCGGAGATTCTGGGCGTCCTGGCCGAGCAGGGGCTCGTCCACCGGGAGCCGAGCCACACGATCGATCATCAACAAGCCACGACGGGCGAAGCAGCCAGATGGACCTGGATCAACGAGTCCTATCCCGCCGATGCCGTCAGCCTCCGTTCGATCTCTTCGGACAACTTCGTCATCGTCGACACAACCGCTGAGACGCGGGTGATCGGCGAGACGGACTTCACGAGCGGTCCCGCGACCGTGCACCCGAACGCGATCTACATGGTAGAAGGGCAGCTGTATCACGTGGACACGCTCGATTTCGAGGGGCGCAAAGCGTTCGTCCGCGAAATCGACTGCGACTACTATACAGATGCGATCACGTACACGCGCGTGACCCCCATCGACGTGTTCGCGACGGAGCCCGTCCGGACGCACGGCGAGGTGCACGTCGTGTCACGGGTCGTGGGTTTCAAGAAGATCAAGTTTTACACGAACGAGAACGTCGGTTCCGGCGAGCTCGATCTGCCGGAACAGCAGATGCATACGACTGCGTACTGGCTCACGATCCCGGCGGAGGTCATGGGATGGCTCCCGTACGCTCCGGACGACCGGCGCGATGGCGTCGTGGGGCTGGCTTTCGCGCTGAAGCAGGTCGCGCAGCTGCTGCTGATGTGCGATCGGCATGATGTGGGCATTTCAATCGACAGTGAGGACTCTGCCCGTTCCGGACCAACCCACACGGCCGACCCGACCCACTCGACCGACGCGACTCACTCGACCCACTCGACCCAGAGGATATTCGTGTACGACAATTATCCCGGAGGCATCGGATTCAGTGCGCCGCTGTTTCAGATGCACGAAGAGCTCCTTACGAACACCCGGCGGTTGATCGGCGAATGTGGGTGCGCGACCGGATGCCCCGGCTGCGTTGGGCCGGTCGGGAACACGGGGCCGCTTGCGAAGACCGTCGCTCTCAGAATCCTCGATCTGATGAGTCAAGTCACAAACCGACTCGCTGCAGGCGCTGCACTCGACCGACCAGAATCAGTCGACCGGCCGAGCTTATCTGGCCCGCCGGAGGCGTTTTGACCTCGCTCGCCGAGCGCATTCGCGGCATCGTCGTTCCGGGATCTGGATCCCCGTCCCGCTCCTGGCCGGGATCTCGAATTTCGAGTCCCGAGTCCCCAATCCCGAATCCAGAAGCCCGGGACTTATCTCCCCTTGGCGGCGAGTGGCGCGACGGCTGTTTCGTCGTCGACCGGTTTTGGGAGTCGTCGGTAAGTCACGGCCGTGACCAGGTCGGTCATCTGGCCGATCGGATCCACAACGCGGCCGAGGAGGCGCCCTTTTTCACCGGAGGCAGGCCGGCTCGGCCGCCGTTCGTGTTCCTTGACCTTGAGACGACCGGGTTGAGCGGCGGCGCGGGCACGCACGCCTTTCTCGTCGGCTGCGGCTGGTTCGACGAAGGACGGTTTGTCACGCGGCAGTTCGTGATGGCGCGGTTCTCGGACGAGCGTCCGATGCTCGAGACCATCGCCCGCGAATGCGCTCGCGCGGGGGCCCTCGTCAGCTTCAATGGCAAGTCGTTCGACGCCCCGCTCCTCGAGACGCGTTATCTGTTTCACCGACTCGCGTGGTTCGGCGTGCAGCTGCCTCACCTGGACGTCCTGCATCCGGCCCGTCAGTTCTGGAGGCGGGATGACTGCTCGCTGCTGGCGCTCGAGCGCCATCTGGTGGGCCACCGTCGGGTCGGCGATGTGCCGGGCATCGACATCCCAGGCCGGTACTTTCAGTTCGTGCGCACGGGCGATGCACGGCCCCTCCGCGCCGTCCTGGAGCACAATCGACTGGATCTTCTGTCACTCGCCGCGTTGACCGCACGGCTGCTGGATCTGGCGCAGCGTGGAGCGGGCGCCGCCCGCGATGCCCGTGAAGCGCTGGCGCTCGGCCGCTTGTTTGCGCGCGCGGGGCTCGATGCTCGCTCGCGCGAGGCATACTCACACTCCATTGCGATGAGCCACGCTCCAAAGGGCGCGTTCGACGGCGTCAAGGTCGAAGGTCTTCGTGCGCTGGCACTCGCATGGCGGCAGGCTCGCGGGTTCGAGGAAGCTGCGCGCTGCTGGCGGGAGCTGCTCGAGATACGCGGATGCCCTGCCCACATCGCGGCCGAGGCAGCCGAAGCGCTCGCGATCCATCAGGAGCATCGCGTGCGCGATCTCGTAATGGCTCGATCGTATGCGGTACTGAATCTGGAAAGGGCGGAGCTGGGCGCTCGGGCCGGGGGAAAAGACCAGAACGCGTGGACCCAGGCAGTGCGGCACCGCCTGGATCGGATTGACCGAAAGCTCGCGGCTCCTACCGCGCCGCCGCCGTCTCTCGCTTTGCCTTTGCTGCCTTTTTCCGCTGCTCCGACGTCTGGGCCCCGAACTTCTTGGTGAACCGCTCGACGCGGCCCTCAGTATCGATCAACTTCTGACGGCCGGTAAAAAACGGATGACAGTTCGAACAGATTTCAAGGTGCAACTCGGGCTTGGTCGACCGCGTCTTCCAGGTTGCCCCGCATGCGCACCGGACTTCGACGACGTTGTACTTGGGGTGAATGCCTTCCTTCACAGCGAGCTCCTTGGGCCTTCAAACAAAACCCCATTATAGCAGCCTCAGGCGGCGAACGTCTGATAGAGCAGGAACACGTTCAATGCCACAATGACCCCCGCGACCGCCCACCCGAGCCCCTTTACCCACGCGGGATTCGCGAACGGCCCCATCTTTTCACGGTCGCTCGTGAACGCCATGAGCGGCACCACGGCGAAGGGAAGCTGCAGGCTCAGAATCACCTGGCTGAGGATGATGAGCGAACCCGTTCCTCGCTCGCCGTACACCGCGACGACCACAATCGCGGGGATGATGGCGATGACCCGCGTAATAAGCCGCCGAAGCCACGGGCGCAGGCGCAGGTTGATGAACCCTTCCATCACAATCTGCCCGGCGAGCGTCCCGGTCAGCGTCGCGTTCTGACCCGAACAGAGCAGTGCGACGGCGAACAATCCACCCGCCAGCGTCGTCCCCAGAAGCGGCGACAAGAGCTGATAGGCGTCGGAGATGTCCGCGACGTCTTGATGACCCGTTCCGTGGAACACGGCCGCTGCCATCACGAGTATCGCTGCGTTGATGAAGAGCGCCGACATCAGCGCAACCGAGGAGTCGATTGTCGCGTAGCGAATCGCCTCGCGCTTGCCTTCGAGCGTGTCCGCGTACTTACGCGTCTGCACGATCGACGAGTGGAGATATAGATTGTGCGGCATGACCGTCGCGCCGAGGATGCTGATGGCGATGTACAGCATGTCCCGGTTGCGGAGGATCGCCGCGCGCGGGATGAATCCCGCCGTCGCCCCGGCCAGATCCGGCCTCGAGAGGACGATCTCGACGGCGAACGAGCCGGCGATGAGCACGATGAGCGCCACGACAAGCGCTTCGACATAGCGGAAGCCGCGGTGCTGCAGGAAGAGAACCACGAGCACGTCCAGCGCAGTAAGGGTGACGCCCCAGATGAGCGGCAGCCCCAGCAACAGGTTGAGCGCAATCGCTGCGCCGATGACTTCCGCCAGGTCGCATGCCGCGATTGCAATCTCGCACAGCAACCAGAGCAGGATTGTGACGGGCTTCGAATAGCTGTCGCGGCACGCCTGAGCCAGATCACGCCCGCCGGCAATTCCCAGCCGGGCTGCGAGCGCCTGGAGCAAGATCGCCATCAGATTGGAAATCATGATCACGCTGAGCAGCGTGTAGCCATACCGGGCGCCACCGGCGAGGTCGGTCGCCCAGTTGCCTGGGTCCATGTACCCGACGGCGACGAGATAACCCGGCCCGGCAAACGCAAGCAGCTTCCGCCAGAATCCAGCGGCTTGCGGGATCGCTATCGATCGGTGGACTTCGGGGAGGCTGACCTCGCGAGAGGGCAGACGCCAACCGCGAGGCGTCGAAGAGGACGTTTCAGTGGACATCGCGGCGTATTTTGAGGAGTCAAACTTATCTTCACATGTATCCGTCCTGCGTGTCAATCGTGCCGCAGCCTGGGTTGGGGACCTCAGCGAGCGTGGTTTTTGAATCGTTCGCGCAGCTCGGACTTCTTGAACTTGCCCGCCGAGGTGCGGGGGATCGCTTCAATGAACTCGAAAGCGTCGGGCAGCCAGAATTTCGGGAACTGGCCGGCGAGAAACTCGCGCAGCTCGGCAGGCGACGCCGCCGCTCCAGACTTCAAGACGACGGCCGCCAGGGGCCGTTCGCTCCATTTCGCGTCCGCGACCGGGATCACCGCCGCCTCGGCGACAGCCGGATGGCCCATTAGCGCGCACTCGAGCGCCACCGACGAGATCCATTCGCCGCCGGACTTGATGAGATCCTTCGCGCGATCTTGGACTTGGATGGTTCCGTCGGGGTCGATCGTGACGATGTCCCCAGTCCTGAACCAGCCGTCCTCCGTGAACCGGTCCGCCGAATCCGCCGGCTTGTAATAAGCGCTCGCCACCCATGGGCCGCGCACTTCCAATTCACCCATCGTCTCGCCATCCCATGGAACGAAACCCCGCTCGTTGGCCGCGCGGATCTCCACGAACGGCGCTGGACGGCCCTGTTTCGCGCGATAGCGAAACTTCAGCGCTTCACGCGACTCGGGTGTCGCATCGCAGGCCTCGTCCATCAAGGCGGGTACTTTCGACATCGTTCCGAGCGGTGCCATCTCCGTCATGCCCCAGGCGTGATAAATCCGCAGCCCGTAGCGCTTCTCGAACGCTTCGATAAGCGCTTGCGGCACCGCCGAGCCGCCGACGTACATGGCGCGAATGCGCGACAGATCGAACCGGCCCGGGTTCGCGTCCAGGTACTGGAGGACGCCAATCCATACGGTCGGCACGCCACCGGTGAGCGTGACGCGCTCACGGTGAAACAGATCGACGACATTCGGGGCATCCAGATGGGGACCCGGCAGCACGAGCTTGGCGCCCACCATTACCGCAGCGAACGGCATCCCCCACGCGTTGGCGTGGAACATCGGCACGACGGGAAGGATCGTGTCCGCCTCGCGGATGCCCATACAGTGATCGAGGCACAGACCGAGCGTATGTAGCGTCAGCGCGCGATGGGAATAGGCGACCCCTTTTGGCTTGCCCGTCGTCCCGGTTGTGTAGCACATCGCGACCGCTGCGCGCTCGTCCGGATCAGGTTCGTCGCCGAGCGGCGGGGCCGTTCGGATGAGCGCTTCGTAGTCGAGATCGCCTCGGCGGATGTCAGCAGACTCTTCGCGTCCCTTGCCCGATGGCTGGCCCGCGCCGACGGCATCAGACTGACCCGCGCCGGGGGAGGTAGGGGGGGCGATCACTACTGTTGCCGCTACGTTGACCTGGGGCCGGACGTTGTTCCAGAGCGGCAACAGGCATTCGTCGACCAGGACGATGCGATCTTCGGCGTGCGCCACGATGTAAGCGAGCTCGTCGGCGTGGAGACGAAGGTTCAGCGTATGGAGGACGCCGCCCGCGAGTGGGATGCCGAAGTAGGCCTCGAGGTGCTGGCTGTGGTTCCAGGCGAGCGTGGCGACGCGGTCGCCCGGGCGAAGCCCCAGGTCCCGCAGGCCGCGGGCGAGCCGCCGCGCGCGCGCCGTGAACTCGGCGTACTGGTAGCGATGAAGCGACGTGTTCACGAGACGCGAGACGATTTCCCGCCGCCCCGCCATCGTTTCCGCGCGGCGGAAGATAGCGTTGAGGGTCAGCGGGTAGTTCATCATCAAGCCCTGCATGAGGCGGATTCTATAGGCAAACGTATCAGTCTGTCCTTGCGGCACGATCACGGACGCTCTTTCTCAAAACGGGACGGCGGCAATGCTGGCCTTGTCGCACGGTCGATCGCTCAGCGACCTGAGCGGCTGGCGAAGCGTGCTGGCTTCGTGGCGAAGCGTGATGGCTGCATGGTTTGGCCGTTCTAGCAGGCCCAACGCGATCGTGAGAGCGTGACGTCCGCCCCCGAGCGTCCTCGATAGATCGCGTCTTGCGTGGTCTGAAAGGCCGCCCAGGCAAGTCTGGGTAATCCGCAGCCTAAACGGGTAGCGCCTACCCGTTCATCGCATGACTGTTTGGTGCAAAACCAGACAATCGTGCGCAGTTCGCGGGGGCATCGGATGTGCGGTGGGTCCGTCCATGGTGAGGTCGGTGTTCATCATGGACGCAGCCGCGCTGTTGGGTGTGTCACGACGAACGGTGTACTACCGAATCAAGGCTGGGCGCTTGGTAACTGTACGGACGGCGTGCGGCAGTCAACGCGTGCTCGTCGAATCCATTCAGGCCCTTTTAGGCGCCGAAGCCGCGCGGAGGGGCGTCACAGTCCCAGCCGCTGGCGCTTTAAGTACAGACCCTTCCGAGAAATGCCCAGCGACCGAGCAGCCGGCTCCAGACGGCCATGATGGTCGCGAAGGGCCGCCTTGATCATCTCGCATTCCACTCGGGCGAGAGTGGGTCCCAGCTTGTCGCGGAGCGGGATCGCGATCTCGCGTCCGTTGACGGTGGGGTGTCGCAAGTCGGGCATGGCGGCGACGATGTCGGCAGAAATCGAGTCGGGCTCGAGGGTCGAGTTCGGCTCGGCGAGCGCCACCATCCGCCGGATTTCGTTCTGAAGCTGGCGGACGTTGCCCGGCCAGCGGAAGAGAAGCAGACGCTCCAGCGTTTCCTCTGCGACCTCGAGGTAGCCTTTGTCGTACTCGCGCGCTGCTTGCGCGACGAAGCGGGTGATCATGGCCGGGATCTCGTCGCGGCGTTCGCGGAGCGGCTTGATCGGCAGGTTTACGACGTTGAGCCGGTAGAACAGGTCCTCGCGGAACTTTCCGTCACGGACCGCGTTCAGGAGATTGGTGTTGGTGGCGGCGACAATACGAACGTCGACGTTGAGGGGAGAGGGCTCGCCGAGCGGCGCGATTTCGCCGTAATCGAGGAAGCGGAGCAGTTTGGGCTGGAGGTCGAGGCTCATCTCGCCGACCTCGTCGAGGAACAGCGTGCCGCCGGCAGCGCTACGGATGAGTCCGAGCTGGTCGCGGTCGGCGCCGGTAAAGGCGCCGCGGCGGTAGCCGAACAGCTGGCTCTCGAGCAGCTCGCGCGGAATGGCCGCGCAGTTGAAGGGGACGAACGGCCGCTGAGCGCGGTTGGAGAAGTCGTGAATCGCCCGCGCGAGAATCTCCTTGCCGGTGCCGCTCTCGCCTGTGATCAGTACGGTGACTTTCGTTTGAGCGACCCGTTGTGCGAAGTTCATGTTGTCGCTCATGTGGCCGGAGATTACGGCTCCTTGTTCTACACCAGCAAGTTCTTCCGATGCCCAAAGGGTCGACCGCCGTTCGCGATCCAGACGGCCTCGCTCTAGCTCCTCGAGTCTTTCAATCAGTACACTTATCAAGTTTAGTGTGCCGTCGGTCTCCACTGCGGCAGTTGGGGTCACAACGAGTTCGATCGTGTGATCTTTGGCGGAGCCGATTCTGAACTTTCGTTCAGACCGGGCTATCGCTGCCCCGCGCTTGCCGAACTCGGCCAGGATCCTGGTGCCACCACGTGGCTCACAGGCCTCAACTACGGCTCGTGTGGCGCAGCCGATTCTAACCAAAAGGTCTCCTAACTCTGACGCGATCAGTTCCGGTCGCGAGAAATGAAGTAGTACAGCGACCAATGCGTGGAACACGTTGCGGCCACTCGTGTCAACGTCAGGACGAACATTACGCCCGTTTTCAGCGGTGGGTTCATTTTGGGGCAGCCTTACGCTCAGTCCCAGGTATATCAGGGTGGGGACGTTCGTCGCGACCTCGCATATGCGCCGAGCGCGTTCTGAATATAAGCTTGCTTCCTCGAGCCGATTCTCGTCGACCAAGCCG
>Ga0182034_10000519_pt1 | contig 17739 bp, 16 predicted proteins | sample flu12Cox44000172_FD_125972 | JGI IMG/M metagenome (GOLD analysis project Ga0182034, IMG submission 125972) | Lab enrichment of tropical soil microbial communities from Luquillo Experimental Forest, Puerto Rico - flux4day.12C.oxic.44.000.172 | ecosystem: Environmental > Terrestrial > Soil >... | reverse complement strand
TCCAGAGGTCTGGACTCATTTGTAAAGTTTACCGGCCGCCTTCCTGACAGCGAGGTTGGCGCCTACTTCTCAACCGCTGAAGTCGGCGTCGCGCCTGACCCCAAGAACGCCATGAACGATAAATCGACGATGAACAAGATCCTCGAGTACATGGGTTATGGACTCCCGGTCGTCCAGTACGATCTCACTGAAGGTCGGCGGTCGGCAGCCGACGCCGCCCTCTACGCCCGTCCCAACGACCCCACCGACTTCGCGGAGAAGGTGCTAACGCTGTTGGATTCGGAAGCGCTGCGCCGCGAACTGGGGCAACGCGGCCGGAAAAGGATCGAAGAGTCTTTTAACTGGGAGACCGACAAGCAGGTGCTGCTTAAAGCCTACGAGACCGCGTTAAAGCCCCGGGGTACCTGAAACTGGCCCTGGCCAACTCTGAAGGGACTGTGTGAAAACTGGCGGCCGCGCCGCGCCGGCGTGTGGAAAGGCTCAGAATGTTTGAAGAAAATCGCGGCTCTGCCCTCTGCTGTGCGAAAGGGCTCAGCCCTTCCGGACCTCAGGTTCAAGATTAAACTCTTTGGGTTCAGCCGCTTGCCGGAAAGCCGGAGGCTTTCCGCACAGCAAGCGGCGGAGCCGCAAGATCTTGCAACCACCGATTTTTTCACAGCTTCTCAGTCTTTCCGGGCAGCGGGTAAGAAAAATCAATAATCAAAGGCGAGCCCGGACCGCTAGTTTTCACACAGACTCTGAAGGCTCCCGTGGCGGCATCATTCGTCTGCCGAGGTGGGATTTCCAAATCTTTACGCCGTTGCGAAGGAGTCGCCGCGACTCATCGCACACCTATTGTGTCTTTTGGCGTTTGTGGCTTAACACTCAGCCAACCTTATGGACTGGAGGACAGAATGATCGCTGGATTGAGCAAACGAATCGGGCTACTCCGAGGGTTGCTTGTAGCAGCGAGCCTCATTGTCTCAACAGGGGCGAGCGCGCACGCGCAAGGCTGGGATGTATCCGGCCGCCGGATTGATGAGGTCCTGCGAAACGCGGTCGAGGAGAAGCGCCTGCCCGGCGTCGTCGCCATGGTGGCACAAGGGGATGCGGTGGTTTACAAAGGGGCGTTCGGTAAACAGAACACTGCCAAAGGCGTGCCAATGGCCACCGACTCGATTTTCCGGATTGCGTCAATGACAAAAGCCGTGACATCCGTAGCCGTGATGCAGCTCGTCGAGCGCGGGCGCGTGAGGCTGGATGAACCGGCTGGCACCTACCTGCCTGAACTCGCGCGCGTGCAAGTACTCGAAGGCTTTGACGCGAACGGCACGGCCAAGCTACGACCGCCTAAAACGCCGGTTACCGTCCGTCAGCTCCTCACGCATACTTCCGGTTTCGGATACGAGTTTTTCGACGGGAAACTGAGCCGCTACGTGGCCGCGGGAGGAGTGCCGAGCATACGGACCGGCGACGACGGTTTTCTGAAGGCGCCACTGCTGTTCGATCCGGGAACGAAATGGGAATACGGAATCAGCATAGACTGGCTGGGGAGGCTTGTAGAGAAGATCAGTGGCCGGTCGCTCGAGGAGTACTTTCGCCAAAACATTTTCGCGCCGCTGGGTATGGAGGACAGCTTCTTCAACGTGCCTGCGGACAAACAGACGCGCGTGGTCACCGTTCACCAGCGGAAGGATGACGGGACGCTGGCCGAGAATCCTGCGCAGATGTTCAAGCCGGCGCAGTTTTTGAGTGGCGGTGGCGGCCTGTACTCGACTGCGGCCGACTACCTGAAATTCACACGGATGCTGCTTGGAGGTGGGAGGCTGGCAAAAGCCAGGCTCCTGCAGACGGCAACGGTAGCGTTGATGGGCCGCAACCAAATCGGGGAGTTGCCGCTGACAGAGATCAAGAGCCTGGTGCCTCAGCTGGCTCGGAGCGTGCGGATGCCGGGGTCGCTGGACAAGTTCGGTTTTGGCTTCGCCATCAACACCCAACCGGTGGAAGGCGGCCGCTCCGGCGGCAGCATGGCATGGGCGGGAATCTACAACACGTTTTTCTGGATTGACCCGGCGCGGAAGACCACGGCGGTGCTAATGTTGCAGCTTGTGCCGTTTATGGACGATGCGGCGAAAGCGCTGCTCGAGGAGTTTGAGCTCGCCGTCTACAGCTCTGCGGCCGAAAAGAATGGGAGCAACCGTGCAGATCGGTAACATATTAGCATATTAGCCCAGGTTGAGTAGCCCGGAGTCCCTTGAGTTGCTAGACTAGAGTGGAAATGCTTTAATTAATCTGCCTCTTATGACTTTGCAAGAATTCCGCGATTCCCTGCTGGGCGACGAGCCACCGCGCCAGTTAAGCTTAGCCCTCGCTGGGCTGTGGTGGGATGCCAAAGGCAATTGGAAGCGGGCCCACGAATCGGCGCAGCAGGACGAGGGCCCTGCCGGCTCCTGGGTTCATGCCTACCTGCACCGCAAAGAGGGAGATTCTTCGAATGCCCGTTACTGGTACAGGCGAGCCGACAAGGTTCCAGCCCGGACTTCGCTTGAGCAGGAGTGGCTCGAGATCGCCGAGTCTCTATTGCCTGACGTCTGTCTTCCATGAGATAAAGCTGCCGCGGCCCTCTGCGCTATGCGCAGCATAACATTCACCCTTTTTCGTCAGCCTGCTAGCCTAGGAATGGTTTGGACCTTAACCAAACGTTGGGTCCAGTTAGACGGCGACGGACAGGCAGCCGTCTTCGAAGTTCTAATAGGCGCGAGGGCAACCGGTTAGCGCCGTTTCTTGCTTTCGTTCTGCGCCACCCGCGCCTTCACCATTCTCTGAACGAGTGCAGTCGGCAGTGGCTTGTCCGTGGGGAAGTGGATGGTTCCTTTGGATGTGGAGAAGCCCTTAAGTTCGTTCTTAAACGCTTCGACGATCGCGGCAGTAGGAAACAAACTGCAGTGGTCAGAAAACGCGGCGAACCACACCAGTACTCCGTTGTACTTGAACGCTGGAATCCGGTAGCTGATCGTCTCGCTAGCCTCCGGTGGCACAGCGGACCGAATCGCCGCTCGAACCTTGTTCAAGGTGCTGCGTGCGGGTTCCGGGACACCAGCAAGGTATTCATCAACGGTTTTCGGAGCGGGGTTGGCTTTCGCCGCAGAACCGCGGTTGCCAGATTTCATTTTTTTCATGCCGGCAATCCTACAACAACTTCCCCTTCCAATCCATGCTCAGCCTAGCCGCTAACCACAGCCATTAATAACCGTTCCCGAAAAGACGCTGATCTCTCAGTGTCCATCGTCCGTTGTACCGTTCAGCCAGCCTCGCCGGATACGGGACTGAGCGTCGGTGGAGCTCGCGACTTCGCGTATCGCATAGTGGGTGGTCGTCTTAGCCCCGACGTCGAAGTTGAGAAAGATCGTCTTCGACCGCCGCCGCACCTCGAGTTGGATTCCGCGGCCGGCCTTCAACCCAACCACATCCTGTGGGAGTGCCGTGAGTCTTTCTCCGTTGATGCTCATCACGACGTCTCCCCGGCTCAGGCCCGCCCGTTCAGCGTTGCTATCCGTCTCGACCGATTCCACAGTCATAAGCCCGTTTGCGCTGCGCACCCCCCAGAAACCGAGAGCGGCTTGCTTCTCGGTTTCCGTTTGCAGCACCAGTCCGGCGTAGCCTAGGTATGTGCGGTAATCGAGCTCGCGAGTCCCGGACACGTGGTCCCGGAAGAACGCCTCCACCCAGTCTCCCGGGGGCACGAGCTCGGCTACGAGCCGCCGCAGGTCGGCCTTTGTGTAGAAGCGCCCGCGGCGCGCGAAGTCGTCGTTGAGATGCCGCATCAGGTCGTCGAGACTATGACGATTGGCGCTGGCTTGTCGAATGCCCAAGTCGAGCAGGAAGCCCAGCAATTCACCCTTGTTGTAGTACGAGATGCTGCGCGCGGGACGAAGGTAGTCCGGGTACCCTTCGAGCCAGGCATCGAGGCCGGCGACTTCGGCACTCTGGAACATTCGTGCCGGCCGCTCCTGCAGGCGCTCAATCTCAGCCGCAACGTGCTCATAGAACTGCTGGCGCTTGATCAAGCCGGCGCGCAGCAGCGTGAGCTCCTGATAGGTGCTCGTGATGCCTTCGCAGAACCACAAGTCGCTTGTGTCGTTCCCGCGAATGTAGTCCACCGGCTCCAAAGTCTGAGGGCGGATACGCTTGACGTTCCATAGATGAAAGAACTCATGAGCGACGGTCAATTCCAAGCCCTCCCACCGTGTGCTGAGGTCGCTGGCAGGGAAGCTGATCGCCGTACCGTTGCGATGCTCCATCCCTCCATTACCTTCGCGCGCAAAGTGCAAGATGAAGGTGTAACGCGCAAACGGTGTATCGTGCATAAGCTCAGTTTCCGTCGCGGTTATTCTCTGCAACGACGCGAGCAGCTTCTGCGGAGAGTACTGGACGGAATCGCTGTGAACAACCACGCGATACTCCGCCCCACTCTGGTGGTAGGTAAACTCCTGGAAGCTGCCGGCTTCGGCGGGGCTGTCGGCGAGGGCGTCGTAATTGGCGGCCTTGAATTCGCCGGAGGTTTGCGAATCGTCAAGGAGGGTTCCCACTTTCCAGTCTTGCGGCAAGAGAAAACTGACTCGAGCCTCGCGGTCACGAGCGCCGGGAAGGTAGAAGAGCAGTTGGGCGAAGTTCAGGAAGGCGTGCTCCGGGTTCAAAACACAGGAAAACGGACCCTCCTCATTGGCATAGACGGCGTACGACAACTCCAGTCGTCCGCACGGTCCGTCTGCGGTCCGCCAGGTGTTTCGGTCAACGGGCACGAGCTCACGCGGTTGGCCATCACAACCGGCCTTGACGTCCTGAACATTTCTAACGAAATCGCGAATTTGGTAAAGAGCATTCCATCTCGGAAACTGTATCTCCAACGAAGGCCCAGCATCCGGCACAGTCATGGTCACCAGCACCAGGTGCGCTCCGGTCTTGCGAAGGTCGAGCAAGTAATCTATCGGTGCCCTGGGCTCTGCGGTGCATAAACCAGGAGCAATAAGTAAAAAGCGAGAGGCAAGAAGCAAGAATAGGTGACAGGTCACAGGGAACAGGTTACAGGAAACTGTTTTCTGTACCCTGTTGTTTCCTGTTCCCTCTTCCCTCTCCTGGCTTCTACTCACTTGGAACGAGCTTACCCTCTTGCCCATGATAAAAGTACACGCCGTTGGCAACGCGCTCTACAGGGCCCGTCAGGGTCACCTCACCGTTCTTGGGCCAGGTCACGTCAAGGATGCCTACCAGCGTGCGCGCGTGCACCTTACGATCTGTAAGCCCGTTGAGGATGCATGCCACTACCGCGGCGCACGAGCCGGTTCCGGACGATGCCGTTTGCCCCACTCCCCGCTCCCAGAAACGCACCTCAATTTCGTTCCTGGAGTGAACCTTGACGAACTCCACGTTCGTCCGCTTAGGAAACAATCGGCTGTTCTCGATCTCGCCACCGATAACGCGCCAGTCGACGGCTTCAAAATCCTGAACAAACGTGGAGCAGTGCGGGTTGCCCATAGAGGTCACGGTAACGGGAAGTTTTCCTCGAGAGGTCGCTAACAAGAATCCTACCACCGGTGTCGAAGCTTCGACCGCGCTGAAGGGAATCTCCTCCGGCTTAAGGATGGGCTTGCCCATACCAACACGAAATACCCACGCCCCGTGGCTTCTCCTCACCAAACAGACTGACTTTACACCCGCCGCCGTTTCAAGCTTGAGCGGTAGGGGTAGGGCTTGTCCCGGTTCGGGCATATACGGAAGGGTACGGCAAGCCGTACCCATGACAGGCACAAAAGATAGTGGGTGGCTGGCTCTCTCCAGATAATACGCCGCCGCGCATCGAATACCGTTGCCGGATATTTCCGCCTCGCTGCCATCGGCATTGAAAAAACGTATACAGGCGTTGTTTTCCTTTCGCTGTGACGCCAGAACTACAAGAAAGCCGTCAGCGCCGACTCCCGTGCGACGGTCACAGATCGCACGGGCGAGCCGCTTCAACCGGCCCGTCGAACTCGGATTGATACCGCGGCGAGTGATACCGATATCAGGGCCAGAGCTCACAATAAAGTCGTTGCCTAGGCCATGAAACTTGCCGAAAGGGATCTCGTCCATAAAAGCAGTGGTTAGTGGCTAGCAACTAGGAGCGGTGGAGTGCCTTGCCACTAGCCACTTGCCACTAGCCACTGCCTTTAATGCGACGATAAATCTGCACGCTTCCCTCTCCCGGCTCGACGAGTTGCTCGGCAAGTTCAAAGTCGCCAAATGCCTGCGGGTAGGCGCGCATAAGCTGATCAACTCTGTCGCCGTCGCCTCGAATAATCCATCCCACGGCCGGGCCTACGCCGCGCTCGAGACCTTGCCATTGCTCCCGGTTAGCTTCCGACAGCGTGTTGCGGAACGGAATTCCAAGTTCGGGATTCACACAAGGCCACTTGCCGGCAGACACGATAATCAGGCGGCCGTCATAATATTGACGTAGGTAGCGAATGATCGTCTGCTGCCTCGGCGAGCGACAAGGCGTATTGAGAATTCCCTCTTTCACTACCACTAGCTCGCTCGCTCCCCTGGAGACCGTGGAGATCGCCTGTACCCCTAGTGCCGCCACAATCGTAGCCAGAAGTGCGCCGCGCACGCGCCGCGAAAGACACGGCGCCAGCAGGAAAGAAGGAAAGATAGCGACCGCGGGCAGCATTTCCAAACCGTAGCGGAGGTTATAGTAGGTGTTCGGGAACAGGGTCGGGACATAAAGGGGGATAGAGGCGTGCGCCATCGAATGCACGTAGAATAGCAACGGGGTTAGCAGCAGCAACGCAGCGGCCCGACGACCGCGCTCGGAGCTGTCCACAACCCAGGCAATAAGACCCAGGAGGGCGAGTTCCAGCGGCAGAGCCCCGATCGTCAGCCGGCAATCCTCCAGGAAGTAGCGGGCTGAAACCAGCAGGCTGCCGTCCGTCGGATAGCGAAACCCAGTAGTTGAGATTTGGTGTGCATAGATGGCCTTTGCGGAATACTGGCCGTTGTAGAACTCCAGCGGATTGCCGAACCGCAAGCCGTTGTGCACAAGCCAGAGCACCGGTCCTGCCCCAGCGACCACGCTGAAAACCACGACTTGGCGGAAGCGCTCTCGCCAAGGCGCCCTTCGTCCCAAGAGCACATACAGAGCCGCAAAGGGAAGCAAATACCAGGCGTCGTATCGCGTGAGAGTCCCGGCAAACGCCGACAGCGCGGACCCCACGACCGCACGCCAACGTCCGGTAAGTTGAAAACGAAACAGGCCGTAGACGGTCAGCACCGACCACAAGATGGCCAACGATTCGGTCAAAGGCGTAACCGCCAGATAAAGCATATTGGGACAAAGCAGCACCGATGCGAGTGTCACCCAGGCGCCCGCGAGAGTGCGGTTCATTTCCAGGGAGAGTCGAAACAGAAACCGGGCGGTGATAACGAAGCTAACCATCGAAACCACGCTACCCGCCAGTCCCGTCCGCCAAAGATGATCGTTCCTGGCAAGGGGCGAAACCAGCAGATGAAAAGCAGGAAGCCAGCCAGTACCTATTTCGATATAACCCGGCGTGAGGGAGTCGAAGAGGCGCCGCGCCCCTTCCATGTGGGCGAGGGCGTCTCCGTAAGTGTTAGTAAGCCCGTGGATGTAAAAGAAATGCAGGCTGCCGAGCGCCATACCGAGAATCAACACCCAGCAGGCGCCGTCAGCCGCGTGACTCCGGGGTTCGACAAAAGCTCCCCAATCCCGAATCCCCATTCCTAAATCCCGCTTTGAGTCGGTTACAGGCTCAGACATCAAAGTGAGTCATGCACTTGAATTCTTGAAACCGCGCCTCGATCTCTTGCCTCTGCAGGCGAAGCAAGCGTGACAGGCCGAACTCCTCCACGGCAAAGCTTGCCATCACCGAGCCGTAAACCAGCGCCCGGCGCAGTCCCGCATCGGAGAGATCGGCGCTGCGAGCCAGGTAACCCATGAATCCACCGGCAAACGTGTCGCCGGCGCCGGTAGGGTCGTACACCTGCTCCAGGGGATAGCCGGGAGCAAAGAAGATAGTGGTGTCCTTGAAAAGGCAAGCGCCGTACTCACCCCGCTTGATCACCACCACGTTCGGCCCCAGCGCCCGGATCTCGGTTGCAGCCCGCTTGAGGTTATCAGTGCCGGACAGCATACGAGCTTCGGTCTCGTTGATTACCAGCAAGTTGACAGCAGCCAGCGTCCTTTTCAACTCCTCGGGTTTTCTCGAAATCCAGTAGTTCATCGTGTCGCAGGCCACGAGGCGGGCCTGCGGGAGTTGTTGGCGGACGTGAAGCTGTAACAGAGGATCGATGTTACCCAGAAAGACGAATTCACTGTTCAGGTAGACAGGGGGAATCTTCGGCGCGAAATGCTCGAACACATTCAATTGGGTTTCCAGCGTTCGCGCCTCGTTCATATCTACATCATATTGCCCGCGCCAGCGAAAGGTCTTGCCCTTCGCCCGTTCCAGACCCTGAATGTCAATGGACCGGCGGGTGAAAACGCTGATGGCATCGGCACCGAAGTCATCGCCCACCACCGCGACGACGTTGACCGGAGCAAAGTAGCTTGCTGTAACTGAGAAATATGTGGCCGACCCACCGAGGATCTCTTCCGCGTCGCCGTGGGGCGTCCGCAGAGAATCAAACGCAACCGAACCTACGACCAGTAAAGACATGAGGACCTTTCAATTTTGGATTAGGTGTGCCTTTGGTTCTTAATTCAGCTCAGGTATTTTTCCACCAGAAGCGCCAACTTCTTCTTGGTCCGTGCGGGTATCTTCTTCCGGTCTGTGAGGATGGCATGGGCTAGTGCCCGTCCGCACTTGCAAGTCCGCTCTCTCGGCACCCTATCGATAGCGGCACGGAGAATCTTCTGGGCGTTCGCAACGTTCCGGTTCAGGTAGTCGATTACCGTGCTGACCGTCACCGCGTCGTGCTCCGGATGCCAGCAATCGTAGTCGGTAACCATTGCAAGGGTGACGTAGCAAATCTCCGCTTCGCGCGCCAGCTTAGCTTCTTGAAGGTTAGTCATACCGATGACGTCCATGCCCCAGGCGCGATAGAGGTTGGACTCCGCCTTGGTGGAAAAAGCGGGGCCTTCCATGCACACATACGTACCGCCCTTGTGGCAGCCCACTCCTGCATCGGCGCAGGCCTGTGCCATCACGTCCTGCAGGACCGGACACACAGGGTCAGCGAAACTGATGTGGGCCACGAGCCCCTCGCCGAAAAACGTTGAAGGTCGCGCGTAAGTGCGGTCGAGAAACTGCGATGGCAGGACCATGTCCAAGGGTTTCAAGTTCTCGCGTAACGAACCCACCGCGCTTACCGAGATAATGCGCTCCACTCCCAGTTTCTTGAGGGCATAGATGTTTGCGCGAAAATTCAGCTCGGAAGGCAGCAGCACGTGTCCGCGCCCATGACGAGCGAGAAAAGCTACCTTGCGCCCTTCCAGGTCGCCCAGGAGGTAAGCGTCTGAGGCCCGGCCAAAGGGAGTGGTCACTCGAACCTCGCGCGCCCTGGCGACACCAGGCATGCGGTAAAGACCACTCCCGCCAATAATGCCGATCTCGGCTTTAGCCATCCTCACCTTTTCTGGAATCCACAGATTTACACAGAGGACACAGATTTAGCGCGCACAATGCTCATACTGCAGAAAATCGTTGTTCTTTTGTTAATCGGTGTAATCTGTGAAATCTGTGGATTCATTCATCCTTCTTTTCCTCGACCAGTTCGATCAGCACTCCTGCTGTGCTCGAAGGGTGTAGAAACGCAATAAGCTCGTTGCCCGCTCCGACGCGAGGCGTGTGGTCAATCAGTCGCACCCCGGAGCGCTCGAGCTCCCCCAGCTTCTCCGTCAGGTTGGGAACAGACAGCGTCAGGTGGTGGATTCCATGTCCCCCCTTGGCAATGAAGACGCCAATGGGTGATTCAGGTGCGGTGGCCTCCAGCAACTCGAGCCGCACCTCACCCACGCGAAAGACGGCCACACGCACCTTCTGGTCTTCCACTACTTCCTCCGAGTCCGGAGCGCAACCGAGCAGCCTCTCGAAGGCCTGTACGGCCTCACCAAGGGACGGCACCGCAATGCCCAGGTGATGAATCTTCATAGGTGTTAGGTGTCAGGTGTCAGGTATAAGCTAGGCGACGCGCCGAAGTTTAGCAACTGACACCTAGCACCTGACACCCGCTCTCTGAATCATCTCTTCAACCAGCGAATAGGGATCACGCCGGCGTTCGACCACTTCCTGGACGTACTCGTCGATGGTCTTTTCGCCCAAGCCCTCGGTTACAACCTTCTCGAAGATTCTCTGGCGCAGCAGACTCAGCAGTCGTGCCCGCCATTTAACCATCCGTCGTCGTTGTGTGACACCTTCCTGTTCACCGAACCGTCGGAATTCTCCCAGAGCTTCCTGGACTGACCTGATCCCAAGGCCGGTTGTCGCCACCGTCTTGACGATCGGAGGCAACCAGCCGTCAGGCTGAGGCGTGATGCTAAGCATAGCGCTCAGTTCCTGTTCGACGCGATCGGCGCCGGGACGATCAGCCTTGTTGATGACGAACACGTCGGCAATCTCCATCACCCCAGCCTTAAAGGTCTGAACGTCGTCGCCCATCCCCGGCACCAGCAGCAGCAGCGTGGTGTCGGCCAGCCGCGCCACGTCGACCTCATCCTGCCCCACGCCGACGGTTTCGATCAGAACCACGTCACAACCCGCCGCTTCGAGGATGGTTACGACATCGTGCGCCGCCGGAGCGAGGCCACCCAGGTGACCTCGGGTCGCCATGCTTCGGATATAAACCCCCTGATCGGTCGCCAGGCTTTGCATCCGGACGCGATCACCAAGAACCGCCCCGCCCGAAAAGGGGCTGCTTGGATCAACCGCAATGATCCCGACCTGAGGACCGGCGCGTCGATACTCGGCGGCCAATTTCTCGACCAACGTACTTTTGCCGACGCCGGGAGAACCCGTCACCCCAATCACCTCGGCGCCGCCGGCCTTCGCGAACAGAAGTTTCAGGAGGGCGTTTCCAACCGGTTCGCCGTTTTCGATGGTTGAGATGGCTCGCCCAATCGCCCGGCGATCCCCGGCGCAGACTTTAGTGGTCCAGTCGTTAAGACCTTCCAGACCTGATACTTGTTTGGCGCTTTTCAACATGCGAGGGAGTAGGGAGTGACGATTAGGGACTCGGGGATTGAAGGATTGAGGGATTCAAGACCCAAGGTGAAGGTCTCCAATCCGTCATCCCGTCAATCCTGCAATCGGTCAATCCCAATTCGTACTCCCTACTCCCGACTCGCCAGTAGTTCGCGAGCAATCACCATGCGCTGGATCTCACTGGTCCCTTCCCCTATCGTACAGAGCTTAACGTCGCGGTAGTATTTCTCGACCGGGTAGTCCTTGATGAAGCCGTAGCCACCGTGGATCTGAACGGCTTCGTTGGCCACCCTCACGGCCACTTCACCCGCGTACAGCTTGGCCATGGCACTCTCGCGCGTCACACGGCGTCCACGGTCAGCGAGGCTCGCCGCCTGGCAGGTCAACAGGCGCCCCGCTTCAATCTCTGTCGCCATGTCGGCCAGCTTCCACTGGGTCGCCTGGAACTCAGCGATCGGCTTGTCGAACTGCCGTCGCTGCTTGGCGTAGCTGATGCTCGCCTCATAGGCGCCCTGGGCCATGCCAACCGCCAGGGCAGCAATCGAAATTCGCCCCTTGTCCAGCACACGCAGGCTGTCCACAAATCCTTCGCCCGGTTGCCCCAGGCAGTTGCTCTTAGGAATGCGGCAGTCTTCAAAAATCACTTCCGCCGTGTCGCTCGCGCGCAGACCGAGTTTATTCTCCTTCTTGCCAGGACGGAATCCAGGTGTGCCTTTCTCGATGATGAAGGCAGAGATCCCATGCTTGCGCGCCACCGTATCCGTAACCGCCATGGCCACACAAACGTCGGCGTAAGTGCCGTTCGAGGTGAAGGTCTTCGAGCCGTTCAGGACCCAGGTGTCGCCTTCCAGACGCGCAGTCGTACGGGTGCCGCCTGCATCGCTGCCGGCCTGGGGTTCCGTGAGGCTCCAGCAACCCAGTCAGCTCGCCGCGCGCCAAAGGCACAAGATACTCCCGCTTCTGCTCTTCCGAACCGGCGATGAAAATGTGACCGGCGCACAGCGAGCTGTGGGCGGCTACGATGATAGCAACCGACCCATCCACCCGCGCCAGCTCTTCGACGACGCTGACATATTCGACATAGCCCAAACCCGCGCCACCATACTGCGTCGGGAAAGGCACGCCCATCAAGCCCAACTGGCCCAACTTCCCCAGGATTTCATGCGGAAAATGCTGCGCCTCGTCCCACTCCATAACGTGGGGACGAATTTCCTTCTCAGCAAATTCGCGCACCGATCGCTTGATTTCTTGCTGCTCCGGCGTTAGGTCAAAATCCAAGCCAGTGCTCTCCCGGCTCCTTGAGCCGGATCCAATGCTGGTCGCGGTGGTTGCGCTCGCATCCCCATGCGGGATTGGGATCGAGTCCACAAGGGCCACATCGGTCTCGTCGTCCTGTTCACAAGTATCGCAGTACAGGGCCGGCGCAGACCTTCAGGGCTGCGAAGGATGTGACAGGCCGCACGCAGACCAAAAGGTCTGCGCCAGCCCCGGGACACTTTCGACCAGGACGACTGGTACTCAAACCCAAAACTATAGCACAACCAAAAGGAACCAAATGAGGATGGAAGAAATGACTAGAAATGACTGGCAGCGATCGCGGTCGGACGTTGTGTTTACCAGAAATCGAGAGACGAGTTGGGGCCACATCCATTTTCGAGGCGCGCGTGTTGCCGGACTTGATGATTGATTCGCTGCTTTAAGCCGGCGCACGCATCTCGCGAATCGGCCTTACTTCAACACAGCCTGTCCCACCAGCGCAAGCGGTGGGAATCCTCGCCGCCCATTCGAGCGCCTCGTCCAAGTCCTTACAATCCAAAAGGTAGTATCCGGCAAGCTGCTCCTTCGTTTCCGCGAATGGACCGTCCGTGATCATCACTTTGCTATTCTGCACGCGGACGGTGGTGGCCGTGCTGGTCGGTTGCAATGGTTCTGCGCCCTTGAGAATACCCCGTCTGCTCGTTTCCGCCATAACAGCGCCATGTTCAGTCGCGATTCTGTCTTGCTCCTCCTGCGAAGCGGCTTCCGAGGACTGTTCATTCGAATAGATCAGTAGCATATAACGCATCGTCGGCCTCCTGAATTTTCTTTTCGTATGCCCGGTCCGGCATTCCGGGACGGGCACTTGCTAGTGTCGGAGTACAATCAAGCGCTACTTGGCCGCGGTCACAAGCCATGCGGCCCAGCCGAGGCAGACAGCTATCAAGGCGGAAGCGACGATGGGCCCCGCGAAGAAGTAAATCCAGCTCAAGATGAGGTTGGCCATCGCGAAGCCAAAAAAGACCCAGCCTAAGCCGCCGACTGCCCGCGGATCGCTCCGGGCAAGCCACCCCAGGTGCCACGCCAGGAACGCGGAGAATAACAGGGCGGCGGTTAGCAACAGGCCGAATCCGATGTAGATTCCCCCATAGGTAATCTCGGCCCCCATGAATCTCCAGTGGACACTGTTCATCGCCGCGCGAACAACGCCAACTTCCGGCGAAGGCTGGTTCCGACTGAGCAGCCCAAAAGTATGTGAGACTGCGAAAACAACGAACAAGCCTGATGCTACCCGATAAAGTAGCGTAGCGTTCATCGTTATAAGCCCCTCAGGAAAAATTGGACGCTGTCTCGGCGAGGCGCTGACTCAATCGAAAATCGATTCCGCAAAGCGGGGAAAGATCCATAATTATCCGACAATTTGGCCGTATCCAAGCCACTTTCTGAGATAACCCACCTGGCCGACGTGGTAAGTTTCGTGAAACGCCAGGAAGGCGACGAGTCCACCGACTTTCCCATCGAAAGAAGGCCTTCCTTCCGGCGCTGGCTTCGTCAGCACCTCAGCGGGCACCGCGGCCAGAGAGGCCGAAAGCCGCTCAGACACGTCCTTCCACGCTTTGCGGATTTCTTCGACTCCAGGATATTGGTCCGTGGACGCCAGCTTCGCTCCCCGGGCGAAGAGCGAGCTCCAGGGAGCCGACCACTCCGAACCCAGCGTCTTGAGCACCGTCCCCCGGCTGACGACGAGATGCCCCGCAACCCACATGAGGTGATTCGAAGCTTCGCCGAGCTTGAGAAACCAGTGTTCTGGAAGAATTCCCTCTATGGCTCTGTTCACAATGTCGGTGTTGGTTTTAAACATGCCGCTGATGCACCCAAAATTCGCGTCCATTGAATCTCCTCTCGATTTAGTTTACTGGGTTCAGCCTTTCGCCGACCAGCCCGAACGCCTTCTTTATTCCAGGGTCGAACGGACGCGCCAGCGAAGAATCCGTAGAAGGTGTGAAAAAATCTCAACTCATTGGGCTGGCGCACACCATTAGGTGTGCGTTTTCAGGAGCTCAGTCGCACCCTCGCAGACCTTAGGGTCTGCGCCAGCCGATTTTTTCACACCTGCGTAGCGGCCTCCCAGTGGTATTCGAGTACGGTCACGAAAACGTCATGATGGGCCGCACTTCAATCGATCCGAAGCGCGCCCCAGGAATCTTGGCGGCAATATCGACGGCCTCCTCGCGATCGCGTGCCTCCACCAGGTAGTAGCCGCCGAGTTGCTCCTTGGTCTCAGCGAAGGGTCCATCCATGGTAAGCCGCTTACCGTCCCGCACGCGCACCGTGGCGGCGGCCCTGGTAGGCTGCAGCGCGTGACCTCCCTCGATGGCTTCGGCGAACTCCTTGCCGAACGCCCTGTACTCGCCTAGCTCGGCAACCGCGTAGCCTTGGCTCCAACGCTCCTCGTTGTCGTAAATGAGCAGCAGGTATTGCATGTTTTCTTCCTCCTTGTCGGTAATGATTGCGCCGGGTCCTGCAGGCGCAAGCACTTATGCCCTCGCCCGATGCCTTGACTCTCTTCCGCCATCAGTACGACGTTCGATGTCCAAAAAATCGACATCGGGAGCAACTTTTCTGCACACAGCACCAAAAGTCAAGCGCCCCGGGGTCGGAGAGGCTGCGCGAACACAAAAGTTAGGAGCGCGGAAGTGCATACGGCCCCGCGATGGGCCGGTCCATGAGTAGCCGTAGGTGTGCAACCTACGGACAATAAGGTGGCACAACCCACCCAACCCCTGGGACCGAAGGGGGTTGCCCGTACGAAGGGTCGGCCCTCCAGGGCCGGCAGGGATTCTCGGCGGCCGCGTCCGCCCTGCAGCCGAGAGTCTTCGGGCGGCGGGCCGTAGGTTGCACCCCGCGCCTGCGGGAGTACTCACGGTGTCCCGCTTCGCGGACTGCGTATCCCGCACGCCACAAAGCGTGGCGGCTGAACCAAATGGTTAAACCGCCGGAATTGATTTCACAACTTTTTACTTCTTTTTACTCGCTGTTCACACACTAAGTGGCTATTTCTTGTATCGTTTAAGAGACAGAGCTAGTCAAACACAGGTAGGAGCGGCCGATGAAGAAACGCTGGCATTGGAATGAGCGCACCCGATTGGTGCTGACTTTAGAGCTCGCGGTGGTGCTGCCCGCAGCGGCTTTGATTATCTTCATGGCGATGCGTCTCAAATCTATCCAGCGCGACCGTCAGGTGGAAGCTGCGATCCAGCGGGACTTCTACGAGGTCCTGGCCATCTCGGAAAAGCATATGAGCGAGAAGGCAAATGAGATGGTGGACCAGGTGGCTCATCAGTTTCCACATCCGAACACGGCCTGCCCGGAATCGCTGGACGGTCTGCTGGAGCAATATCCCTACGCCGCCCACCTGTTCCTCTACAATCCTGATCGCGGAGCGATCTTCCGGTCCCGGCAAGCACGAATGCGCGAGCCCGACTTTCGGACCGAGGGCGACGAACTGGCGAAGATGATGGCGGGTTGGGCGAAGATCGACTACGACTATATGGTGAAGAAGCTTCACGAGTTGGCTTCGAAGGGGAAAACGCCGGTTTTTTATGAGGGCAACCACGTTTCCCGAGGAGACAGGCATCTGTACCAGTCCATTGCGGTTTTCCTGCTGCCGCACACACCAGGGGAAAGGCCCACCGTCGGCGCCATGGTGTTTGATGCCGAATACCTGCGCGACCGCTTTTTCCCCGAGATGCTCTCCAGCTGCATGAGAAGCAACTTCGCAGAGGCCAAGAGCGATAAGAGCGGCAGCCGCGCGGGAATGATGGTGCACATCAGAGGCGAATCGGATCCTCTGGCGACGTCGGCGGAGTGGGATGGCGGCACCCCCGAGGTGGAGCGGAACCTGGAGACGGCGTTTCCCGGTCTCACCCTTGCCATTAAGCTGCATGGGACAACCTTGGCGTCTTTAGGCCAGCGCTTCATCCGTACCAGCTTCCTCATCCTCGGCGCCCTCTCGGTGTTGTTGGCAGCGGGGATTCTGCTGACCTATCGCAACGTGTGGAAGGAGATGGCGCTCGCGCGCCTGAAGTCTGATTTCGTTTCCAACGTTTCCCATGAACTGCGAACTCCTCTGGCGCTGATCCGGCTTTACGCCGAAACCCTGGAGATGGGTCGGCTGAGCAGCCAGGAAAAATACCATCAGTACTACAGCATCATCCGCAAGGAGAGTGAGCGCCTGTCTGCGCTCATCAACAACATCCTGGACTTTTCCCGTATTGAGGCAGGTAGGAAGGAATACGACTTTCGCGAGACCGACATTGCCGAACTGGTGCGCAATACACTAGAGTCCTACCGGTATCAGATCGAGCAGCATGGCTTCGCCTTTCAGGAAAGCATCGCCGATGGTCTCCCTCCCCTCCGCGTCGATCGCGAGGCGATTGCTCGTTCGCTGTTGAACCTGGTGAACAACGCGCTGAAGTATTCGCAAATTGAAAAGTTCCTGGGTGTTAAGTTGTACCGCGATAACGGCTCGGTCAAACTGGAAGTGATTGACCACGGCATCGGCATTCCACCGGGCGAGCAACACAAGATCTTCGAGAAGTTCTATCGCATTTGCGATCCGCTGGTCCACAACACCAAGGGCAGCGGACTGGGGCTCTCCCTGGTGCGTCACATCGTTCAAGCGCACGGGGGAGAGGTCTCGGTGGAGAGCGCGCCCGGCAAGGGAAGCACGTTTACAATAGCACTGCCGGTGAATTCGGGAGTGCCCGCTACGAGCGCTAGCTAAGCTAGCCTGGTCGCGCGGACTGGCCGGCGAGTTGGGGTGCAATAATCGGATAGAATTCTTGCTCAGCAAGCCTCTACCCTCACGATTGGGAAGTGATGTCCATGTCCGAACAGAAGAACAACGGGAGCGAGAAACCAGCTATTGACAGGTGCGCTCGCAGCCTTGGCCTGTCCACCGATTGGCCTAATTGGCTCTTTACGCAGTCCTAGGAATGGACTAGCTTGGCTATTGGAGGTCGAAGGTTATGACCAGGATCCTTATCGTCGAGGACGAGCCCAACATGGTTGCCGGTTTGCGTGACAACTTTGAGTACGAGGGCTACGAAGTGCTGACCGCAAGTGACGGAGCGGAGGGTCTGGGACGCGCGCTTAACGACGCGCCCGACCTCGTCGTCCTCGACGTGATGATGCCCAAAATGAGCGGCCTGGAGGTGTGCAAGCAGCTCAAGGCCAAGCGCCCTTCCATTCCGGTGATTATGCTGACCGCACGCGGCCAGGAAGTGGACAAAGTTGTCGGCCT
>Ga0182034_10000518_pt1 | contig 17744 bp, 13 predicted proteins | sample flu12Cox44000172_FD_125972 | JGI IMG/M metagenome (GOLD analysis project Ga0182034, IMG submission 125972) | Lab enrichment of tropical soil microbial communities from Luquillo Experimental Forest, Puerto Rico - flux4day.12C.oxic.44.000.172 | ecosystem: Environmental > Terrestrial > Soil >... | reverse complement strand
TGGTTATCCGGTCGACAAGGGGATGTTCCGGCGCAAGCACCACGTACGTCGCGCCGAACAAAGTGTCGGGGCGCGTCGTAAAGACAGTGATTTCATCCTCCCGAGCTGCTACGCGAAATTTCACTTCGGCGCCTTCGCTCCTGCCGATCCAATTTCTCTGCAACGCTTTGATCGGCTCCGGCCAGTCAAGACCCTCCAGTTCCTCGAGCAAACGATCTGCATAGGCCGTAATACGCAGCATCCACTGACGCATTGGGCGCCGCAGGACCGGAAATCCGCCGACTTCGCTCCTGCCGTCGACGACCTCTTCGTTGGCAAGGACCGTTCCGAGTTCCGGACACCAGTTCACCGGGGCTTCCGTGACGTACGCTAAGCGGTGGTTATCGATGAATTCCCAGCGTTCGTCTTCGGTCTCATGAGGAAACTCCTCCATTCGTTTCCGAATGAGCTCTTCTACCGGGCGGGCAGTCCGCTCGTCCGGATCAAACCAGGAGTTATAGAGCTTGAGAAAGATCCATTGAGTCCATTTGTAATAATTGGGATCAGTCGTGTTGATTTCTCGAAACCAGTCATAGCTGAATCCGATTTTTTTCAGCTGTGCTTTAAAACGCTCAACGTTTTGCGCTGTTGCCACCGAAGGATGGCTGCCAGTTTTGATCGCATACTGCTCCGCGGGCAGCCCAAACGCGTCCCATCCCATCGGGTGCAAGACATTGAATCCTTTGAAGCGCTTGTACCGGGCAAGAATGTCGGTAGCTGTATATCCTTCAGGATGACCGACATGGAGCCCTTCGCCGCTGGGATAAGGAAACATGTCGAGCACATAGAATTTCGGCTTTGAGGGGTCGAACCCTGGTTCGCCCGGGTTGGGGGTACGGAAGATGCCGCTTTGTTCCCAGTATCGCTGCCATTTGGGTTCAAATTCAGGAAACGGAAACTGTTTTCGGCGCTCGTTCATGATAAAATACGGTGCAGGCTCGCTCTGAGGCTGCTCATTCTCAGGACTGGATTTCCCTGTTCGTCCGAGCAGTCTCAGGGGAGGAGGCAACTTTGAGGTGGTCATCTGACGATGCAAACACTTTTAATCGCTACTCGGAATGCGCACAAAACCCGTGAAATCGGCCAGATGCTCGGGTCGGGCTGGCGCGTCAGCGATCTTCTGTCCTTCTCCCAGAGCCCGGCAATTGAGGAGACCGGGGCTACGTTTGAGGAGAATGCGATGCTGAAGGCGTTGGGCATTTCCAGAGTTTTTACCGGCCTGGTCCTCGCAGATGATTCGGGCCTTGAAGTGGACGCGCTTGGAGGGGCGCCCGGAGTCAGATCTGCTCGATTTGCCGGTCAAGGCGCGGATGATGCGGCAAATCGACGGGCGCTCATTCAACTGTTAAAAGACGTGCCGGGTAGCGAATTTAAGGCTCGCTTCCGCTGTGTGATGGTTCTAGCAACTCAGGGCGAACTACTGGGTTCTTTCGAAGGAACTGTCGAAGGCAGAGTGATTCCGGAAGAGCGCGGTTCTGGCGGGTTCGGCTACGACGCGATGTTTATTCCTAGCGGATATTCGGAAACTTTTGGTGAATTGCAGCCGGAGATTAAAAATAGCCTGAGCCATCGAGGCAGAGCCCTTGCCAAGGTGCTCGAATTTTTGAGGAGTTGAGGGGAAGGTGCCGAACTGGAGGGCGTCCGCTCCGTCGGCGCCGTGAAATGGTGTTGATTTACGGCCGGGCGAGTCGCTCCTTCCACCGGTAGTTCCTGAAGTCTAATCGTAAAACCGGTTCACAAGTCCCCGCAAATTCATAAATTGCCCCGTTAATGGCGACTCGGACCGCGGGCTGGAAATTCTGGATCGATCGAGGTGGAACTTTCACGGACCTCGTTGCCTTGGCGCCTGACTGTACTCTCCGGACGGCAAAGCTCCTTTCAGATGATCCTGAGCATTACCCGGATGCGGCAGTCGAGGGTATTCGTCGAATATTCGATTTGCCTCGGAACGAAATTGTCCCGGTCGACCAAATCGCTGTCGTTAAAATGGGTACGACCGTTGCGACCAACGCACTCCTGGAAAGAAAAGGTGAGCGGATGGCTCTGGTTACAAACCGCGGCTTTCGGGATGTACTTCGAATAGGAACGCAACAGCGACCCGGACTTTTCGACCTGGACATTAAGCTTCCTGATCAACTTTATGAGAGGGTCGTCGAATGCGCTGGGCGAATGTCGAACGATGGGGGTGAAATCGAGCAACTCAACCTAAGCGAGACTCGGATTGCGTTCGAAAAACTGCTCACCGACGGAATCTATTGTGTCGCGATTGTCTTGATGCACGGCTATCGCTATCCGCATCATGAGCAAATCCTGGCTCAACTCGCCCGTGATCTCGGCTTTGCGCACGTGTATCCGAGTCACGAAACGAGCCGGCTCGTGAAATTTGTTGATCGGGGCCACACAACGATGGTAGACGCCTACCTCTCTCCCGTGCTCCGAAAGTATGTCGACCGACTTCACTCTGCGCTTCCTGGAGTTCGGCTACTTTTTATGCAGTCAAACGGCGGTCTGGCAGACGCGAGCCGTTTCAGGGGTAAGGACGCCATTCTTTCCGGTCCTGCAGCCGGCATCGTGGGAGCCGCAAACGTGGCCAATCGCGCCGGATTTGAGCGCGTCATCGCTTTTGACATGGGAGGGACGTCGACAGACGTGACCCATTACGCAGGCGGCTTCGAACGACGATTCGAAACTGAGATTGCCGGCATCAGGATGTGCACGCCAATGATGCACATTCATACCGTCGCGGCGGGGGGAGGATCCGTTTGTCGATTTGACGGCATGCGGCTTCGAGTCGGTCCTGAAAGCGCCGGAGCCAATCCCGGACCTGCATGCTATCGTCGCGGCGGACCGCTGACGGTTACCGATTGTAATGTTGCTCTTGGGAGATTACCGCCTCAATTTTTTCCGCATATCTTTGGGGCGAACGGCGATTTGCCGCTCGACGCGGAGATCGTCCGCACCCGGCTTGCCGAACTCGCAAACAAAATAAAGGACTTCTCACCCGAGAGCTTGGCGAGCGGTTTTCTGCGGATTGCCGTTGAAAATATGGCCAATGCCATAAAAAAAATCTCAGTAGCCCAAGGGTATGATGTTAGCCCGTATACCCTGGTGACTTTTGGAGGTGCCGGAGGCCAACACGCCTGCGCCGTAGCCGATGCGTTAGGAATGGATCGAGTTATGATCCATCCGCTCGCCGGTGTATTGTCCGCCTTTGGTATGGGCTTGGCGGAAGTCCGCGTTCTGCGAGAGCGTTCGGTCGAAAAGCCGTTCGATGAGACAGGCACTGAGGAAGCGGGGAAAACGCTCCTCGAATTAGCTGCCCAGGCCGAGAGCGAGTTGCTCGCCCAGGATCGTTCGCTGAGTCGCACGGTCTGCAAGTTGAATATTCGATACAGGGACGCAAATACGTCTTTGCCCGTGGACTTTCGGACACTGGCCGAAATGACAATGGCATTTCGCAAAGCTCATCGTTCCCGCTTCGGTTTTAATCCTGGTGTTCGACCAATGGTAATCGATTCGGTTTCGGTTGAGGCGATCGGGGAGAGCGCCGAGCAACTGGATCACCTCCAGCGGAGCCGAACCTCGCTGCGGCGGGAACCCCTGGCCAAACTTGACGTCTTTTTTAAGGAAGAATGGCGGTTAACGCCGGTTTTTGATCGAGAGTCGATCCCACCGGGATTCGCCATCAGGGGACCCGCTATTATCACTGAGCCGACGACCACAACGATCGTTGAACCGGAATGGGTGGCCGAGATCACATCTGGATTCGATCTCCTTTTATTCAGAGCTTCTCCCAGAGAGTCGGACACTTCCACCGAAACGAAGGCCAACCCGATTCTACTCGAAGTTTTCGGCAATCTGTTCATTTCGGTCGCCGAGCAGATGGGTGCTGTTCTCCAAAACTGCGCTTATTCGGTTAATATTAAGGAGCGCTTGGATTTCTCTTGCGCTCTGTTTGACGCCGAAGGGAGGCTGGTCGCAAATGCGCCGCATGTCCCGGTGCACCTGGGGTCCATGGGAACCGCCGTACGTGCCATTATCGAGCGCCGCGGAATCAAGATCCGGCCGGGAGACGTCTATGCGCTAAATGATCCGTTTGCTGGCGGTACGCACCTGCCGGATATTACCGTTGTCACCCCGGTATTCGCACGGTCCGTTATTCCGCAATTCTGGGTGGCGAGTCGCGGACATCACGCGGATGTCGGCGGTGCATCACCCGGATCGATGCCACCCGACAGCCACATGATTGAGGAGGAAGGCGTCTTGATCACAGACTTTCTTCTGGTACGCAATGGGGAATTCCGCGAAGCGGCGTTTTTATCGCTGATGAGTAGCGGCCGGTATCCGGCTCGAAATCCGGAACAGAACCTTGGAGATGTCCGTGCTCAGATCGCTGCGAACGAGAAGGGTATCCAGGAACTGAAGCGAATCGTCGATCAATTCGGGCTCGAAGTAGTCGAAGCTTACATGCATCACGTGCGGCGCAATGCGGCTGCCGAAGTGCGTTCGGTGATTCCCAAGCTTCATTCCGGGCACTTCACCCAGGAAATGGATTCAGGGGCAAAGATCAGCGTTCGAATCGAACCCGCGGGCCAGCGTGTGAAAATTGACTTCACTGGTAGCTCCGGCCAACGTGCCGACAATTTCAATGCCCCGTCGTCGATCGTTCAAGCGGTGGTTCTTTACGTTCTTCGAACATTGATAAACGCGGATCTACCGTTGAACGACGGCTGTCTGGAAGCCGTCGATCTGGTGATCCCTCAAGCCTCAATGCTGGCGCCTCTGCCTCCGGCAGCCGTCGCCGCGGGTAACGTCGAAACTTCGCAAGCTCTGGCGAACGCGCTTTACGGAGCGCTGGGCGTCCTGGCCGGAAGTCAAGGCACAATGAACAATTTGACGTTCGGAAACAGCAAATACCAATACTACGAAACGATTTGCGGCGGATCTGGAGCGGGCCGCGGTTTCGATGGCGCTTCTGCGGTGCACACCCACATGACCAATTCCAGGTTAACGGATCCGGAAATCCTCGAGTTGCGTTACCCGGTATTTGTCGAATCGTTCTCCATCCGAACGGGTTCTGGCGGCAAAGGGCGATGGCGGGGCGGCGATGGAGTGGTCCGCAAAATTCGGTTCCGCGAATCGATGACCGTAGCGATTCTAGCCAATAGCCGCAGAATTGCGCCCTTTGGAATGGAAGGTGGTGAACCGGGGCGAGTTGGGAAGACCATCGTTGTGCGAGCCGGCCAAGGGATGGAGGAGCTTGGAAGCTGCGCTAAAACAGAAGTGCGTTGCGGTGACACGATCATTGTTAAAACTCCCGGCGGCGGAGGCTTTGGCCGCGTTGAGCTTGAATCCGAAAAGAACTACGTGAACAGAAGGACGATCGGTGAGAATACTTTTTACGGCCGACCTGCATCTTCTACGCGCTACCCGCGAGGGAATACTTAAAAAGGTTCGAGATTGGATGTCGTTGCTGAAGCCGGATGGTCTCGTTATTGCCGGAGACATCGCCAGTGCGTGCCAAGCTTCTGAAGCTCTCCGGGAAATCCGCCGCTGTATTCCCGATAAACCCATAGCAATTTGCCTCGGTAACCACGATTTTTGGCTTCACGAAGATGCTCGAAATGAATGCCACGGACTATCAACGGTCATCGATCGCTATTGGGTGCCCGCAGCCGAAGCAACTGGTATTACCCTGCTCGACCGTAAAAATTTTCGGATTGGAACGGTCACGATCGTAGGAGGCTATGGGCACTACGATCTCGGATTCGCCCTGCCTGGCCTTGCCTATCGAGATGTGGCCGTCACGGAGGAGGACTATGTACGCGGGTATCCTTATCCTGACAGCCCGTTGCGGTGGCGTGATTTTGAGCTAATGCCCGGCCCCCTCCATCCGCGAACCGTTGCTTTTGAACAGGTCCAGAGAGTTACCGCCCGTGTCCGTGCAGTGCGCGACGGTCCCTTGATCGTCGTGCTTCATACGCCTCCATTTGAAGAACTGCTTGGTGTCCCAGCTTCCACAGTTTTTCCTGACGGATCGCCTCCATCGCAATATGCATTCTTTCGGGCGTACCTGGGCAATCGTGCCATGGGAGACGCCCTGCGTAACGTTAACAAAAGACTTCTTGCTGTCGTTTGCGGGCATACGCATCGCGCCGCCGGCCCTGCGAGGGTACATGATATGATTGGCATCAATATCGGTTCGGATTACGGTCGGCCCGAGGCAGCCGTCTATTCCTGCAAGACGATGACGATGGAGCGGGTACCGGATTTGTAACCAGCGAGGCCACTAGAATCCTTGAAAAGCAAAACTCGTTGCAGATGAGTCAGATTTTTTCCCGTTCCCGCACATTAGTCATTCGGTCGTTTTGCTTTTCAAGGATTCTGTTGCAATCTTGCCGGTTCTGGCCGAGTGTTTTTTTAGCGCCAGCTTGCTTTTCCGTTGTGATGTTCTGTTCGAACTTCTTGTTGCACGTCTTCTTTGAACGCAAACCTCGTTGACGATTCTGTCAGGTCCGCCCATCCTGCCGATTCTTTCTCGGCCACTATGGAGCACATTCGGAACATTGCTATTATTGCCCATGTTGATCACGGGAAGACGACTCTGGTAGATCAATTGCTGCGCCAATCCGGAACGTTTCGGGCGAATCAGAGGGTCGAAGAGCGGGTAATGGACTCGATGGATCTGGAAAGGGAAAAAGGAATCACCATCAAGGCCAAGAACGCCGCTTTCAGGTACAAGGATTATCACGTGAACATTATAGACACGCCCGGCCACGCGGATTTTGGCGGTGAAGTCGAGCGAATTATGAAAATGGTGGACGGAGTTTTACTGGTGGTCGACTCCCACGACGGTCCGCAGGCCCAGACAAAATTCGTATTGCGCAAGGCGTTGCAAAATGGCGTACGACCGATCGTCGTTATCAATAAGATCGATCGCGAGAACGCTCGTCCACACAAGGTATTGGACCTGGTTTTCGACCTGTTCGTTGAGCTGGATGCCAGCGATGAACAGCTCGATTTCCCCGTGATTTACGCGAGTGCCAAAGAGGGCTATGCGATGAAGGAAATTCACGAGCCCAACACCTCGATGATTCCACTTTTCGAAGCGATCATCAAACACATTCCCGCTCCGCCAAAGGCGATCGAAAGCTATTTTCAGATGTTGATTTCCAACTTGGATTATTCAGATTACCTGGGCAGGCTCGCGTTTGGCCGGATCGTCAGCGGAAGGGTCAAGGTTGGGGATTCCATCGTCTGCATTCATAAGGACAGCCGGCGCGAGCGGCGGACTGTTACCGCGCTGTTCGGACATCGAGGATTGGACCGGGTCGAGATCAGGCATGCCGGGGCAGGTGACATCATAGGTCTGGCCGGTTTTGAGGAGGTTTCGATCGGCGAGACGTTCACCGACCTGGAAGAACGTCTCGCGCTCGAATTTGTGGAGATCGATCCGCCAACCATCCAGATGAATTTTCTCGTAAACGACTCCCCATTGGCCGGGCGTGAAGGTAAGTTCCTCACGGCTCGCCATATCAAAGAGCGTTTAGTCAGGGAATGCCGCACAAATGTGTCGCTCCAGTTCAGCGAGACCGATGCGGCGGGAATCTTCACATTGAGCGCCCGCGGTGAAATGCAGATCGCGATTCTTGTGGAGCAGATGCGGCGCGAAGGATTCGAGCTTCTGGTGTCCAGACCCGAAGTCATTCTCCGAAAAACCCCTCAGGGAAATACGCAGGAACCGTACGAGAATGTGTATGTGGATGTTCCAAACGCAAATCTCGGCGATATCCTTCAGGCCCTTGCTTCCAGAAAGGCGGAAATCACCAGGATGGAGCACCAAACCCATACCGTTCTCGTTGAAGCGGTGATACCAACTCGGGGACTTATTGGGTTCGAAACTGACCTGGTGAATCTCACCAGAGGGCTGGGCTCGATGAGCCATCTGTTCAGGGAGTATGGACCTTTCAAGGGTGACATCCTGAATAGGGCCAACGGAGTGCTCGTCGCGATAGAAGCCGGCTTGGCCACGGCGTATGCTCTGAATAACGTTCAGGAGCGGGGCAAGTTGTTTATCGGACCACAGGAAGAGGTATACGAAGGAATGATCGTTGGGGAGAATTCCCGTCCGGATGATCTCAATGTAAACCCTTGCAAGACAAAGCACCTCACCAATATGCGCAGCCAGGGAGAAGGCAAGGGTATCCAGCTGGCGCCTCCAGTACGAATGACCCTTGAACGAGCGCTCGAATTCATCTCTCCTGACGAATATGTGGAAACAACGCCAAAAACGCTCCGCTTGCGAAAGAAAATCCTGGATTCAACGGCGCGCAAGCGAGCATCTTCCAAAGTAAGTTGACAAATCAGTCTAATTGCGGTTTGCTCGACAGGTATCGCTTGTTGATGCGCTCATCGGCGGTTCTCTCTTGAAGGACTTCTGTCTTACCCATCGGTCGCAGGTGCGTCGCTAGTATAATTTTAACCCCTTTTTGTGATTCTGTTTTTTCACCCGGAGTATGGCGGGTCATAGTAAATGGTCAAAGGTCAAGCGCTTCAAAGGTGCGCTGGACGCCAAGCGCGGCAAGATATTCAGCAGGTCTTCAAAGGAAATCATGGTCGCTGCCCGAACGGGTGGAGGCGATTTGAACCTTAATCCTCGGCTCCGGACAGCGGTGGCTGCAGCTCGCGCTCAAAATATGCCAAATGATACAATCGAAAGGGCAATCAAAAAGGGAACCGGAGAGATCGCCGGGGGCGTACTCGAAGAGTTGATTTACGAAGGATACGGTCCCGGAGGTGCTGCGATTATCGTTGAGGCTGCCACCGACAACAAAAATCGAACCGCGGCGGACATGCGTAGTATTTTCAGCAAAAACCACGGCCACCTGGCGGCTTCCGGCGCCGTCTCCTATCTGTTCAGACGAAAAGGCCTGATCACAATCTCTCGAGACGTAATGGAAGAAGAACGGCTCATGGACATCGCATTGGAGGCGGGAGCTGAGGATCTGGCCGCCGATGAAGATTTGTATCTTGTAACCACGCCGCAGGATCGCCTCTATCAAGTGGGCGAGGCGATCAGAAACGCGGGCGCTCACCCGGAATCTCAAAAACTAACATTCTTGCCCGGCACAACAGTGAACATCGATCAGGAAGGGCTAGCATCGCAAGTATTGCGACTCTGCGATGCTCTTGAGGAGAATGACGACGTCCAAAATGTTTACAGCAACTTCGATATTTCCGACGAGTTGCTAACGAAGCTCTCCAGTTGACCGTCGGAAAGCGAAATAGACCTAAAATGGAAGTTATGGCAGAAGCAAACGAACAACCCGCTTTGCTCAATCAACAAGTAGATTCAGGCAAAAAGAACCGGCGACCGCGAAACGCTGCACAGTCACGTCGGCCGTCGTCGGCAAAAAGCGGTGTACGAAGAACGAAACGGCCCATGAAGGAACAGGAGCCGAAGTCTGCCGAAAATAACAATGGCCCGGCTCAAGAAGTATCTTCGGAGGAATTCAATCAGGCCAATTCACAGATTTCGCTTCCAGTTTCACCAGTGGAGGAGAGAGCGCCTGAGGCGGACGTTTTCCCGGACGGCCGCGACAGAGCCGATACGGCCGAGACGGCGGCAACCTCCGCGAAGCTTCAGGAAGGGGCACCGGCGGCCGTTGACACGCCTAAATACGAGGCAGTTTTCGGCGAAGGACTCATCGAGGTATCTGGGAAAGGCTTTGGTTTCTTGAGGGATCCAAAGCGCAATTATACGCAGTCGCCCCAGGACATTTTCGTGACGCCGGAAGTGGTCCGCAAGCATGCATTACGCGATGGTCTTTGGATCAAAGGCGAAATCCGGAGGGGAAGTCGAGGTCCGCAGTTGTTTAAGTTGACCCAGATTAACGGTGAGGATCCCGAAAGCTACCGGAATTTGCCGGTCTTTGAAGAGCTGACGTCGATCAATCCGCTGGAAAGGATTCGGCTCGAAACGGTACCGGATCGATATACGACGCGTGTCATGGACCTGATGACTCCCATTGGCAAAGGACAGAGAGGGTTGATTGTAGCGCCCCCACGGACGGGAAAGACCACATTATTGCAACACATTGCCGGCGCCGTTGTGAAAAATCATCCGGAGATGAAGTTGATTATACTCCTCGTTGATGAGCGACCCGAAGAAGTCACCGAGATCCGGCGCACCGTTCCACAGGCTGATATCATGGCGAGCTCCAACGATAGCGATATCAAGAGCCACACGCGAATTGCTCAGCTCGCCATCGAACGTGCGAAACGTCTCGTTGAGGCCGGCAAGGATGTATTTGTCTTAATGGACTCGCTCACACGCGTCGGCCGCGCTTTCAACAACGCGATGGCCGGCGGCGGCCGCACCATGAGCGGCGGTATGGATGCCCGCGCAATGGAAATTCCGCGCAAACTCTTTGCCGCCGCACGAAATACTGAAGAAGCAGGTTCCCTTACGATTATGGCCACCGCCCTGATCGAAACCGGCTCAAAAATGGATGAACTCATTTTCCAGGAGTTTAAGGGCACGGGAAATATGGAAATGGTTCTTGATCGACAGGTCAGCGATCAGCGGATCTATCCCGCGATTGATATATTCAAGTCCGGTACCAGACGCGAAGAACTGCTTCTCGCGGTCAACGATCTGGAAAAAATTAATACTATCCGGCGAGGACTTGCCGGCCACCGGCCACCTGAAGCGATCGAGCGACTATTGTCGTTTCTGAAAAAATTTCCTACAAACGCCCAGATGCTGCGCGAGATACCCGGTTAGAATCCTGCAAGAGCGTTGTATACCGTGAAAACGGAACAGTCGCCCAAACAACCCGAATATGTCGAAGTGGAAGTTCTGCCCCCGCAAGGTCGGGCACGACAAAGCTCCGGTCCGGATCCGTTCATAGAATTTGTTAGTCGACTGCTCGACACTATTTTCGTTTTTCCCGGAACTCGAATCCGCTTTGGGGTTGAGCCGATTATCGGTCTTATACCGATTCTTGGTGATCAGGCAACATCGCTAATGTCTGCGGCTTTGCTGTACCGCAGCGTCCAACATCGATTGCCAAGAATCGCCCTGGTGCGGATGGCGCTGAATATACTAATCAATGGCGTGATCGGAATGGTGCCCGTGGCCGGTGATCTCTTCGTCCTTTGGTACAAACCGAATATCCGGAATTATCGAATACTTCAAAGATATGCCGGGCGCACCAATGTCGTTACAAAGGATGATTGGGTCTTTGTCTCCCTGCTGATCGGGATAACCTTCTTTCTGATGGTTTGTATCACCATTATCCTTACCTATGCGGTTCTGAGTCAATTTCGCTGGTGGTAGAATCCTTGGAAAGCAAAACCACCTAATGACTAACGTGCGGATACAGAAAAAGCTTGACTCATCTGGAACCAGTTTTGCTTTTCAAGGATGCCAGCGCAAATGAATACAGTGTACCTTGTCGCCAACGGCGATCTTCGATTGTCGGCCAATCAAAAGTGTGAACCCGCTCAAGCTGCGATGGAGAAAGCTCTAATCGAAGCGATTCAGCGGGAAGATTTTACTGTAAAGCGAGGCCATCCGTTCGATAAGACAAAAGGACATGGGTTTATTGACAGCCAGAAAATGGGATTGCGCGTATTCAGGTCGATCCCCAAAGAAGCGCCGCTCGTCGTTGCGGAAGCCGTCTGGCAATATAGTCAGCATCTGCTTGGGGGGTTGATATCACACAGAGGACCTATCTTGACCGTCGCCAACTGGAGCGGAACCTGGCCCGGTTTGGTGGGACTGTTGAATTTGAACGGCAGCCTTACGAAGGCCGGGGTCAAGTACAGCACGCTCTGGAGCGAAGACTTCAAAGACAAGTTTTTCACTCGTAAGCTTCGCGACTGGCTCGATTACGGTAAGGTGAAACACGACACTTCACACGTCGTCAAATATAAGGACTTAAAGGTTCCCGCTCCGTCCAGAAAACTGGGAGAAAAAATCGCCCGGAAACTTCAGGGTGAACCCAGCATCATGGGAATTTTTGACGAAGGTTGTATGGGAATGTACAACGCCATAATTCCCGAGGAGCTTCTACACCCTATGGGAGTTTACAAAGAGAGACTCAGCCAATCCAGTTTGTTCGCCAAGATGCTGACCGTGTCGGATGAGGAAGCGCGAAGGATTTACGACTGGCTCCTCGCGAAAGGCGTTAGGTTTCAGTTTGGACCGAGCGAAGAAAATGACCTTACCGAGAACCAGGTTCTTCAGCAATGTAAGATGTACGTTGCGGCAGTAAGATTAGCCGATGAGTTTGGCTGCTCGACGATTGGAATTCAATACCAGCAGGGGTTGAAGGATTTGACCCCGGCTTCGGATTTAGTGGAGGGGTTGTTGAATAATGTCGATCGCCCCCCTGTCTATCACCAGGAAACAGGTAAGGAGCTTTTCGCTGGGGAAGCCCTGCCGCACTTTAATGAAGTCGACGAATGTGCCGGGTTTGATGCCCTGATCACCAACAAGGTTTGGCTGGAACTCGGCTACGCGCCTGAAACGACACTTCACGATCTGCGCTGGGGCCGGCATTTCAAAAACTCCGAGCTCGATGCCTATGTCTGGGTTTTTCTCATTAGCGGGGCGGCGCCTCCTGCTCATTTTATCGGAGGTTACCAAGGTACCTCCAGCGAGCGTCAGCCGCCGATGTATTTCCGGCTAGGCGGCGGAACCTGCAAGGGCATCAGCAAGCCCGGCTGGATAGTCTGGAGTCGTGTTTACATCGCCGGGGGAGAGCTCTGTTTTGATACAGGGCTGGCTGAGGTTGTGCAACTGCCCGCAGAGGAAACAAACGAGCGGTGGCAGTTGACGACTCCACAATGGCCAATCATGCACTCCGTCTTGCAGGGCATCAGTCGTGACCAAATGATGGCTGAGCACAAATCAAACCATATCCAGGTGGCCTATGGGCCCGATCGCCCAGGGGCCAAAGCTGCATTGTTCGCCAAAGCTGCTGTGATGAATGAGCTGGGGTTGAAGGTCCAATTCTGTGGCGACATCTAGCAAGGCCGCGCCTCAGGCCAGAATTTTATGCCGCAAGAAGATCAGGTCCTCGTACACGCAAGGTTGCTGGAGCTCTCGCATGAATTTGGCAAGGCGCGGTGGGCAATTCTGGGTGAGGGCAATACCTCGGGTCGTATCGACGAAAGGATTTTCGCCGTTAAAGCCAGTGGCAGTCATCTTGGCACACTGACGCAGATCGAACTGACGCATTGTTACTTTGACAAGCTCTTGCCGTTGTTGGATCGCAAAAATGTCACAGAACAGGAAATTGAAGATTGTCTGTGGGAATCCAGGGTTAACAAAACATCGCTTAAGCCTTCGGTAGAGACATTTTTTCATGCTCATCTGCTCACGCTTCCCGGTATCAACTACGTTGGACACACCCATCCTGTCTCTGTAAATCAGGTTCTCTGCTCGCCGCTCAGTAATTCGTTCGCGACAGAACGGCGTTTTCCCGATGAGGTTGTTTGCTGCGGACCCGTATCTCTGCTTATACCTTATGAGGATCCGGGTCTGGCTCTGGCCCAGCGTCTTCGCGAAGAGGTCGGAGATTTCTTAGGCAAACATAAGAAACTGCCAAAAGTCATCTTGCTGGCGAATCACGGGGTGATTACGGTCGGAGCATCGGCGGACAGCGTTCGGGTCGCCATGGCAATGACTGTAAAAGCCGCTGAGATCTTCGTTGGGGCGCATTCGCTGGGCGGTAGCGTGGCAATGCCTTTCACCGAGGTTTTCCGGATCGAAAATCGTCTCGACGAAGAGTATCGCCGAAAGATGTTGCGCCTTTGAGCCTAAACGAACTTACTGCTCCTGAAGGAATTTCTCGACTTCCGCTCGTGTTGGATTCGCTTCTGCTGCACCGATCCGGGTGGCGACGATGGCGGCGGCTGCATTAGCGAATCGCATCACCGAGGCCAGGCGATCTCCGTCGATCGTCGCGAGATCGGCGACCGGGCTGCCGGCCAGCTGCGCGAGAGTTGAAGCCATGAAGCAGTCACCGCATCCTGTCGTTTCGGCGACCTTAACGGAGAATCCCGGGACCTGCGAAATCTTTACGCCGTCACGGTAAACCGATGAACCCGCGCGGCCCAGGGTGACAAAAGTGAGCGCTCCTTTCTTGAGAGGCAAAACTTTGATGGCTTGATCAAAGTCGTTTGACCCTGTCAGGAACTGCAGCTCTTCGTCGCTTACCTTCAGGATCGTGACTTTCTCAATGATCTTGAGCAGAAGCGCAAGATAACGATCCGGATCAGAGATCAACGATCTGCGGACAGTCGGATCGAGAGAAATCGGGACATCACTTTCGTAAAAACGATCCACGAGCCGCGCGTATGTCGAAGCTGACGGTTCCTCCGCCAGAACAATACCCCCGGCGTGATAGAGAGAGAAACCGGTCGGTTGAACGCCGCTTATTTCGTCGCGCCGCAGTGAGATGTCGGCTGCGTTGTCGCGATAAAAGCGAAATTCCGGCTTTGCATCCTTGTCAACGGCGACAAAAGCCAAAGTGGTTTTGGTCCCTTGTTCACGAATAACATTCGTCACATCGATGAACTCATTGCCAAGGAACACCATCAGCGCATCACCAAATTCGTCTACGCCGATTTTTCCAATATACGCCACGGGCACGCCTAACCGCCGTACACCGACTGCGATGTTGAATGGGGAACCGCCAGCCCTCTTTTCGAAACGAATGCTTCCTCCGAGTCCGGATCCGACATCCGTAGATATAAAATCAAACAGAGCTTCGCCGCCGACCAGTACAGGAGAAATATTGCTCATAAGGGACCTTCAATTGAGGGTTTCGGAAATGAAGTTTTTCTCGATAGAGATCAGCAACGGTTATCGTATTCGATAGAATCCTTGAAAAGCAAGGCCATTTGATGGTTGAAGCACAGTCACGAAAAACTTGACTCATCTGAAATCGATTTTGCTTTTCACTATTTGGCGATCGATACGACGAAATTGTTAGGGTCAGGAGCTTGAACTCGGCCTCTGCGATAGTGCGTTGAAGTAGATCTCCTCTAGCTTCGTGATTTGCCCGATCAAATCGAAGTTTGCCTCGATAGTCGCGGCAGCTCCGCGACCAAGCGATTCTCTGAGCGCGTCATCGCCAGCCAGACACTCGAGCCAATGATTGATTCCTTCAGGATCCGATTCACCAACAAGAATCCCGGACTTCATATGAGTAACCGCTTCAGGAATTCCGCCGTGTGCAGTTACGATACACGAAAGACCGGTGGCCATTGCCTCCAGCAAACTGTTGGGAATTCCTTCGCGATCGCCATCCGCGGGCTGTTCGCTTGGATGAACAAAAAAGTGGCTCGATTGGTAGAGCGCCAGAAGAGTTAATTGATCTACAAACCCGGCAAAAAAAACCCTCTCGGCTACGCCCAATTTGACCGCCAGTTGTTCAAGGCTTTCCCGCAGCGGACCATCTCCGGCGATCGTAAGTCTGGCGTGCGAATGCTTAGCGCAAAAGGCGGCAAAAGCGTGAAGAGTGGAATGCAGCCCTTTTTTTTCGATTAATCTGCAAGCCTGAAGAAGCTGCCATGCCTCTTTCTCAGGCCTTCGACGGTGCATATAGTGAAAAGTGCTCAAGGGAATTCCAGCGCGCTGGATCGCAATCTTGCCTGGCGAACATCCGAGTTCCGCCAGTGCCGCGGCCAGCGAATTGGAACGGGCCAGAATAACCGGGCAAAGATTGAACATCTCTGCAAGTAGACGTCTGGCCGTTTTGGAGGCGACGCTTACGCCGGCGTCTGCTCCATGGAATGAGACGATGACCGGTACGGGCGAGCGACGTATCAGAGGTAGCCAGAACACCCCGTTGTTACCAAAGTAAATGTGCAGCACCTCGCAGCGTTCAGCAGCCAGCAAGCGCCGGATTGAATCCAACTCGTCGGGGTAAGCCTGCTGAGGAGTCTTCCGAATTTGCACGTTCCAAACTCGCCGGAGCCAGCGAAAACGAGATCGCCTCACAAGGCGAATCTTTGGAAAGGGAAATCGATCTGAATTCTCTCGTTTGAATGCCAGAACCACGGGCGAAACTCTGCGCAGGCCAGCGACTTGCCGGTAGACATGCAACATCTCCGGTTTTAAGAACGTTGGACAAAAGATTGCGACCGGTGATTTACCTGCTCCCGACACGTCTCGCTGTCAAGCCTGGCGATCCTTGCGCTCTTTGCATTCACGCTAAAATGTGATGGAAAGCAATCGGAGAAACTTCGGCCTCTCCATTGGATCTTGAGTGTCAGCGATAACAACCTGTTCCCCGCTTCCATACTGTCGTGGCGCAGCAGGGTTAATAAGCTGCAACTTGTTTGGAGCGGCCTGAAACTTTTTAAACCAGGAGGAATTTGAATTTTGCTCTACTGACGGTCTGGATGGCACAGGTTGAGGAGTAACGCGAGGGCTCGTTGTGAATTGTTGAGCCAGGGCGGCACCGGCTGTAATGAAAAAGGTAGCAGAAATAACAATAAAAAATTTGTTCATGATTAGCCTCTGCTCAGTTTATTATTGCCTTACTTTCTTTCTTAGACGAGGCGAAATTTGGCTTTTTTTCAGCGCTTTATCCATCCCGGCTTTTCGCGTCCAGAAAGAAGGACCTCTTTCCCTTAATGACGTTTCTGCGATCGCGAAAGTTTCGACAAATTAGGGACTGATGGCCTCTGTGCCAACCCATTTTTCTCCTTGCTACCCGATTGAAAAGATTAGCGAGGCCGCGCCTCAGACCGGCGAGGTTTAGGGGTATCAAGGTCGGGTTGGGAACAGCCGTCGACGTGGTGAAGCGGCCTCGCTAGAATCCTTGAAAAGCAAAACGACCGAATGACTAATGTGCGGGAACGGGAAAAATTTTGACTCATCTGCAACGAGTTTTGCTTTTCAAGGATTCTAGTCGGACGGCACGGAGGCCGTTGCTTCGTACGCCTGAGAGTGCCATCAACAGAGGGGTGAAGAGTTCCGTCGAACAGGTAGCGGAAGGCAACTTCGTCAAGCATGAACAAAATAGTTGACTGGCTAGTCTAATTGGGCTAAAAATGCCCTATGCCCAGGGTGAGTGACATAAAGAACGCTTGACCGAGGCCGCAATCCGGATTCAAAACAGTCTGGAACCGCTCGGTGAGTTCAAACATTTGGCCCGCGATATACCTCGGCCTCACTCCGGGCAGATCGTGATCTGCTAACTAGATGACTAGTCAATTCTTTAACACCGATGAAAACTGACCAGCTCCAAGAACCAACTCCACTTTCTCCCCAAATGGTTTCGGGCGCCCTCGGCCGATTGAAGAAACGTCTTCAGCACCGCTACCAAAAGACCTATCCGGACTCGGGCGAAATCATTCAACTCCTCCTCGACGAGGAGGAAGCCAGGGCGAGGGAGATCTCCTTCTTTCCCCATCTAATCTTGCCTGACCTTGTGGAGGTACATATCGCTGAGCTCGGCTTGCAACCGCCGAAGCCCGCCATGAGACGCCCGGCCCTGCGCACCATTTCACTGCAACTGAAATGCCGAAGACCGCTTTCGCTTTGTGTGGGCAGTTAAATTAGCTTTCCCGAACGTGGCGCAACGAACTTGATGGAGCCAATTCCACAAACAACCAACTCAATGTTGGCCTGTCAGGAATGCGAGGTTCTCCGCGCTAAGCGTTGCTTTTGCGGCTTCGAT
>Ga0182034_10000515_pt1 | contig 17764 bp, 15 predicted proteins | sample flu12Cox44000172_FD_125972 | JGI IMG/M metagenome (GOLD analysis project Ga0182034, IMG submission 125972) | Lab enrichment of tropical soil microbial communities from Luquillo Experimental Forest, Puerto Rico - flux4day.12C.oxic.44.000.172 | ecosystem: Environmental > Terrestrial > Soil >... | reverse complement strand
GCGTGCTTGACCCACGGCACCTGCTCAAGCCGCGCCTTAGCAGCGTCCGTGTCGAAGGCGAGCATCAAAGTGCCGGGACCTGCGCCAAGAGCCCGCGCCAGCTCCGCATCGGCGACGTGTTGCTGGCCTTCAACGGTGATGCGCTTGACGCCGAAACCTGCGGCGACGGCGAGGGCTTCAGCGCCGCGTCTCGACTGACCGTACAGGCCGTCTTCCCCGCTCACCCAAAATCCATAGCCGGCTGCGGCGGTCACCAGGAGCACCGTGACGACACGGAAAGCACCGCTGCCGCGATACAGCGCCGCCCCGCCAGGTCCTCGCTTGCCAAATCCCGGTAGCTCGATGCCCGCGAATCTCCGGGCAGGCACGGCAATGCCGCGTGCGAGCAGCGCGTCGGTCGATTTCTTTTTCTGGCCTCGCCCTCTATTGGGGGCTACCGGTTGCACGACGCATCCTCCAGGATCCAGCGCACCAACTCGTCGAACGAGCGACCGCTGTAAGCCGCAAGCTCGGGCACGAGCGACGTGGACGTCATGCCTGGCTGGGTATTGACCTCAAGACAGATCATTTCCCCTTCGCCGCCGCCCCGATCGTCGAAACGGAAATCGGAACGGCTGACCCCACGGCAACCCAGTGCCCGATGAGCCGCCAGGGACAGCTTCTGTACCAATTGGTAAACATTTGGTAAAAGCGGCGCCGGAAGCACGTGGATCGAGCCCCCTGGAGCGTATTTCGAGGTGTAGTCGTAGAAGCTGAGCCCCTCTGCCGGGCGAATCTCGATCACGCCTAAGGCCTCTTCCCCCACAACAGCGCAAGTCAGTTCTCGACCCGGGATGTAACGCTCGACCATCAGTTCCTCGCCCAGGGTCCAATCAGCGGCGTGCAGTTCCTGCGGTGGGTGGCGCTGGTCCTCGCGCACAATGAACACTCCTACGCTCGAGCCTTCGGTCACCGGCTTGATAACGTATGGCGGCTTCATGGCGTGGGTGCGCGCCGCTTCGACGCGGGAGAGCACCAGGCTTTCCGTCACCGGAATACCGGCAGCACGCATCACCGTTTTGGCCTGCTCCTTGTGCATGGCCAGCGCAGAGGCGAGCACACCTGAATGCGTGTAGGGAATGCCCAAGGTTTCGAGCAGGCCCTGGATGCAGCCATCTTCGCCAAAGCGGCCATGCAGGGCGTTGAAGCAGACATCGGGCCGAATCTCTGCGAGCTTCGTCGCGACGTCGCGACCGACATCGAGACGGCTCACACGATAGCCTTGCACTTCGAGCGCCTTAGCACAGGCCTCGCCGGAGCGAAGCGACACTTCCCGCTCCGAAGACCAGCCGCCCATCAGTACGACGACGTGGGTTTGCGTGTTTGTCATGGGTCTTCCCCCCGTTTGGAGATGGGACGGGCTGCGCTCCTCGGCACTAGGAGTTGAAGGTCATTTGGCAGGGACGCCGAGGCGCTTGATTTCCCATTCGAGCTCGATGCCGCTATTCGCCTTCACCCGCGCGCGCACCGTCTCGCCAAGCTCCTCGATGTCGGCGCCGGTCGCCTCGCCCTCGTTGATGAGGAAGTTGCAGTGCATCTCCGAGACATGCGCGCCGCCGACACGAAGCCCACGGCAGCCAGCAGCGTCGATGAGCTGCCAGGCCTTGTTGCCGGGAGGGTTCTTGAAGGTGGAACCGCCGGTTCGGCTCTTGATCGGCTGCGCCCGCTCGCGATAGGCGGCAATGTCGTCCATCTCGGCGAGGATCGCAGCAGAGTCTCCTCGTTCGCCCTGGAACAGAGCCCCGGTGAAGATAAGGTCCTCCGGCGCGCCGCAATGACGGTAGGCGTAGTGCATCTCGGTAACTGGGAGCACGTGCACTTTGCCACCCCGACCGACCGCGCGCGCTTCGACCACGACCTCGCATGTCTCGCGTCCGTGCGCGCCGCCATTCATGCGGAGCGCACCGCCGACGCTACCCGGGATACCGCGATAAAAAGAGAGACCGGCGATGTCGGCCTCGGCGGCGGCGCGGGCAACCTTCACATCGGGCACCGCAGCGCCGGCGCGGAGTTGCGAATCGGGCTCAACCGTGATGTCGCCAAAGCCGCGGCCAAGCCTGATCACCACGCCGCCAATGCCGCCATCGCGCACGAGCAAATTTGATCCGAGCCCGATGATGGTGACGGGAATCTCTGGCGGTGTGTTTGCCATGAAGTAAGAGAGGTCGGCTTCGTCGGCAGGCGAATAGAGGACTTCCGCAGGGCCGCCAACGCGAAACCAGGTGAGATCTGCAAGGACGGCGCCGGCTTTCAGCTTGCCTCGCAGCTCTGGCAGGCGCACCGCGAGATCGGCAGAGAGATCAGACGCGTCGACCATCTCGTTCATGGGCGGGCTCCGTGGTCGGCGAGCTTGTACGGCAGCGCGTTGATCCAATCGGTGATAGTGCCGGCGCCAAGACCAACCACGAGATCGCCAGGTTGCGCCAACGCCGCTACCGTCTCGACCAGTCCTTCTTCGCCATCGACGGTCAGCACTTTCGGGTGGCCGTGGCGGCGTAGGCCCGAAGCCAGCTCGTCGCGGTCGATGCCGGGGATCGGCGCCTCCCCTGCGGAATAGACTGGCGTGACCAAGGCAATATCGGCATCGTCGAGACAGGCGGAGAATTCGTTGAACAGGCTTTGCAGCCGCGTGTAGCGGTGCGGCTGGATCACGGCGATCACGCGGCCATTGCCGGCGACGCGCGCGGCGCGAAGCACCGCTGCGATCTCGACCGGATGGTGCGCATAGTCGTCATAGACCTGCACGCCCTGCCACTCGCCGACATGTGTGAAGCGCCGCTTCACGCCGGAGAAGCTCGCGAGCCCGGTGCGGATCGCATCGTCGCTGACGCCAGCTTCCGCCGCCACGGCGAGAGCGGCAAGCGCATTCAGCGCATTGTAGTGACCAATCACCGACAGCATAAGATCTTCAAGCAGGCGCGCGCCACCTTTGACGGCAAAGCCGAGCCTCGCGTTGAACACGATCCTCGCGCGCTCCGGTCTGACATTGGCGAGCCTGATATCGGCGTCGCGCGCCACGCCATAGGTGAGCGTGCGCCGCCCGTTGGCAGCGCCGCCTAGCTTGGCGAGTAGCTCGCGCACCACGGGATGATCGATGCATGCGACGGCGAGCCCATAATAGGGGATGGCCTCGATGAATTGCTGGAAGCCCTGATGCAGCGCGGGCAGTGTGAGCCAATAGTCCATGTGCTCGGGGTCGATGTTAGTGACGACGCCGATCTGGGTTGGGAGCTTCAGGAAGGTGCCGTCCGACTCGTCAGCTTCCACCACCATCCAGTCGCCCCTGCCGATGCGGGCATTGGTGCCCCAGCCATTGACGATGCCGCCGGCGATCACCGTAGGGTCGAGGCCGCCGCCTTTGAGCAGATCGGCGATCAGCGAGGTGGTGGTGGTCTTGCCGTGCGTGCCGGTGATCGAGACGGTGGCGCAAGGGCGCATTAGCTCGGCCAGCATCTCGGCGCGACGGATGATGGGAATGCCGCGCTCCTTGGCGGCTTCGAATTCGGGGTTACCGGCTTTCACCGCCGTCGAAATCACAACGTGGGCTGCGCCTTCGATGTTCGCAGGGTCGTGACCGATCAGGCAGCGAACGTTGCGGGCGCGCAGGCGCTCGAGATTGGGGCTGTCTTTGAGGTCGCTGCCCTGCACGGTATAGCCGCGGGTATGCATCACCTCGGCGATGGCGCTCATGCCGATGCCGCCAATGCCCACGATATGCACGAGGCCGGTCTCTTTCGGATCGGGCATGTGCATGCGAACGCTACTCCTTAGACTTCACCAGTTCGTCCAAGAAATCAGCGAGCCGCTTTGCGGCATCGACCGTGGCCAGGGCATGCGCCTTTTTGGCAGCGTCCGCCAGACGTGCTGGCGAGGAGAACAGGTCTTGCAGCAGCACGGCCAACCGCTCGGTGGTCAACTCCGACTGGCGCACGCACCAGCCGCCGCCAACCTCTTGCAGCCGTGTTGCATTTTCAAGCTGATCGTTGTCAAGGGCATGGGGCAGCGGCACAAGCAAGCAAGGCCGACCGATCGCCGTTAGCTCCGCCACGGTCGAGGCCCCCGCCCTGGCAATGACCAGCTGTGTCGCGGCGATGCGCTCCGGCAGGTCGCTGAAGAAGGACGCGAGATGCACGGCGACCTTGGCTTTGGCATAGGCGCCTCGTAGCGCGGCCAAATCTTCCTCGCGGGCCTGCTGCACCACGGTAAGCCGGCCGCGCATCTCATCTGGCAGGCGCAGCAGCGCGGGCGGCAAGGCCTCAGAGAAAAATCGCGCGCCTTGGCTGCCGCCGAACACGAGCAGCAGCAAACGAGACGATGCGTCGGGCGCGGTATAAGGTGTATCGCGAAATCTCAACACCGCGTCCCGCACCGGAATGCCAGTGAGCCGCGCCTTGGCTTGCGCCTCGGCGCCGAGCAGCTTGGTCGGCATGAAGGAGAGCGCGATCTTGTCGACGAAGCGGGAGAGCAGCCTATTGGCGCGTCCCATCACCGCGTTCTGCTCGTGGATCGCGGTGGGGATTCGAAGCGTACGGGCGGCGATGATGGGTGGCAGCGTGGGATAGCCGCCAAAGCCAATCACCGCCGCCGGCTTCAAGCGCATGAGCATACGCAGCGCGCCGGCATAACCAATGCCGAGCCTGGCGAAGGTGCTGGCCACGGCGATAGCGAGTTGCTGGTGAGCGTGGCCGATGGGATGCGGTGAATGGCGCGGGCAGGAAAGTCGCCGCCATATTTCTCTGCCCGCATGTCGGTGGCAAGCTCGACGGTATAACCGCGCCGTTGAAGCTCCTGGCCGAGCGACGCCGCGGGAAACAGATGGCCACCCGTGCCGCCAGCGGCAAGCAGGACGGTGCGCGCGCTCAAGCCATCTGCTCCGAGGCGGTCTTGCCTGCTCGCCGGTCGGATTCGCCTGCAAGCTCGCTTGCCGCGCTGCGCGGGAGGCGTCCCGCCATCGGCCTTCGCCGCGTGAGCCCGAGTACAAAGCCCATGGTCAGCGCCATGGCAAGAAGCGACGAGCCGCCATAGGAGATGAAGGGCAGCGTCATGCCTTTGGCTGGCATCAGGCCGACATTGACTGCCATGTTGATCAAGGTCTGCAGCCCGAACAGCATGATCAACCCGGCTGTTGCGTGGCGAATGAAGCCGTCCCGCTCCTGTGATGCCTTCGAAAGGCCGCGCAGCATGATAAAGGCGAACACGGCAAGCAGGATCAGGCAGGCGATGAGGCCATACTCCTCAGCGGCCACCGCGAAAATGTAGTCGGTGTGGGAGTCAGGGAGCACGTCTTTCACGGTGCCCTCGCCCGGACCCCGGCCCAACCAACCGCCGTGGAGAAAAGAGTCGAATGCCTTATCTGCCTGATAGGTGTCGCCCGAGGCGGGGTTGAGAAAACGGTCGATGCGAGAGGCCACGTGCGGTACCAGGAAATAGGCAGACGCAATGCCGGCGAGCCCCGCGGCGGCTAGGGCCCCAATCCAAAACAGATTGATGCCGGACATAAAGAACAGAGCAATCCAGACGATGCTGACGAGGAGCGTCTGGCCGAAGTCCGGTTGCATGACTAGTAAGACCGTGAAGATCGCGTAGAGCACGATCGCGAGCTGTAGTCCAGGAACGTCTACCCGCTTCTGGCTCTCGTTGAACAGCCAGGCCGTGAGCACCACGAAAGCCGGCTTGACGAACTCGGACGGCTGGATGGACACGAAGCCGATCTGTAGCCAGCGCCTGGCCCCCTTGATCTCAGGTCCGATGAACAGGGTGGCGAGCATGAGCGCGATACTGACGATGAAGATGATCAGGCTCGTGCGTCGGATCTGCTGCGGCGTGAGAGTCGAGGCTCCAAACAGAATGGCAACCGCGGGCAGGACCATCGCAGCTTGGCGGCGCACAAAGTAGAACGGCTCAAGATTGTACTTGGCGGCAATGGGTGGACTCGCGGCGAGCGACAGCACCAGTCCTGCAGCAATGAGCAGTAATAGGCCGAAGAACATCAGGCGATCGACGGTGAACCACCAGTCGGACAAGACGCTGCGGTCGGCGCGGGTTATCCTCATACCGCCCTTCCTCGTCTCGGCTGCACTTGGCTCACTCCTGGAAGCTGCATGACGTAATCGCGGAAGCTCCGTCCCCGCGCCTCGAAATTGGCGAACTGGTCGTAGGAGGCGCAGGCCGGCGACAGCAGGACCACAGGCTCCGGCGCTTGTGAGCGCTTCGCGTCGGCAGCGGCAGCCTTTATGGCACGCGAGAGCGTCCCGCATTGCACATGATCGACCTCTGCGCCGAGTTGCGCAGCAAAAGCGTCGGCAGCCTCGCCGATCAGATAGGCGCGGGCGATCCTCGGAAAATAAGGCTCCAACCCTGCAAGTCCTCCTGACTTCGGCCGGCCGCCAAGGATCCAATAAACATCGGTGAAGCTCGCGAGGGCCTTGGCAGCGGCGTCAGCATTGGTAGCCTTAGAGTCGTTGACAAAGAGTACAGACCCGAGCCGAGCCACCTGCTCCATGCGATGGGCAAGACCGGCGAAGGTGCCCAACCCCCTAGCGATGGTCGATGCATCGACCCCCTGCGAGCGCGCCAGCGCATAGGCGATCGCGGCGTTCTGCCAATTGTGGGAACCGCGCAGCCAGCCGATACCGTGGAGGCTCACGCGCCCGCGTTCAACCCCCTTCTCCACCTCGGTCAGGATTCCATCCTTGGCCCACACACCGGTCTCGACTGGATGGCTAACAGCGACGCGTTTCACGCCATAGGGTCCGGACAGCGTATTGGCGATGGTGCGGCAACAATCGTCGTCGACGCCAATAACGGCTGTTCCGTCCCCCAGCAAGCCAGCAAACACGCGGGCCTTGAGGGCGGTGTAGTTCTCGATGGTGCCGTGGCGGTCGAGATGATCCGGAGTGATGTTGAGAAGCGCCGCCGCGTCGGGCTGAAGTGTCGGCGTGAGATCGATTTGGAAAGTCGACAGTTCGAGCACATAGATAAACCCGGAGGCGAAGGGCGGAAGATCGAGGACGGCTCGCCCGATATTGCCGCCGAGCGCTACCGGCCTGCCCGCCGCCTGCAACAGATGAGCAGTGAGCGCCGTCGTGGTGGACTTGCCGTTGGTGCCGGTGATGACCAGGACCTTAGTGCCAGAGTCCTCCCTAGCCTTTTCGCGGAAGAACAGCTCGGCGTCCCCGATCACTTCGACGCCTGCTTCGCGTGCCTTCTTCACGCTCCAGTGAGGCTCGGGGTGAGTGAGCGGAATGCCTGGCGAGAGCACAAGCGCCGCGATCTTCTTCCAGTCGGCGGCCGCGAGATCATGAAGCGGCACGCCTTGCGCTTGCGCCTTGTTGCGCACGGCTTCAGTATCATCCCAAGCGAGCACGCGCGCACCGCCGACGCCAAGGGAGCGGGCAGCGGCGAGGCCACTTAACCCCAGCCCGAACACCGCCACGTCGTGGCCGGCCAAGATGGTCACGGGAATCATTTGAGCGAATCTACCGCAATTTCAGCGTGGCGAGGCCAAGCAGCGCGAGCACCACGGCGATAATCCAGAAGCGGATCACGACCGTGGATTCGGCCCATCCCTTCTGCTCGTAGTGGTGATGCAGTGGCGCCATGCGGAAGACGCGCTTGCCGAACAAGCGAAAGCTTGCCACCTGCACCATCACCGAAATCGCCTCTAGCACGAACAGGCCACCGACGATTGCCAGCACCAACTCATGCTTGGTCGCGACCGCAATGGTGCCGAGCGCGCCGCCGAGTGCGAGCGACCCCGTGTCCCCCATGAAGATCTGGGCGGGCGGCGCGTTGAACCACAGGAAGCCAAGGCCGGCCCCGACCAGTGCGCCGCAGACCACGGCGAGCTCGCCGGTGCCCGATACGAAATGGATCTGTAGGTACTCTGAGAACAGAGCGTTGCCGACGAAATAGGAGATGAAGCCAAAGGTGGCGGCGGCGATCATCACCGGCACGATGGCGAGGCCGTCCAGCCCGTCGGTCAGATTCACGGCGTTGCTGGCACCGACAATAATAAAGGCGCCGAATGGAATGAACAGCCAGCCGAGCTCGAACAGCACATTCTTGAAGAAGGGAATGGCGAGCGCAGTGGAGAGAGGTGGCTGCCCGATTGAGGCAATGACATAGGTGGCGATCAGCGCAACGGATGTCTCGATGAGGAGCCTGATACGCCCACGTGAGCCCTCGACCGTCTGCCGCGTCACCTTGAGATAGTCGTCATAGAGGCCGACGCTGCCATAGACGAGCGTGACGATCAGCACCACCCAGACATATGGATTGTGGAGATTGCCCCACAGCAACGTGGCGACAGTGACGCCCGACAGGATCATCAACCCGCCCATGGTGGGCGTGCCTTGCTTTTGAAGCAGGTGCCGTTCGGGCCCGTCGGCGCGGATCGGCTGGCCCTTGCCCTGGCGCAGCCGCAACGACCTGATGATGCTCGGGCCGAATAGGAACACAAACAGCAGCGCCGTCATCAAGGCGCCGCCGGTGCGGAACGTGATGTACCGGAAGATATTAAAGGCGCTGAGTTCGCCTGTGAGCTCAGTCAACCAATAGAGCATGGTCTTCCCCCTAGGCGGCTCGTTTAAGGGCAAAGTGTCGTGTAGGGAATCGGGAAATCGCGTTCAAACCGCAGACAAAGCTGAAAAACCTTAGAAATTGGCGGGATCAGGCTTGGGCGGCGGTGCTCGGCGTCTGGAAATGGCGCTGCAGGGCCACAACCAAACGGGCCATGCAACTGCCGAAGGAGCCCTTAACCATCACCACATCGCCAGCCCCGACCCCTTTGGTAAGGAGCGGGACGAGCTGTTCGGAGGTCTTGGCGTAAGCGCCGCGGCGCTTGGCCGGGAGCGCATCAAAGAGTTCGCGCATCATCTCGCCACAAGCGTAGACGATGTCCACATCCGCCGCGTCGATGAGCTCCGCCAGCTCCAGGTGCAACTTCGGCCCTAGGCCGCCAAGCTCGAGCATGTCGCCGAGCACTGCGACCCGTCGCTTGTACTCATCTCGTGGCGTGAGCCCGAGCGTAGCGAGAGCTGCACGCATCGAGGCGGGGTTGGCGTTGTAGCTTTCGTCAATGATGGCGACACGCCCACCCTTGCCGCCGATGACGATGCGCTCGCCACGTCCGGTCTGCGCGTGCCAGCCAGCGAGCGCGCGAGCTGCGGCCCTGAGGTCGGCATCGGCGAGCTTCACCGCGGCGAGCACCGCGAGCGAATTCTGCACGAGGTGAATGCCGGGCGCGCCAATATGATAGATGACGGTCTCGCCAAGAATGTCCGCCTTCACGTTAGAACTCTCTGGCCCAAGTTCGATGCTTAACGCTCTTGCATCGGCGCCGCTTGCCTCGCCGAAGCTGGCAATCCTTGCCTTCCTCTGGAGCGTGTGGCGACGCAGTCGAGCAAAATAGGGATTGTCGCGGTTGAGGATAGCGGTACCCCCGGTCACCAGCCCTTCGAGGATTTCTGCCTTGGCGTCGGCGATTGCTTCGACTGAACGGAAGAAGCCGAGATGTACCGGCGCGACGGTGGTGATGATGGCGATATGCGGCTTGATCAATTTTGTCAGCTCGCTGAGTTCACCAGCATGATTCATACCGGCTTCGAACACGCCGAAGCTCGTGTCCTCTCGCATATTGGCGAGCGACAGCGGCACGCCCCAATGATTGTTATGGGACTTGAGCGACACATGCGCCGAACCCGAGGCCATGAGCGCAAGCTTCAGCGCTTCCTTGGTCCCGGTCTTGCCGACGCTGCCGGTGACGGCGATCACCACAGTATCCTTGGCGCGCACCCGGCCAGCGCTGCCGAGATCGTTCAGCGCTTGCAACGTGTCGGCAACGCGGATCAGCCGCTTCTCGCCACGCGGTGCCTTGAACGCCTGCTCCACAAGGGCACAAGACGCGCTTTGCGCGAGCGCAGCCTCGACGAAGAGATGTCCGTCGCGGTTCAGACCTCTGAGCGCAATGAAGGCTTCGCCGGGCGCGAGGCTGCGGCTGTCGATGGACACCCCGCTCACCGGCGTGCCCGATGGCAGTGCGCTCTTGCCGCGCACCGCCTTCACCATCTCCCCAACTGTCCAAAGTGCCTTAGGCATGCTTCGCCCCTTCCTTCAGCGCGGCTTCAACCGCGTCATGGTCAGAATAAGGAATGACGGTGCCTTTGACGATCTGGCCTGTCTCGTGACCCTTGCCTGCGATCAACAACACATCCCCCTGCTTCAGACCGGCAATCGCCTCCGCCACGGCGGCGGCACGGCCGGGAACTTCTATCGCACCTTTGGCCGCAGCCATGATCTCGCGGCGGATCTCCGGTGGCTCCTCGCTGCGCGGATTGTCGTCGGTGACGATAGCAATGTCTGCTCTATCCACCGCGACCGCGCCCATTTGAGGGCGCTTGCCCTTGTCGCGGTCGCCGCCGCAGCCAAACACGACGGTGAGGCGATTGCGCACGTATGGTCTAAGCGCGTCAAGCGCCTTGCCGAGCGCGTCAGGCGTGTGGGCGTAATCAATGAAGATGGGAGCGCCAGTGCGGGAGGTGCCGGCAAGGTCGAGCCTCCCTCGCGCCCCGCGCAAATTGGCAAGTATTGGAAGCACTTTTGTGGCGCTTGCCCCAGTCACCATGCAGAGCCCTGCAGCGACAAGTGCATTCGAAGCCTGAAAGGTGCCGACCAGAGGCAGGCGGAAGGTCTCCGTGCCGCCGGCGTGTCGTACCTTGAGGCGCTGGCCAAAGCCGTCTTGCTCGGCGGACAAAAGCTTCAGGGTCTCGCCCTCGAGCCCAACGGAAACGATGCGAAGTCTCCTCTCCTTCGCGACCTCCACCACACGTGACGCCTCGGCGCTGTCCACATCGATGACAGCGCCGGCGCCTGACGGAAGCAACTCCTGAAACAGACGCAGCTTCTCATTGAAATAGGCCTCGAAGCTCGGGTGATAGTCGAGATGGTCCCGAGAGATATTGGTGAAGGCGCCAGCAGCGAGCCGCAGGGCATCGACGCGACGCTGCTCGAGCCCGTGGCTCGATGCTTCGAGCGCGAGATGCGTGACGCCGGACTTAGCCAGCTCGGCGAGGAGGCGATGAAGCTCAATCGGGTCGGGCGTGGTGTGGGTGAGAGTCTGCGTGCCTGACGGAGCAACTACACCCACGGTGCCGAGGCTCGCGGCGCGGGATCCCATCTGCTCCCAAAGTTGGCGAACAAAGGAGACCACAGAGGTCTTTCCGTTGGTGCCGGTGACGGCAACGGCGACCTCCGGCTGGGCAACGCCAAAGAAACGCGCGGCAATCAGCGCGAGTCTGCGACGTGGATCTGCGTCAGCAATGATCGGTGTGCCATTGGGCCTGACCGCACCGCCCTGCGGCACGAGGATCGCCGCGGCGCCACGCGTCAGAGCGTCGGCGATGAAGCGCGCACCGTCGGTGCGCGATCCGGGCAGCGCAGCGAATAGATAGCCCGGCTTTACGCAACGGCTATCGGCAGTCAGCCCCATGATCGGAACGCGCTGCCAAGGTGCAGGGAGCCTCACCTCAGGGCCCATCAACTCGCCAAGCGTCATGACTTAAACACCCCCGCGCCCAGTGAAGGTCCGCTTGCTCGGTGCGACGGGCTCAAAAGCCTCAGAAAACCGCGCTTCTCTAATAGGAGGCGAGCACCTTCTCGTCAAACTTGCGCTGATCGTCGGGAAGCTTCGGCACCACGCCAAGAATTGGGCCGATGCGCTCGACGATCTTGCCGACGGTCGGCGCTGCGTTTACGCCCGCCGTTGCCTCATTGTGGGTTTCCTCCACGCGCTGCGGCTCATCGAGCATGATCAGCACAAGATATTCGGGATCGTCGGTCGGGAAGGCCGAGAGAAACGAGGTAAGGAGCGTTGAGCCCGCATAGTGGCGTCCGACCACCTTCTCGGCTGTGCCGGTCTTGCCGCCGACGCGATAGCCCTTGGCATCGGCGCGCTTGCCGGTGCCCTTCAGCACATTGAGGCGCATGAGTTGGAGGATCGCCTGGCTGGTCGAGGCCTTGACCACGCGCGGAGCTTGCAGTTCTGCTGTGCGCGGGCGCGGCAGGAAGGTCGGTGTGACGGCGTAGCCGCCATTGACCAGCGGCAGCGTCGCTGCTGCGAGCTGCAAAGGCGATACCGACAATCCGTGGCCGTAGGCGATGGTGATGGTGTTGAGGCGCGCCCACGGCGAAGGAACAATGGGTGCCGCGTTCTCGCCGATCTCCGTGGAGAACCTGCTCAACAGGCCGAGCTTTGCGAGGAACGCCTTGTGCCGCTCGATGCCGAGGTCGAGCGCCATCTTCGCCGCGCCGATATTCGACGAATAGATGAAGATCTCTGGCACGGTCAGGCGGCGTTTTTTGCCGTGAAAATCCTCGATAGTGAACTTACCGACATGAATGGGCGCGCTGGCGTCATAGCTGGAGCGCAATGTCGAGCTTCCCGCATCGAGTGCGCCAGCGATGGTGAGAGTCTTGAACACTGAACCCATTTCGTAGACGCCGGAGGTCATGCGGTTGAGGCGATTCTTGTCGAGCGCCTGTTCGCGGTGGTTGGGGTCGTAGTCAGGAAGCGATACGAGCGCCCGGACCTCCCCGCTTTTGACGTCGATGACAACACCGGCCGCGGCCTTGGCGCGAAAAGTTGACATGGCGTTGACCAGCTCCTCGCGCACGACGTGCTGCGCGCCGAGGTCGAGGGAGAGAGTCACTGCATCTCCGCCGGTGTCGTTTGCTGGCGCCGACATGGCAAGCTGAGGATTGTCGTCAATGAACTTCTCAATGCCGGCTAGACCCTTGTTGTCGACATCGACGTGGCCGACAACGTGACCGGCCGTAGCGCCGACCGGATAGACGCGGCGATATTCCTCGATGAAGCCGAGGCCTGGCTGGCCAAGCTCATAGATTTCAGCCTGCTGCTGCGGCGTCAGCTCGCGCCTGATAGCCACAAACCTCTTGCCCTGCTTGAGCTTCTCGAGCAGTTCGCCGGTGTTGAGGTCTGGCAGGACGCTCGACACCTGCTCGACCAGCTCGTCCCGGTGGATGACCTTGGCGGGATCGGCGTAGAGGGTCGCGCCCTTGATGTCGGTGGCGAGCAGCCGGCCGTTGCGGTCGAGGATGTCGGGGCGGTGCACGGTTGTCGAAATGTCGTGGATCCCCCCGGCGCCCAGTTCGACGGCGGTAAAGCCAAGGCTAACAAGCCTAATCGCGATGGCGAGAAAGCTTAGCGCGAAAGCGAGGCACGCGATGCGATAGCGGCCACGGCTCTTGGCGAAATAGGCCCGCTCGGCCAAAGACGCCGCGGCACTCATATGCGACTCGCGAGCCAAGGACCTCGACCTATTCCTGGGGAGGCGAAACCGTCACGGGCGGAGGCATCACCACCGGAGCGCTCGAAGCCGCCTTGGCGATGTGGCTCGCCTTGATGGGGACCGTCTTGACCTTGACGGTCTTGGTGGCGGTGGGCAGGTCGTCGTCGAGATTGGCCGGCGCAGCCGGCGTTGAGGCAACGCCGGACACCGGCACAGACTTCACCTTGGTGGCAGGGCCTATAGCCGTCGGCAGCATGTCATCTGCCGGTTCGGTGCGGACACGCTCGAAGTCGCGATCGCACACCCTGTCGAGCGTGACGATTTGCTCAGGCCGTGCCGGGGCAAGCTTCAGGTGCTTGGCCGCCAGGCGCTCGATGCGTTCTGGGCGATTGAGCAGACTCCATTCGGCGCGAAGAACCGCGACGGCGTCTTGCTCCGTCTCGATGTCCTTTCGCAGCCCGGCGATATCCTCATCGAGCGCCCGGGCTTCGTATTTCCCGTCATAGATAGTGTAAGCAAATGCAACGAGCGCGACCACAAGGCAGATATTGATGAAACGCAACATGGAATCCCGACCCGTCCCTCAAAGCCTGCCCTCAGGCAGGAAGTGCGATGCGCGGCACCCCCAAATTTGCCAGGTTGAGAGCATGCGGCGGAGCTTCCGTGCGTTCGCCAGCCCTAAGGCGCGCAGAGCGGGCACGGGGATTCAGCCTGATCTCTTCCTTTGTTGGTGATAACGGACGACGGTTAAGAAGTCGGAAGCTTGGCAAAAAAGTTGAGCGACCTTGGTCGGGCACATGGCGCGAGGAGCGGGGGGCAGCGGTGCTGCGCGAGGCCAAGAAGCGCTTGGCGATGCGGTCTTCCAGCGAATGAAAGGTGACGACGGCGAGCCGCCCCTTTGGCTCAAGTAGATGCTCAGCCGCGCTTAGACCGCGGGCAAGCTCGAGCAGCTCATCATTGAGATAGAGACGGAGCGCCTGAAAGGTTCGGGTTGCGGGATGCTTCGGGTCGTCGTGTCTGCGGCCAAGCACACGGGCCACAGTGTCGGCAAGCTCGCTGGTTCTGGTGATCGGCCCTTCCTTCCGCCGGGCGACGATGGCGCGGGCGATCGATCGGGCGCGCTTCTCCTCGCCAAGCGTGGCGATGATGGTTGCAAGGTGGTCTTCGGAAAGTTCGTTGACGAGGTCGCTTGCCGTCTGACCCCCGTCACCCATGCGCATATCGAGGGGGCCGTCCCGACTAAAGGAAAAACCGCGCTCGGGCGCATCGAGCTGCATTGAGGACACGCCGAGATCGACGGCGACGCCGTCTACCGCGGCGAGACCTTCCCGCTCGGCTATCTCGCGCATCTCAGCGTAACGGCCGAGCACAAATTTCAAGCGTCCGGGAAAATCTGATTCGAGGAGCTTGGCGAATTTGGCAGCGCCAGGGTCGCGGTCGATGGCGAGCACGTTGCAGCGCGCAGATTCAAGAAGGCCGCGGCTATAGCCGCCGGCGCCGAACGTTCCATCGATGAAGTGTTTGCCGTCTCTTGGCTCAAGCGCCTCAATGACTTCGGAGAGCATCACGGGAATGTGGCGGGACGGTCCGCCGGCGGCGGTCAACCACACGCCGCGACCCGCCATCATTCCCGTGCTCCCTCTGGCCCGCCGCTTCCGCGGCGCCCCGCGCCGAGTAACTTGCGGAGATCGCGGACCTTTTGGCGCGCTTCCGCCAAATGGGTTTCAAATCTGCCTGGCTCCCACATCTGGAACTTTTCGCCGAGGCCGACAAAAGTGATGTGTGTAGTGATGCCGGCGTGCTCCCTAAGTCGCTCCGGCAAGATGGTGCGTCCGTCCTGATCGATAGAAAGGACTTCACTTGTACCGAAGAGTGCGGTAGCGAGGTGGTCGCGCTCGTCCGAGTAAGGTGCGAGCCCTTCGACCAGACCGTGGATCTTGTTGACCAGGAGCTGGCCGCCGGCGTCGAGCGCGGGCGCATCAAGCGACGGATAGCAATAAATGCCCTCAAGACCGTCCTTGGCGAGTATTGTACGGAAGGAAGCCGGGACGGAGACGCGGCCCTTGGTGTCGATCTTATTTGTGAATGTCGACACAAACTGGTCCATCTCCCCCTCTTAGGCACCTGACTGGAGGACTTGATCACTCGAGGTGCGAGACCGCCTGCCCTCCGGAGGAGACGCGGGTGGGAGAGGCGGCGCGGGTCCCCCCGTGGCCTCGTAAGGAGCGCTGCCGAGCCCCTCCCACCCCTCACCGAACGGGCAATCATGGGATAGCATGGGATATCATGGGGGGTCAAGGAATCTCGTGGGAATAAGCTTAACGCGCTTGGTATTTCTGTGGGTAACGGCGCGCCGACGAGACATTGCGGCTGCGCTCATTCGCCGACCCTTTGAGTTGGCGGATCAAGCCGAAGCGGGTTACAACTAACGAAACGGACGGGGTGGCATCGCGGGCTGCGCAGTGTTGACGCGCGAGCGGGAAAAGCGCCTCGTTGGCATGGATAGGGATGCGAATCAGGGGGTTGCCGTCGGCGTTCATGCTCGACAAACGGTCTTCAGCGATGCTTGGCCTCGCGGCGGTCCTGTTCGCCGCAGGGGCTGGCGCGCTCGCCGCAAGCGATTCGGCGGAAGGCCCGTTCGCCCGGCTTGGTCCGCCGGATGCTCCGGTCAAGCTTTACACGGTGGAGCGCGGCGAAGGTACGCCCGTGCTCCTGATCCACGGGTTCGGCACCAACTCCTTCACCTGGCGCCATGTTGCGCCCGACCTCGCCCGTGATCACAAGGTGATCGCCGTCGATCTCAAAGGTTTCGGGCATTCCGACAAGCCCTTCGATGAGCGCTACGCCGCGAGCGACCAGGCAGAGCTTCTGACCCAACTCATTGTCGATCGCGATCTACATGACCTGACCATTGTCGGCCACTCCTATGGTGGCGGCGTCGCGCTTCTGCTCGCGCTCGAGGCTGACAACCGGCTCAAGGGCCGAATCGCCAAACTTGTGCTGCTCGACACCATCGCCTATCCGCAGGCGATCCCAGTGTTCTTCAAGCTGCTCGACACGCCCGTCGTGTCGGAGGTCGGTGTGCGCATGGCGCCACCCATCGCGCAAGTTAAGATGGCGCTCAGGATCGCCTATTACGACAACAGCAAGATCGCACCCGACGAGGTCAAAGCCTATGCCGAGCCGATGGAGACGGCCGCCGGCAAGCACGCTTTGATCTACAGCGCGCGGCAGATCATGCCGGAGGACGTGGAGCAGATCGCGGCGCGGTATTCAACAATCGCGCTGCCCACGCTGATTCTCTGGTGCGATCATGACCGCATCGTGCCGGTGGAGATCGGTCTCAAGCTCGAGCGCGAGATGCCGAACGCTTCCTTCCGCATCATCAACCAATGCGGACACATGCCGCAGGAAGAGCAGCCGGAAGAGACCATGCTGCAAATCCGCCAGTTTCTCGGCAAGCCGCTGGATCAATAAGCTCTCCTTATCGCAGCCATCGGCAATTCTTATTTGCCCTATTTGTGGCCGTTGGAGATGGCGCTTCTGGTCGGCGGCCTGCGCGTGCTCGGCGCAAAATGTCGGGCAGTCAACCCACGGCGTTTTCAGCGAGCGGCCCCAGACTCTGACGAACGACTTCTTCGTCGACCTGCTGGACACGAGCACGTATTGACAACGGTCCGCTGGATCCGAAGGCTTGTTCAAAGGACGCGACCGCAAGGCGAACGAACTAAAGTGGACCGGCACGCGTGTCGACTTGATCTTCGGTTCACGCTCGCAGCTCTGCGCTCTCGCGGAAGTTTATGCGTGCGCCGACTCCAAAGAGAAGTTTGTGAACGACTTCGTGGCGGCGTGGATCAAGGTGACTAACGCTGATCGCTTCGACCTGGCCTGATTTGCAAGGCGTCGAGGCCGCCGAGTAACCGCGTAGGCCTCGACACGAAACCGGCGGGTGGAGACCCTCTTCCGCGCGTCGGTTTATTTTGTTTGCAGGCGCCCGAAATGGAGACTGGCGCGGTGAGGCTTCCACCGCGCCAGTCATAGGCATGCCACCAGGCCTGTAAGCCGGGTTCTGTACCGCGCCCGCATGGGCAGCGCGGCAACGGCCATTCATCTCGGGCGCCTGTTGCCAGGCGTCTCTTGCGACCAACCCGGGCGGCTCATCTGGAAACGGGACTGGCGGATGTTAGCCGCCGCGCCGCCCCTATTCGGTCTTGCTCCCGGTGGGGTTTGCCGTGCCGGCCCTGTTACCAGGACCGCGGTGCGCTCTTACCGCACCCTTTCACCCTTGCCTCGGAAAGCGAGGCGGTTTGCTTTCTGTGGCACTGTCCCTGGGGTCGCCCCGCCGGAGGTTATCCGGCACCGTGCTTCCAAGGAGCCCGGACTTTCCTCCCTGTCTGCCGATACGCTGGCAGACAGAG
>Ga0182034_10000506_pt1 | contig 17832 bp, 16 predicted proteins | sample flu12Cox44000172_FD_125972 | JGI IMG/M metagenome (GOLD analysis project Ga0182034, IMG submission 125972) | Lab enrichment of tropical soil microbial communities from Luquillo Experimental Forest, Puerto Rico - flux4day.12C.oxic.44.000.172 | ecosystem: Environmental > Terrestrial > Soil >... | reverse complement strand
GGTTATTGGTTCTCTATCTGGCCCGAACTTCTGGTAGTCTATGGGGTGATGCCAACCGCGGTAAGTACCATAAGGCGTTGTAAGCGGCTCAATAGGGTTCTTCTTGATTGGAACGCCCCCTGTCTCATAGGACATTCTATCGCCCTTACGAAACAGTTCTTCCAATAGATCGCCAATCTTTTGCTGCCGATCTAAGTCCTCCTTCGTTATTCCCCGTTTTGGATCGAATAACCATGCTGCCAGCGATTGTTCTGTCATCCCTGGTTGGGACTTTATGAACTTATCCCTTGCTACTGGATCACCATAGATTGACAGAATCCCTAAAACCTGCCGCTTACGCAAGGGAAGGTTCTCATCACTAAAGATTCCCTCCTTAATGAGTCCATTCTTGATCTTCTTGTTTGCTCCAGGAATCTTGCCAACCGCCGCTCTTAACTTCGCCTGATACTCACGAAGCATCAAATGTTCGTTGTCAGCGGCTTGAGCCATTGGCCTGACGACAAATTGATTGAAGTCACCCCTAATGTTGCCCCGATCCAACCGATTCATTATGCTTTCGGCCGTCAAGTGGGCAACCCTAACCTGATTCCAAAGCGCAACCGCCCTTTCTGATGTAGCAGCTACGCCTTTGGGAAGGAACTTAGATGGAAAATGTTTCGGTTGCATCGGCGGAAGAACGTCCTCAATCTTCTCCACCATCCGCTCAATGGTTTCATCAAGGTCGACCACTTGTTGGCCTTTGAAGATCTTCCCATCCATTCGGGCATTCCATTCCAAGGACTTCAGCGAATCATGAATATCCCTAAAATCCTCAACGGTCATTTCATCAATGTTTCGCATCTCCTTGGAGTCAAGGAGCCAATCGGGAATTTGGATGTTCCTTCGGTTAGCCAGCTTATGGTCGATAAAATCGTTCAGTGTCTTAAACTTGGTTAGCTCCATATTCTTCTGAAGGTTCACTGGATCAATGTCGATCTTACCTTCAAGCCGCATAACGATTTCTTGCATGAACGGAACGTACTCTTGGGATACTCCAGGCACGGCAGTCTTGCTGAACCGCTTCATTATCCTTTCGACATTATTACGCATCTTCTCCAACTTCATCGTTTCTTTAGCTTGGAGAGCCGCAATTTGCCGTCGTTGTGCCCATTCATACGCGCTGTCCCATTTCTGTTTGAGCATCTCCTTTTCAATCTCTCGCCCCGCTTTCCCACTCTCGCGCAAGGATTTTTCGGTTGAGATATCCTTCATCAGCTTGTCATTGAGGGCAGCATCGGCCATCCGCTGAAAGTCTTCCTTCATGAATGGTTGAGCAACGCCAGCCTTCTGACCAAAGAGATACGTTTCTTCAGCCAACCTATCCAATTCGCTAGGATGGAGAATGTCCTGTCTTAATCCATCGAGAATGTCTTTGGCCGGAACCCCGAACTCATTAGCCATTCGAGAGGCAACCTGCTCATCAACCAGACTTTGAATGTAGTTTCTGAACGGAATCCTCCCCTGCCGTTGAGAAACCGCGATTAGGTTCTGAACGAACTCGTCGCCCGTTTCGAACCCAAACATCCCCGCCATCTCGTCTGGGTCCATTCCTCCTTTCTTCATGAAGGTATCAGGAAGGCCACCTTGTTGATCCTTACTGAGAGCATCGCGGTTCAACTTTGGTGGCGCTCCAATCTTCTTACCCAAGTAGACACCATTACGCATGAAGTCCATTGCAGCGATTTCAGGTCGCTGCATCAGTAAGTCACGTTCTTCAGCCTCAACAACCGGGAGGTTATCCCTCCACTCTTTGCTCATCCGCCGCATCTCCAGCTTATGAGCCCGCTCTAGTATCTTCTGGCTCTTCCTGAGTTCCCCGGCCTTGACCAGCTTCTCCCAACGAGCCAGCATGTCCTTTGTTACACCGACGGCCTTGGCCTCTTGCACCCCCAGTTTTGGTGGTGCCTTCCGTTCTGGTACTGCCTTTGGAGCTTCTATTCCCCTTGGACCAAACATGTTCTTTTGGTCTTCAGTTATTCGATCAAAGGCCATCAATGCTACTTCAAGTGCGTTCGTATCTTCTTCTGGTAATCCCAGGACTCTACGAATGAACTCAACAGCGGCCTGCCACATAGTTTTGCCGCGCCATTCCTTCATATTAAGACGTTCGGCAATCCTTGCATTCAATGGTGTATCTATCAATGCCTGCTGAAAATCTCTATCAAAGATCCCCGCTATAAATTCGTGTTCATCTTCCATAAAGTAAGCGAACTTCTTTATCAATTCTGGATTCGCTTCAGCAACCAGATCCCTTACTCCCTTTGCCAAGGCACCGCTACTAGGATTCCTGTAAATAGCCCTGGTTGTTATTGCATGGATGGACTCGTGGAGCATAATCCAACGCAAGCCTCTTGGATCTCCACCCATGTAATCATATTCGGAGATAACTACATGATTACGAATTGAGTCATAATAAGCTCCTTGTTCAAGTCTTAAACTAGTTTTGTACCATTCTTCGTTACTGACAATGTGAACTGGAACTTCCCCAGATATCTCCTTGATCCTTTTTGCCAGCGCCTTATATAGATTGGATATAGAATCCTGCACCTTATTGATTTGAATCTCATTGAGGGCTCTCTCCAATGTAGTCGAACCTAAAGGTCTAGTTCTTTCAAGCATCCCTTCCTTTGTTATACCAGGAAGTGCAATATCTTCCGTTGCAGGTTCAACTCCAAAAATTCCTTTTGGTCCCTTCTCAAAGTATTCTCTTGGGGTCAATAGAATACCTGGAATTGGCTTTAGACCTGCCGCCCGTTGAACGGTATCGTATGGATCTTCTGCTTCTGGAGGCTTCGGCGTTGGTGGTTCTTTTCCTATCCTTCGAGCATACTCATCGCGTTCTGCTTTGGCTTCTTGCCAATCTTGATAAGCCTGATCCTTTTCAGCCTCTCTAGCCGGATCAAAGACAGTCTTGTCAAATTCCTTCCGACGAAATTCAGCAAGATCATCCAAATTCTCTAAATGCTTATCCTGAAGCTCAGCGGTTTCTTTCTTGCTCTCAACTTCGGCCTTAGTTAACCCGGACGACCGAACCCTGCGGTCATCTGCAAGGGCCTTTCTAATCTCTTTGTCAACCCATGTGACCCAATCATGGACCGGTATCTCAACATCTCCGCCAGTTGATGCGGCCGAGCGGATCTTCTGAAGAATATCCGGTACCCGTCCAAGTAAATTGTCCTCAGGGGAAGGTTCCTTGTCGCCATAAATTCTACGAATTGCGTCGTAGGGTATCCCAATCTTTGCATCCTTGGCGATGATCCTCGGGAGATTCTGAAATATCTCCGGCGAGATTTCGCGCGTCTCAGAACGGTCAGCGGCCGATTCGATATCGTCAAAGTGTTGGGCATCTAGTTGTGCCTCTCTCGCCTTCCCCTCATCAATCAATGGATCAACACCAACCGGAACGTTCTCTTCAGCTTTAACGAATGGCTCAACCTTGTCCGCTACTTGTCCAACTTTAGCGGGGTCAGCCTTTGCAAGATCTCTCGCGCCCTTGACTCCTGCCAGTGCCAACAGCACCATCGCGTAGCCTTCAACCGTATCAATAGGAACACCAAGGTACTCAGCAAGAGGCCTCGTGACGGCTGTTCTACCTGCTCCTAGAATTGGTGAAATCGCGATTTGCGCTGGTGCAAACAACGCTTGAACCATCTCGCCTCGACCAAGTTGCTTCCTTAATAGGTCAGCTTGCCGCTCGATAACTTTCGGATCTATTCCCTGCTCCTGCCATTTCTTTATGGTCGTTTGAACAATTTCTTCTGTCTCTGGAGTAATCCCTGGCTTTGCAGCTTCAACAAGTTGACGGAATCCCGACTTAGCAATGTCCCAAGTATCCGAAAAGACCTGTTTCGGATCGGATAACATTCTCCCGCCTGGAGTGCTCTTTAGCACCTCTAGTCCAGGACCATAAGCTTTCTTCATAAAGTCGGAGAAGTCAGAAAGATTATGCCAATCGTTCTGGCTAACGCTGGCAGCGAGGGGATGCGATTCAAGGTACGATTGAAGGTTCGGATCGAAATGGATGATATTATGGGTTAGATTCTGCTTATGCGCCTTGGCAACTTCATCGAGATTCCTAGCAGCATCTATCGGATCAATGCCGGTATCCTCAGCAATTCCCGCCGCTTTGGCTGCTTTGTCAGCCTCAAAGTCTGGAGCCCGTTGAATACGCCATTGGTTCTGTTGCTCATAATCTCTATTGATGCTTTCAGCGATTTCTTGGTCGCTTCTTGGGTCAAGAGCCGTTGGCATTATCGTACAACCTTTATTGGGCCTTTCGGAGTTTTAGTCTCCAGTTGCTTCTTGTATTGCATCTTAATCAAGTTCGCGATGTATTGTTCCTGAATCTTGTCATCATTCCAATCCGGATGGTCCCGACGGATTATATCGGCTGCTCCCTCAGGAACTCCTTCTTTCTGAATGTTCTGCCACAGATTCTGGTAATAAGGGTCATTCTTTCCCAAGCCAAAAGTTAGCCAGCTAGCAGTGCCCGGAACCTCAGCCGTTAAAGCTTTACCCAACGTTCGAATCTCTTCGTCACTTGGAGGCTTTAATGCCTCGCCAGTCATAGCCTTTATTTCAAGCTGTAAGGAACCGGTCAGCCAATGATACGCGGTTGGATCAGTTGCTTCAGTCAGGTTCTGTGGCCAGATTCCAGCATCCTTCATTATCCTGACGGCCCTAGAAACGTTCGGATCTTTCTCTGGAGCCAGCTTCTTCTTGTCTTGAAGATCGAATAGCTTATCCCGTTGACTTCTGGTTAGTTTGTCGTACTTCTCGTCCCAGAGATTAACAGCAACGAATTGATCTGGATGCTCGTCTGCCAATCCGTGCAATCCCCTATACATCATGTCCCCTTCTTTCGTTGGGGCAACATCCTTCCTTGCATTATGCTCAGCCGCTCTCATAAGGCTGGCATAAAGGCTAGGAGACTGTTCTCGAAGGGCATCCAATGCTAAGCTGACTTTCGTTCCCTTAGCTCTAATCTCGTCCTCGCTTATCGGCAATGCCCCTGGCTGACCATTCTGGTCATAACCGTTTAGTGCATTCTTAACAACGTCAAAGTTCCGCTTGTTAATGTCCACAACGTCCTTCTCATATTTACCATAACCAGCCCGAACGTTGTTAAGCAATTTCTCCGTTACCATTTCCTTTAGGCCTTCAGGGTAATTCTGCTCGTCAATCCACTTCAATGCCTCATTCGTTCTTTCACCTAATGTTTTCTCTGGCTTATGCGTTGCTACGTCCTTATCGTACAGATCCCCATTGATTTCCTTTTCTTTGTTCCTTCCAATCGCTCCAGCATACCGATTCCAAATGTACGCTTGCACCCTTGCAGCTTCATCCCCTTCAATAACTCCGGCATCAATGGATTTCTCAAAGTCATCGAGGGCCTTTATTGGCTTAATGTCGGCCATTCCCTTAAGATAATTGCTTATTCCCTTCAGTTTCTTGTCGTGTTTCCACTTCTCGATTATCGGATCATCGTCAGGAACGCCCTTTAATCCCGCCTTTGTCTTAGCATCCTCCTCAATCTTCGCGTAATATGCATCCAACTTGTCAGCATCGGGACTTCTGTACAGGTCAGCGGCAGCATTATCGGCAATCGCTTCAACCGTTTGATCGTGGTATGCTCTGTCTTGCCTCGCTGCATGGCCAATAGAGGTCTTAACGTTTGAACGAGAATGAGCGAACATATATGTGTCATAATGACGCTTTGCACTCTCATTCGTTAACTGACCACGGTATTGATCCTCAATGCCTCGCATATTCCCCAAATGCGATTGTAATGTGTCCCTTGCGTCCTTTCCTTCCGTTGCCAAATATTGTTCTTGAGGCGTTGCTCCTGCATCAATCGCTTGACTGGCTTTCTCTCTGGCATCACTTTCGTTCTGAAGCTCTTGAAGCGCATTTGCCCTTTGGAATAACTCTTGCCCAGTCTTGCTAACCTCCCCACCAAGGCCAGCCATAGCACGGCCAATATTAACGCCAAACGCCTCTTCAAATGGCGCTTGGATATGGAGCGGCCGTGGCCCTTCCGTAGTCGGTTGAGCCGTTGAGTACGGTCGGTATTCTGCCGCTGCTGTCGGTACCCTAGGCATTATCCAAATGTCTTCTTGTAGCTCATATAGTCGGAACTAACTCCACCAGCCGCTCCGAGAATCGAAGCAACCGCAGAATACTTACTTGCCGTTACTGCTCGATCTGCTGCCATCATGTCAAGACTTCCTTCAGCTTCATACTTAACGGCTTCAACCTGATGTCCATAAGCCCGCCTAGCGGCATTGGCTCGAATGATTCCCTGCTGCTGCGCTCCAACGTCAAGTTCGGCGGTAATGACGTTCTGCGAGGTTCCTCGACCCATATCAAGCCCACTCGCCGATTGTGCTGCCCTTGTTTGACCAACTTCAAAACGTGTCTTCATTCCCGATTGTTGAGCCTCAACATCGCCAACTTTGTACTCGTATTCGGCATTCTGAAGTTCGATCTGCCTATTCAATCGCGCAACGCCAGCTTGATACTGATACATTTGCGCTTGGGCTTGGCCGGAATAAAGCTGACCCATGCCCTGAACGATGCCGCCAGCGGCCCTTGCAGCCATCCCGCCAACAGCAATCACCCCTAAAGAGACAGGATCAGCCATTCTTCTTCCTTATCTGAAACGGAATCCATTCTCCATTTGGCTCTCCAAGCCTTGCTCCAAGCCACTTTAACCAACGAATGCTCTTTGGCTGTCTAATGTTGCAGTTCCCGACCAATATCTCATAATCCTGCAACATCATATCGACCATTAACTGAGAATGCCTCACGAACAGAAATTGATGATTATCCACCTTGTCCGTTGTTAGCAACCAAAGATACGCATTGTTCGACATCACTGTTGGCGGAACTAATCCCCAAACGCATACAACTTCGTTGTCGACCCTTCCAACCCAAGAAACTTCACTTATCCTCAAAGCCATCATTAACTTTTTATCTGCGCCGACAATGCCCGCCACTGGAGAATGACTGATTATCTCCTGAATATTGAGGCTATCTCGAATGCGATCAATAGCGACTACTGTCACTTTGGCGTGTCCCCAAGATCCACTTCCGGCATGACTCCAAGAACCGTTGCAGGAAGCGGTTGACTCTGTTGAATGCAATACTGTCCCGGCACATCAAAAGAAGGATCAAGAACCGTTCTAGCGTCACCAGTAACAAGATCAGTCACAACTCCATTGGACATTGTTCCAACGTTCCCAACAACAAGATCTTTCATTGAAACCTGTGAGCCAGCAGAAAAAGTCTTTCCAATCGTCAATCCAAGTGCATCCTCAACTCGAACCGTTACGGCCGGAATCTTCTTTCGCTTGCTTTGAATCGTCGGATCACCAGTATCAAGACGAAGCGTCTGAAGTTGACAAGTATAACCAAGCCCAAGGACCACAACCGAAGCGGGCGTGCTTAACGTTATCGTCCCTTGAGCCGAAACCACCTGTGGCGGAATCACTTTTCCGTCTGCAAGTCCGGTTACAGTCTGTCCAACCAAGTGCCAAAGTCCAGTAATCGTTGTAGCTGGATTCCCAGTATATTGAAGAGCACAGTCCACAGCCCATGTATTCACAGCTGCTCCAAGGATAAACCGATCAGCAATCCTTTCAATGAATTGATTCCACATTCCATTGATGAAACGTTGGACAACCACATAAGTAGCATCAACGTCTACAGTCCCCATCGTTGGACCAGCATTCGCCGCTTCTGTCACCGAGCAAACCGACATGTAATTTCCATTGGTATCATGCCTTGCCCAACCAACAACCTCCTGTTCCTTAAGAAAAGTCAGTGAAAGCATGATCCCATCGGTTCTAACGGCCCAAGCAACCTTATATGGTTCTTCTGCCCAAGCCCACTCCTTGATTTGCTTGCCGAAGAACAGATGACTTGAAAGAACCGAGATGTCGGTTCCAGTATAGATCTGAGTGTAGAAGTTGAAGGTTAAATCACGGACGATAGATCCCTTAGATTGAACGTAGAGGATATCGTAGTTAACCAGTAACGGCGGAATGTCCGAAACACCATTGTATGCTTCAGAATGGGCAACGGCATCAATCGGCGTAACAGGCGATCCAGCCGATCCACCATCCAGAAGAAAAGCTTGGCGGTCACAGAGCATCATCAAGCCGGTTGGCATTGCAGCCATAGACCGAATCGTGTTCAAGGTGTTAGACACAATCGAGCCTTCAATAGCATCGTCAGCTTGAATTGGATTGCTAACATTAAAGTTGAAGAAGCTTCCCGGTTGACTCCCAAAGAATGTTTGAACTCCCTGCGGCGGTGCAGCTAGATAGAGCCGTTGCTGAAAGAAAGTTGGGACAGTTGGATTGCCAAGGCTAAGTGGATCGACACCGCCAGAAGTCCCACCAGAAACAACCGCAGTCGCCGTTGCTCCAGCAGGAGTGAAGGTAACGGCTGGAGGAGCCCCAACAACATAGCCCGAGCCAGCAACCGTTATGTTCGCTCCACCAACGCCCCAAACAACGTTAGCATAGGCAAATTGATTGGAGAAGCCAGCATGACCTTGAATTGGATTCGGAGGTGGATTAGCAAACGTTTGACCAGCAGAGGCACCTGGATAATTAACGGCGTTCCAAGCGGTAACATAACTAATCCCACCAATCACAACCGCCGAAGCAACAACCAAAGTTACCGGAATAGTAGAACCAGGAATAGGAAAGTTAACGGCTTGTCCAACGACATAACCACCGTTGACGCTTCCACCAGCACCACCCGCGACAGTTGGTGCCCCTGCTGCAAGGGAAATTGATAACCAAGGTTGAAATACCGCTTGCGTTCCCGATGCTGGCGGTGGCACGGTCATCGTTGGTACTACTGTATATGAGCCGGGAGCGGTAATGTTGACCAAAGAAATGCTACCGGCCGCAGTAGCAATGACAGGAGGGCTAAGCTCGAAGTTCGGTGGAGTCCCTGAGTCTATGAACGTTGTGCTAGTAGCATTCCCAATAAAACCAAACTGACTTCCTAATGGCACCGCCCCTGCATAAGATTCATTAGCTTTATAGACATTATAGCTCACTGGAACGCCCGGAAAAGCCGAGGTCTGCACAGGAGGCGTCCAAGTGACCGTGTTGGTTAGTTGCGTAGTGTGCATATCGGCCGCGGACACCGTTGCATAAGGCGAGCTAGGAGAGCTTTCTTGACCATTAGAATCGACAGAAGTCACTACATACGCATAATGAACTGTTCCAGCACTCGTCGTTGCAACCGCTACTCCCGTTGGTACTCCTACAGTCGATCCGAATGTTATACCAGTAAGTGTCCACTTCGTCGCCAAGATAAGAGTCAGCATCATAGGCGGATGGTTCGGGTGACAAAGTATAAGCTGATTAACAATTTGAGCATACTTGATTAACGCCAATTCACTCGACAAGTATGGAGAGGCGAGCTTATAGATCCGCTGTGTGGTTCCTCCGCTGGTAAAGGGAGTATATCCGGTAGCATCCACATTCGTTTGAGTGTCCGGAGTAAACAAGGTTAAGACATCGCCAGCCACACCGCCAACAAAGAAATTGCGTCCGTTAAGCTGAGTCATTCCTTGAACGCCAGTAATGATAATATTGTCTCCGGCTTGGTAAGCAGGAACGACAGTACCGTCCGGAAGGGTATATGGACTCCCGGCTCCAGTAGCCGTTACGGTAAGCGGATTCGTCGTTGTCGCAGCGGTTATAGGAAGAGCCTTCTCTAAGACCAAATTGCCATTGCTTACAAACCTAATATACCCATTCCCAAACTCAATAACATACGAGATTTCGAACGAAGCCTGAAATGGAATCAACCTGACCGCGAAGCCCGGAAGACCTACCTGAGCAACAAATTTAGTTCCAGTCCTAGTGCTAGCACCTCCACGGTAATCGACATAAAAGTTCCGCATTGTTGCCGCGCCACGGTGGTACTTCTGAAGATCCACCCTAGCGTTGAGCGCCGGTGCCCATTCGCCAGTATTAAAGGCATGTTGAATAACTGGTTGGGCCATTAATAGCTCGCAAACATCGGTCCCCAATCAAACTGGATATTCGGACTTATCTCCCAAGTTGGATAATAGATCCCACGAGTTCGGATAAAGTCCGGCGTCACATCATTAATAGTCAATCCTTCGTTTGCATCTGCTTTTCTTGCCTCAGTAATCAGGTTATTGGCGAGGGCAACGCCCATATTCGCCATTGCCTTATCGCCAGTAAGCTGAATTGCCAGTCTTGCCCCAACTATTCCAGCCCAAGCTTCAAGGAAGTTCTCGTCCATTACGTTTGGGTTCTGGACCTGTCGAACATAACAAAGGGTAGCGAACTCCTGATTGGTTAGAATGACCCTTTGCTCCTGATTTGGAATTACCGAGCTATACGTCAAATTAAAGGTTGCGCCTGTTCCAAAGTTCGTCGAAGATGCTTGTCCAATCGGTTGCACCTGTTGGTTATGGAGATAGCTTCCTCCAAGAGCTAGTGCAGCTGTTCCAATGATCTGGGGTACAACCCCAACCGTAGCAACGCTTTGTCCAACTCCAGTCGTTAGAACTACAAGCTGGGCCGGAGCACCGCCAGGGATAGGAATTCCTAAAGATGGAGGTGTGGCTGGCGGTGGAGCAACTAAGGTTATAACTTCGCCAACCTGATAATTGGTTCCAGAATTAGCAACCGTTGCCGCTTGAACCATAAAGAACTGATCGACCGCGACCTTGTACTTCTGCGGTGGCCCAAGCCAAAAGGCCGGAGCTGCGCCGGTTACAGCCGTAGTAATCGGAATACCTGAAGCAAACCCGGTAGAGAATTGTGGTATGATATAGATTGGCCTCAGACAATCTACTGGATACTGATACTCGTATGCCCACGGTGGCGGTGGAATTCCCCTCTGCCACGTTGTCTGTGGTCCTACACTTGGATTCTCTGGCGTTCCAGGCGTTGCTGTTATCAGCACCAGATTGTTGTAAATAGTCCCACAATTCCATGGAGCCATGCGTAACAAGGCGTCACGCAATGGCTCCAGGATTATGTTCGCCTGGATCGCTTCGTTGCTCTGCTCAGTAAGGGATGCTACTGTTGTTCGCGTTCCGATGATTTGCAGAGCACGATTGACGATATCGACCTCTACTGTCATCTCTGTGAGCCATCGTTGCCCTTATTGGTTCCGTGAAGGCCAGCGCTACCGCTAGTATCGTCACGATCTACCGTTGGCCTATTCATGTTACCGCAGTCATGGCCATGCAACCCTGGACCTTTCGGATCATTGATATTCGTTGGGCCTTGCGGTGGCTTGTAGTTCATCACGTCCCTTGCTCTCATAACACCGCCAGGACGTGAAGCAGGACCAGTGCTACGCTCGGGTCCATATTCCCCAAGGATTTCTCTCGCCATCACATTCTCCTTTCAGGTGTCTTCGCTGCCGCCGCTGTCGGTTGTGGCTTCGGCTGATCGGCAGTAATCTCATCGCACATTTCCTGAAGCTCTTGTAAAGCCTCATCGTGCAATAGCTTCAGTTGTGGATGGCCGAAACTCTTCTCCACCACATCCAGTAGAAGGTATGCTTTGTTCCAATCGACTGACATTAGTGTCTCCCTTGACTTCCAGATTTATGCACAACTCTTCCACCACCAGGACCAGCAGCTTGTGCAGGTGGCTTTGGTCCTTCATATCCCCTCCCCATGAACAACCGTTCCGCCGAATTCCCCGGAACATGATGTCCTTCACGCATCTTATCAGCCATTGCCTGACCAAGCTGGTCTGCCCCGCCAGGGTCAACGGCTTTCGTACTTGGATGAGCGACCTTGTGAAAGGTCACTTCCTTACCTGCTCTTCCTTGCTTCATCTATCTTCTCCTTTAATCCCGCTTCGTGATATGCCCCACCCTGATTCCGTTCTACTTCGAGATACTCATGGAGCCTCTTATTCGTTCGCTCCATCTCTTCGAGAAAGGTCTGTGGAGCTTGCTGCCCGATACTCTCCCAGTAATACTTGATATAGATCAAGTCATGGTAGTGCATCGTTAAACGCCAGATCCGTTCCGGTACGACTTCATCGGCTTCCATCTTATGGTCGCGATCCCTTACGCCCATTAGCGTTTCTCCGCATTCGGCGCCGGTTTCTTCTTCTTCAAGATTCCCTTTCCAGCATCGGCTTGGTTGAACTCTCTTGCCACGTTCTGCGGCACTCCAACCTTCTTAGCGAACGCTGGGCTGTGGGCTGCTCCCGCCATCAGGCGAGCTTGAGCAGGGCTTTTGCTTGGCATCTTCTAACTCCTTTATCTTTGCCTGTAGAATCTGAACTCTAGCGTACATTACAGCCAATGTGATCTTGGTTTGACCAAGTTCAGTAGCAACGAATTGATTAGCCTGTTGAAGTTCCATCAAAGTTGGAGCTTCTTGTGCTAAAGCGCCAGAAGTAAATAGAAGAGCTACTCCCAGACTAACTGCTCTCATATACACCTCCAACGACAAGAATGGAGGAATTGTTAGCAGGAAAAGTCCCATCATACTTCCTAATGATAACTTGGGTTGAACCAGGGCCACATACCACAGAGAGAGTATATGCGTTCCCAGCATCGGCCCCGGCCCCACAGAATTGATCCGAAGAAGTCTGAGTAGTCGCTGGCAAAGTCGCTTCCATAGAGGTGGCACAAGTGCCAATATTAGTGACCGGAATAACAATGTTATAGTATACAGTCTTACCAACCACCATTTCCCGAGCAACCACAGTCCCAAGCGTCGGTGGGCCACCAGACTGACAAGTTACCGTCGATGTGTAGGTAACCCAGGAACCACCTTGTCCAAGCGAGGCCCAAGCACCACCAGTGTAAACCCAAAGTACCTTCGAGAATGAATCGAACGCAAGTGGTGCCCTTCCAGTAATTGCCGTTGGTGTTCCCGTTGGAGAACCAACCATCGTATTGGTATAGATGAATCCACTTGTTGCACTTTGAGCCAACGCTCCAGAGCCCATTACAAGATTGCCTGGAGAAACAGTCGCAGCATTTGCAGTTACCGTGCCGGCAGCGGTAATATTGCCGCTGCTATCCAAAGTAGCATTAGCACTCCCTCCAAATGCTCCAGCATTGTTAAACTGAATAGATGCACTTGGTCCTCCTGGAGTTCCGCCACCTCCGGCCACAGTGGCCCAAGAGGTTATTCCCGTTCCATCCGTCTGAAGAACTTGACCCGAGGTTCCAGCGGAGTTTGGTAAGCGAAAAGTCCAAGTACCTGCCGCAGCCTGCGGTTGAACTGTCACAGTCCCACTAGTATTCCCAGAAAGATTTATCCTTCCCAACGTAGTTCCAGCCGTACCAATGCCAAGTAAGCCGATTCCATCAAACTGAAACGCAGGGACACCGCCAAAGGCCCCAGAATTATTAAACTGGACTGCTCCGTTAGCCCCACCAGGAGTGCCTCCACCGCCGCCAGTAACTGTTGTCCAAGACGTAACGCCAGCCCCATTCGTCTGTAAGACTTGCCCGCTCGTTCCAGCGTTAGCCGGAAGCTGGAATGTCCAAGTACCTGCAACAGCCTGTGCTTGGAAGGTCACAACTCCACTAGTTGCTCCGGAAAGATTTATCCTTCCTGTAGAAGTTCCAGAAGTGCCTATGCCAAGAAGGCCGACTCCATCGAACTCAAGATTAGCAGAGCCAGTAAAGCCGGTTCCACTATTAAGCTGAACTGAGCTTGCTGGCCCTCCCGGAGTCCCACCTCCACCGCCAGTAACCAGAGAGCCATTAACATAAAACCCGCCGGGTACATTGATTGTTCCAGGCCCTATATAACCACCAGTCGGAAGGGCGTTGCCAGCGCCATACAAGATCATTCCGTTGGAAAGGCCAATTTCTACTTGAGAAGCCCCATTGTACACATTCGTAAGGAAGAGAGAAGTTCTTCGAGTAGCAAAGGCAGCATCATTAACGCCACCGTTAATCTGACTACAGATCTGTGCATCAATAGATGAAACAGCATTGATGGTTTGCCCAACAAGCTGAATGCAGACGCTCGCATCGCCAGGAGCAGCAGCATATCCAGGGATATATCGACCGAAGTTTATCGTGATGAAATCTATCGCCCGTATCAGTGTTGGAACAGTAATAGATGCAGGAGGAGTCGAAACGTCCGTTACCATCAGGTCGGTATATCGAGCGTCCCATTGAACGTTCATCGTTCCGCCACCAGTAACCGGATCGCAGATTACTGGCAAGCTCTGAGCATTGAACAATGTCGGGTTAGCTCGAATGTTAGCACAAAGCCCGTTTGCGCTATCAACGTTATTAGTGCTGGTATCTTGAAAGCTAATGGTTATCGGAGATCCAGTCAGTGAAGCCGAGGTGAACCGAAGTGCATGAACCCGACCAACGGCAGAATTGAGAACATGTACGTTAGTCCCTTGAACATACGGATTCTGACCGAGAACCCCGAAAGGATAAACATTGTTTCCACCAAAGACCACGTTCTGATCGAGCGTGGTCATTACATGGCCGGTAAAGCCGGGAGAGGTAATCCCGGATATCAATGGATACTGCCAAAGAGGAAAGCTACAGCCAATAGGCGGGTCAGCGACTTGCGGGCTACAAGGATAAGCATTCGGTTGCGTTGAAATGATTGGAACACCAGCCGTTGACTGACCCGGGGGCGACCCAATAACTTGAGCCTGGGCAGAAGTGGAAAGCAGCAGTGCAAGAAGAGCTAGCTTCTTCATATATTGCTCTCCATAATGGTCAACGGATTCCCGCCTGGACCAGCAAGGGTAAAGCCAAACCAAGATCCTTGGCATTCTCCAGTGATTAGCAAGTACCCGTTAACCGAAGGTACCCTAAGACAACCGCCAAGTGCTGTTGGAGTCGCAGCTATCGGATTCCCTTGCCAGTCGGCCCCAGGGTAGATCATCACATCAACCTGCCCCGGATTATGGAAGGTGATGCTTACCCTTTGCGGATTCCCTCCGACAAGTTGCTGCGGTGTCGGACTCAAGTTGTTGTTAGCATGTATCTTCCCACCGGAGGTTGGGCCAACCGCACCAGAGCCTCCAGCCAGAAATGCTATCTGAGGCATCAGATCCTCCTAGTACCTCGCTCCATCAGTTTCTTTTGAAGCTGAGCGTTCGCTTCCATCAAAGCTTGAACCTGTTCTTGAAGCTTTGCGAACTCACTTGGATCAATCCCCTTGAGCGACCTTGGTGGCTGGTTTATCGGCGTCACATTCATTCCAGCTACCGCTAGGTCTGCGACTTGTCGCTGAAGATCATTAAGTATGGACTGGCTATAGGATACTGGCAGATCCTCAATGGGATGCTTCCAGAACTCCTTCCTCGACGCTGAGATGACCTTTGCCTCATCGTCAATAGGTTCCATATCCGGTGTTGGATCACCTGCGAAGACGTAATCGTTGGGCTGTCCTCTTCCTTCGTAGCAGACTGTGTATCCTCCTGCTCCGTCATTTGGCCTCTCCTGTGAATTCCCAGGTTGATTCGGATCGAGAAGTGCCGGGACGGCATACATCTTTCTCATCTGCCTTCCAGTTTGAAGGTCAGTCTCGATGTATTGCCACTCACTACCTTGAATCAGGATGTAGTGAGGAGCTTTCAGCTTCCATCTGGCCATGTTATCCCTCTACACTTGTAACGCCATCCGGCCTTGGAGCAGGAGTATTAGCGAAGCGAGAGGCGTTCATCATCGTCGTCGCAGAAGCGTCAAGGGCGATCATGTATGGTGCCCAAGTCGCGGCGCTAAGGCTCGTCCAGACGATGTCTCCCGCTTGGGCATTCCCGGGTGTGTCAGCAACGGTCTGCCCGACCTTTCGCTTGATATGATCGAGAACAGCAGCTTGTTGTAGGCGCATTCTAGCCATGGGATTCTCCTATGGTCGCGTTGGAGGTGGTGGAAGTAGATGCTCGATATCAGAGTAAGAATTCAGCTTCTTGACTTCTTGATCGGTCAGTCCGTGCGTGGTGCCATCGTCAAGCGTGTGGCTCTCATCGAACGGTCCCGAGCCGGTCGGCTGGATCACCACGGCACCTTGGCCGTCGGTCAGCTCGATGGTTTCCCACCAATAGCTGCCGATCGTGTCGTGGTCGGCGTGGCGCCAGTTGAGGCCGGTTGCTGCTTCCGCAGAGCGGGCCTTTGCGTCATCGATATTCTTGAACAGAAGGAAGCGGTCATTTGGTGTCATGTTAGAAGCCCCAATAGCTGTGCTGGTTGGTGCTCATGTTTGCCGCTTGCGTCGCGCTGAAACCTATCGGCCAGAGGCCGCCCTCGGTTTGATCGCCGTTCAAAATATAGCTGCCGCCAACAAAACCCATAAATCCCCAAGTGGTGCCAGCGCTGCCCCAATTGTTAGTTCCGGCATTACCACTGTTGGCCGTACCATCCACATAAAGAACACTGGATGCGCCATTATAAACGGCATTAAGCGACCGCCATACGTTGTCGTTCGCGGAAACATTGATGTCGGTCCCGGCAAAGAAATGTAGCGTATTGGCGACGCTCTGGAATCCAAGTTGTACGAACGGCGATTGCGAGGTAAGGCACATGCCGCTAGAGGTGAAAGAGCCCGTTCTGATCGCAACCGCTGACGCGGTGAACGGCTGAGTATCAACGGTCGATGTGGTAACAAACATAAATTGACTGCCCGTCGATTGCATGATCGGCAGGCTTCCCAGGCCGGAAAGAATCAATTGCGGCTGATTAGCCGCGTTCCCCTGTGTCAAATTATTGGTGCCGGACTGATCGTAGAGGGTGGTAACAAAACCGTTGCCGCCGCCAATGAATGAAGAAATCGAAGCAACATCTAGATTGCCATTAGATAAAATGACAAAATCCTGCGTAGTGTTGTCAGACGAACGACGCACATTCACGCTTTTAGTGCTGCCATTACTGACGGCAGCATTATATCCGCGCAGGCCCCACCAGGCGGTAGCGCCACTCACCACATCGCCCGGCCCGCTATAAGCACCACCAGCGGCCGGTTGTGGCATAAATGCAGTTGGTACAAATTGCGGAATCATGGAACGCCTACGGCCGTCATGTAAGTACGAAGGCGGTTGTAAAAGTTAGTAGCATCACCCGCGGTTAGACTTCCTCCTGCACTAACCGCTGCAAGGATACCAGTGCTTCCATTCTCCGACACATGTCCAGCACTATGATCGTCGATACAAGTAACTGACCAAGTCCAACTAACGTTAGTAATCGAGCCACTTGTGCTACTTGCCGTACCGACAGAAGCGCCGTTGTGATATAGCTGGAGTGCTGTTGAGCTAGTGCGGCAACCCACGAAGTGTCCAAGGTTCTGTCCCGCCGTATAGGTGAAGTTGGGCCCATTGCCGGTTGAATCCGTACAGTCAATATGAATCAGCGTTCCATTATCAAGGATCGAACTCGTCGTATCCGCTGCGTGGCCGATCTGCCCCACCATATAACCGCCAGCACAAGTCGTAACGGCCCAAGCACCAATATGACAATCGTTCAGCTTAAACGCTACGCCAGCCTGCTCCCTAAAGCCACTATCTATGTAAGCGGTCGGATAAGCGGTAAGCTGCCCTGCAAAGCCTCGATCCACAGTAAATGGTGGTCCACCAATAGCTGTCGCTTTAGCTAAAAGAGCCATGTCGGTCAAAGCGGCCCCTTGATTCTCTGCCGCATAAATCCATAGCCGATCAAGCTTTGGCCAAACCCCATCACTCTTTAAGCCTACTATAAGATCATCAACAAGGTTCCGTCGTTGATTACTAACTGTTCCGCCAGCAATCGCAACTGCATTGATCCACGCCGCCACCG
>Ga0182034_10000504_pt1 | contig 17889 bp, 14 predicted proteins | sample flu12Cox44000172_FD_125972 | JGI IMG/M metagenome (GOLD analysis project Ga0182034, IMG submission 125972) | Lab enrichment of tropical soil microbial communities from Luquillo Experimental Forest, Puerto Rico - flux4day.12C.oxic.44.000.172 | ecosystem: Environmental > Terrestrial > Soil >... | reverse complement strand
TGCACGCCTGTGTCTACTTCGAGACCTACATCGTCAACCCGACGAATGATCCGAACCAGCCCATCGATCCGGCCACGATGGTCGAGTGGATGGAAGACGCAGTGGATATGTACAGCGGCCACCCCGGCTACCTCCGCGTCGATGGCCGACCAGTCATCTTCGTCTATATAGCCTGGCGTCTGACCGAAGCCCAGTGGGCGGCCATCCTGGCATCGGTCCGCGCCACCGGGCGCAATCCACTCGTGATCGGCGACTTCAACCAGTCCCGGCTCATCAACCTCTTCGAGGGCGAATATCAGTACATCAACCTCTCTTTGTCACCGGCGGATCTGCTGGACATGTATCGCACCGAAGCGCTCCGCGTTCGCACGTTCGACCTGGCGGCCGGCGGGCGCCGTCGTATCTGGGTCGCATCTGTTTGCCCAGGCTACGACGATACACTTCTCGTCAGCCGCAGCTCGCATTCCACCGTCGATCGTGCGAATGGCACGGTGTACGACAACCAGTGGCGGACGGCGGCCACGATGGCGGCGGACTGGGTTGTGATCTCGACCTGGAACGAGTACTTCGAGAATACCGAAATCGAACCGAGCGCACGTTACGGCTCCGCGTATCTCGATCAGACCCGGCGCTGGGCCGCGACCTTCAAGGAGCTGGAGCGGGCCCCGCATGCATCGACGGGGGCATTCTAGCGGGCACGCGGCTGAGGTCAGTCATCTTGTCAAATCAGTCGGACTCGTACGTCGTCAAAGCTTCAGCTCATGTGCGGGCCGCGCCGAAGCGCGTCTACGCGATCATCGCGGACTATCACAACGGTCACCCCCGCATCCTGCCGAAGCAGTTCACGAGCCTCGCAGTCGAGCAAGGAGGGATCGGAGGCGGCACGGTCATTCGATTCACCATGCGTATTTTCGGACGCCGCTTCGCATTCCGCGCGATGGTGACCGAACCCGCACCCGGCCGCGTGCTCGTTGAGAAGAACGTCGGCGACAACCCTTCCACGACGACCTTCACCGTGGATCCAGGGTCAGCGCCTGAAGAAGCCATTGTTGTGATTGCGACCGAGCTCCCCCGCAAGCCTGGTGTGCTTGGAGCCGTCGAACAGTTCCTCACGACGCGAACGCTTCACTCGATCTACGCTCGAGAGCTCAGGCTGCTCGAGGCCGTTGCGCGCCAGCCGCCGCTCAGTTAACCAGCGAAGGGCCCACAGGTCGGCTTTCGATGATCGAGAGCGTCCCGCCGGTCGGAATGACTCGCGTCACCGAGAAACCCGCTTCGTCGAGCAAGGCACGAAAGTCTGCCTCGCTCCGCTCTCGCCCGCCAGGGGTGAGCACGAGCATGGCCATGTCTACGAACTTCGCAGGATCGTACTCGTTCGACGGCTTCACCATTCGTTCGATGAGGAGCATCCTACCGTCGTCTCTGATGGCGCGCCGGCAGGTTTTGAGGATCCTCACCGCGTCCTCGTCACTCCAGTCGTGAATCACGGATTTGGCGACGTACGCATCCGCCCCTGCCGGGACCTCTTCAAAGAAATCGACGCCGGCGAGGTCACACCGCTGGGCGATCGGTCCGGCATGCAACGTGACCGCACCTGCAACGACCGACGGCTGGTCGGCGAGCACGCCACGAGACCGTGGGCTAGCGGAAAGGATTCCGTACAGCAGGCCGCCGTGGCCTCCGCCGACGTCGACGATCCGGTGGAAACGCGAAAAATCATAGGCTGCCAAGATCTCGGACAGCTCGACCGATGAAAGCGCGGTCATGGCTGCGTTCACGATCTCGGCGTGGTCTGGGTGCGCCATCAAATGATCGACGATGCTGACGCCGTGCACGCGGTTGAAGGCAGGCTGCCCGGTTGCAATTGTGTTCCTGAGGTCTCCCCAAGGTCTCCAGTTGAACTCCGAGCCACACATGACGGCGAAGTCCCGCAACGAAGCGGGCGCCGCGCTGCACAACGTCGCGCTCAGTGGCGTCTGTCGATACGCGCCGCTCGAGTCCTCCTCGAAGATGCCAACGGCCGTGAGAAACCGCAACAGGCGCCCGAGCGAGTCGGCATCTGTGCTGGTTTCTCGCGCCAAATCATCTGCTGTTTTCGGCGCCGCGGCGACGAGGTCGGCGATCCGTAGCCCGGCAGCGGCGGAGATCGCCGGCGTGATCATATAGGCCACGAGAAGCCCCACCATCGCTGGCTCAGCGGGAAGCGGGAAGGGCTGAGAGGTCTGAGCGGTCATAAGTCTCCCCTTGGAAAAAGAACACGATCCGCGTTGAAGAGCTCGCCCTCGTGACGGGCAGGAGCCTCCCCACCTCGACCATTGTTTTGGCCTTGGCCGCGAGCGGCGTCTCGGACCGAAGTGAGGAGCTCCATCCCGCACGGAGATTCGACCTCCACGCCGAGCGTCGTCATGACGCCGCAAACCATGCGGAAATAGCCGATCAGCAGCAGCAACTCGACGACCTGACGAGCCGAGAACTGCTCCAGCACGTCCGCCAGCGTTTCTTCGGTCGCCTGCGAAGTCTCGATGACTTCATCCGCGAGGGCGAACGCTGAACAATCTCGTTTGGCAAAGAGGTGCGCCGGAGCCTCGCCTCGCTCGAGCGCCGCGATCTGTGCACTGCACACACCGACGTTCCTTGCCATGGCAACGCGCTGCACCCATGCGTGCCGCCCTTGACAGCGCTGCACCACCCGCAGGATGACCATCTCTCGAACGCTGGGTTCGAGATCGGTGTCCGTCAGGAGCGCAAGAACCAGCCGCAGGACCGCAGCACCGACTGCAGGCGTGTGCGCAAACATCAGGAATGCATTTGTCTGAGGCGTGCTTCCAGGCAGACCGCTCTGTCGCATCAACTCGGTGCCTTGGATGACGGCGGCGTACGGAAGGCGAGCCATAACTACCCTCGACTGCGGGCCTCGCGCCGGGGCAACGCTTTCCGCCGGCACGCGAGCCCCTCCAGCCACCACGACATTTCGACCGCTTTCATACGTGCTTCCCCCCATGGAGGTATGCGCAAGAGGCCGTCGAATTCGATCACGCTGTGTGTGACGCGGACGTTACAGCCATGGCTACAAGAATGCGATGAAGCCTACCGTTGAGCTGGTGATCGATTTCTCCCCGCTTTTTCGCAAGAAGATAGCGGCCCGCGGGTCAGCTATGATCAGTGTTGCCCGGCCGGAAAGAGAGACGCACGATGTCGGGGTCCGGTGCCAGTGATGTGCTTCGGGACGCAAGCCACGTCACAAGGCTGCTCATCGACTGGGGAAATGGGGATCGCTCCGCCTTGGAGCAGCTCACCCCAATCATCTACGACGATTTGATTCGGCTTGCCAGAGCGAGGCTGAATCGTGAATCTCGCGACTGCACGCTCCAGCCGACGGCGCTCGTTCACGAATCCTACCTGCGGCTGACGGATCAAACGAGACTGCAAGTGAACGATCGCGCGCATTTCTTGGCTGTCGCCGCGAGCGTCATGCGACGCGTGCTCATCGATCACGCGAGGAAGCGAAAGGCACACAAGCGAGGAGCCGGGGCGCGCGTCACGCTACAAACCGGGATGGATCTGGCTCAGGAGCGTCCACCTGATGTCGTCGAGCTGGACGACGCCCTCCGCAAACTGGCTGAATTCGACCACAGAAAGAGCCAGGTCATCGAGTTGAAATTTTTCGGCGGCTTGACCGCGGAAGATATTGGTCGCGTGCTTGGCATTTCCGTGGGAACAGTCGGACGCGAATTGCGGATGGCACAGGCCTGGTTGCGGCGCGAGTTGTCACCTGAGTCTGCATGAGCACCAGGAGCACGGCGCGCCACATCACCGCCGACCGCTGGAAGCTGATTGAAGAGATCTTTCAGACCGCGTTGGAGCACCCACCGTCGGAGAGAAGGGCCTACATCGTGAAGGTCTGTCACGGCGACCAGAAGCTCGTCGACGAGCTGGAATCGTTGATCGCCAGCGACGGTGGCGCCGCAACGGTGCTTCACTCGCTCGTGGCTGGCGGCCTGCACGAGTTGGCGCAATCCTCAAGTGTCGGGGACGTGGGCCAACAGCTGGGTCCCTACCGCCTGATCAGGGAAATAGACACGGGAGGCATGGGCGCCGTCTTTCTGGCGCTCCGTTCCGACGATCACTACTTCCAGGTTGTCGCGATCAAGACAATCCGCAAGGGCTCCGAATCCCCGTCGCTCATCCAACGCTTTCGCGTCGAGCGACAGATCCTGGCAAATCTCGCGCATCCCAACATCGGCGCGATCCTCGATGGCGGCGACACGGAGGACGGGCGCCCCTTCCTCGTGATGGAGTACGTCGAAGGACAGCCCATTACGCTCGCGTGCCACCGTTTGTCGATCACGGAGCGTCTGGATCTGTTTCGATCGGCATGCGCCGCCGTTCAGTACGCGCACCAGAATCTGGTGATCCACCGGGACATCAAGCCGAGCAACGTGCTGGTGACTCCAGGAGGCGTCGTCAAGCTCATTGACTTCGGCATAGCCAAGGCGCTGGCGCCGGATATGACACCTGTCGAGTATCCGCGCACGGAGAGCAGTCAACGATTCATGACTCCCGACTACGCGAGCCCCGAGCAATTACGGGGGGAGCCGTTGACCCCCGCAACGGACATCTACTCATTGGGTGTGCTGCTCTTCGAGCTCCTGACTGGTTCGCGCCCCTACATGCTCCACGGTCTCTCGCCCGCTGCCGCCGAGCACCTGGTCTGTAATTACGAAAGCCCGAAGCCCAGCGGCGCTCCGGGTCTCTCCCAAGCGATACGAAAAGAGCTGGCGGGGGACCTCGACAGGATCGTCGCGATGGCCATGGACAAAGATCCGGCCAGACGCTACCCGTCGGTCCAGCACCTTGACGACGATCTCCTGCGATTCCGGCAAGGAAGGCCAGTGACGGCCAGGAAAGCCACGAGCTGGTACCGCTTGAGCAAGGTCATCAAACGCCACAAGACCGCCTCGCTGATGGCGTGCGCGACGGGTCTCGTCCTTGGAGCGTCGCTCCTTTTTTACAACTGGCGATTACGGGTGGCCGATCAAAGGGTCAAGCAGGTTCACCTGTTGGCCGAATCCGCCATTGGAGGATTGACCGAGAAACTCCAGGAGTCTTCAGCGTCAACCGAAACGCAAGCCGCACTACTTCGGAGCGCCATCGAGTACTTGAACCAATTGAGGACGAGCTCAGGCAACGGGAACGATCCTCGCGTGCTGCTCGAGCTCTCGAAAGCGTACCTGCGCGTCGGTGACGTCGAGGGGTCGCCGTTCGTCGCGAATCTTGGAAGATCGGAAGCCGCGCTCGCCAGTTACCAGGACGGGCTTCGTGCCGCCCTGGACGCTCGCTCTCGGATGCCCGGGGATGAGAGTACTCAGGCGGTCAACGACGCGTACTGGCGGCTGGGCCGTCTGGAGACCGTCGCCGGTCTCCTGCAGGAAGCACGCGGACACTATCAGCAAAGCCTCGCCGTCGTGCGCGAGTTCTGGCAGCAAAAACCTGCGGATCCAATTCGCCAGCGGCTGCTCGCCACGAATTACGCGGGGATCGCGGATGTCCAAATCGCCAGTCTCGAGACGGGCCAGGCCGTGGCGAGTCTGCGCGCCGCGTTCCAGGTCTTTGGGACGGACACAAACGGCAACGATGATCACGATCGGACATTGATGGGCCTGTCTTCACGAATGGGGTGGGCATTCAACGAGCTCGGTCCGCAGGTGGAAGCGATCACCGGCTTTCAAAGAGCGATAGCGGTCGCAGAGGAGCTGGCTCGACGATCTCCTTCTAGAGCAGCAACCAGGACCCTCTTCGCGTTGTACCACAATATCGTCGGGCCTCTGGCAGGACGAGAGACCCTGAACATCGGCGACTCGCCCCACGCCGAGATCTACGCTCGCAAAGCGTTGGCGATCGCAGAAACACTGGCCGCCGGCGACAGCAAGAACGTGCAGGGCAAATACGACTTGGCGTCTGCGTATGCCGCCATGGGCGATTCCATCATTTCCACGCGCCCAGCCATCGCGAGCGACTGGTACCGAAAAGCGATCGCGCTCACCAAGGAGATGGCGCCTCGCGCAGAAGCGCAGCGTCAGACCGCGGCACGCGACGAAGCGTTATCGGACATTTTGGTCACAAAACCGCAAGCCCGAGAGCGGCTCCATCTTGCGCAGGAAGCCACCGCGCTCAGGGAAGAGCTCGCGAAGAGCAAGCTCCCGCCACTCGATCGCGTCCGTCTCATGCGTGCCTATTGCAGGCTGAGCGACGCGGAGCTGGCCGTGAACGACCTCGAACAGGCCCGGCAGCATGCCGACGCCGCTCGGCCCTTCTTCGACGAGTTCAAGGTTACGTCGCCGAACCTGCTTGTGCTGAGTTACCTGGGCTTCTGCTTCGAGAGCCTTGGAAACGTGTCCGCCCGCGAAGCGACGAATCGCTCGCTGCCATCGTCGGAGAGGCGCGCCGCCGCAGCTGACTCACGGCAATGGCTACAACGAAGCCTTGATACATGGGATGAATGGAACAGGCGCGGCGTGGCGACGCCCGCGAGCGAAGTCGAGCGCCACAAGGTGGAACGTCTCCTCGCGAAACGAGAGACGTACGAACCTGACCCCCTTCGGTTGCGAGGGCCGGTCGGAGGCGCCGCCAAGCCGGCCGGATCAGCAAAGTGATCGAAATCTATAATCGATTGCGCAGTTGATGTATATGGTGCCCCATCACACGCCCGGCCGGCCGAGCCTTCGGCTTCTGACCACGGCGGAAGCCCTTCAGGAGCAATCCGAGGGGGCCCTGCTCCTGGACACTCGGCCGGCCGAACGGTTCGCCCGCCTGTTCATTCGGGGCGCAGTTCAGATTGGCCTTCAAGGACCCTTCGCAAGTTGGGCCGCGATGTTGATCCGGCCGACTCAACCGATTGCGCTGCTGGCCGCAGACCTCGAGGACGCTGAAGAGGCTCGGATTCGATTGGCGAGAGTTGGCCTGGAAAGCGTAACCGGGTACGCGTTGGCAGAAGAACAGCGCTGGCTCGAGGGAGGGGTGAGCGTCGCGAGCATGTCCATCCACGGGACTCGCAGTCTCAACACGGTCCTGCAAAACAATCCGACGATCCAGCTCGTCGACGTGCGCAGCCGATCGGAATGGTTGAAGGGGCATTTGCCGGGGGCGATCTCACTCCCGCTGCTCGACCTGGAGTCGAAGGGACAATTCATCGATCCATCCAGGCCGAGCCTCGTGTACTGCTACGAGGGATACCGCGCAACCACCGCAGCGAGCATTCTGCTCAAAGGGGGCGCAGGCGATGTTGCCATTCTGATCGACGGCATCGAAGGATGGCTGGCATCGGGTCTGCCTCTCGAAACCACGACTGCGCGATGACGATCTGACGTAATCCTTATCTCCTTCCCACGACTTCGCCTCGTAACGTCGCCGCGCGTGCACTGTTCAGTGCCTCTCGCAGCTCGGCATCCGATCGAAACACCTGCTGGCGGATCTCTCTGATGCTCAGCTCAATCGGAATCGTGGCTCCGTCAAACACATCCGGCGCAGCGCTCGAAACGTCTCTGGAGTTGGGCTCCTGGGACGTGACGACGACGCACCCTGCGGTACAGTTGACGGTCCACTCGTCGAATATCTGTTCGCCCGTCCATCCGGTGCAGAACGTAAGGGAGATCAAATCGCCGAGCCGCAGGAACACATAATCGGCTGCGAGATCGTTCGGGTGCAATCCGCTTGCGTGCACCATCCTTGCTCGCGCCTTTTCCATCTGTGCGAAGAACGACGACCACTCAGTCTGGCATCGAAACCGGTCGTAGATGGTCAGCGCGTGCTGCGCCACCAGGGCCGCGGCCCACGGGTCCTCCTCGAGGCGCGCAACAGCGCGAGGCCACACTCTGTGGCGAACATTGAGGGGCGCGTTGACGAAGTCGTAGATGCGGCCGGTCTCAGGGTTGACGCTCGGCGCCGCGTCTTCCTCTGCCCACCCGTTGTCGTGCTCCGCAATGGTCTCGAGAATCACGTCCCGTCGCACTTGCCCCGCAAGCGGCACGTGGTGCTCCATGATCGTCCGTGCAAGGCGCGCGTGCTCTGGCTGTGTAATCAGCTGCACACCGCCAGGAACAGGACGGACAATCACGTCGCATTCTACCTAAGGTCTGGCCTCGGACCGGGAGCTTCAGGCCGCCGCGATCGGTTCGCGCTGAAGCAACAGGTCGATCAGCGACGCGCGCGGTCGCCATCCCGGCGCCGACATGACCGACGTCTCATCGCGATCGAGCATCGTCACCACGACCTCGGCGACAATGCGTCCGCCGACCGGCCCCAGACGATTCCCGGACGTTGTCACCGCCGCCTCACGGAGGATGTAGTACCAAAGCGGTGTCTCGCCCGCCCAGCCCGCGGCACGGAGTCCCACTTCGTCGGCCGCCAGCGGCTTCACGCCGATGCGGCGCGCGACGGCTTCGCCCGACGGAAGTCCCACGCCTTGACCCCGCTCGAGGTCCCGGAACGCCAGCGAGTGGTATTCGTCGATTTCGCATTCGCCCGTGATAGCGACCGGCAGCTCAATCAGCGATCGCACGAGACGCCCGTCAATCTTCTTCGCCCGCTGCGCCGGCTCGGCTCCGGGCGCGTCGAAGAACAGCGTCCAGTCAACGGTTCGCTCGCGCGGCACCGACCGGAACCCCAGTAGCTCCGGGAAGATCCGCACCGGCTGCGCCTCGCGATTCAGCCGATACCGATGGCGAATTTGAGCGTGGCCGTACCGATAGGCTGCGTCCGCGAACTCGAGCGGAATGAACACGTCGCCCGCCGGCCGGAACCATCGGGCGCCCCCGGCGCGCACCTCGTCAACGAGCGTCTGACCGACCAGGGTCGGGAGGAACTCGTGGAGCACGGCCCACTGATAGTGCCAACACGCCTCGTGAACGGCGGAGTCGAACACCCTCGACTCCGGCACACGCCGCCGCCGGGCATCGTCGACGAGCGCGTTGTGCGCTTTCAACATCGCGAGGTGCATCTGCGCCATCAGCATGTGCGAATCGTTCCTCGGGTCGCCCACAATCGCAATCCCCTCCGTGTTGCGAGGCACGTCCGATCCGCCTGGCCCGAGCAACAGCTTCGCGGGATCATCACGTTGATAGAGGAAGGGATGGCCGACCGGGCCATCGCCGTACAGACACTCCAGATTCAGTCGCGGGGCACGTGCGTTCCGGAGCTGTCGCGTGTCGACATGGTGCTTGATCGCCGAGCGATCCGCCGTGATGTCGTGGGCGACGAACTGACCAAAGAGTGGCCAACCGGCCGCGCTCTCGCCAAGCGATTCCGGCGTGTCGGTGACATCGCCGCAGTCGCACAGCCCTCCCGATCGACCGAGCGCTCGCAGAAACGCCTCGTCGGCTTCAAACGCAGGCAGGTCCGGAAACATGCGAGCGTACTGGGCAGGCCCGATGGCAGCATCAACCGGCGGGCGAGCTCGCATCGGCGATAAGCAATGGGTCCGTACGGAGGGAAGGCGTGGGTTCATGTCGGCGCTCCGATATGATTCTGACGAACGGCGCACGGAGTCGTTCCCGCCGCCGGCTGTTATCGTAACGGCGCGCGTTCCCTCCGGCCGCCGCCCGTTCGGGTAGGTCTCCAATGAATGGAGCTCATCAAGATTACGGCCTGATGACTTCCTTCCCTCGCATATAAGGCCGCAGCGCGGCCGGAATCACAACCGAGCCGTCTTTCTGCTGGTAATTCTCCAGGATCGCGATCAGTGTCCGCCCCACCGCAAGCCCCGAGCCGTTGAGCGTGTGGACCAGCTCCGCTTTCCCGGAACCCGAAGCACCGGCGCGGAACTTGATCTGTGCGCGCCGTGCTTGAAACGCTTCGGTGTTGCTGCACGACGAGATCTCGCGGTAGGCGCGTTGGCCCGGCAGCCACACCTCGATGTCGTACGTCTTCGCAGCCGCAAATCCCGTGTCGCCCGCACACAGGAGCACCGTCCGGTAAGGCAGCTCGAGACGCTTCAACACTTCCTCCGCGTCCGTCGTCAGCGTTTCGAGCTCCTCGTATGACTGCGCGGGCGACGTGATCTTCACGAGCTCGACTTTGTCGAATTGATGCTGCCGGATCAACCCGTGGACATCCTTGCCGTGCGATCCCGCCTCGCTGCGAAAGCAGGGCGTGTAGGCGGTGTACTTGAGCGGGAGATCTCGGCCATCGAGTATCTCGCCGCGGTGAAGATTGGTGAGCGGCACCTCGGCGGTTGGGATGAGATAGAGATTCCATTCGCCCGCGATCTTGAAGAGATCCTGCTCGAACTTGGGCAGCTGTCCGGTGCCAACCAGCGTCTCCGCGTTTGCCAGAAACGGCGGCTCCACCTCTCGATAACCATGCTTCCCGGTGTGCAGATCCAGCATGAAGTCGATCAGCGCGCGCGACAGGCGCGCCCCCGCTCCGCACAACACGGAAAACCTTGCGCCGGCGATCCGGGCGGCGCGCTCGAAATCAAGAATGCCGAGCGCGTGACCCAGGGCCCCGTGCTCCTGAGGCTCGAAATCGAACCGCCGCGGCGCTCCGTGCCGACGGACTTCCACGTTGTCGCTCGCGTCTTTCCCGTCAGGCACGCTCGAGTGCAGCAGGTTGGGCAGCGTCAGCAGCGTCGCGGTGCGCTGATGTTCGACGGCATCCCTCTGCACCGAAAGGCGCTTGATCTCGGCCGCGCGCTGCTTGCTCGCCTCGTGAAGATGCGTCGTGTCCTGACCTTGGCGCTTGGCTCGCGCAACCTCTTCGCCGGACGCATTCTGTTGCTGGTTCAAGCGCTCGAGCTCCGGAATGATTTGCCGCCTGGCGGCTTCGAGCGTCACGATCTCTTCGAGCGCCTGGTCCGGATCGGTGCCGCGCCTGCGCAGCCCCTCCCTGACCTGCTCGAGGTGATCGCGAATATAGGCCGGGTCGAGCATGTAATCCTCGGCGCAATTGTACGTTACGATCTTCGCGTGGCCACGGTCCGCAAAGCCGTCTTTCCTGCCGCCGGTCTCGGCACCCGTTTCCTTCCGGCGACAAAAGCGCAGCCGAAGGAGATGCTGCCGCTCGTCGACAAGCCAATCATCCAGTACGGCGTCGAAGAGGCGGTCGCATCGGGCGCCGGCAACATCATCCTCGTGACCGGCCGCGGCAAGAATGCGATCGAAGATCACTTCGATGTGTCCGTGGAGCTCGAGTCTTTTCTGGAGGCTCGCGGGAAGCGCGATCAACTGTCCGAGATTCGCAAGATCTCGAGCATGATCAACGTCTCGTACGTTCGGCAGGGCGAGCCGCTCGGGCTCGGCCACGCGGTGCTCGTCACGCGCGAGCTCGTCGGCAACGAGCCGTTCGCCGTCATCCTGGCGGACGACGTCATCGATGCCGATCCCCCGGCCACGCGGCAGCTCATCGACGTCTTCGATCAGCTCGACGGTCCGGTGCTTGCAGTCGAACGTGTGCCGCGCGATCAGATCTCGAGCTACGGGGTCATCGCGATCGAACCGAACGGATCACTCGGCAAGGGCATCCACCAGGTGCGCGATCTCGTGGAAAAGCCGCCCCGTGACGAAGCGCCGTCCGACCTTGCGATTATCGGCCGCTACGTCCTCACGCCGGATCTCTTCCCATGTCTGGCAGCCACCAAGAGCGATCGCACGGGCGAGATTCAGTTGACCAACGGCTTGCGTGAGCTCCTGCGCTCTCGGCCGATCTACGCGTGCGAAGTCAAGGGCGTGCGCCACGACACCGGCAACAAGTTGGGGTTCCTGAAGGCGGTGGTCTATTTTGCGCTGCGGAGGCCCGACCTCGCCGGCCCCTTTTCCGAGTATCTCCGGAGAGAGGTGGCGAGCGACGAACAACGCGTGACGCGTTAGGCGCTCGCGGTGTCGGGTTTGCGCGCGTTCCCGGATTTCGACGACTCCGCCTTCGAGGACTCGGACTTCGACGACTCAGACTTCGACGACTGCGGCTTGACCTCGCTTTTGGCCTCAGTACCGCCGTCGGCCTTGCCCTTCTCAGCTGTCTCGCCCGTCTCGCCCTTTCCGTCTTTCCCGGAGCTCGAGTCCTTCCTCGCGTAGTCGGTGATATACCAGCCGCTCCCCTTGAACTGAATGGCGGGGGAAGACAGCAGTTTTCGCACGACACCGCCGCATTTCGGGCAGCTCTCCACGAGCTGATCGGAGAACTTCTGAATCTTCTCGAAGCGGTGTCCGCAGATGTCGCATTCGTATTCGTACAGGGGCATGGTCTGTGAGCCTATTCGAGCGCGTCGCCGGTGTCGGCGCCCAGCATGAGCTGACGGTGCAGCCAGAACGGCGCCGTGCCGTTGCTGAGCAGCGCGTCATGAAACGCCCGAAGCGAGAACGACTTGCCTTGCTTCTGTTTCACGTCCTGCCGCAGCTTGAGCAGCATCAGCTTACCGATGCTGTACACGAGATACGTCGGATCGAACGTGCCGCGCTCGGCTTCGCGGCGGGCGCTCGCTTCCTCCATGAACGCTTCCTCGCGGAAGAACCGGACGCCTTGCTCCACGGAGAGATCCTCTGCATGGAGGCGAATGCACACGACGAAACGAGCCAGGCGGATGAGAGCCTCCGCGAGTTGACCAAGCTGAATGCCGTAGTCGCGTCGGCCAAACCCGGCCTCGATCATCATCTGCTCGCAGTAATGCGCCCAGCCCTCGACGAACGACGCGGGTGAGAACATGATGGACTTGCGCGCTTTCGATTCTACCCGGCGCAAGTGCTGGTAGTGGAGGAAATGGCCGGGAAAGACTTCGTGAATCGAAATCGACCAGAGCGCAGGATAGTTGTAGTCGCGAAGGTGCTCCTCCTGCCGATCGGCCGTCCATGACGGGTCGACGTCGGTGAGGTAGTAGTACGCGCGCGACGGCTTGGCTTCGAAAGGCCCCGGCGTCCACATGCTCGCGAACGACCAGCGGTAGAAGTCGGGCGTCGGCGCAACCGTGATCTCCTCGCCCCGCGGGATCGTGACAATCGACTGCCGTTCGAGAAACGCGATGAGCTCGTCGAGCTGCTCGCGGCCGACAGTCACGAGCTGACCCGGCGCCGGATGCTGCGACCGTGTCTTTGCCCAGGCCTCGAGCGGATCGCCGCCATTGACCCGCCCGGCCAACGATCTGAACGCTTCTTGCGTAGCACGGAGCTCGCGCATTGCGATGGCCAAGAGCCGGTCGACCGGAAGAGCGACCCCTTCCTCGAGCCGCAGCTTCTGCTCGAACCTGTCACGCCCCAATCGGAAGGACGCCCGGGCCTTGGGCCCCATGGCCTCGAGCTCCTGGACGAATCCACCGACCGCATGCGACGCTTCAGTCTGCGCGTCCGCAAGGTCCCCGAGCAGGTGCATGTCATCGAGATCGGCAAACGCGCGCGGCAGCTCGTCGTCGATGAACTTCAGCGCGCCTTTCATCGTCTCGATCCCGACCTTGATGAAAATGCCGGGCGGTTCTTTGATGTTATCGCGCGCTGCCTGAATCAACCGCGGCGTCTGACGCAGCTTGGAGAGAACACGGCGCGCGCGCTCCGCGACCGGGGCGTGGGAGAAGAGCGTCTGACCGGCGAGACTCGACGCGATGAGGTCCGAGTAGAACTGCGGGTTGCGCTCCCACGGGCGGACGACCTCGAGGTCGAACATGCGCCCCTTCAGATTCGAGGTCAGCATGCGATGCTCGACCCGCTCGACCGGCGTCAACCCGTCCTGAGCGATCTCGTCCAGCCGGCGCAGATAACCTGCGAGCGCGTGCGCCTCGCTGTCGATGGCGTGCCGGCTTAAATCCTCGAGAAGATCGTCGTGCGCGTGTACCCCGTCAAGGGTCGCGTAAGTGGGATGCGTCTCGTGAAGATACCCGAGCAAGTCGTCGACGAAATGCGGAAAGGGTTCAGAAGCTATCATCGTTCAATAACAGACCGCCAGGGGAGCGAGTCCCAGGAGTGCCATGCTGGTTCAACTGTGATACGACATCCATCCATCGAAAGTTACGCCGTTTGTCGCCCGGCTGAGCTGATCCTCGATACCGGATCCGCCAATAGTACAATAGTTGACGCCTCGTCGACGTCCTCCTGCCGAGCGGACCGCCGTATGCCCGGGATCCTGTTCGTCGTCGCTACGCCGATCGGCAACCTCGAGGACATCACCTTGCGTGCCCTCCGGGTGCTGGGCGACGTCTCGGTGATCGCCGCCGAAGACACCCGACGGACAGCGCATTTGCTGGCGCGTCACGCAATTACAACGCCAACCACGAGCCTTCACGAACACAATGAGAGCCGCAAAACCCCTATCATCCTGGCCAGGCTGCAGAGAGGCGAGAACGTTGCCTTGGTATCGGATGCCGGCACGCCCGCTGTGTCCGATCCCGGCGCTCACCTGATCCGCACGGCCATGGCCGCCGGCATTCGCGTCGAGGCCGTACCCGGCCCGAGCGCCATCCTTGCTGCGCTCGTAGCATCCGGGCTCCCGTTAGATCAGTTTACGTTTCTTGGCTTTCCTCCAATTAGGTCTAGCAACCGAAAACGCTGGTTCGAACAGTTAGCGCACGTCAAGGGAACGGTCGTATTCTTCGAAAGCCCCCATCGGATCTCATCAACGCTCACCGATTTGCTAGCCATCGCAGGTGACTGTGAAATCGCTATCGGCCGCGAGCTCACAAAACTCCACGAAGAATTGGTCACTGGACCTATTTCTCACATTCTCAGCTATTTCAAGACACCCAAGGGCGAATTCACAATTGTAGCAAATATTGGGCTAACAACAGAAATCGCCTCGGGACGAGCAACGGCATCCCGTGGAAATATGTCTAATGACCTATTCGAGGCCGGTAAGGAACCACAGGGTGGGCCTCCAGACCAATTCGAGTCCAGACGTCGGGCAGTTGCCTCACTGGCTCGAGCTCATGGACTGACAGCCAATCAGCTTTACGCGGCCATCGAACTGGCCAAGAAATCTGGCGAACGCCCAACTTGACCGTTCGCTGCCGTTCTGTTAATTTACCGCCCTCTTTTTGGGGCGCAACCACTTTGCCCGCGCGACCTCGATGACGAAAGAGCGGCAGCCGTCCCGATCCGTAAAATCCTCGCCTCAGACCATTTCTCCACGTCCGGCACACCCTCGCAACCTGCATCCGGCACAATCCTCGACCGATCAGCCTTCTCAGGCCGCGGATTTTCGCCCGACTGGGTCCGGCGACTCGGTTCTCGCAAACCCACCCCGACGGACAACCTACGTCGAGGCTGTTGCACTCTATGAGCGCGGCCTTGAAGCGCTCCAGCGGCATGACTATCGGGAAGCCACGGACACGCTCGAATCCGTCCTGCGCCAGTATCCCGAGGAGAAGGAACTCCACGAGCGCGTCCGCTTGTATCTCAATATCTGCCAGCGCCAAGCCACGCACCGCGAGGCACTGCCCCAAACCGTGGACGAACGCTTATACGCCGCAACGCTGGCGATCAACGGCGGACACTACGATCAAGCCATCGCCCATCTCCGCTTGGTCCGCGATGAGGATCCGGATAACGATCACGCACTCTATATGCTCGCCGTTGCTCATGCACAGCGTGACGAGCACGCCGAAGCCATCGCCCATCTCGAGCGCGCCATCGCCTTGAATCCCGAAAATCGGGCGCTTGCCCGCAACGACCCCGATCTGGAGCCGCTGCACGACGACGAGACGTTCCGTGCGGCGCTCGAAGCGCCCCCGTCTGCCCCAAAACCGACCGATACGAGGCGCCGCCCCTTCCGCACGCGAACCGGACGATAATTGTCACGAGGCGTCCGTCTGGCGCCCGATTCGAGCCAATTCGAGACAGCGATCACATCACGGGTCAAAATCTGACCTCAGCAGGCTCAAACATGGACGTTCACGTCGTGATCCTTGCCGCCGGCAAGGGAACGCGCATGAAGTCGGCGATTCCAAAGGTCCTCCACCGGGTCGCCGGACTTCCGATGATCGAGTACGTGCTTGCCACCGCCGCGTCTCTCCGCCCTCTCTCCACCACCGTCGTCGTCGGACACGAAGCCGACTCCGTGCGCAACACGTTGTCGAGACATTCTGGCCTCACCTTTGTGGCTCAGAAGCCACAGCTGGGAACCGGACACGCGCTGTTGCAAGCGGAGCCCGTCCTTCGCCACCAGCACGGCACACTGGTGCTGCTCTCGGGCGACGTGCCGCTTCTCACAGAGCGCACGCTGGATACGCTGCTGACCCACCACATTCGGTCTGGCGCCGCCGCGACGGTCCTCACCGCGGAAGTCCCCGATCCCACTGGCTATGGCCGCATCATCCGCGTTGCGGCTCCAGCCGGCAGGCCGCTTGCAAATATCGTGGAAGAACGCGACGCAACGTTGGAACAGCGAACAATTCGCGAGATCAATTCGGGCGTATACGCATTTGCCCTGGACGGCCTGTTCGACACGCTACACCACATCGGCACTGAAAACGCGCAACGGGAATACTATCTGCCCGACATCGTGCGGGTGTTCCGCAACGAGGGGCGCGCCGCCGAGTCAGTGGCCGTCGCTGACGCCAATGAAATCCGCGGGATCAACAGCCGCAGCGAGCTCGCGGCAGTGAGCCGCATCATGAGAACTGAAAAGAACGAGTCGTTGATGGAAGCCGGCGTCACGATCGAGGATCCGGCAACGGTCTATATCGACCGGGATGTCACGATCGGCCCCGACACGGTCATCCACCCTGGCGTCTCGCTCGAGGGTGCAACGACGATCGGCTCGGGTTGTGAAATCTACAGCGGTGTGCGCATCACGAACTCACAGATCGGTGACGGCGCGATCATCCTGGACCATTCAGTCCTGGTCGAGGCGCGCGTCGGGAATCACGCCAGGATCGGCCCCTTCGCGCGTCTTCGAAAGAATGCGGACGTGCGCGAAGGCGCGCACGTGGGCAATTTCGTCGAGATGAAGAATACTGTGCTGGGCCCCCGATCGAAGGCGATGCACCTGACCTACCTTGGCGATTCCAGAATCGGCGAGAACGTGAACATCGGCGCAGGCACGATCACGTGTAACTATGACGGGGAGAAAAAGCAGGCCACGATCATCGAAGACGGGGCGTTCATCGGAAGCGACTCGCAATTCATCGCGCCCGTCACTGTGGGCAAGAACGCGTACGTCGGGACCGGCACGACCGTTCGGGAAGACGTTCCGGCCGAAGCGCTCGCCGTCAGCGCAGGCAAGCAGCGGAACATCGAAGGATGGGTCGCCGAGCGCCGGAAGAAGCGTGAGCGAGTCACGACCGAGAAATGACGAGCCGCTTGGCGGTGTGATCCACGAGCGACGAGTACCGAGTCACGAGCAACGACCATGTGCGGAATCATCGGCTATATCGGCCCTAAAGACGTCGTCCCGGTCCTCATTGACGGGCTGCGGCGGCTCGAATATCGCGGCTACGACTCTGCCGGCGTCGCCGTGGTGAAGGACGGTCACGTCGTTTTGCGACGCAGCGCCGGCAAGCTCTCGAATCTCGAGAGCATCATCGGCAGCGCGCCCCTCTCCGGCGACTACGGCGTGGGACACACCCGCTGGGCCACTCACGGCCGCCCGACCGAGGAAAACGCTCACCCGCACCGCGACTGCACGGGCAAGATCGTCGTCGTCCACAACGGAATCATCGAAAACTACTTGGATTTGAAGCTCGAGCTCCAACGCCAGGGCCACACGTTCGTGACCGAGACCGACACGGAGATCGTGGCCCATCTCGTCGAGCGCGAAATGAAAGACGACGGCCTCGAGAATGCCGTGCGGCGCGCCCTGATGCTGATGCGCGGCCTCTTCGCGCTGGTCCTGATATCGGCCGACGACCCCGAAAAGATCGTGACGGTTCGAAACGGCCCGCCGATCGTCGTGGGGCTTGGCGACGGCGAGTTCTTCGTC
>Ga0182034_10000498_pt1 | contig 17975 bp, 12 predicted proteins | sample flu12Cox44000172_FD_125972 | JGI IMG/M metagenome (GOLD analysis project Ga0182034, IMG submission 125972) | Lab enrichment of tropical soil microbial communities from Luquillo Experimental Forest, Puerto Rico - flux4day.12C.oxic.44.000.172 | ecosystem: Environmental > Terrestrial > Soil >... | reverse complement strand
TCGCCGTCGAGATCCTTGAACTCGCGCTTGTCCCACACCTTCACGGCGCGAAAGTTTCTATTCTTGTCCTGGCCGATGCGCACGCCTTCGGGATTGTAGCCGTAGGCGCCAAACGGGGACGTTCCTGCCGTGCCGATCCATTTCTTGCCGCCCTGATGGCGGCCCTTCTGCTCGGCGAGGCGCTGGCGCAGCGTTTCCAGAAGCTTCTCCAGGCCGCCCATGGCCTCGATCTGCTTCTTTTCCTCGTCGGTCAGATATTTCTCGGTGAGCTTCTTCAGCCACTCGATCGGAATTTCGACGGCGAGCGCCTGTTCGATCAGATCGAGACCCTTGAAGACGTGGCCGAACACGCGGTCGAACTTGTCGAGATTGCGCTCGTCCTTCACCAGCGCTGCGCGCGACAGGTAGTAGAATGACTCGACCCTGCGGTCGGCCAAATCCTTCTCCACCGCCTCCATCAAGGTGAGGTATTCGCGCAAGGTCACCGGAAGGCCGGCGGCTTTGAGCTCATGGAAGAAGGTGGCGAACATGGGGGTCACTCTACTGCGAAACACGAGCGCCGTGCGCCCGGTCACGCCTCGGCCCCCATACTGCCAAAATATCTAGCTGGCACCGCTAACCCAACAATCAATTCTTCCTAAACTATTGATTTAGCATCATAAAAACAATTACGATAATTATTTCGACACATCGAAAGATATATCTTGCGCTATAGCGGCATTTGATCTATCTAAAGATATATCTTTCAACGGAGAATTGTGAGAATGCAAAGACATCGTGGATCACGCGACGAGCGCTGCGGCTCGCGCGAAGAACAGTGGGCGGCGGGACACCATCGCCGTCATCGCTTCGGCGGCGGGTTCGGGTTCGGCGGCCGTCACGGCCGCGGCATGGATCCCGAAGATATGCGCGCCGGGCGGATGCTGGCGCAGGGCGATCTGCGGCTGATCGCGCTGTCCTTCATCGCGCAGGAGCCGCGCCACGGCTACGAGATCATCAAGCTCGTCGAAGAGAAGACCGGCGACTGGTATTCACCGAGCCCCGGCATCGTCTATCCGACGCTGACGTATCTCGAGGAAGCGGGCTACGTCACCGCCTCCACCGAAGGCGCGAAGAAACTCTACGCCATTACCGCGGAAGGCCGCGCGTATCTTGAGGCCAATCGCGACGTGGTCGACGCGGTGCTGGATCGACTAACGGCGATCGGCGAGCGCATCAACCGCTGGCGGCGTGCCGAACGCGGCGAGCGCGGCAACCGTCGCGCGCTGCCTCCCCTCGTAGAGGCCGCGTTCGATCACTTGCGCGAGACCGTCGGCAAGCGGCTCGAGGCCGACGCCGACGCCGAAGCGCGCCTCGCCGAAATCTTGGCCCGCACCGCGGGCGAGCTGCAGGACAAGAATTAAGCGTACGAACTAAGCGCAAGAACTAAGCACAAGAACTAAGCAGAGGTCACTTCCGGCGTGCGCACATGCTCTGGCCGCACGCCAAGCCCGATCAGGCGTGCCGGGATGCGGCGCAGCACCGGAAACAGCCCGAGCAGCTTGAACATCAGCGGTGGCTTCGGCCGCTGCTCGCTGGTCAGCGCACGGCTGATAATGCGGTTCTGTACGGCAAGCTGCACGGCTTGCGTCAGCCGCACCGCCAACGTCCGCCGCTCCTGAATGGCGTACAGGTCGGCGTCGGTCACCGCGCCGCGCTTGAGCGGCGCCGCGAGGCGGTTGGCGGCAGCAACGGCGTCCTGGACCGCGATGTTGACGCCAACGCCGCCGACCGGCGACATCGCGTGCGCGCTGTCGCCAATGCAGATCAGCCCCGGCCGCCACCACTGCCGCAGCCGGTCGACCTTCACGGTCAGAAGCTTGACGTCGTCGAAGCTTTTGATCTCGCCGATGCGATCGGCGAGGAACAGCGACATCGACAAGACCCTTTGGCGAAAAGCGTCGATGCCTTCGGCCTGGACGCGGTCGATACCGCCTTTCGGAATTACGTAGGCACACTGCCAGTAGTCGCCGCGGTTGAGCATGATCATCAGCTTGGCGGCTTCGATGTGGCCGAAGACGTCGCCCGGGTCGCCGGCCTCGCGCGTCATGCGGAACCACAGCACGTCCATCGGCGCGCCGTAGTCGTCGCTTTGCAAGCCGGCGCGCTCGCGCACCGTCGAGTGCCGCCCGTCGCAGCCGACCACGAGCGCGGCACGGATCGTGAGCGTGCCGTCGGGCGCGCGGGCGCGCAGCCCGACGATGCGCCCGCCCTCCTCGATCAGGTCGGTCGCCTCGGTCTGCATGTGCAGATCGAAGCTCTTGTAGCGCTTGCCCTGCGCGGCCAGGAAATTGAGGAAGTCCCACTGCGGCATCAGCGCAACGAACTTGCAGTGGGTCGGCAGATGGGTGAGGTCGGCGAGCGCGATATTGGTGTCGCCGAACTGCAGGCTGAGCCGATCGATCTTCTGGTGTGGCACCTTGAGGAAAGCATCGAGCAGGCCGAGCTCGTGGATCACTTCGAGCGTCGAGGGATGCACGGTGTCGCCGCGGAAGTCGCGGAAGAAGTCGATATGCTTCTCCAGTACGACGACTGGAACGCCGGCCCGCGCCAACAGAAAGCCGAGCATCACGCCGGCCGGGCCACCGCCAGCGATGGCGCATGTAGTGGTGATGGTGGAATCGGCCATGGCAGTCATCTCTGCACGCTGCCGCCTTGTCTACACGCTGCTGCCTTGCGACAACAGGCGGGAAGGTTCAATCTCCTTTATCATCGGTGATAAGGAAACGCGCCGGAGCCGCCAATGTTCGCCAAGATCAACCACGTCGCCATCGTCAGCGAGAACTACGCCAAGTCGGCGCTGTTTTATCAGGCCGCGTTCGGCATGCGGACCTCGAACAAAACACGCGTCAGCCGTGCGCAGACCGTGGGTGACGGCTATGTCGGGCTCAACATCAATCCGCGCCGCGCCGGCCGCGCCGCCGGCCTTGATCATTTCGGCATCGAGGTCGAGGATTCCGAGACCGCGTTCGAGCGTATGCGCCGCAAATATCCGAGTGTGAAGTGGCTGCAGCGGCCGTCGAACCGGCCGTTCGCCGGCATCTCGACCCACGACCCCGACGGCAACATGTTCGACATTTCGCAGAAAAACATGACCAACCGTACCTCGGTCTATCGCGACCAGGAAGGGAGCGCCTCGGTCAATCCGCGTCATATCGATCACGTCGCGCTGCGCACCATGCGCGCCGACGACATGGCCGAGTTCTATCGCGACGTGTTCGAGCTTGCCTCCGCCAACAAGGCGGCCGGCGATCGCAATCATTATCTCACCGACGGCCACATGACGCTCGTCATCATGCCGTGGGACATCACCGACTATGACGGCACCGGCATCATCACCGCCGGCATGGACCACATCGGCTTCAAGGTCGAGAGCATCGAAAAATTCAAGAGCGACGTCGCGCGCATCGCCGCTGACAATCCGCTGTTGGCGCCGGCCCCAGTCGGCACCGGCGCCGAAGGCGAAAAGCTCCTCGACCTGTTTCGCCGCTCCTGCCCGCTCGGCCAGCATCAGATGGCCGATTGCGACGGCGTCCTGATTGACGTCGCCGAATAGCACCGATGCGGTGGCAACGGGCAGCGATGGCGACGGCAATAACGCTGAGCCTTCCGGGCACCGCCTGCGCCGATCCGATCGCCGATTTCTACAAGGGCCGCACAATTTCCTGGATTCTGAGCGCCGGCGCGGGCGGCGGCTATGCAAGCTACGCGCAAGCGTTTGCGCCTTACTTCAGCGCGCACATCCCCGGGCATCCGACCATCGTCGTGCAGAACATGCCGGGCGGCGGCGGCATCCGCGCCATGCTGCATCTGGGGTCCGTGGCGCCGAAGGATGGCACCACGCTTGGGCTTGTGCATTCGAGCGTGCCGTTCGCGCCGCTCTACGGCATCAAGGCCGCGGCCTACGACCCGCGCACCATGAACTGGATCGGCAGCATCGATGCCTCGACCGGCATCTGCGTCGCCTGGCACACGTCCGGCATCGAGACGTGGCGGGACCTTCTGGAAAAGCCGTTCGTCGTCGGCGGCACCGGCGCCGGCTCGCAGATGGAAACCATGCCGAACATGCTCAACCGGCTGTTCGGCACCAAGATCAAAGTCATCTCCGGCTACAAGGGCGGCAACGACATCTATCTCGCCATGGAGCGCGGCGAGATTGCCGGCCGCTGCGGCGGCCTGATCTCATCCATCGCCTCGACGCGTCCGGACTGGTTCGCGGAGAAGAAGGTCAACGTGCCGGTGCAGATCGCGGCGGCGCGCAACCCGCAATTTCCCGAAGCGCCGGCGATCATGGAGCTCGCCAAGGACAAGCGGACCAAAAGCATCCTCCAGCTGGTGCTGGCGCCGCTGCAGATGGATCGTCCGATCCTCGTGCCGCCCGGCACGCCGGCCGACCGGGTCGCGGCGCTGCGTCAGGCCTTTCATGACACCATGATCGACCCGGCGTTCATCGCCGAGGCCGAGAGGGAGCACCTGGAGATCGACGAAGTCAGCGGCGCGGAGGTGGCGAAAATCCTCGATACCGCCTTTGCCATGCCGCCCGACATCGCCAAGGCAGCGACCGAGGCTATGGGTGCTGGCGGCGGCACCGGCACCGCCGACGAATAGGTTAAGCTTGCCATCCTCACGGCAAGACCGCCTCACATTTCTGCCGCAAGGCGGGTGCTAAGAAAGAAGGGCATCCGCCGCTACTCTCCGATCATGCGCCCTGCGATCCTCCTCGCCGTCCTCCTGTCGCTCGTGCCGTTCAAAAACGCGGCCTTTGCGCAGCTCACGGGCGCTCCTCCCCAACAGCTCCCCGGCACGGTGCCCCAGCAGCCCCCCGGCGGGGCGCCCCAGCAACTCGCAGACACCGGCAATTTTCGCATCGTCTGGGAGGTCAAGAACCGCTTCCGCCTGTTCCGCCGCGAGGCGGACTTTCTGCGCCAGGTCGCCGCCAGCCGCGGCGACGGCGTGCTCGCCGCCGAGCAGCGGCTGGAGCGCGACAGAGACGGCCTCGGCTGGGCCAAGGACGTGGTCGCCAATCTGTGCGTCGATACCTCCGGCAACCTGATGACGACCTGCGAGCGCGACGGCACGAAGGAGAACTACGTCGCGCCGGCCGATCACCGCATCAGCGTCGAGCTCTCCGGCAATGTGCCGCAGGGCGCGACCTGCACCTGGACCTTCGACGACGGCCAGGGCGCGTTGCGGCAGAACGAGGCGCCGTGCGAGGGCGAAGTGATCCTGCGCGTTGCGTCCACGCGCACCACCGTCGCCAGCGTCGACATTCCGCTAGGGGACGGCACGGCGCAGCGCGTGGTCACTGAGATCTATGTGCGCGACGTGCTGATCGCAGGCTTGGGCGATTCCATCGCCGCCGGCGAGGGCAATCCCGACAAGGCGGTCGAGCTGGAAGGCAGCTTCTGTTTCAAGCGCTTTCTGCGCGGCAGCTCGGGCGGCCAGTATTTCCGCCCCGGCCGCGCCGGCTATAACGACGATCGCTCCTGCGAGAACGGGCCGTCGACGCCGGCGGCGGGAAGCGACTGGGCGCGCCACGGCGCACGCTGGATGTCGCCGGGCTGCCACCGTTCGCTCTACAGCTATCAGGTGCGCACCGCGCTCGCGCTCGCCGTCGAACAGCCGCATCTCGCGGTGACGTTACTGCCGCTTGCCTGCAGCGGCGCTGCTATCGGCCCTGGAATGTTCAGCAGCCAAGCGGTCGACGACTGTCCGTGGGTCGTCGGCATCGACAATTGTTCCGGCACGTCGCCCGCACAATTCGCCACGCTGAAGGATCTGATGGCGGCGGCGCGCAAGCAAAATCCGCAGCGCAGTCTCGACCTTGTCCTGCTCACGGTCGGCGCCAACGACATCAACTTCGCCGGCCTCGTCGCCAACGTCATCGTCGATGCCGCGACCGAGCGGCTGTTGCTGCGGCAGAGCGGCTCGCTCGCCACTGCCCAGGACTCGCAGAAGCTGCTCGATGGCAATCTGCCCGACGCATTCGGCCAGATGCGCACCGCGCTGAAGCCCTATGTCGGGGGCAATCTGGCGCGCGTCGTCTTCGTCTCCTACGGTAATCCGGCGCTGGCCGCGCCGGACAAGCCGTGCCCCGGCGGCCGTGACGGCCTCGACGTGCATCCGGCGTTCGGCGCCGACGCCGAGCGGCTGCGCGCCGCGGCCGAATTCGTCGACAAAAAGTTCTTGCCCGGTCTCAAGGCGCTAGCGACCTGCGACGGCGCCAAGAGCTGCCGCGATCCGATGACCGACCGCATGATCTTCATCGACAGCCACCAGGGCGCGTTCGCTAGCCACGGCATGTGCGTGCACAGCAAAAGCGATCCCGAATTCGACCGCGCCTGCTTCTCGGCGAGCGGCGGAAGCTTCGAGACCGAGCTGACCAAGGGCGCCGACAATCCGCTGATCTGCGGCCGCGCGGCGAGCGACTACCTGCCCTATGCGTCGCGCGGACGTTGGATCAGGACCGCCGACGACAGCTACTTCACCGCGATGACCTATCCCGAAGGCATGCCGGGCGTGCTGAAACCGAGCGACATTCACGACGCGATCTGGGGCGTGCTCAGCGCCGTCTATGGTGGCGCGGTGCATCCGACCGCCGAAGGCTATGCCGCCATGGCGGATGCGGCGCTGCCGGCCGCACGCGAAGTCTTAGGGATACCGCTGCCGCCCGCGGTGCGCAGCGAGCCGCTGGCCCCACTGACGCCGGCCCCGGCCGATCCGGCACCCGCCGCCGCGGCGGCGCCGCCGGCGCCCGCGCATTAGCTCCGAACCGCTCTTTCAAATCCTGCGGCCGGGCCCGCGGCACGACCGCTCGTGCCGGCCGATGAGCGTTCGCACGGTCTTCCGAGCTTCATCGGTGCAATGCTACTATGAACGCATTTTCTGGGCTGCGACACCGGGATCTCAAAGAGTCAGGGAGGAAGACATGAATCGGACTATCGGCGTGGCCGCGGTGGGCTGCGCGCTTTCGCTCATGATGGGGCTTCTTGGGACGGCGCCCGCCAATGCGTGGCATCGCGGCCATGTGCAGCTGCTCACGGTGCTGCCGAACGCATCACCGGGCGTCCAAAGCAGCGTCGAAGGCCTGACGGTCGGGCCCGACGGCAACATCTACGTACCGACGTTCGGCTTCAACACCACCGGCGCGACCACCCCACCGGCGACGCTGTTCACCATCAGCCCGAACGGCAAAGTATTGCGTCAGGTGACGATCAAGGCTTCGCCAGCGGCGAGCCCGCACATGCTCGGATTGGGCTTCAATCCAGTTACCGGTCGTTTGCTGATCCTCGATTTCGGTTCCGGCTTCTCCGGGACGGCGAACGTCCTCGACGTCGATCCGGTAAGCGGCAATGCCAGCGTGTTCGCGACCGTGCCGACGTTTCCGGGCTCGGGGGCGGTGCCCGGTATCAACGCGCTGACCTTCGACAAGGGCGGAAACGTTTACGTCTCGGATTCCTTCCAGGGCATCATCTGGAAGGCGCCGCCCAGTTGCCATGGCTGTCAGATGACACCGTGGAGCAATTTTCCGTCGCTGCTTGGGCCGGGAACGGGCCTGACGCCGCCGTTCGGGGCTAACGGCATCGAGTTCAGCAACGATTATTCGACGCTCTACGTGGCCGACACGGCGTTTCATCAGATCATCCAAATTCCGGTCACCAATAGCGGCGGCAATCTCACCGCCGGCACGCCCACGATCCTGATCACCGGCATCAACGCGCCGGACGGCATCGCGGTCGACCGCAAGGGCAACATCTGGGTCTGCGCCAACCAGGAAGACGAGATCGTCGTCATCGATCCGAAGGCGGCTACCGACCCGACGACCGGCAAGCCGCTTGCGAAAGTGATCGCCAAGCTCGGCGATTTCTACGGCATCGACGAGAACGGCATCGCGCAAGGTTTCCTGTTCCCGGCGAGTCTCGCCTTCAGCAAGGACGGGCAGACGCTTTATGTGTCCAACTTGACGCTATTCCTGCCGTATGCGCAGGCAACCGTGGCGATCGACTCGGCGTGGACGCTGCAGGTCAAGGGCTACACGGTGTCCCAGATCTCCGCGTCCATTCCGCCGTTGAACCCCGGCGACGACGACTCGCAGCACTAGCTGCATCCGCAGCAGCGGATCGCCTCCCGAAGAGTTACTTCGGGCGAAGATGATGGAAAAGCGGCGGTGTGTTGGGTAAACCACCGCCGTTTTTGCGGCTCACATTCTTCCAGGTCCCGCCCGACCCTCGCTGGCGTTTATGTGAAATAACTTTGCGTGCATGAGGAACATGCGTCGCTGTCGCGCATTGCGTTTGACACGCGATGCAAATCTAAATTACGCGTAGCCCGCCTTCTCGCTTTCGACGACGAAGCGACAAAGAGGCTGGCTGTGAGGGGCGATCGGCGGAATACCGGGGTGCGTCGTGCACGCCATCGACGCCCTTTATCAAGAGCACCTGGCGCGCCGGCAACTTCCGCCGCTCGCCTTGCTCGAGCGACATACCCGCGGCATCGTCGACGAGAGTCTTGCTCGCGACATCGCCGCCCGGCTGTCCTGTGCTCTGCCCAGCGCCGAAGCTCTGGATTACCTCCACCGCCACCTGCGAACGTCTCTACTTACGGTCGCCGCGGGCATCGGGTTCTGGTCGCATTGCCTGCGTCACGTCGAAGGAATCGAAGCTGTCGCCACCGACCGCTTCACCCCGGAGGACAATCCGCGTTTCCGCCGGCCGGGCTGGTATCCGGTGCAGCCGATGGATGCGCTCGAGGCGCTGCGCCGCTATCCAGACCGCGACATGCTGGGGGTCTGCCTGCCGCCGGGTTTGAGTCTGCAACAGGTTTACGAGGCGGCCCCCGGGGCCACCGCGCGCCAGCTTTTCGTCGTCGGCTACTTCTCGTCCGGCGCCTTCGGCGGTGTGCGCGAAGGCACCATGTCCGAGGCGCACGGCTTGAAGTTCAGGCGGGTGGACTGCATCGCGCGCTGGGGCCTGGAGGCGCCCAACCGACAGACAGTGTTGATCCACGTCTGGCACGCGTGAAGGCGCTGCGCGCGGCGCTCCGACGAACGCCGATCAGCGCGGCGTCGGCGCGACGCCGAGCTTCTTCTGGAGGCTGGTCGACGACGTGGTGTACTGAAACACCAGGCGCTTGTCCGGATAGATGTAGTGGTAGGCCTTCTGCGCCATCAGCGCGCCTTCGTGGAAGCCGGACAGGATCAGTTTCAGCTTGCCCGGATACCAATTGATATCGCCGATGGCGAAAATGCCGGGGACGCTGGTTTCGAACGCCTCGGTGTCGACCGGGATGTATTCGTTGTTCTTCAGCTCGAAGCCCCAGTCGGATACCGGGCCGAGCTTCATGGTCAGGCCGAAGAACGGCAGCATGACGTCGCATTCGACGTCGGCCATGGTGCCGTCGCTCTTCTTGACCACGGCCTTCTCGATCTTACCGTCGGCGCCGGCGAGTGCGGTGACCTGACCGAGCACCAGCTCGACCTTGCCCTCGTTGACCAGCTCCATCATCCGGTTGACAGATGCCGGCGCGGCGCGGAATTCGCTGCGGCGGTGACACAGCACAAGCTTCTTCGCCAGCGGCTGCAGGTTGAGTGTCCAGTCGAGCGCGCTGTCGCCGCCGCCGACGATCAGAATGCGCTTGTCGCGGAAGTTCTCCATCTTGCGCACGGCGTAGTGGACGGTGTTGCCCTCGTACGGCTCGATGCCGGGGATCGGCGGACGCTTCGGCTGAAACGAGCCGCCGCCGGCGGCGATGACCACGATCTTGCTCTCGAACACCTTGCCGACGTCGGTGGTGACGCGGAATAGCGGGTCGCCGATTTTCTCCACCTTCTCGACCATTTCACCCAGGTGGAATTGCGCGTTGAAGTTTTTGGTCTGCAGCAGCAGCGCGTCGACCAGTCCCTGCGCGCTGGTATAGGGAACGCCGGGAATGTCGTAGATCGGCTTCTCCGGATAAAGCTCGGCGCATTGGCCGCCGATCTTGTCGAGAATGTCGATGAGATGGCATTTCATGTCGAGCAGTCCGAGCTCAAACACGGCGAATAGGCCGACCGGCCCTGCGCCAATAATCACAACGTCGGTCTTGATGGGTTCAGTCATGTGTTGAGCGTACTCGTCTTCAATGTCGGTGTTTGTTGATGCGGGCAGTGTCTAGCGTGCGAAGCGCAGCAGGGGAAGAGATGGAAATGCTGTTCTTGGCAGGCGTTTACCGGGTTTCGTTCTAGTAGAGCGCGGATTTGTGCCAGTCTTTAGGCCTGCCGCTCGGGCGTCGTCACCGTGAGCCCATCCAGATCCTCGCGCACCTTGATCTGACAGGACAGCCGCGAGCTCGGCCGCACATCGTAGGCGAAATCGAGCATGTCGGTTTCCATGGGCGAGGGCTCGCCGACCTTCTCGCGCCACGCCTCCTCGATATAGACGTGGCAAGTCGAGCAAGCACAGGCGCCGCCGCACTCGGCCTCGATCCCGGTCACACCGTTCTTGATCGCGGTCTCCATCACGGTCGAGCCGACCTCGCCTTCGACCGTGCGCGCGGTGCCGGCAGTATCGATGAACGTGATCTGGACCATGATGGAGGCGTGAAGCGGGTGGGACGCGGAGCGGGTGACAAGACGAAAAAGAGCGGGCTTTCGGCCCGCCCCTATCTATTGCTTTGCGCCGCGCGGCGCCAGTGTCGCCCCACCGAGGCTGGAAAGCGCCTCGCCCAAGCCTCAGTGGTCGCGCAATACGCTACCCAGGCGGGCGGTGATCGCCGCACTCGCCTCGACCGTCGCGGCCTTGAGCGCCTCGACCGCGCCATCGAACTCCGCCGACGAGGCTTTGGCGCGAGCGGCTTGTTCCAACCGCTCGGCGGCCTGCGCCACCCGGGTCGCACCGATGCCGCTCGCGGACCCTGAGAGCGTATGGGCCGCGCCGGCGGCGAACGCCGGATCCGCTTTGGCGATGCGCTCGAGCAAGATGACAGTCTGGCGCACGAAGATTTCGAGCACTTCGCGTTCCAGCGCCCGGTCCCCGAGTGTCATGCGGGCGAGATGATCCTCGTCGATGACGGCCGGATCGGCCGCGGCATCGGCGATGCCCCGCGCAGCCGGCGGGCTCGTTGCGATCATGACGCGCTCCCCTGAAGAGCCGACCTTTGCGGTCTTTGACCCCTACTCTGCCCAAAAGCGCCAAAAACCGGGTGAATCCGGGCCCGCCGCAAACACCGGAAATGGGCCATTTCGCGCCTTTGGTAACCAATGTCTTGTGGTGGAAGGATGCCGGGACGATGACGGACTGCAGCGGCGCCCGCAATCCACTGTTAATGTGCCGATCCGCCGCTATCGGCCCCAAGCCAGCCGTATTGTTGGCACCATCATGCCAATTCCGGTCGGCGGGGACCGAAAAATAAAACTATGGTATCTAAAGCGTTAACGATGATTAAAGGGACGTTACCCGTCCCGGTTTTATTTGATCCGCCAGACCGATAGGATGCGAAGCGGGACTGCGACTTGAGGGCTGGGGAACCCCGGGTGTGCCCAATGAGGATCGACACGATCACGCGCTCGTGGTGCGGCGGGAAAGCTGTCCCGCCGGCCTAGTCAAGCGTAACACGCGAGGCGACGCCGATGGCGAATTACCCGAAGAAGATGATGGATCCGACCGAGGCTGCGCTGTCAGCGATCCAGGAGGCCCTCAACGTCCGGGACGACGACGAGCACAAGGAGACCCAGCCGGAAGCCGGCGCGGCTCCACCGCCGCCGCCTCACCACGAAGAGGCCGCCGAGATCCTGCCGGAATCGGAGCCGGCAACGCCCACGTTCGACGAAGCCGTGGAGTTCGACCGGCTCGAGGATGTCGGCAGCCCCGCCGCCGCGCCGAGCCCGTTCCGCGCCGCCAACGACGACCAGCAGTCGGTCGGCCGTATTCTGCAGGCGCTGCAAAACCGCCCGGCGCAGACGTCCTATTACGTCGCCGCGACATTTTCCGCCGTTTGGGTGGTCGCTTGCCTGGCGCTCTCCATCGTTTATCTCGCCGACTTCAACGCCGCCCTTGGCGGCGGCCATTCGCAAACCGCGCTGATCATCGGGCTCGGCGCCGCGGCGCTGCTGCCCATCGTCTTCTTCTTTGGTATCGCGCATATGGCCTGGCGCGCCCAGGAATTGCGCCTGATCACCCAGTCCATGGCGCAGGTCGCGATGCGGCTCGCCGAGCCCGAAAGCGTGGCGCACGATTCCATCGTCACCGTCGGTCAGGCGATCCGCCGCGAGGTCGCCGCCATGGGCGACGGCGTCGAGCGGGCGCTGGCGCGCGCCGGCGAGCTCGAAACCCTGGTGCAGAACGAGGTCGCGGCGCTCGAGCGCACCTATAGCGACAACGAAGTCCGCATCCGCGGGCTCCTCCAAGATCTCGCGCACCAGCGCGACACCCTGGTCGGCCAGGCCGAGCAGGTGCGTTCCGCCATCAACAACGTCCACATCGATCTGACGCAGGACCTTTCCACCATCAGCGATCTGGTCGGCCAGCAGGTCAACGAGGCGGCGCAACGCATCACCCATTCGCTCGCCGAGAAGGGCGAGCAGATCACGCTGACGCTCGATCAGGTCGGCGAGAACATGATCCAGCAGCTCTCTACGCGCGGCGGCAACATGATCTCGCGGCTGGAAAACGCCAGCGAAGAAACCTCGCGTGCTATCGCGACCGCGAGCGATCAGCTGACCTCAAATCTGAATTTCAAGACCGACCACGTCGGCGAGGATTTCGCCGAGATCGTCACCGGCCTCGAAGACATGATGACGGCGCGGCTCGACCAGGTCGCCGAAAGCTTCTCGGCGAAGTCGGAGACCATCGTCGAGACCATGATCAACCGCTCCCAGGAGATCGCCGATCTGGTCGCCGGGCGCGCCCAGGAACTGAGCGAGGCGATCGTCGACACGTCGAGCCAACTCGCCGAGACCATCGCCACGCGCGCCGACGAGGCCAACGCGACGCTGAAGGCGTCTGGTGAATCGCTGATCCTCGATCTCAACCTGCGCGGCGGCGAGGTGGCGAAGACGCTCGAACAGACCGGCGCGCAGATCACCGACACGCTGGTCGCGCGCAGCAACACTATCACCGACACGCTGATCGAGCGCAGCAACGCCGTGACCGATCAGCTGAGCCAAAGCGTCGAGCGGTTCGTCGACACCGTCGGCACCCGCGGCGACTCCATGAAGGACATGCTGTCGACGCGGCTCGCCGCGTTCGAGGACGTTTTCGGTCATTCCGGCGCCGAGCTCGGCGAGAAGATCTCGCGCGATGCGGCGACACTCGGCAATCTCATCACCCGGCACCTCGCCGAGTTCGACCGCACCGTGAAGACCTACGGCGCCGAGCTCGTCGAGCGGCTGGGCGCGCGCACTCAGGACGTCTCCGAGGCGATGCGCGGCTATGTAGAGAGCTTCGATAATCGCGTGACCGCCAAGACCGCCGAAGTGAGTACCGCGCTCGACCAGCGGCTCGGGCGCTTCCAGGAAGCGCTCGACGGCCGCACCCAGACGCTGACCGACGCGCTGTCCGGCCGAGTCGTGGATATCGCCAAGACGCTTGCCGAAGGCGGCAAGGAGGTTGTCACCGCGCTTGACAAGCGCATCACCGACGTCACCACGCTGATCGACACCCGCGCCGCGCATCTGACCGACTCGGTCGGCACGCGGATCGCCAACATCGACAAAACGCTGGGCTCGCGCGCCATCGAGGTCGCCAATACGCTCGACGGCCGGATCGGCCAGCTCGAGAACCTGCTGATCGGCCGCGCCGAGGCCATCACCCAGCAGCTCGAAGTGCGCAGCCGAGCCGCCGGCGATCTGCTCGGCACCCGCGCCAAGGAGCTGTCGGAAGCGATCAAGATCAACACCGGCAACGCCGAGCGCGCGCTGATGCAGCTCGCAACGCAGACCACCGAAGCGCTCGGCAAGAGCGCCGCGGCCTCTACCGCCGCGGCGGAAGGCCTGAACCGCAGCGCCGCGACGTTCGGCGACACCGTCGGCCGCAACGCGGCCGCCGCGACCGACGCGCTCAGCAAGAGCTCCGCGGCTGCGACCGAAGCGCTGGGCAAGAGTTCGACTTCGGCAAGCGAAACGATCAGCCGGACCTTGGCTGCCGCCGGCGAGATGCTTAGCCGCAGTGCCGCCACCGCCAACGATGCCATCAGCAAGAGCACCTCGGCTGCCAACGAGGTGATCAACCGCAGCACGGCGACCGCCAACGACGCCATCGGCCGCACGGCGGCGAATGTCAGGACCGTGATGGCCGAAGCCGCCGCCAACGTCACTGACACGATCGGCCAATCTGTGGCAAACGCCCGCACCGTGATCGGCGAGACCGCGACCAGCGCCAGCGACCTGATCGCGCGCAGCGCCGCCATCACCGCCGAGACGATCGGGCGCAGCGCCAGCGAAGCCGAGCGCACGCTCGTCGGCACTAGCACCGAGGTGTCCAGCAACATCCTCGGCAAGGCCGACGACTTCAATACCGCGGCCGCCGGCCGCCTCGACGAGATGGCGCGCCTGCTCGACGAGAAGTCGAACGGGCTGCTCACGGCGCTCACCGGCAAAGGCCAGGAGTTCGCAAGCGAGGTCAGCCGCGTCACCGATCATGCGGTGAAGTCGATCGAAACCAAGAGTTTCGTCTTCACCCAGACCATGATGGACAACTCCGAGGAGATCGCCCGCCTCATCAACGACGCCAGCCAGAACGCGACCGCGGCGATGACGCGCACGCTCGGCCAATTGCAGGAGGGCGCCGACGGCATCACCGAAGGCGCCAACGCGACCATCGCCCGCACGCTCGCGGATCTGCACAGCGCCACGAAGTCGGCCGTCGAGGAGTCCAAGCAGACCGCGGCGGCGACCGTCGCCGACATGCTGGAGACGCACAGCATGCTGCGCACCGACTCCACCGCCCTGTTCGAGCGGTTGCGCGAAGCCAACATCCTGCTCCAGGAGGTGTTGAGCGGCGCCCACGAGAACATGAACTCGATCGAGCACACCATGGCGTCGCGGGTCTCCGAATTCGTCTCCGCCATGAACGAGCTGAGCAACAAGAGCGGCGCGACCACGACCAAGGTCGAGCAGCATCTCGGCACGTTCAACACCGTGACCGCGAAGGTCCTGCAGGATCTCGGCGAACTGTCGACGCAGTTCACCACGCACGGCCGCTCTTTGGCCGAGGCGGTGCAGCTCCTGGAGCTAAGCAACCGCCGTACCGAGGAACAGGTCACCGCCCGCAACGCCAATGTCGAGGCGCTGGTGGCGACGCTCGACGCGCGCTCCCGCGACTTCGAGCAGCGGCTGCAGCGCTTCTCCGGCCTGCTCCAGGAATCGCTCGAGGCGGCGACGACGCGGACCCGCGAGATCGCGAGCCTGATCGCCGAAGCCAGCAACAACAGCGTGCGCTCGATCGAGCAGCAGTTCGACCTGGTGCGTGCGCAATCCGAGGAAGAGCGCAAGCGCACCAGCGCGCAGCTAAACACGGTCTACGAGGAATCTTCGGCCGAAGCGCAGGCGATGTTCGATCAGACCGCCGAGCGCTTCACCGCCATCATGCAGGGCATGAAGCAGATGGCGGCGGAAATGCAACAGGAGCTTGAGACGACGCGCACGGAGCTGCGCCGCGGCGTGTTCGAACTGCCGCAGGAGACCGCCGAGAGCACGGCGCAGATGCGCCGCGTCATCGTCGACCAGATCGAAGCGCTCGCCGAGCTCAACCGCATCGTCGCTCGCCATGGCCGCGCGGTCGATACCGCCGAGCCGGTGCGGCGCGAGGCGGAAGCCGCCTATGCCACGGGCGGCGGCCGCGCCCAGGTCCGACCGATCCGGCCCGACATGGGGCCGGCAATGGGTTCGGCGTCGGGCCCGCCGCCGGCGCCGCCGCAAGCGGCACCGCCGGCCAGCATGCGCGACATTACCGGTGCGCCGGCGCGCCGGCCGTCAGCCGAACGGGCGGAGCGCGCCGAGCGTCCGGAACGTGGCGAGCCGCGGCCGCAAGGCGGGGCGCCCGCCGGTAACGACCGCAACGCCGGCTGGCTGTCCGATCTGTTGACGCGGGCGTCGTCGCGCGACGAAGGCACGGCGCCGGCACGCGGCGAAGACCGCGCGGCGCCGCGCGACGCGGTCGACTCGCTCGATACGCTGTCGGTCGACATCGCTCGCATGATCGATCAGGAAGCCGCCGCCGATCTCTGGGAACGCTATCGGCGCGGCGAACGCAGCGTGTTCACGCGGCGCCTCTACACCGTCCAGGGGCAGAAGGCGTTCGACGAGATCCGCGCCAAGTACCGCAGCGATCCGGAATTCCGGCAGACCGTCGAGCACTATATCCACGAGTTCGAACGGCTGCTCGACGACGCCGCGCGCAGCGACCGGGGACCGGCCATGGTGCGCAGCTACCTGACGTCGGATACCGGCAAGGTCTACACCATGCTGGCGCACGCCGCAGGCCGCTTCGACCAGTAGCGGACCGTCTGCGGCGCATTCTTCACTTCGTCGAGCAGGGGCGCGTATGCTCTTGCCCGCAACACAATCGTGGCGTGAGAGTTGGCGCTATGGACGTGAATTCAGCCCTGCCGACCGCAGCCGACGTCGACGCCGCAGCGCTCAGGCTCGCGGGCGTCGCGCTGCACACCCCGCTCCTGACCTCGGCGGCGCTCGATGCCATGACCGGCGGCCGGGTGTTTCTGAAGGCCGAGACGCTGCAACGCACCGGCTCATTCAAGTTCCGCGGCGCCTACAACAAGCTCGCCGCGATTCCGGGCGAACGGCGCGCTGGTGGCGTCGTTGCCTTCTCCTCCGGCAATCACGCCCAGGGTGTTGCCGCGGCGGCGCGGCTCCTCGGCATGCCCTGTGTCATCGTCATGCCGCACGACGCGCCGCGCGCCAAGCGCGAGCGCACCGCGGCACTTGGCGCCGAGGTCGTGCTCTACGATCGCGCCCGCGACGATCGCGAGGCCATCGCTGCCGAGATCACGGCGCACCGCGGCGCCACCCTGGTGCCGCCCTACGACGACGCCCAGATCATCGCCGGCCAAGGCACGGCTGGTCGCGAGATCGTCGAGGATTTGGCGGCGATGGGCTTGCGACCGGACGTGGTGGTGGTCACCGCCTCCGGCGGCGGGCTGACCGCGGGCATTGCGCTTGCCGTGAAGGCACGCGTGCCGGCGGCCGCGGTCTATACCGCCGAGCCGCAGGGCTTCGACGATCACGCCCGCTCGTTCCGCAGCGGCCAGCGCGAAGAGAACGCGGCGGTCACCGGCACCATCTGCGACGCACTGATGGCGCGCACGCCCGGCAAGCTGACGTTTGCGATCAATCGGGCGCTGGTCGATGCCGGCGTCGCGGCGAGCGATCAGGAGGTGGCGGCGGCAGTCGCGTTCGCGTTTGCCGAATTGAAGCTTGTGGTCGAGCCGGGCGGCGCCGTTGCGCTCGCGGCGCTGATGACCGGCAAGATCGACGTCCGAAACAAAGTCGCGGTCGCTGTACTCTCCGGCGGCAATGTCGACCCGGACCTGTTCTCCCGGCTGGTGGCTTAAGCGCGCTCGGGCGACGTTCAGGCAATACGAAGCCGGAGCCGATTCTGCGCAAATCAGAATCAGGCTCCTGCTTGCTGTCTCAGCAAGGCTTAAGCTCCCGAGCCCGGTATGAAGCAGCGGATCTGCGTTACACCGTTGGTGTCCTGGTACGGCCAGACCACAGCCGGGCCGAATTTGTTCGGCTCCGTGACCAGCGCCGCATCGGGCACAACGACCCATTGGCCGTTGATCCGCACACGATAGTTATCCCCCTGTGTATCCCAATCGACGTCCTGGACGCTGACGCCGTCGGCGAACGAGCAGCACAGCCCCTTCCCGCTCGCGAGCTTATCGAACCATGACTTCAGCGGCGAACCGGCAAAGCGGCCATCATCGCGCGCCGACAAGCTTTG
>Ga0182034_10000495_pt1 | contig 18036 bp, 14 predicted proteins | sample flu12Cox44000172_FD_125972 | JGI IMG/M metagenome (GOLD analysis project Ga0182034, IMG submission 125972) | Lab enrichment of tropical soil microbial communities from Luquillo Experimental Forest, Puerto Rico - flux4day.12C.oxic.44.000.172 | ecosystem: Environmental > Terrestrial > Soil >... | reverse complement strand
GCGATTGGCGACGACGTCATCCAGCAGATGATAGGTCACGGGCTGACTGCGAAGCTTTCGGCGCGGCTCGGGGAGGGCCTGTTCAACGGCGCGCTGACCACGCGCATCGGCATTGCCGCGATCGATGTGTGCCGGCCGCTTCCCTATATCGAGAGCCAAAGGCCCCGCTTCCGGGAGCTCGTTGCCGAGGTCGCGGGTATTCGCTGAGCGCAATCCTCAACCGGGTAGCTTGCAGCCATCCACTGCGACTTGCTGCGATTGACCGTCGTTGAATCTGAGCGTCACGGTGATCTTGTCGGCGCAGGCGAGACCCCCGACGCTGACGCGGAACCCGGTTTTCTGCTCGCTCGAAATTTGCGATTGGGGCACGACTGCCGGCGTGTTGAAGTCATAGGCGACGGCGACCAAGCGTTGCTTAACTTGCTCTGGAGCCTCGAGCCAAAGCTCGATGTGATAAAGCGGCCTGCCGCGATCCTCACCCTTGATCTCGGTGGCCTTGGCCTTCACCCAGCCCTTCACCTCACGGCTTTCCGGCAGATGGACAGGCTGAACGGTGGGACGCGGGACTGCGGCAGGCGCCGTGGCCGCTGCGGGCCTAGCCGCACTTGCGGGCGGCTCTGAGTCGAACGGCACAGGCTCGACCGCATCCCAGGGCAGTACCTCCTCCTTCCCGCCGGAGTCTGCCGTGAGGGTTGTGGGTCTCTCAGGCTTGACATGATCGCGGTCCCATGGTGGCTCGTCGGAAAGGCCTGAGAACTTCTGCTCTCCGGCAGGGACTTGCGCCGCGGCTGGCGGCTTTACTGATGCCGTTTGCTCGGACCTAGCTGCGATTTGCGGAAGCTTCGTGATGACGGTTTCGCCGCCGTCTAGCGTGCTAGCGACTTGGGTCTCCTCGGGATTCCAGTTGCCCTCTCCCAAGGGAACGAGAGCGACACCTGGAATCCCGACCGCGCCCGTGCTGAGCCCAAGCCCCGCCTCGAACGCGACTAAACCCGCAACCAACGCTAGACCGATCGTGCGGGCGCCACGATTGATGCCCACGGAACGCATAAAACGACCCGCAAAACGCCGCTAAACTTACGGAGGGACCTCCCCTCGCGATGGGATCAGTTTAACAGTCTTCCCCGGTAAAGAAAGCGTAACGTCCGCCGCAGGAACTCCAGAGGATCAACGACTACAGCATGCTGCGGCAACCAGCCCCGGCGCTGCTTCAGCACCGCAGAAAGTCTCATATCGCCCCGGTGGATAATGGGGAAAAGCGCCTCTTTCCAAGTGCACCTCGTTCTTGCTCATGTATGCTCCGGTTGTGAGGTGACCGGTTGTGGAAGGTGCCGGTGGAGAAATCCGGCGGCGCTGGGAAACAGTCGGAAAGCTCACAGGGCAAGGCAAGCCCAAAGTCGTCCACTGCCATGGGCGGCTGAAGGCGGAGGGGATCTGTAAGCGCGAAGTGCCACGGTCTGGCGGCTCTGCCGCAATACCGTGAGGCGGAGTCGACAGGGTACTTTGCGCCGCAATTCCCACCGCCGGTTGGGTCCAAGTCCGGCCGGGACAGGATCCGCGTCGTAGCAACGCGACGTTAAACAAGGACCGTGGTCGGGTCACGCCGCCGCTTTCATGGGGAAACCATGGGAGCCGAGCGCGTGATCAAGAGACCGAAAGGTCTCGCGGCGCCGACCGATCGTCCCGAACGGGCGTGAGGCTCGACATCGCACAGGGAGGCGGGGCCGCAAAGCTCCGCCTTTCCTGTTTTTTGCGCCCTCCATTGTAATTCGCGCGCATTCCACGCCTATTCGCCAGCCCCTTGCAGCTATTGCGGCGATTTGACTGGATTTGTCGCCTCTTTAGCGGCAACTGTCCGGTGGATAAGATCGCCCGCCATGAGAGGGACCAAGACCAGGATAACGCGCGCCACGACGGCTGGCATTGCCACGGCACTGCTCGGCAGCACGCTGTTAGGTTGCAGCACGGTGAGCAGCACGGTCGATCGCATTAGAGGCCCTAAGGCGCCGAGCGACACCGAAGTGGGCAACATGGCACCGGAGGACCCTCTGGCGCTTCCCGTGCAGGTGGGCTGGACCTCGGCGCGGGCGAGTTATTGCGGCTTCGTGTTTAATCCCGATCAGCTCCGAGCCGACTTCCTCGCCTCAGAGCGGCGCTTGGGCACACCGCCAGATCAGATGCAGAAGGTCGAGCGCGCCTACGACTACACTCGTCAGTCGGTGCTCGATAAAATCAAGGGCGATCCCAACTACTGCAACAAGGAGCGCACTGCTGCGATCAGAGCTGACCTCAACCGTTATCTCGTCGGCGACTTCTCGGCAGCCGCGCGCGCGGCACGATAGTCAGCGCTTTGCCGGTGGACGCGGTGGCGGTGGTGGTGGCGGCGCGCTCACCGATCTCACCGGGTTGAGTGCCGAAGGCTTCCGCGCAACGGCCTGCGCTTTGTCCGCAAGCTGCGTCAGGCGGGGGCCATTAAGCTCTCCGGCAAGCAAATAGACGATGCCGTCCTCAGACCAGCTTACGCTGCCGATCGCACCATACGATTTGAAGACGGGGTCGGCAGCGGCCTCCCCCTTCTTGGCGTAGAGTGCAAGCGGCGCGCCGCTTGCGCCGAGATAAAGAACCTCCGCAACAGGCTCATCGCCCGCGCGTAAGAGCTGCCCCCGCATGAAGCGGAACCCTTCGGACTTAAGGTCGGGCAGCTTGAGTGCAGGGCCGATTGCCTGCGCAAGTTGGAAGCCGATGAGGTCCTGGTTCGCCTGACCCTCTGGACTGACTGAGAGATTTTCACGGCTGAGCAGCGTTTGCGCGTGCACCACGTCATCCTGCCACATAGCGGGCAAGCTTCCGGTCCACTCCACCTCCGCCGGGTCGGAGCGACTGCCGGCGAAGTTCGGCAAGACGAGAGGCCAGCCATAGCCAGCTATGGCAAGCAGGAGCGCCGCGACGAGCCCAGCGCCGGCGAGCCCGATCTTGGCTGCATTGCGCCGAGTGATGAAGATGCCGGGGTCCGGCGGCTCGGGTGGAGGCTCGACGATGGTCTTCTCGCCGGCAAGGACCGCCTCGAAGGCAGCTTCGAGGCGGCTATGCGCATCCTTCAGCGCAAGGACTCTGCGGGCGATCTCGTCGTCCTGCTCGAGCACCTTCTCAACCGCGCGCGATTGCTTCCGCTCAAGCTGTCCGTCGACATAGGCCACCAGCAACTCGTCGCTGAGCTCGGTCATGAGAATCTCGGCTCTTCCGGATAAAATGCGCCGACCATGTGGGCCTCACTCTCGTGCCCGTACGGACCGAGGCGATCGGCGAAGGCTGCGATGATGCGCACGAGCCGCACGGCGATCGTCTCGGGAGGCACGTCGAGCACGCGGCCGGCATCGGCGTGGTCGAGTCTTTCGCCATAGACGAGGAGCAGAGTGAGCCGCTGCTGGGGCGGCAGGTTGCCGATGAAGTTCGCGGTCATCATATCGATCTCTTCGTCCTCCTCGCCGAACAGGCGGGCGAAGCTTTCGTCCTCGATGTTCGCTTGTCCCATCGGATTGACGTGGTCGCGGAGCTCGCCGAGCCAATGGCGGTAGATCTCGCCGAAGGCCCAGACATCGAGCGCATCGTCGCGCTGATAGCGGTGCTCTTCGGCGAGCATCCGCTGAAGCGCACGGCGAAGCACCACCGTCCCCTCCTCCCGCGTGCCGACCAGCAAGTCGGCGAAGCGCATCAGCCTCGGCAGCATAATGACGAGGCCTGGCCTTATCGAGTGATGGAATTCCTCTGCCTGCACCAGTCCAATCCCCCGCCGTTTGGGTGAGTGCTGGCGCGCGAGTCGCCTTCGCGAATCAAGAGGATAGCATATTTCGCCGGCATCTTAGGATTGCGGTTCGGACGAGACGCCAAAAAGCGCTTGCTTTGATTACTAAGCTGCCCAATCTTTGCGGAGCACGGGGGATATAATTTACGTCAGTCGTGCCCCATAGGTCGAACAAGACGCAGCCGAAGCCCGCCGCGCCCTCGCCGAAGAGCGCGCCGTCGCTTTCCGATGCGCTGTCCAAAGTCAGCGCGCTCGGAAACGACGCCTTGAAGAGCCGCGCGGCTAAGCGCATCGCCAAGCTCGCCGACAAGACCGCGCAACAGACCAAGCATGCGACCGAGACCGCGGTCGCCGCGAGCAAGGTCGGCTTAGCGCGTGCCGCAGAGATCGGGCGCGACACCGTTCTGCCCGAGCTCGAGCGCACCGGCGCCAAGCTGAAAGAGCGTACGCGGCCGGAGCGGTTCAAGCAGGACTACAAGAATTATCTATTCTGGCTGCACGAGCACGCGCTCGATCCGCCGACCGAGACTCTGTTCTTCAAACCGACCAAGGCTCCCGTCTCGCTAAACGGGCTCACGATCCGCGGGCCGAACCGGAAGCACGGCCACGATTATCGCGCAAGCCCATGTGCCGTGTTCAAATGGGCGATCTCGGCCGTAGACCACGATCTGTCGCGGCTGACGTTCGTCGATTACGGCGCGGGCAAGGGACGCGTGCTCCTTCTTGCGTCGGAGCATCCCTTCGCCGCGGTCGGCGGCATCGAGTTCGCCGAGGAGCTGCACGACGACGCGATCATGAACATCGCGCAATATCCGCGCAGCCGCATGCAATGCCGTAACGTCGAGTGCATGCTGGAAGATGCGGGCGCGCTCGGCCCGCCCGACGGCGAGTCGGTGCACTATTTCTTCAACCCGTTCTCACGCGAAGTGTTCGCCGAGGTGCTGCATAACCTCGTCGTGTCTTATCGCAAGCGCCCGCGCAGGCTTTACCTCATCCTGATCGATCCGATCGCGACAGACCTCGTCGACAACAGCGGCGTGTTCGCGCGGCTAGCGGTCCCGCCGATCGAGCGGCTCAAGCTGCAATTGCTCAGCCCCTACGAGGTTGCTCTCTACCGCACTCTGGCCTGAACCGCTTCCAGAACCATCGAGACTGGTTGGTCATGCCGGACCTCGGGCCCGGGGGTCCAGGATTTCACGGCTATGCCGAAGGCTAAATCGTGGATGGCCGGGCCAAGCCAGGCCATGACCGAATAGACAGCATTGCCCGGCTTACGCGGGCATGAGAAAGGCGCTTTCGGGGAGGGGCAACAGCCGGCGCAATCCTTCAACCGTGGGCTTGAGGCGCGGCACGATCTGGCACTGGCATGACATGGTCGTTGTGCCGCACGCATCTGCCGCCTAGCAACACGCTTTCGACGATGTGACGCCAGAGGCGGCGCTTGCCTTCGCCTCGACAGGCATCGGTTTCACCGTAACGGGTGTGCCGCGCTGATCGACGCGGGCCTCGACGCGCTCGGGCCCGGCATGACCCTTGGCGCCTCCTACTCCGGCCAGATCGCATCAGACCTGACCGACAACGCGGTCAAAGGCCGTTTCACCTGGCTGTTGTGGGACGCGTCACTTGACGCCCAGCTTCTTTTGCAGGCTCGACGAGGAGGTGGTGTATTGGAAGACTAGCTTCTTGTCGGGGTAGACGTAGTGATAGGCCTGTTGCGCCATGAGCGCAGCCTCGTGGAAGCCTGACAAAATGAGTTTTAGCTTGCCGGGATAGGTGTTGATGTCGCCGATGGCGAAGATGCCCTTCTCGCTCGTCTCGAATTTCGCCGTGTCGACCGGGATCAGGTTCTCGTCGAGATTGATGCCCCAATTGGCGACCGGCCCGAGCTTCATGGTGAGCCCAAAGAAGGGCAGCATCACCTCGGTCTTTTGCTCGAAGCTTGAGCCGTCGGGGGCCTTCACCGTCACCGAGGTGAGTTTGCCGTCCTCGCCGTGCAGCTCGGTGACCTGACCGAGCTTGAAGGTCACGTCGCCGCGCTCGACGAGGTCGAACATCTTCTGCACCGAGGCAGGTGCCGCGCGGAAGTCCTGGCGGCGGTGAAGTAGCGTCAGAGACTTGGCGACCGGCTGCAAGTTGAGGGTCCAGTCGAGCGCAGAGTCGCCGCCGCCAACGATCAGCACGTCGCGGCCCTTGAAGTTCTCCATCTTGCGCACCGAGTAGAACACCGAGATGTCCTCGTAGCGCTCAATGCCTGGCAGCGGCGGCCGCTTCGGCGTGAACGATCCGCCGCCTGCGGCGATCACCACGACCTTGCACTCGAAGGTCTTGCCGAGATCGGTGGTCAGCGTGAAGCCGCCACCGTCGAAACGATCTAGACTTTCCACACGCTGGCTGAAATGGAACTCCGCGCCGAACGGCTTGATCTGCTCCGTGAGCCGGTCGGTCAGCTCCTGCCCTGTCACCACGGTGAGACCAGGTACGTCGTAGATCGGCTTCTCGGGGTAAAGCTCGGCACACTGGCCGCCCGGCCGATCAAGAATGTCGATTACATGGGCCTTGATGTCGACGAGGCCGAGCTCGAACACGGCGAACAGGCCCACAGGGCCTGCGCCAACGATCACGGCATCGGTCTTGATCACGTCATCTGACATGGTGGCAGGACTCAAAACTGCTTGTCTGGGATGCGCACAACGAGCCCATCGAGCGCGTCAGTGACCTTGATCTGACAGGAGAGCCGGCTCGAAGGCCTCACGTCAAAGGCGAAGTCGAGCATGTCCTCCTCCATCTGCTCGGGCTGTCCGGTCACCTCGCGCCATGCGTCATTGACATAGACGTGGCAGGTCGCGCAGGCGCAGGCGCCACCGCATTCGGCGGCGATACCGGGGATTGAATTTTTCACCGCGGCCTCCATGACGGTCATGCCGGGCTCGGTCTCGACGACGCGCTCGGTCCCGTCGTTCTGAATAAAGGTGATCCTGGCCATGACGTTGGCGGCTCAAGGCGGGTGCTCAATCTCGGGGGCTCCGGACAGCGGTTGACGCTCGCGCCCGAAGATGAAGGCGCGAGAAGGCGTGCCCGCTCGCGGCCCGTGCTCTATAGGGCAATTGAGGATGAGACTCCAGCACCTTGCGGTGCTTTATCTTAGGGGCGTTCGATCAGCGGTCCCTGAGCAGGCAGTCGATATAGTCTTCCGCCTCGCGCACCGAGGACTCGATCTCGGTTAGGCGCATATCGCGAAGCCTGTCGAAGGCATCGCCGGAAAGCGCCTCCGCTCGCTCCGCCGCCTCGCTCGCACGCCAGGCGCCGATCATGCGCGCCGAGTCCACGAGCGAATGGGCGGCTTCCTTCCAGTCCTGGTCGGACTTCGCGTAACGCAAACGCTCGATGTAGAGGAGAGACTGGGAGCAGAAGAGTTCGAGCACTTCCCGCTCAAGCTCGCGCTCGCCGAGAGTATAGCGCGAGAGATGAACTAGATCGATCGGTCTAGACGAGGCCTTGGCCGATTCCGAAGGTTGCTCGGCCACACCCCACGCCGCGAGCTCGCTTGCCATGCCGCTTTTCTCCCTCGCATCGGCTTCAATGGCCAGATCTGTAAACCGCCTGAATGGGACGGATTTTGGGTGCAGTGCGGAACGACTTTGGGCAATGTTGTGATGCCGCCCAGCCACAAAGACGGTTACCGCGGTGCAACCAAGGTTTATTTCTTACGCGATTCCTTGCTCCTGCCAGGATGATTCCCTAGCAAAATTAAAGTCTTATTGCCCGTCAACCATAACTGCCGATTAAACTTTTTTTAGCCCTAAAAATTCGTTAACGATGACGGAGGGGGAAATGCGTCAGGGGCCGTTCCGGGTACTATGCTCCGGAAGTTAATCGGGTCCAAATACGACGCTCCGCGCCGCTAGTTGCCGGTATTTCGTGTGGGACGCGCAAATTCTCTCATGAGTTCTGTCGGTCGCGAGGATGCGTGATGGTGCAAGAGCAAGCAAAGTCGACGGGGGCGGCGGCACCAGCATCGAAGGACGAACGTCCTAATCCCCTAGAAGCCATGATGAAAAGCAGGGAAGAGAAGCCGGCAGACGCTCTGGTCGATCGAGCCCCTGAACTTCCCAAGCGAACCTCTCTTGCCGAACGGCTCAAGGCAGAGCAGCGCAAGCGCGAAGCGGCGCTCGGCGGCGGCAAGGCAAAGCGCGACGAGGCGAAGTCGCGCGACGAAGGAAAGCTTCGCGATGAGGGGAAGCTGCGCGCAGAGCCGAAGCTGACTCTGCCGCAGCAGCCTCCTACTCAGCTGGAGGAACAGAAGCCACCGCTCGAGTTCACCGAAGCAACGCAAGCCTCACCGACCGCGCCGCGGCAATTCACGCGCACGCGACGCCCTGCTGGCCCGCCACCGCAGCGCAAGCTCGGCACGCCTGCCAATGACGACATCCCCTCGATCGGCGGCCTGATCTTTGCGTTGCAGCAGAGGCCGTCGCGCACGCCATTCCTGATTGCGCTCGCCGCCTCAGCCGCCTGGTTCATCATCGGCGGCTTCTTCGCGTATGGGGTGATCTCCACCCAGGTCACCTCGGCCGGCGTGTCGGGACTTTTCACCAGCGCAGCGGCGCTCACTGCCGCCGTAGCCATCCTCGTTCCCATCGTCATCTTCTGGTTTCTCGCCCTCCTCGTATGGCGCGCGCAGGAACTTCGCCTAATGGCCTCGGCCATGACGGAGGTCGCGGTGAGGCTTGCCGAGCCTGACAAGCTCGCGGAGCAGTCGGTGGCCTCGGTGGGGCAGACTATCCGCCGCCAGGTGGCGGCCATGAACGACGCGATCTCGCGCGCGATCGGCCGGGCAAGCGAGCTCGAGGCCATGGTGCATAGCGAAGTCGCCGCGCTCGAGCGCTCTTATGGCGAGAACGAGCTCAGAGTGCGGAACCTGATCAACGAGCTTGCCACCGAGCGCGAGGCGCTCGCCAATAACAGCTCGCGCGTCAGCGAGTCGTTGAAGGGCGTCGGCGCTCAGATCGCCCGCGACATCGCCTCCGCGTCAGCCTCGATCGACAAGAAGCTCGCCGAGCGGGGAACTCAGCTCACCGAGCTCCTCGTATCGCGTTCGAGCGAAGCCGCCGACCAGGTGCACAAGGCGCAGAATCGCATTACCGAAGCCGTCCCCGGGCTGCTCGAGCGCCTGAGCAAGGAACAGGGCCGCCTCACCCAGGTGATCGACGGAGCGACCCAGAACCTCGCCCAACTCGAAAGCGTGGTGGCGCAGCGGACCACGGCTCTGGACAAGACCATGAAGGAGCGGACCGAGGCGTTGCAGTCCTCGCTTGCCGCGCGCATCAAGGGGCTTGAGACCTCCGTGGCGCAGGGCGCCATCCTCCTCGACAACACGGTGCGGGAGAGAACTGAGCAGTTCGCGGCGGCCATCGGCCAGAACACCGCAGGCCTCGACAAGGCGTTCAAGGATCGGACCGAGGCGCTTACCGCGACCATCGCACAAGGTGCCGTCGCGCTCGACAAGACGCTCAAGGACCGTACCGACGCCTTTGCCGCCAACATCGCGCAGGGCGCGGTCGCATTTGAAAAGTCTCTGAAGGATCGCACCGAGGCGGTCACTTCGACCATCGCGCAGGGCGCGTTTGCACTCGAAAAGGTGATGAACATCGACGCGTTTGCCGCCAGCGTCGCGCAGGGCGCTGTCGCCTTCGAAAGGTCGCTGAAGGATCGCACCGAGGAGGTCACTTCGACCATCGCGCAGGGTGCGTTTGCGCTCGAAAAGGTGATGAGGGACCGCACCGACGCTTTCACTGGTCTCGTGTCGCAGGGCGCGGTTCTGTTCGACAACACCTTGAAGCAGCGCACCGAGGCACTCACCGTGACCATCGGCCAGGGGGCGGCCCATCTCGACAAGACGCTCAAGGACCGCACCGAGCAGTTCGTGTCGTCGGTCGGCCACGGCGCCGGTCAACTCGAGAAGACGCTCAGAGACCGCACCGAAAATCTGACCAACCTCGTGTCGCAAGGCGCGGTCATTATCGACCGCACGCTTCAGGAGCGCACCAACCAGCTCACCAGCACCATCGGCCAAGGCGCCGCCCATCTCGACAAGACCTTGCAGGAGCGCACCAACGCGCTCACTGCCTCGATCGGCCAGGGCGCCACCCTGCTCGACAAGACACTCTACGACCGCACCGGCCAGTTCAACGCCCTGGTCGATCAGCGCGTGGCGCTGATGGACCGCGAGCTGCAGGACCGCACCTCGCAGTTCATCGCCGCGATCAACAATGGTGCGCTTTCGCTCGACAAGAGCCTTGCTGAGCGGTCTGAGTCGTTCACCAATGCGCTGCTCAACCGCGTGCGGGCGCTCGAGCAGGCCATCACCCACCAGACCGGCTCGCTCGACAAGACCATGACGGAGCGGGCGCAGGCGGTGATCATGGCCCTCGCCGAGCGGCTCCAAGCGATCGAGACCACCTTCAACCAGCACACAACCGAGACCGACCGGATGCTCGGCGAGCATACGCGCTCGACCGCCGAGGCCTTCGGCAAGCACACCGCGCAGCTCAATCAGGTGCTGGCCAACAACTCGGCGATGATGCAGCAGACCGCAAACCAAGTCGGCGCGCAGTCGAAGGAGGCCGTCACCATTCTGACGAGCCAGACGCAGACGCTGCGCGAGGTGTCGCGCGGCCTGCTCGACCAGATCCACGGCCTCACCCAGCGCTTCGAGAATCAGGGCCAGGCGATCCTCACCGCCGCCAAGGCCCTCGACTCGTCGAACACCAAGATCGACTCGATCCTCGAGGGCCGGCACCAGGCGATCATCGCCCTGCTGCACACGGTCAACACCAAGGCTCAAGACCTCGACAACATGATGCGGTCCTATGCCGGCATGGTGGAGAACGCTATGAGCCAGGCGGAGCAGCGCGCAAAGCAAGTTGGCACTGCGCTCGCCCGCGATACTTCGAACCAAGCACAGCAGGCGCTCGCCCAAATCGAGCGGCTGCGCGAGGAGGCGCAAGCCCACACCACCCGCGCCGTCGGCGACCTCAAGGGCAGCTTCGAGCAGATCATCACCCAAATCGGCCGGCAGCTCGAGCAGATGCGCGGCACGTTCGACAATACTTCGCGCGGCATGCGCGAGGCCGCGCAGAAGACAGCGACCGATCTCGACGGCTTGCGCACCGAGATGCAGAAGCGGATGGAATCGCTGCCGGAGCAGACCGCCCAAGCCGCCGAAGCCGTACGCAAGGCACTGAACGAGCAGATCAAGGAGATCGAGGCGCTGACGCCGACGCTCTCTCGCGCCGCGACGCAGAATGCGGCCGTTCAGGCAGCGGCAGCCCCGCAGCCGAGGCCCTTCGAGGTGCCGCTCGCGCCGGCGCCGCGCGACACTCGGCCCGCCTCTAGCGGGTTCGATCTGTCTCCCATGCCTGCCTTCGACGCGACTGGCCGCCAGACGCGTGCGCCCGGCCAGGAGGATTTTGGCCATGTCTCGGGGCTCGCTCAGCAATTGGCGGGTGCCTCGCAACCGCGGCCCAAAACCCCGGCTGCCGACGACGGCCGCCGCCGCGGCGCCGGCTCGTGGTCGGTGGGCGATCTTCTCACTCGCGCCTCTGATGCTGGTCAGGGCTATGGCGGCGGTGGCCAGGGCTTCGGTGCGCGCGCCGCGACGCCGCCAGCTCAGGCCGCAAGCGGAGGTCAGCTACGGCTCGAAGAGATCGCTCGCGCGATTGACTACCGTACTGCCGTCGACGTGTGGCAGCGCTTCAGGACCGGCGAGCGCGGCGTTCTCGGCCGGCACATCTACAGCCCGGACGGCCAGGCGACCTTCGACGAGGTCGCGCGCCGCTACGACGGTGAGCCCGATTTCCGCGGCACGGTCGACCGCTATATCGGCGACTTCGAGCGGTTGCTTGGCGAGGCCGAGGCGTCAGACCCCGAAGGCCGCATGCTGCAGAACTACCTGACGTCAGAGTCGGGACGCGTTTATCTCCTGCTCGCGCATGCGAGCGGGCGGCTCCAGTAGTCGGCTGAGCGATTAGGCTGCCCAGCCTCGGCCCCTGCCCTCTGCCCTTCCCGACGGGACGGCGGGGGCCGTTTAATTCCGGGGGCTCAGTAAGGGAGTCGGCGAGTTGGCTTGACTCTGTGCTCAATCGGCAACACTCGCCAAGCATTTTCCGGGGAAGCATGAAAAGCCGGACGTGAGTGGCACGTAAGAAGTACCTACACCGCGAAAGCGAACGCCGCTTTTGCGGTGGCGCTGGCTCGTCTAGCGCGGTCGCGGCGTGCGGCGAACACATTGGGGCAGTCCAGCTTAACCGAAGGCGGTGTTTCTGGCTTTCTGCTTTTCCGGGAATGGCGAGGGGGGCTAGCCCAGGCGGCGGGTGGCGACCCACGTCGTGGTGTCTTGCAGCACCTCGGTGAAGCCCTGGTTCAGCGCGGCGATGGCGTCGCCAGGTGAATCGGTGTTGGCAGCGACGCGCGCGCTGAAGCCCTTGGTGGCGATCACCTTGCCTGTGTTGACATTGACCAGCTTAGCGAAGATCTCGATCTCGGCGGCAGCCTTGCCGCTCGACACGTCGATCTGGAAGGAGCGCAGATCGGTGACGAGCGCATATTGACCTGTGGTCGCGCTCGCCGCCCTGACCGCCCCCGAATTCTGAAAGGTCTCGATCATGCGCGCCTGTACGAGGTGGGGCAGCCGGTCGCTCCAAGCCACGCCCTTATAGTAGGAGACCTGATCGGCACTCGGCCGAACCATGAGACGGTCGGTGTCGAGCGCGTGGACGGCAGTTGGCTCGTAGATGACAAGCTGCCAAGGCGCAGGCCGCGGCGCGCCGGCGAAGGAGCGCGGGGCTACGAGATCGTAGGTATTGGGAGGCCGCGAGCCGATGGAGCAGCCGAGCAGGCCCAGGCAAAACAGGCCCGCAGCGAGCGCTGGCGCCGGTCGCAGCATGTCCGATCGCCCCCTGTTAGGAAACACTCCCCGTCCCTGCGAGGGTGCACTATTGTCCTCTTGGAGTGTATTCCGGGACTTGGTTTCCACCAAGTAAAAAACCTTTTGGATCAGCCTCTAGCTTCTCCAGAATACGGTTCAGCGTGACTGCCGTGCGGCGGCCTTCCTGCATGAAAGCGCTGAATTGCTGGAGGCTATCCTTGGCCTGCCGGGTCAGCCCGTCCATGTTGTTTCCTAGCGATACTTCAAGCTTGCCGGATAAAGTCTTGAAGTTGTTGGCTCCATCTTTCACGTCGCTGATGGCGACGCCGATGTCGTCCTTCTTGGCGTTCAGCATCGCGGTGAACTGCTCGACATTCGTCACGGTGGTGTGGATCGCCTCCTGATTCTCGGCGACGAGGTTGTTCAGCCTGGTGAGCAGGGCATTGGCGTTGTTCATCACGGCCGGTGCTGCGTCAAATAGGCCTTGGCCTCCACCTGGGTCAGCTTTGATCGTTGGGATCGGGTCGTCATCGGTGGCGACCAGGAATGGCGAATCCGGCGTGCCTGGGCTGATCTGGATGCCGGTGCCGCCAGTGAGGCCTAAGGACTGCAGGCTTGCGCGCGAGTTTTGCCGCACCGGCGTATTGTCGCTCACGCTGATCAGCACTTGCACCTTGCGGGCATCGTCGGGATTGAGGGCGAAGGACTGGACTTCGCCGACTTTGAGCCCCTGGAAGCCGACGTTCGAGCCGGTGGTCAGCCCGGCGATCGAGGTCTCGAACACGACGTAATAGCGTTTGCCACCGCCTGCGAAATTGCTCATCCAATATACGAAGCTAAAGGCGAGCAGGAGCACGCCGAGCACGAAGCCGCCGATCATCAGGTAGTTGGCTTTGGTTTCCATCAGACCGATTCCTTACGCGGCAACGACATCAGGCATGGATCCTCGCGCGTTCGCCGGGCGAGGCTGCGCGCGCCCGCTCGCCGCAGAAATATTCCTCGATCCACGGGTGGTTGGGATGGCGCTGGAGCTCGGCCGGAGAGCCCGTCCGGACGATTTTCTTATCGGCAAGCACGGCCACCCTGTCGCACACGGTGAAAATGGTATCAAGGTCGTGGGTGACCATATAGACCGTCAATCCAAGTGTCTGTTGTAGCTTGCGAATCAAGTGGTCGAAGTCGGATGCGCCGATGGGATCCAGGCCGGCAGTAGGCTCGTCGAGGAACACGATCTCGGGGTCGAGCGCAAGGGCCCGCGCGAGCCCCGCACGTTTGCGCATGCCGCCCGAGAGCTCCGACGGGAATTTATGCGCGGCGTTGGGCGGAAGGCCGACCATGGTGAGCTTGAGGAAAGCAAGATCGTCCATCATCGCCTGCGGCAGCTCGAGATGCTCGCGCATCGGCACCTGGATGTTCTGCAGCACGGTGAGCGAGGAGAACAGCGCGCCATCTTGGAAGAGGATGCCCCAGCGCTTCTCGATCTCAAGACGATCCTGAGGCAAGAGCGTCTTGGCATTGTTCCCGAACAGCGCGACATCGCCGGCCTCCGGCTTGATCAGGCCGGTGATCACCCGCATCAGCACCGACTTGCCTTGGCCTGAGCCGCCGACGATGGCGAGGATCTCGCCGCGATAGACGTCAAGATTGAGTCCGTCCCAAATCTGCTGGCTGCCGAATTTCTTAGCTAGCCCGCGTACGCGGATCACCACTTCTCGGCCGTTTTCGACGATCACACCCCGATCCCCGACAGGAACATGGCAAATACCGCGTCCAAAATTATCACGAGGAAAATCGCCTTGACCACGGCGCTGGTCACGTGCTTGCCGAGCGACTCGGCGCTGCCTTCCACTTTCATGCCTTCGAGGCAGCCGACCAAGCCGATGATGGCGGCGGCGAACGGCGCCTTGATCATGCCGGCCGCGAAATCCTGGAAGTCAATGGCTTCGCGAAGCTTGTCGAGATAGTTCGAGGTATCGAGGCCGAGTACGGCGAAGGCCATTAGGCCGCCTCCGGCAAGTCCCATCATGTCGCCGAGGAAGGTAAGCAGCGGCAGCGCCAGCACAAGCGCGAGCACGCGCGGCAGCACGAGCGTGTCCATGGGATCGATGCCGAGCGTGCGCATGGCGTCGATCTCCTCACGCATCTTCATCGAGCCGATCTCGGCAGTGAAGGCAGAGCCGGATCGGCCAGCGACCATGATCGCGGTGAGCAGGATGCCGACCTCTCGGAGCGCAAGGATCGCCACCATGTTAACGGCGAACGGCTCGGCGCCAAACGGCTTGAGCTGAACCACGCCTTGCTGCATCACCACGGCGCCGATCAGGAAGCAGATTAGGGCGATGATAGGCACGGCCCTGAAGCCCGCGTGGTCGAGGTGGTGAACGAAAGAGGTGGTGTGGAAGCGCCAGGGCTCGCGGAACAGCCGGAGAAGGGCTGCGCTAACCTCGCCAAGGAACGCGGTGAGCTGCACGGCATCGCCAGCGACGCCGGTCAACGTATTGACCATGTCCGCGGTGAATTGCTTGAGGGCATTCGGCCTCTCGAGCTTGGGACGCTCGGCGCGGCTCCTGCGCTGCACCTCCTCGAGAAGCACGCGGAAGCCCTCGGTCGCGCCGGCATAGCGGGTGTGCAAGCCGCTCTTCTCCCAGGCGGTCGCCGTGCGCTGCAGCAGGAGCGCGCCGGCGGTATCGATCTCGGCGATGCCAGCGATGTCCATCTCGCCGGTGAAGTCAGAGGTCGGCGGAATGGGAACACGCAAGCGCTTGAGGGCGCTGTCGAGCTTAGCCGCCTCGGCCACGGTCCAGGCGCCGGTCGCGATCAGCCGGAAGGTGGTGCCCCTAAGCTCGACGCGGAAGCCGGGGGCGCGGGCTTGGGTCGGCAGGACAACCTGGTGGTCGCGCTTGAGCATGGAACGACTTAGCTTGAATTGACGGGCGAGATTCGACGATTTCGGAAGCTCCCTGTTTTTGAACGAAAATCCGGGAGAAAGAAAGGCTGGATGGGAGCGGAAGGAGAGGCGCAGGGCGGCGGGCGGCTCGGTCTCACCGTCGAGGTGGAGCGATGGCCGATCAGAGGCGGTTTCACCATCTCGCGGGGCTCGAAGCACGAGGCGGTGGTGGTGGTCGCCACGGTGAGCGACGGCAGGTACCGCGGCCGTGGCGAATGCGTGCCCTACGCGCGTTATGGCGAGACCGTCGAGGACGTGGTTACTACAGTCGAGGCTTGCGCCAGCGCCATTGCCTCGGGTGCAAACCGGCCGGACCTGGGCACATTTCTTCCCGCCGGCGCTGCCCGCAACGCGATCGATTGCGCGCTTTGGGACTTCGAGGCGAAGCGGTCGGGAAGGAGCGCCGCTAAGCTTGCAGGACTCCTTCCTCTCCATGCAGTCGAAACGGCCTTCACCATCTCGCTCGCCTCACCCGAAGTGATGGCCGCTGAGGCACGAGAGGCGAGCGGCTACCTCCTGCTCAAGCTCAAGCTTGGCGGCGACGGCGATGAGGCGCGACTTGTGGCGGTGCGCGATGCCGTTCCTCACGCGCGCCTCATCGCCGATGCCAACGAGGCCTGGCAACCGCATGAAGTGGAATCGCTTCTTGCCGTGGCAGCGGCGGTAGGCGTCGAGCTGGTCGAGCAGCCCCTCCCTGCCGACAACGATGAGATCCTTGCGCATGTCGAGAGACTGGTCCCGGTCTGTGCCGATGAGTCAGTGCATGATAGGGCCTCCCTCGATTTGCTCGTGGGGCGCTTCGACGCGGTGAACATCAAGCTCGACAAGACTGGCGGGCTGACCGAGGCGCTCGTCGTCGCAGCGCGCGCCCGCGCACTTGGGCTGAAGGTCATGGTGGGAAGCATGGTCGCGACCTCGCTGGCGATGGCACCTGCCCTGCTGCTCGCGCAGGACGCCGATTTCGTCGATCTCGACGGTCCCTTGCTGCTCGCCCGCGACCGCGTTCCAGGTCTCGCTTATGACGGCGGAATAATTGCTCCCCCGACGTCTCAACTATGGGGGTGATGCCCGGCCACCACGAGCCGCCGTGCCAGCGGCGCATCAGCAGAAAAGCACTGCCAGCTCCCAAGAGCGCGAGCAGCGCCATCGCGACGTAGGCCTCGCCCGTGAATATGCGGTAGAGCGGACCTGAGGTGATGGTCCCTGCGCTCAGCACGAGGCCGGCGACGCGCGTAAAGTCCCTGGGCCGTGGCGGCGCGATGCTCGGGCCCTGCGTGGGTCAGGAAATGAATTGCGGCGACGTGGCCTGCGCCGAAGGTCATGGCGTTCAAGATCTGTCAGTGTCGTCGCCCAGAGCGGCGGGGTCGCTCGCCATAAGGCCCCAGCGTAACACCGCCGCAAGCCCCGCGAACATCACAAGCCTCGCCGTTTGCCGCAAAACGCGATGAGCCGCCCAGACAAGGGGAACAGCCGCGACTTCGGCGAGGACACCGACTGATCAGAGCACGCCGATCATGCCGTCGGAGATGCCCTGCGCGCGCCAATTGAGGCCGCCGAAGCTATGACAGAGCGCGTGGCTCGATTGGATCAGGCTCGCTGCGGCCGGCGGCCTCCTGCCCGGTCGGCGGCGAAGCTGATAGCCGGCGTGAACACGATGCGGGAGAACAGCGGCTTGGCGAGCAGCACCGCGATCTGATCGGGGGTGAGCTCGCGCCAATGGAGCTAGACCGGCGGATAAGGCAGATAGCAGCCTCCGACCAGGAACACGGCGGCATACAGGAAGCCGAGCCGCCAGGCGCGTGGCGGAGAGGTGGCGGACTTCAACTTTTTCGGCCACAGATTGTGACAAGAACTATTACTTCAGCTTGACACTGCCGCCCTCACCCCGAATCGCGTTAAAATTGCGGCGATGGGGGAACGTGTCAAGGACGACGCAACTGCGTCGCAAGCTAAGGGGCCAGGCGGATCGGCGCTGGAAGACTATGCGGCGCTCGAAGCCGTGCTGAGCGCAACGCCGCGCGGCCGCTGGTTCCTCTCTGAATATGCCCGACGCAACCGCAGGGCCGAAACCGGCATGCTGCTCGGAGCGATGAGCAAGCTAGAAACCGCGGTACTAGGAGAGCAGAGCGAGAACCCGCTGCATGCAGTCTTCGTGGAACTCGCCGAGATCAGCGAGGCGATTGTCCGCACGCGTTTCGCGGTCAATGAGAGCGATGAGACGGCCTTGGGCAGGGTGAACGCGACGCTTGACTCGATCTTGCAGCGTATCAACATCTTGGTCGAGATCTGGAAGGCCGAGGAGATCGAGGCAAAAACGGACGATGCTGAAGGACCCCGCCAGCCTTTAAACGAAACGTTGCG
>Ga0182034_10000494_pt1 | contig 18066 bp, 12 predicted proteins | sample flu12Cox44000172_FD_125972 | JGI IMG/M metagenome (GOLD analysis project Ga0182034, IMG submission 125972) | Lab enrichment of tropical soil microbial communities from Luquillo Experimental Forest, Puerto Rico - flux4day.12C.oxic.44.000.172 | ecosystem: Environmental > Terrestrial > Soil >... | reverse complement strand
CTTCGGTGTCTCAGGAGCAGGTGGAGGATCGGCCGAACCGAAATTGGTCGCCTGCACCTTCCTCTGGCTGGCAGGTCCCACGCCGCCTTGTCCGGGTCCGGCGATACCGTTTCCGAATCCTGCGCTGGCGACCGTTCCCTTCGCGCCGGTAGCGCCACCCGTGCCGTTACCCGTGCCCGGCCCACTCGGCAGATCGAACGACCCGAGCTTCGCAATCATCGGCCCTTTGCTGGTTGGACTGTTGGAATTTGGTGGAACTCCGTTTGGGTCGCCAAAGCCTCCGGTCTGGACCTGATGCACGGGCTTCCGCAGGGTGACAGGGGCCGAACTCCCGAAGTCTGTGGAAACGACACGCCGCGGGATTTTCGGCGCTGGAATCGGCGGCGGAGTGGCCTTCGCGACTTCCACTGGCTTTTGTGGAGTTTTGATCACAGGCGGCTTGGGCTCAGGCAGTCGTACTTCTAGCTTCGGCGCAACTTTGGGTTTTGGCAGTGGGACAGGCGGTTTCTGAACCGCTATAGGCTCATGGTGCTTTTGTGGCGGCGGTGTGAGATCGGGCGCAACCAGATGAACACTGTCGTGCACGTCAACCGGCTGCAAAACCGGAGCAACCCACAAGAACGGTAGTCTGGTAAGCACGACCAGCAGAACCGCTTGCGCGACCAAACTTGTACTGAAATACTTAGAGCAGCCTGCCGCGTCCGGCAGCGAGGCGAAGCTAGGCGCTGATACAGCTCTTTCAAGTTCCAACGTTGCCATCTCGCAGTCTCTCTTGGTCTTGCTCTCTGGCCGATTGCCGGACGAGAGAGCGCCGCGTGCCCTATGGTTTCTGTAAAGCGAATCAAGGCGAATAAGGCGAGAGCCAGAAATTGGAGACATGGGCATCGCTAAAACAGTTGTATAGAGACCTACATGGAACTACTTAACAGGCAGTTGGGTCTTACAGATTGTTGCCAGGTGTTACGCAAATCAGTCGGCAATTTGGAACCCGATAAAACGTCATCCCCGCCCACCGGGGCAACACACGTGTGTTCGAGGCCGTCAACGAAACGTCAAAATGGAACCACCGCAATGGATTCGGGGTCACTTGCCTCTAATCGCCTCGAGCGTTCCGTGATGCCCTCTGGTCTCTCGGTCTCGATACCTCACGCAAGTTGCTAACACGCCCTCTCCAGCGCCCTTATGAGGCTGGTCGAAACCCATGTAATTGAGGGTCTTCTTGCTGTGGTGAGAGCGATCGAACGAAACCAATAGACTGTCTATCGCATGAGCCCGCTTCGACGAGGCGGTCAGATTTTAGGCAGGCGGCAGCGCCTGACGCGGTAGATCAAAGTCTTGTTTTGGCAGTTGAGCCACACGATTCCGTTGTCCTCCACAGAATCAATGACTTCCCCAGGCAGCCCACTTACGGCGTTAGGCACGCCTGGAACAACTCCAAACGGCTCCCAGTATGGCCAAAATACTTTAGAGCCCTCAGCTGCGAGCGTTCAGCAGAGGTCCCTAGCCTCCCTGTTGTCCATCGCGCTGGTCAGTGAGACCCACCAGAGGTCACGGGTTGAAAAAACGAAAATGACCAATGACGCAACCGAGCGATTGCCTCTTTTATTGGGGAATTGCTGATCACGCAGCCGAGGGGGCACGTTCTCCGCCGGGGCTCAATGTTACGTCGTGTCGGAACTTGGGCGGTCCTGTCCTCCAGATTGCGATTGACTTATGTAACTTCTCTCAATAATCCGAAAGACCCCATGCTCTTCAACTCGTTCAATACATATTACTGCACGTAACTCCTCTCTTCGCGACGCCTAGGATTACCCCGCGGAGTGCCTGGCAAGACACTCCGCCTCCTAGGCGTCAGCCTCTAAAACCCTAGTCCGATCTGCTTAGGCTAATCCACTTAGTTTTAAGGTCTGCCGCGGCGTAATGGCCCGAATGTGAAAAGATGTAAGGGGTGAGGGTGTGTCCACTCGAGCGTAATCCAGGCGGCGGACCATCTCATTAGTCGGCGGCTTCGGTTCGCTTGGTGTTGTTAAGAGCGGACAATAGGCGAGGTTTAGGAGAGGTACTGGAAGCCTTAATCTGAGCGTTTATAGCAAGTCCCGGTACCGCTCCAGAGCCACTCGGACCAACTGGCTCCGAGTCCTAACTTCGGTCTTTGCAAACAATTGCTGGAGGGTATTCTTGACGCCGCTTTCGGAAATCGACATCTGCGCTGCGATTTCCTTGTTAGCCAAGCCTTGAACAACCAACCGAAGCACCTCCAGCTCGCGACTGTTGAGCGGAGCCCTATCCTCATCTGGCGAGCCCAACCCACCACCCGACGACGCTGAGTCTTGTTCTTCGCTCAGATCGGCGATAATTGCGGCGAGTTTTGGAATCACGCCTTCCTTGTAGGTAGAAAACCACACCTCTGCAGGGAACGATTCCCCATTGCCGCGATGGCCAAGACACTGCATAGACGCGCGAAATTGTGGCCCCTCTTCGGGCCGTAGCGCGTGATGCAGCTCCGGCAAGAAAGCTGCAATGGGTTGTCCGATGAGATCACCGTCACGAGGGGCAAGCATTTCGGCCGCCGACTTGTTTGCCAGTTCGACAAAACCCCGCTGATCGACAGTTACAATCGCGGCCGGACTGGTCTCCACTAGTACCCGAATACGCTCCTGTGCTTCCTGGCTTAAGCGTCGGTTGCGCAAAACTTCTGAAGTCAGAAGGCCACAACCGCACAATGCTAATGCTTCGAAGCCAAGTCGAATATAAAAGTCCGCCGGATCGAGATTGCTAAAGCGCTCGCTCAGCAATGCGCAAGCGATACCCATCAACACAGTTGCCCACCTCGGGAGAAACCCGGCGGCCATCATGATGGGGAATAGATAGAGAAACCCTAAAGAAAAGTAGGGCTTGGTCCACCAGTCCACGGCAGCGATTGCCAGCACCACCGCCCCACTCGCTATCAGCGTAGGTGTGCGATTTCGCGGGTCCCAAATCCAGTCAACACGAGGCATCACTTCGGCGGCTATACCTCGATTATCGCGCCTGTGGTCGGGTTCTTTGAAGCCAATCAAACGATTTTGGTCGGAAGATTGGCCTGCAGAATCAGCAGATTGGACGAGTTTCGGTGCGGTGTTCATCGCGAGGCGTTGTCTAAGCGATTGGTTTGGCACTTGCGTGCCGGAGATCGAAATATTGGTGGTCGTTGCCCATTTGAGTGCCTATCCGTACAGCACAGTCATGTCTAAATGAGGGTACAGCGTCTCTCTCTACAGCCGCAAGACGAAAGCGGCAGGGATGTCGTGCCCGCGGTGCTACGACCAAGCAGGCAGATGCGGTCTCGAAAAGCTGACGTAAAAACGGGAGACGCTGAACAGCCAGGTACTCGCCTTCATTGCCCTGTTGGCTATGCTGTTGCACGTCGCCGTCGTTGTCAGGGCCTGCGGAACTCGGTCTTTCGACGACCGGATGGTTCTGCCGTGTAAGACGCCAGAAGGCACCGGACACGGCACGCAATTCGCGCAACCTGAGAAAACGAGATGGCGGCAAGAACCACAAGTGCTGGAGAAACCTATGAAACCCGGGATGCCGCTCAAGCGAGCGACCATGATTGCGGTAATCGTGTTTACGTGTCTTTTGCTCGCTGTAATTGTCCTGAAATCAGAAGCCGGTAAGGGCGAAGGCACGAAGACGGAGCGGGATACCAGAGCACCTGCATCCCACGACCCGGTAACCTCCCTTGAACTTACGCCCAGCCAATTGAGCTCGATCAAGATCCAAACGATTGGAACGTACTTATTCCCTGTCGAGAAAGAAACGGTCGGGACTATCAGCTTCGCTGACGATCTTTCCGTTCAGGTGTTTCCGTCCTACCAGGGAAAGATCATTAAGGCACAGGCAGAACTGGGTGACCAAGTCCAAAAGGGACAACCGCTTTACATGATTGAAAGCCCCGACCTTATTCAGGCCAGCTCAACCTTGATAAGTGCGGCTGCGACTCTGGAACTCACCGGTAAGGAACTAGCCAGGGTCAAAGACCTGAACGGGACAAACGGGGTTTCCGAGCGGGAACTGGAGCAGGCGACAACGGATCAGCACACTGCGGAAGGTGCTCTGAAGGCTGCGCGCGACGCAGTCCGCGTCTTTGGAAAGACGGACGCGGAAATCGACCAAATAATTGCCTCACGCAAGATCGACAACGCGCTGGTGGTACGCAGCCCCATAGCCGGCCAAATCACATCATTCAACGCACCGATCGGGTTGCTGGCGCAACCCGGCAATGCTCCGGCGCCTTACTCAGTCGCCGATGTTGGTGTCAAGTGGATGCTAGCGGATGTTGTCGAAGGCGAACTGTCTCTGCTTCGCATTGGGGAGCCAGTTGCCGTTAAGGTATTGGCCTATCCCGATCGCGTATTCCAAGGCAAAATCTCCAAAATCTATCCAAGCGTCGATCCCAACACACATCGTGTGACTGTCCGCTCCGAAGTAGCTGATCCGAGAAATGAGCTGCGACCTGGAATGCTGGCCAATTTCGTGATTCACGTCCAAGGCCCAGTGGAAGCTACAGCGATCCCCGCCAATGGTGTGGTGCGCGAACCGGACGGCACGATGACCGCTTGGGTAACGACCGATCGCCATCGCTTTACACAGAGGGTCATCCAGACAGGTCTGCGAACCAACGACGAGGTTCAGGTTCTTGAAGGCTTGCGGCCTGGAGAGTTGGTGGTGAGCGATGGCGCGGTGTTTCTCAGCAACATGCTGGCAGCTCCGCCTTCGGACTAGATCGGACAAAGCTCATCGAGATTAAAGACAAGCAGTCATGTTCAAGTCTCTCATAGCATTCTGCCTAAGCCGCCGTGCAATTGTGGTGGTGGCACTGCTGTTGTTCGCTGGGGCGGGGTTCGTCGCGTTCAGGTTACTCAACATCGAAGCTTATCCGAACCCGACTCCGGTCATTCTGGAAATCACGGCACAGGCTCCGGGCCTCTCGGCCGAAGAGATGGAGCGTTACTATTCGCGGCCCATCGAGATTGGGCTCTATCTAACGCCAGGGATCGACATTATTCGCTCCACCTCCTTTTACGGATTGTCGTTTGTCCGCGTCGTCTTCAAATATGGCGTTGACTACAACTTTGCCGTCGCGCAGGCTTCCGTGGCTATTCAGCAGAACGTGAGCTTACCGGGTGGATTGGTCCCCACAATCCAGGCCAACAGTTCAACGGGAGAAATCTACCGCTACCAGGTCGTCGGACCGCTGCATTTTGGAATCATGAATCTCCGCACCGTGCAGGACTGGATCGTTGCACGCCGGTTGTTGACGATTCCCGGCATTGCGGCGGTCAACAGTTGGGGCGGTCCAACGAAGGAATTCCAGGTCCAGGTCGATCCCCACAAACTGGAAGCCTACAACGTCACGGTGCCGCAAATTATAACCGCGTTGGGAAATGCGAACCTCAATGTTGGTGGACGCGAAATTCGCATAGGGCAGCAGTCCATCAATATTCGCGGGGTTGGATTAATCGATGACGGGGGCAGCGATGATCTGACACAGGGCTACCACGTTGCCGACATCGAGAACGTAGTCCTGAACCAGCGTAACGGCGTGCCAGTATTGGTAAAAGATGTAGGCAAGGTCGACGTCGGCTATCGGCCACGGCTTGGCATTTTGGGCCGCGATGACGATGACGACATTGTGGGGGCGATTGTCGTGATGCGGAGAACCGAGCAGACCAATGTCATGATCCCCAAGGTCAAAGCAGAAATTGAGCGGCTTAACCATGACGGCAGCCTGCCTCCCGGAATCAAGGTTGTACCTTACTACGACCGCGCATCGCTGGTCGCTGTGACGACGCACACGGTGCTACACAACTTGATCTTCGGTTGCCTGCTGGTCTTCCTCATCCAATGGATCTTCCTCGGCAATCTGCGCAGCGCCATCATCGTCGGCATAAATATCCCATTCGCATTGTTTTTCGCCATCATTCTGCTCGTGATACTTGGAGAGAGCGCCAATCTGCTTTCGCTGGGAGCGGTCGATTTCGGAATCATCGTAGATTCTGCCGTCGTCCTCGTGGAAAACGTCTTCCGCAACTTTCAGGCAGGTGCCGAGCAAAGACAAACTCTCCTGCAACAGCTTCGGGACGGTCATTGGGGACCCGATCCGACTCGAACATTACTGCACGCCAGCAGCATACCTGGCTGGACCGATCGTTTGCGTCTGATTCTGATTAGCGCTGTGCAGATAGACAAAGCGGTTCTGTTCTCCGCGCTCATCATGGTGGCCGGATTCGTGCCCCTATTCACCATGCAGGGCGTAGAAGGGCAGATATTCGGCCCCATGGCGCGCACCTACGGGTACGCTCTGGCTGGGGCCTTGATCGCCACCTTCACCATCACTCCCGTCCTTGCTTCGATCCTGTTGCCAGAACACGTCAAGGAAACCGAAACCATCGTGGTGCGCCTGCTTCGCCAGATCTACACTCCTGCATTGCGGCTGGCCTTGAAATTCCGCCCGTTTACGCTCGCCATCAGCGTCGCTTTTCTGGCACTGTGCGCCTTTGTGGCAACGCGGCTGGGCAGCGAATTTCTTCCCCATCTGGAAGAGGGAAACTTCTGGATTCGTGCCTCAATGCCGATGACACTCTCGCTGCAAGACGGTGAAGCCGCGGCCAGAAAAATGCGCGAGATTATGCTACGGCATCCTGAAGTGATCACGGTCGTTTCGCAGCACGGCAGGCCCGACGACGGTAGCGACGCGTCGCCCTTTTCTAACGTCGAGCTGTTTGCGCCGCTCAAGCCAGCCGACGAATGGCCCAAAGGCGTTACCAAAGACTCGTTGACCGAGCAGATACGGAAAGAATTCGACACCGCGTTGCCCGGCATCACCTTTAACTTTTCGCAGTACATTCAGGACAACATCGAAGAAGGAATCTCCGGCGTCAAGGGCTCGAACTCGGTGAAAATCATCGGCCCCAACTTGGAAGTGCTGACACGACTGGCCGACCAGGTTCGCACCGAGATCGGCCAGGTTCGGGGAGTCGCCGACTTAGGGATCTTCCCTGTTCTCGGTCAACCGAATCTCAACATCAAAGTAGATCGGGCCAAGGCCGCGCGCTACGGGCTGAACAGCGGCGATGTCAACGCGGTGATACAGGCGTCGTTGGGCGGAGCGGTTGCAACCACGGTCTTGGAGGGCGAGCGGCAATTTGAATTGGTCATCCGCTACACACCAGAGTACCGCGACAGCATCGAGAAGATCCGCAGTATCAAAGTCGCTTATCAGGCGCCCAGCGGCACGAATGCCTACATCCCACTCGACGAGCTGGCAACGATCAGCCTTGATACCGGAGCTGCCTGGATCTACCACGAGGCCGTGCAGCGCTTCATTCCCGTCAAGTTCAGCGTGCGCGGGCGAGACCTGGGCAGCACGGTCGTCGAGGCGCAGGACCGAATCAGCAAGAACGTCAAACTGCCCAGCGGCTACCACCTGGTGTGGGCGGGCGAATTTGGCGACCTCCAGGAAGCCAAAAAGCGCCTGGAGATCATCGTTCCGCTCAGTCTTCTCCTGATCATCGGATTGCTTTATGCCCAGTTCAACTCCGTGCGCGACAGCTTGCTGGCGCTTGCGGGCATTCCGTTCGCGGTCGCCGGCGGCATACTCGCCTTGTGGGTCACTGGCCTCAACTTTAGTGTTTCAGCCGCCATCGGCTTCGTTTCGCTGTTCGGCGTTTCGGTGATGGACGGCATCCTCATGATCACCTTCTACAACCAGGAGCGGCATCATGGCCGGGAGCCAGTGGACGCCATGTTCCACGCGGCATCGATCCGGATGCGTCCCCTGCTGATGACAGCCTTGTCGGCAAGTCTCGGATTGTTGCCAGCAGCCATTTCAACGGGCATCGGAAGTCAGGTTCAGCGGCCGCTGGCGACGGTAATTGTTGGCGGTATGTTGATTGGTCCATTCATGCTTCTCATCGCGGTGCCGGCGCTGCGAATGTTTTTCCTTGGCAAGGAGGCGCAGCCAGCAGCGGTGGAGGAGGATCTCGAATGAAGAAGACAGGCATGCCGCTGTTAATCATCGCCTCCGCATTGCTGCTCGCGGGCTTCGCCAGTGCCGCCCCGTCCGAGTCGCAGTCCCCGTCGGAACCCTCTCGCAGATCTGCCAGCGGGGTCAGCGGCCACCCAGGCGCCAGCGGCCACGCGGCAGCTTCTGGTCGATCGAACGCGCAAACCAAAAAGAGAATCGGCGTCGAACCGCAACGACAGCACAACGATGCTCACTTGCGAGAACAACGTAACAAATCCGACCCGGGTCAAACTCGTGGTGGCACAGGTGCAAGAAAAGCCAGTCGCGCTGATCAGGGTTCGCAAGACCAGAACCCTGGTTCGCATGGACAGCCGTCAGACGTTGCGCAGACCAGCCGAGGGCGCGCCGTCCCCCTGGCGAAAGCAGCACCGATTCAGAACGGATTTATAAGCAATGCTTTGCCGCCTCGCCCGCCGGCGGTGGCTTCGCCTGCGCTAACAATGTCCGGCGTTTCGCGCCATCGCGATTCCAATCCTCCGGTGATCGGCGGAGCGACGGCCGCCAAGGCCACGAATCCCGGCGCCATCAACGGAACAAGCATGCATCGTAAACCCTAAGGAACCGACTCGAATGATGCACACGTCGACATCGCGCATCGCCCGTAGCCTCATCGCAGCCTCTGTTTTGCTGTTCTCAGCTGCTTGCGCTGTCGGACCCAATTTCAAGAGACCCGCGGCTCCACAAGTCGGTGGCTACACCCCGACTCCTGTAGCGACCACGAGCAGCACTCCTCACGTCTCAGGCGGCGAGGCGCAACACATTGTCGAAGGCCGCGACATCGCCGGTGATTGGTGGACCTTGTTTCATTCCAAGCCGCTCAATGACCTCATCGAGCGCTCGCTGAAGGCCAATCCCGACCTCAGAGCGGCGCAAGCGGCGTTGGTAGTCGCAAAAGAGAATGTCCGCGCGCAGCGAGGCTTTTACTATCCCAGTGCTGCCGCAAGTTTTTCGGCGGACCGTTCAAAGACATCAAGTGTGGCCTCGCCTTTTACCGCTTCGGGCGCGCTCTACTACAGTCTGTTCACACCGCAGGTCAACGTTTCCTTCGTACCCGATGTGTTTGGCCTCAACAAAAGGGCTGTAGAGTCCCTGAAGGCGCAAGAAGGGCAGGCGCGGTTTGCCCTGGCCGCGACACATATCACCTTGAGCTCCAACGTGGCCGCCGCAGCCATTCAGGAAGCATCGCTTCGCGAGCAGATTGCCGGCACGCAGGAGCTCATCACCATCAACACCAACATGTTGCAGGTCCTACGCAACCAGTTTGCGAAGGGCTATGTGAGCCGGCTCGACGTGGCGGCACAGGAATCACAATTGGCGCAAGTCGCCGCCACGTTACCGCCTCTCCTGAAACAGTTGGCTCAACAACGCAACCTACTGGCTGCGCTTTCCGGTGGATTTCCTAACCAGGAATTAGCTGAAAAATTCGAGCTCTCCAGCCTGCAACTACCCCAGCAACTGCCGCTCAGCCTTCCTTCGCAACTGGTGGAGCAACGTCCCGACGTCCATCAGGCCGAGGAGAACTTGCATTTTGCCAGCGCCCAGATTGGCGTTGCGGTCGCCAACCGGCTTCCGAGCTTTCCTTTGACTGCGAATGCCGGCAGCATGGCATTAACATTCGCCTCCATGTTTTCGTCTGGCACCGCCTTCTGGGATGTTGCGGGCGCTGTCACGCAGCCCATCTTTCAGGGAGGCACCCTTGCGGCCCGCGAACGGGCTGCGCGAGCGGCTTACACTCAGGCAGGCGAACAATACCGCAGCACGGTCCTCACCGCTTTTCAGAATGTTGCCGACACCTTGATTGCGTTGCAGCAGGACGCCGATGCCTTGAAGACCGCGTCTGCTGCCAAGGACGCTGCTACCGTAACCCTCGACCTCGCGAGAAAGCAGTTCGGAACGGGTTATGTTGGCTATCTGGCGCTGCTAAACGCTGAACAGACTTATCAACAAGCCGTGATTAATCTCGTCCAGGCCCAGGCGAATCGATATAGCGACACCGCTGCTTTATTTCAGGCACTCGGCGGCGGATGGTGGAACCGCACTGACCTCCCCAAGAATTGAAGTCGGCTACGCGGCAGTAGAGCGAAACCTTCAACTGAGTTCGGCTAACAACGCCCCCCACGTCTCGCGCTCACGGGCCGCGCTAACCAAGGGGTGTAACCTTGCAATCCATCGTTGGAGGTCTCGATAAAACCTGTCGTCGGACTCAGCGCGCTGCAACTGCTGCCTCAGGGCAGCGCTGTCGCCGACGCGAAAGTATCCCGGATAGTCCGCTCCCAAGATACCAACCGAGCCTGGTATGAGCGACGAAATGACTGGTACGGATACAGCGATTGCTTCGCTGATGACGTTGGCCCCACCTTCGAGGTGCGACGTGAGTACAAGCATGTGAGAGCGAGCCAACAGGTCGACGGCACTCTCGTGTGCGAGAGGTCCCAGCCATCGGTAGCGCGGATTTGCGCGCTGCTCCGCTTCCACTTGTCTGGCAAAATCATGGTCGAGCATGGCGCCAGCGTGTTTCAAGCGGATCCTGGAAGAAGGTGGCAACTCACGTACGGCATAAGCCGGCCGCAGAGGGTCCTTTACCGTTCGCAGGTGCGCCAGTATGCAAATCTGGAAACAGCTCTCCTCGCGCGGCGGGGATGATGAGGGGCGCTCAGCAGATTGGTAGATCACGCGCACTTTTCGACGCGCGCTTTCGGGGACGGCTTCCACGCCGAGCGCCTGCAAGACCACGACTCTAGACGCTAGGTCCAACGAACAAATCGCTTCCCGGCTGTTCTCCAAGTCGCTATACAGATCGGTGCCAGTAAGAGCGACAATGAGCGGGGCGAACGGGCGTTCGTGGCGGAAACGCTGAATGGAAGAAAAGCTGCGTCGCGCATGTAGCGCGATCAGCAGGTCGCATTCATCTCCATTCCACTCTTTCCGCAGACTGACGTGGTTCCCAAGTTCGCTGAGGAGCCGTGCCCAGCGATCTGCGGTGGTGCGGTTCCCGGTATGTGCCTGTGTGGGGGCGGGTGTAACTAGTACGATCTTCACTCGTTGATGTTACGCCCGGCAGGTGCGGAATCCTGCCCACACGTCGCGGCGATCCGGTGTGTAGAAGTTCCGCCAGGTATTTCGGAGCAAGCGCGGCTGCGTTGGCCAGGCGCCGCCGCGCAGCATCTTGTGAGTGCCAAACCAGGGCTGCGAGTACTCTCGATAAGGATCGATCTCGAATCCGGGGTATGGGCCGAAATCGCTGGCAGTCCACTCCCAGACGTTGCCGATCATCTGGCGGCAGCCGAAGGCGCTGTCACCTTCCGAAAGTGCGCTGACATCCAGGGTGCCCATCGCTCGCCAGCCCAAGTTGGCGCGCTTCAGTCCAGGCGCGTCATCGCCCCACGGAAAGCGGCGCTTCACTCGACCCAGTTCGTTACCCAAATCCCCCGGTTCGGCTGAGGCCGCGAGCTCCCACTCGGCCTCGGTCGGCAACCTTCGTCCGGCCCAGCGGCAGTATGCCTCCGCTTCCCACCAATTCACATGCAGCACAGGGCGGTGCGGCTCCAGCGGAATCCACGTATCGAAATTGCGCCGCAGCCAGCGTCCCGCCGTCTCGCGCTTCCAATACAGTGGATGCTCCGCGCCTGCGCCCTCACGCCAGGCCCAGCCCGGCTCGCTCCAAAATTCCCAGCGGAGGTAGCCCCGTCCCTCCACGAACTCCAAAAATTCCTCTTGTGTCACTGCAGCACGCGCGATTGCAAACGGCTGCATTTCGAGCCCGTGTGCCCATTTCTCGTTATCAAAAACAAATGGCTCCGCGCGGCTCGCACCCAGCAGAAAGCGCCCTCCCGGAATCTCCGCATCCCCTCGCAGCGGTCCCGCCTCACCGGAACTCATTGGCTCCAGCCCCGAAAATACCGGCGCACTCCACCCATGTGTCTGCCGCGTATACGTGAAGGCTTCCGTATGCATATCCTCGTGGAAGACGCCCAGCATAATGAAGTAGCGGTCATCCTCGGTGAGGCTTCCTTGCTCAATCCGTTCCAGAACGCGGTCCCGTACCATCGTCATATAGGCAAGCGTTTCCGCACGCGAGGGCAGCGGAAGGCTCCAACGTGTATCGTGCGGGATGGCGGCCGAATCGTAGAGCGAGTCCCCGTCCGCCAGGATCGGAGCCTCGTCCCTCGCGTGCCGCAGCGCCCATTTTTCCTGGAACCATGTGACATGCCCGATTTCCCACAATAGCGGATTCACTATCCGCAGTTGAGGTCCCATCAGTTGCTCGTCCGACAAATCCGACACTACTTCCAGTGTCTTTCGTCGAGCGTCACGCACCCAAGCCGCGAGCTCCGCGTCGCGTTTCACCGTACCATCGATCGCAGCTTGTTGGGGAGTTGTCACGCGTCACCTTCCTGACGTAGAGCCTGAAAGGAAATGCTAGCCTAGCAATAAGCCTCCAGCAACCACAGTCGTCTTGAATTTGTTGCGGGGGAAAGATCGGGCTATGATACTGCCTGCCCGCGTACACCCAGGTGCGGCGAAGGCCACCCTCATCGGAGGGTTACATGATCACCTTTGGCCCGGTAAGACCGCTCTCTCGAGGAATATGGTTGTGCCTGCTTACTTTGTGCACAATAGCGCAGCCATCCTTCTCCCAGGTCAGTGGCAATCCCAAGCAACTCCAGCAGGACGGCGTTGCTCGAGTTGATCGATGGTTAACTCATGTCCGGCAAACTGGTGATGCCTCAGGAACAGTATCCGACCTGACTATCGCCTACAACGAGTTGAAAGTCAGTCTGGATCTGTTTGTGCAGCAGAAGGATTTCGCCGACGCCTCGTGGAGTGCGATCAAAATGGGTGACATTCTGCGCTACACGAACCGCTGGGGTGAGGGCGTACCTCTCTACCAAAACGCTATCGAACTGGCAAAGCACGCTAACCGCACCGACTACCAAACCAAGGCGCTGTCGCGTCTGGCGTACTCGGAGATGAAGAGCGGAGACATTGATGGCGCCCGGGGACACTCCCGCGATTCCATTCGCGTTGGAGAAAATTGCGGCAACCGGGAGTTCTACTTCGAAGCACTAGACGTGGCCAGTGAGATCGAAGTCAAGAGCGGCAATCTGGTGGCCGCCGGCGAGTACTTGGACCGGGCGCTAGCCATGAGCAGTCAGATTGAAGACAAGCAGCAGCTTTACCTCGCCTACTCGGACCGCGGCGATATCTATGAAAAGATAGCGGAGAAATGCGACTACCAGCACAACTTCGACGTCTGCTACCAGTCGATTGAGTTGTCGCGCACAAACTATCAGAAAGCGTTGGCTATCACGCAGGAGTTGGGCTACAACTTCTTGTCTCGGACGTTCCAGGACATATTGAACAACCTGGACGCCCGCAAGGCACTGATCCAAAAAACCCAAGAATCTTACCAGTCAACGGCTTATGCGAAACAGTTCAATCCTCAAGTACCCAAAGATGTGCTGGTAACAGAGAGCTTCACCACCGGAGCCGCCAATCCTGCCACGCTTGCACTCCTTGAGAATGCCGTCAAGGGAGTTCAAGCGTGGCAGGCGCGACTGCAGCAGCAAGGCATGATCGTGCAGGATCTCAATCCTTCCGACCTATCCCTCCAAGGCCAATTGGCCGAGATGAAAGGCAACGAAGGTGAGGCTCTGGCGAAATATGAACAATCGGTTGCCCTGCTGGAGAAGGACCGCCGCAAGCTCCGCGATGAACAGGCGCGTGGTGCATTCCTGGAAGACAAAATCAACGATTACTACCGTCCGGCGATGATCCTGCTGAGCCGCAAGCAATACCCGCAGGCATTTGCTCTGTTGGAGCGCGCCCGTTCCCGCGCCATGGCCGACCTACTCGCCACCCGGTCGCTGGACTTGGAGACACCCCGGGATAGCGTGCTGTTCTCGGAGTTGCAAACGCTGAGGGCCAGCATCGCAGCCAAACAGGAGAAGCTGTTTAACTTCATCTCCAGCGAGAGCCGTGACCAACACACGAAAGAGATTGTAGGCCTCGAAAACGAGATTTCGGGACTACAGCAGCAATATCAGGAACTGGAGACGCAAATTGCCAAGGAAGCGCCGAAGCTCAAGGAACTCACATCCTCCGAACCCGTATCGCTGGAGAGCGTGCAGCGCGCGGCTAGTGCCGGCCATTATGACATGCTCTATTACGTGGTGACTGAGACGGCCGTTATTCTCTGGCATATTAATGGAACTGAGGTACAGGTTAAGAACGTCTTCCTGCCTCACAGCGAACTCATTTCCAAGGCTGCTGCGTTGCAGAACAGTCTGGTCGCAGCCAAGAAGACTCCTGACGTTAAGTTTGACGACACCATGTCGCGCCAGTTGTTTCTGTTTCTCATTCAACCGGCGCTCGCCTACATCAAGTCCAACCACATCGTCATCGTCGCTCAGGAGGAGCTGACTTCGATCCCCTTTCAATCGTTACTGGATCCCGCTACCGGCAAATTTCTGGGAGAGACGCATGCGCTCTCCTACGCTCCCAGTGCGACCGTGCTGGCCACGCTGGATCAAAAGTCGAACCTGAAAAACGTTCACTTGCTCGCTGCGGCTGACCCAGCCATCGCCGACGCTAGCGCCGAAGTCGAGGCCATCGGCAAGCTCTATCCCGGCCGCAGCAAGGTGGTATCGAATAATCTCGTAAGCAAGCCAGAAATAGAATCGTTGGTGAGCAACTACAACGCCGTACATCTTTCGGTGCATGGGAAGTTCAACGCCGGCGATCCCTTGCTGTCATATCTCGACCTCAAGCCAGCGCCACCGGCCGATGGGCGCCTCACCGCGGCCGAGATGTTCGGCTTGCCTCTGCAGAAGAACAGCCTTGTCGTCCTAAGCGCGTGTGAAACCGGAAAAGTGCAGGAAACCCACGCCAGCGAAGCGCTGGGCATGGTGCGCTCGCTGCTCTATGCTGGAGCCAGTACCCTGGTGCTGTCGTCCTGGGAGGTGAATGCAGCATCCACTAGGCTGTGGATGGAGAGCTTTTATCGTGAGGGCCAGAGCACGAATCCCGCCGAGGCGGCAAGGTTGGCGCTGGTTGCGGTGAAGTCTCACCCGGAGTACAGTCATCCCTTCTACTGGGCAGCATTTGTCATGACAGGGAAATAGGATGGCTGATCTGTGGAGTGAGTTCACAGAAAAACTGGGAGGATTGGCGGGAAGATGGACGGCTTATGCCGCGTTCGGATCCTTTCTGCTGTACCTGTTCGGCTATCTCACGCTTCGTTTTCAGCTCAGTACTTTCGGCGTAGCCACCAATCTTGACATCTTTGACGAAAAGTACCTGTTCGCGGGCTGTCGTTTTCTTGTGTATCTCGTTTCCTCTGTTCCTAACATCCTGATCGTTGTTTTGATACTGGCTGCCCTCGGCTACATCCCCTATCGGCTTATACCTCTTTCTGTGAAGGAGGCCCTCCGCAAGCGGATTGCAGACTGGTCTGCGAAGCCCATCCACTTGCCCTTGCTGGGGATCGTCCTGGCAGTTGTTTTTATCCAGTTTGCTTCGCGAAAATGCTTCGTCTTCGGTAATGTCCTGCTGCGCAAACATTTGCCAGATGAATGGCTGAGCTCTGTCTTGCTCACCAACGAGGCCAGGCTCTCGCTGTATTTCAGTGCCTTGCTCGCGGGCACCCTCCTGACGGGTGTGATACTTCTGCTCATTCAGCATGGCGGCGCCTCTATCAATCCGCTCTCGAGAATACTGACCGTGCTCTTGATCTTTCTATTCGCCGTAGAGTTTCTACTGTTGCCGGCCAACTATGGCGTGCTGGTCTCGACTCAGGAACTTCCACGAATTGTGGAAGGAGGCGGCGCAGGGAATTCGCCAGCTGGGTTGACGAGTTGGCTGGTCTGGGAGAGCAAAGATGCTTTAATCTACTTCGTCCGTGGCCCCGAGGATCAGCGGATGCTGGTCACGGTGCCCCGCAAGGACACCCGAATCAGCGTCGTCGCCTACGACAACATCTTCTGCGTGCTATTTGGCGCGAACCAGGCCGGGTCAAGCCCCTGCCAAAGATAGCCACACCATGAAGCGACTCAACACCGCATTCTTGTTCCTGATGCTCATGTCCCCTCCCGTCGTAGCACAAACCCAGTCCAACTCACCCCCCGCGGCGGCCGGTAAACAGTCGACTTCGCCAGGGTTTGTCGATCGCATACTCAAGTTTCTTGGCTTTGGCGCGAGTGCAGGCACCCTCAAAGGACCGGGAGACGAGGTCACCAGCGGCAATCTCTGGGTCGCGGATTTGAATTCCGGCAGCAATCGCGCATTGACTTCGGGCGGCGGATATCGCTCTCCGGTATTTCTACCCGGAACGGCTGATATTCTCGCGCTGCGAGGAAGCGACGTAATGCGGGTTCCTCTCGCCGGCGGTGAAGGAAGGAAACTTTACTCTGTCGCCTCGATTACCAAGCTGGTGGGGGCGGGTACAGACAGTCCGGGTGAGGTCCTCATCTTGTTGCAGGGTGGACCGGGAAGCCACGCGCGCGTTGGGCTGCTCACGGTGCACAGCGGAGCAGTGACCCCCGTGCCCTACGATCCCTTGTCGGCGCAGGAACTGAAGATGGTGGAAGACCTGGAAGGATGGTCGCGCACGTATGGCGATAAACGCGTGTATGTCGAGAAAGTCACCAAGCCGGCGATGTCAGGGACTATAGAGTGGGTTGATGTCTTCTACAGCGCAGGTGATGCGAAGCCCGTGGATGTCAGCAACTGCGACGGCACCAATTGCGGCCAACCTTCGCTTTCTCAAGACAAGCTAGTATTCGTCAAGGCCACTCCCGAATGATGGCGAGCAACACACGGATTTTGGGAAGCCGACCCCCGAACACAGCCGATGCGTGCAGGATCTGAATCATTGTAAGAGGGTGGTGCTCAACAGCCTCGGCTCGGCGATATCGTTCGCGAGTTCTTCTCTGCAGACGAAATTAACCGACGGCTACGCCCCCGTAAGAAACATCGAGGAAGACAGCTCACCTGAAGACGGCTGGCCCCATCCTCGGAGCACAGTGCCGGCGCTAACCGGGAGCGCGCCTCCAGCGTTCAAGCACTCGATCAATATCGTCGCGAACTGCGTCTCGGGCATCCGCACGGCCAAGTCCCTTCATTAGAAGCCGATCGTATTTCGTATGCCTGTGGCGGATGGATGCCACCACCGCCGCTCGTAACGCTTCTTCTTCTAGGGTTCGCCCGGAGGCGGTTCGACCCATTCGGCCGCTGCCACGAACCGACGTATGCGCTGCGATGGCCCGCGCCTCCTCAGGCGGGCAGCCTGGAAACATCTGCCGAATTGATTCGGCCATTCGCATCGCCAGAATCTGATCCTGTTTATCGCGATAGATCTCGGCCCGCTCGCGCCCGACTCTGCGCTGTTCAGCATCGGCTGAGCATTCTGCCCCGGCCTGCTTCAGGGCAGATTCTTCGACCAGCACTCCCTGGCGTTCGTAGCGCTTCCGAGCCCTGCTAAAGCGAACCACCACGGCGGAAAGTGCGCTGTGCTTCCGAGCACGTCGGGTCAGAGCGGTGTCGCCTCTGGGCAGGTAAACCAAATGGTCGAGATCGGCACATGTGAGGCAAAGCGGTCGTTCGCCCTCCACAAATAGGAAATCGCCGCCCAACAGCTCCTTTCCACAATCAGCGCACTTCGACTCCCGGAGGATGTCGAAGACAACGAGGTCCTTCGCTTCTGACGATTGCCGATCGGCTGAACCTGGTTTCATGTCACGTGTTTTTACACTCTGCTTCGAGCAACCCGCCATCTACCGGAGAGACCTGGTTGAGGTGTGCGAGGAGCAGGGTCGCCGCCCGGTAGAAATCGAGACGCCAGAGTCCGCATTCTATCTCACCTGAGCTAGCCGTAGTCTTTTCCAATGCAAGATGAGCCTGAAGGAGGAGTCGGTTTCTAACACAAGATGAGCCTGAAGCAGGTGGCATGCTGAGGATTGACCACCAGCGTGCACGAAGCCGAGAAGCTGAGCCTG
>Ga0182034_10000492_pt1 | contig 18083 bp, 9 predicted proteins | sample flu12Cox44000172_FD_125972 | JGI IMG/M metagenome (GOLD analysis project Ga0182034, IMG submission 125972) | Lab enrichment of tropical soil microbial communities from Luquillo Experimental Forest, Puerto Rico - flux4day.12C.oxic.44.000.172 | ecosystem: Environmental > Terrestrial > Soil >... | reverse complement strand
GGAAACGGATTTGCACCTCTTTCTACCGGCTCCGTGCATCTTGATCCGACCAAGCGCTACTACATTTCCGTCCTGCCCGGTGATGCGGCCAATCCGTTCATCGGAGCCAACGGCAGCGCGCCGGCGAACTGTTCAGCGGGCTCGGGCGTCTATAATCCCACTAATAACAGCGGCCTGAACACGAGTTGTGGCCACGGCATGGGCGGCGTTCCGGTTCCCGCACTGCCCGCCGGAACTACCACTTATCCGACGACGCCATACACGATTCTGACGCAACCCACTCCGTTCCCGCCTGCCCAACTCTCGGTGTTCGTCTTCGAGGATGATTTCCCGCTGAACGGCGAGCACGATGCCGGTGGTGGAACGGGCGCAGTGAATACCACGAACGAGCCCGGTCTAGGCGGTTTTGAAATCACGCTGTTTGACGATGCGGGCGGCAGCGGTGATGCTACCGGACAATTGACGCACGACATGTTCAACCAGCCTCTTTCCAACGGTTTGGCGGGAACCATCGATCCCCTTAGCGGTCTCGACGCTTGCCCGATTACGAAACAGCCGTTGGGTGGGATGGATACATCGAACGGTAATGCCCCTGGTGGCGTGGGCATCGTTGGCATCACCGGCAGGATTGTTACCTGTCCGGAATTCGAAGCCGACGGCGCAACGCCGTCTCCATTGGCCGGCCAAGCCGTCATTCCCAACATGATGCAGGGAAGATACGGTGTCGTGGCCACGCCGCCGGCAGACCGCATCGCCAGAGGCGAAGAGTGGCTGCAAACCAACACCTTGGACGGTCAGAAGGCCCACGATTCGTTCCTGCGCATCGGCGAACCGAGCTACTTCCAGGAGTACGGTCCGGCCGGCTGGCACGTGGCGATCGGCTTTGCCAATCCCGACATCATCAATAGCCGCAAGGCAGCTGTCTGCAACGGCACCGATCCGAGCGTCACGGGCACGAATTGCACCAACTCCATAACCGCCACAGTCACCACCGAACGGATGAGCCGCACCCCGGATGAAAGACTCTACAGCAGCGGCGACAACACCAGCTTCGGCTTCACGCAGTGCTACGTAAGCTTTGGCGATCCCGACGGCGAGGACTTCGCTTTCACCAAGTGCGATTCGAACGGCAAGTTCACCCTCTCCGGTCTGCCCGACGGCGACTGGAGGTTAACAGTCTTTGACCAATGGAACGATATGCTGGTGGACGGTCTTTCGACGCCCGTAAGGCTTGCCAATGGCGCATTGGTCAACCTGGGGACGATCGCCACGAGCCAGTGGCAGGCCAATATCTACACTTCCAGTTTCTTCGACACCAACAGGAACGGCGTTCGCGACCTCGGCGAGTCCGGGCTCACGCTGGTGTCCACGAATATTCGCTTCCGCGACGGCAGCTACTCCAACTTCAACAACACCGACCTGGACGGCAACGCCGGGTTTAACGAAGTCTTCCCGCTCTTCAGTTGGTACGTGATTGAATCGGATTCCACCCGTTACAAGAGCACCGGCACCCACGTGGTTTACGACGCGGGCGGGCCAGCCGACGGCTCCCCGGACTGCGGCACGGCCGGCTATCCGCCGTGCGGAACCGCCAGTATCGGGAGTATGATGGCGAACACGGCCGAACCGGCCGCCGTTGCTCTGCCGAGCAACCTGCGGGTACCCGGCGCGTTCTATTGCGGCAATGCCGATTGACGGATGCCCCGTCACCCCTCGCACCGGGCGGTACGGGCGGCTCCACGGGACGAGTCGATCCCCCGTGGCTCGCCTGGCCAGGTACGGAAGGGTGGCAGGGTTTCTCCGGACAGAACAGCTTCCTCGAATTCGGGAAGACGCCGTTTGCCACCCACGAAACCGGCGGTATTCACGGTGAGGTGAACTACGCCTCGACGCGCCCATTCGACGATCCACAGCTCTTGCTGCATGTCAGCTGGACGCCGGACGTGCCGAACGTAACCGTTAACCTCTATCAAGAAGGCGTGGCGGGCGATGGCGTGACCAAGACCCTCAAACTGGTCGACACCACCAAGACCACGAGTTGGGACGATTGGGCGCAGGGCTTCCGGTCCGATGGTAATCCCAACATGAACTGCCCGGGACAATCCACTACCGATCTATTCTATTTCTCGCTATATAACCAGCCCAACTACCTGGATGTGTACAACAACCAGCACAGCGGGACTGCGCTGCACACGATTCCGAATAATTCCCAGTTCAAGTGCTATGACGGCATGCACAACTGGAATCAGCTCCAGCCAGCGCCCTACGACGGCATGTACCAGTTCCCGAGCGTTATCGGCATCAACCCAACAACCGGAAAGCCGGCGACTCCGACGGGAGTGACCGGTGGCGTCGGCGTAGCCGGCACGCCTTCCTTTGTGGCGGCGACCTTGCCTGGGACGAACTGCACGATTTGCGTGGCGAATCCCGACACGAATGACCCCTACAGGTCGGGGACGGCCATGCTCCCGCCCGGCAAGTATGTCGTGGAAGTAGTTGTGCCTCCGGGTTACGAACTGGTCAAGGAAGAAGACAAGAACATCCTAATCGGCGACAACTACATCGCCCCGGTCACCCAGGAGTTCGGCGGACTGGGCGCCATCTACATCCTGCCCGACCAGGCGTCTATAGGTGCCAGCTACAACGCCAATAACGCCCAGAACCAGAGCACGGACCTCGGTACCCTCAACCTGCCCCGCGGCGAGGGCGACACGGGAAGCGTCGAACAGTTCTGGCCTTGCGTGGGCGAGGCGCGCATCGTGCCTGACTTCATGAGCATCTTCCCCCAGGCCCAGGAAGTAGCAGCTTTTGCCGGAGCTACTCGTAATCTGTGCGACCGCAAGGAAATCACGCTGCAAGAGCAGGCATCGGCGCTGGCGAAGTTCTACATTTTCAGCTCCGCCCACGTTGCTGCCCACTTCACCGGCGTTATCACCGACGACTTCACCTCCGAATTCGATCCGTTCTCGCCGGTATTTGGCGAGAAGTTCTCGCCCCCAGACCTGCCGGTAAGCGTCAAGGATTGGGCCGGCAATGAAATTGCCCGCGTGTACACCGACCATTGGGGGGCCTACGATGGCCTGACCTACTCTTCCTGGGAAGTCAACCCTCCGAACCCGACCGGGTATGGGCCGACGATGATGGTCACTTGCATGAACGACCCAGGGCCGGTCCTCGACACGAATTCGACTTCGGCGACCTTCAACCAGATGATCACCGACCCGTTGTTCAATGCGCAGTACAGCCAGTTCTGCTACGAGATCCCGTTCATGCCGGGACAGACGCAGTACATGGATACGCCTGTCGTGCCTACATCCGCATTTGCGGGTGCGGGTTACAACAATGTGGACTGCTCCTATCCCGATGCCACACCGGCCATCAAGGAAGTGGATGGCGACGGGATCGGGCCTTGGGTGAGCGCGGCCGGTCACACGCTCACGATCACGGCGCTAGGCGATCAGATGGTGCCCAACAACGCTTACGCCGGTCCGCAAGCCACGACCCCTCCGTACAATCAGAAGTTTGTTAAGCACCACTACGGCTTTGGCGCGAGCCCCACCGTAACCATCGGTGGCATTGCAGCCTCATGCACCGGCGGCGACCTCTCGCTGAGCTGCACCGTGCCGTCAGGCGTGCGGCCGTGCCTCGTTCAGCAACAAGCGCAATACGGCGGCTCGACGACCCTATGCGGTGAATTGGTCATCACCTCGGCCGCGGTGACGACTGGCACCGGTGGCGTCACGGGAGTGACGGTCACCAACACAGGCAACGGTTATACGACCAGGCCCGCGGTGACGTTCACCAATACTGGGACCGGTGGTGCCGGTGCCGCAGCCCTTACCTCCATGGGCGTAGCCAGAGTGGCGATCGCTGCCACCGGCATCGGCGCTGGTTATACTACCGCGCCGACTGTGGTGTTCTCTCCGTCCCCGGCGGGTGCGGCCGCGACGGCGACTGGAACTGCCATACTCGGGACAGGAACCACGGCAGGACGAGTGGTCGGCGTCACCGTAACCAGCGCAGGTTCGGGGTATACCGCCAGGCCGACGGTCAGTTTCGCCGCGCCGTCTTGCACCCCTAACGGAACGACATGCGTCGCGGCCGGCACCCTGGCCAACACTGCCACGACCGGTGTCTTCATGGACGTGGTCTCGGTGAGCGTTACCACTGCCGGAACTGGTTATAGCAGCTCCCCCGCGGTGGCTATCGCCGTGCCGGGTTGCACCATTAACACCACCACATGCGTACGGGCCACCGGAACAGCCGCAGCCTCGCCCATTCAAACCTTCAGTGCGCGGCAGTCGATTGATACCGTGACGGTCACCATTGGCGGCAAGACTCCGACTCACGTCCAGGCCAGCGGTTCGATCCAGGCGGCAATTGATGCGGCAGATCCAGGCGACATGATCATCATCGACCCGACTTGCACAACACCGGGCACCACAACGCAAGTGGGCTGCTCAACCAGTGTTACCACCACCAACACCAGCGCTGCTCACAACGAAATGGTGATCATGTGGAAGCCGGTCCGACTGCAAGGCGTCGGCGGTGCCTCTAGCATCATCAACGCCAATACGCATCCGGCGGGCCAGACCAAGCTCGATAACTGGCGCCAGCGCATCGTTTGTCTCTTTGGCCTCGGGCTGAATGGTTCGCCAGTCAACACCAGCCCGCATGCGGGTGATGTCAACACGATCAAGAACGTGTTTGATCCCACGGGCCAGGTCACTTGCGGGACGGGATGGAACCACTTTACGGCGTTCGACGAGAGTGGCGCCGCCGGTAACGCTACCAACGCCCAAGTGGACCGCTTGCCCTTCGAGGCGGTTGTCGGATGGAGCGCGGAACTCAACGGCAACCTCGCCGAGCAGTTGCAAGAGCCCTCCTTGATGGGCGCTCTCGAGGGCGCGGGCATTACCGTGCTCGCTAAGGGCGTGAACTTCCCGTCGGATCCCTACGACTCAACTCTGCTCGCAGGGTTCCCGGCCGGCACGACACTGCTGATCGGAAGCGATGCCACCGGTGGCGGTAACTTCCCTGTGGGTGACGCTAACCCACTCTGCGGCGCGGCAAATAACAACAACCCGTTCCCGAGCAACTACGCCTGCAACCCCTCGAGCATCGACGGCGTGGGCATCACCGACAGTTCGCAGGGCGGCGGAGGCATCTTCGTACACGGCTGGGCGCATAACCTGCAAATCGCCAACAACCGCATCTACAATAACGCCGGAACACTTTCGGGCGGCATCAACCTCGGCCAAGGTGAGTTTAATGGCGCGTTTCTGCAGGGCGACACGACAAATGGGCCTCCAGGCTCCTGCGAGGACAGCCCGGTCCCGAACCAGGTTCTGCCCTATTGCGAAAACGTCAATACGAACATCCACAACAACTATGTCGCGTTGAACTCTTCGACCGGCGATGAGCTGTTCTCGGCTACGCCGGCCGGGGCTGGCGGCGTCAGCATCTGCACCGGCTCAGACTACTACAAGTTCAACTACAACTGGGTGTGCGGCAACCTCTCCAGTGGAGATGGCGGCGGCTTAGCTCATCTGGGGTTTAGCTACAACGGCGACATCGAGCACAATACCGTCATTTTCAACCAAAGCACCAACCCCACCATCCCGACCAATGGTGGTGGTCTCGTTGTCATGGGAACTCCCGATCAGGACCTTGTTTGCTCTAGCCTCCCCACCCCCCCTGACCAGGATTGCGCGGCGACCCAGGCAGTTGGCGGAGCTGCTAGTGTCACGCCAAGCGACGGCGTCGGTCCGGGGCTGGTCATCAACGCCAACCTGATTATGGGCAACGCCGCCGAGAGCGGCACCGGAGCAGGCATCGCCTTCAATGCCGTCAACGGCACGGATATGGTTAATTTCCCGACCGATCCGGGGCAGTGGAACCTGGTGACGGTTACCAACAACATCATCGTCGACAACGTTGGCGGTTGGGATGGTGCCGGAATCTCGCTGGCCGATTCTCCGAACGTCAACATCATCAACAACACCGTCGCTTACAACGCGAGCACGGCCTCGGCAGGAATCCTCTTCAACACTCTGGGGGCTCCTCGTGCCAGCCAGGGCGGAACGAGCTGCACGAGCACATCGACGACCACGTGTCCACAGCCTGCGGGTCTCGTGGCCATACAGCACAGCGCGGTTTTGCTGGCGAATCTGCCCTCGGCCCCGGGCGCCATCAATATCGTCTGCCCGCCGGGCCATTTCCAGACCACGGCAAACAACGGGACTTGCAGGACCGTCTCGTATCCCAAGCTAGAGAACAACATCTTCTGGCACAACAGCTCGTACTACATTGGGGTGGGCGCGCTCAGCCCGCAATTCCAACAGCATGTGGTGTCGCTGTTTAACGCCTTCACGCATACGGCTATAGCGAGCCAACCGGCAGCTGACAGCTCGTCGACCGTGAGCGGCAGCACCACCATCACCGGGGGTACCGGCGCTTGCGTTTCCGGTACCCAATACTGGGACATCGGCGTGCGCGGTGACACGGGACCGACCAACCACAGCTCCACCGTTACGCTCCGCGCGACCGATTCCGTGCTGACACCCGGTGGGTCTGCGGTTTTGGCCGCCGGTAACTCAACGGCTGAACCGCGCTTCCTCAGCCAGTACTGCGACGGCTCGCGCACGGCCCCGGAAACGCCAGGCTTGGCCGCGGCTGGCTGGCTAGTGCCTCCTGGCATTTCCGATGCTACCGTGCCCAACCCGATCTTCAACCTGACTCCGGCAGCCACCGTGGACGAAGGCAACAACTGGGTCAACATGCGCTGGGGCCCCCTCGCGATGACCAATCCGACAGTTGCGGGCGGACCTAGCGCAAACTATGGTGGCGCCCTCCCGCTCGGCAACTACGGCATTGCGTCGGCATCCTCGGCCAGAAACAGGGTCACGGGCGGCTCGGCGAACTATGTCGACGCTCCTAACTTCGACTTCTATAACAATCCAAGGAAACCTGGTCCAATCGATGCCGGCGCGGTCCAATTCACCGGGACAGCCACGAACAGAGACTTCACGGTTTCACCGGGCTTGGTGGACTTTGGCTTTGTGCCCCTCCATAGTCCGACAACCGTGGATCAGGACATCCAGGTCATCAACACGGGTAGCGTGCCGCTCTCGTTCAACTCAACCAGCATCGGAATTTCGTGCACGAATGTGACGACTGGATGCAACTTGCCAAGCTTCACCATCGTGTCCAATACCTGCTTCGCCGGCGGCGGCACGTCAACCCTTGCTCCCGGACAGAGCTGCCTAGTCAACGTGGTCTTTAACCCCATCAGCACTTCGCAGGCACAGAGGAATGCAACTCTGAGCGTGAACCCGGTTGGCAACGGCGCCGCCGAGTTCGTCTCGCTCACCGGCCACGACTCCATTGCGACCCTAGCCATCACACCGCTCACTCCGGCGTTGACGGCAGGCGGGGCTAGCAACACAACCGTCAAGACCGGCACCATCACAATCACCAACACCGCCAACCCGAACACGAACGTGGATGCGGGTCCGTGGATCCCAACGGCCATAACCCTTACCCAGCTGAGCGGCACCGGTGCGTTCACGCTCGGTGGAACTTGCGCGGTGGGCACGGCTGTGAACCCGGGAGGAACCTTGGTGCCGCCTGCAGCGGGCTCGAGTTGCACGATCACCATAACCTATACGCCGCCGGCAACAGGGTCCCCGAATGCCAGCGCACACCTCACGGTGACCGGGCTAGGGACCGCGGCAACTACGAACATTAACGCCAACTACAACGCGAACTAACCAGATCAACCCCGGCAGGGCGGGCGTCTCCGGATGCCCGCCCTGTTTTGGCTAAGAGAAACCTTCTAAGGCGAGGACAAACAAGATGCCAGAACGTCGTAGAATCCTAAGAGCAAACTTGGTCTTCCTAGCAGCAGTTCTCGGCAGCATCTTTTTGGCATTCCAGGCGGGAGCACAAACCGCTTCTCAGCCCGCGAATCAGAAGCAACCCGCGGAGCGGATGCACTACCGCCCCGATCGCTTCGCCGGACGCGCGGGAAAGTACTACGCGCTCGTTTGGGGTGTCGACTCGCTCAGCCTCAAGTACGCCGAGTCTGGCGAGATCATTCGATTCAGCTACCGCATACTGGATCCCAGCAAGGCGCGCACCTTGAACGACAAGAAGCTCGAGCCCAGCTTGATCGATCCGGCAGCGGGGGTGAAGTTGGTGATTCCGTCCTTGGAGAAGGTGGGACAGTTGCGCCAGAGCAGCACACCCGAGGCCGGCAAGTCCTACTGGATGGCATTTTCGAACAAAGGCCGATTGGTGAAGCGCGGACACCGCGTCGATGTCGTGATTGGGTCATTCCGAGCCCAGGGGCTCGAGGTGGACTAGAGTTGCCCAGGGCAGGTCCGATTTTCTTGTTCGGTGTTCGTTGCAAATTCTGTTGCAGTGCATTCAGAAAAGACGCTAACAATTCATCGTAAGTGGCAAAGGCACGATGAAGGTCACTGCGGTCGGAGAGTTTGGAGGCCTCGTTCCTGCCGAGGAGAGAAAACCTTCCTGCGGGCAGCGGATCGAAACCTCGGGCGCTTGGGGCCGGCAAGATTCCTGCGTAGTCCTCTTTGGCAAAATCGCGTGACGTATCTAGTGGCGTCGCAATGCCTCGCGTCTGGTAGGCCTGGCAGCCTCCGGGGTTCTTTAGGGTCTCGCGAGGCCGTCAGTCTTCCGGTTCCTGGGTCACGATGTGGACGTCTACTGCAGGAGACTCGCGGAGGAAGCGATGCACGGCGGAGAGATAAAGGTATTTCCTCCAATCACGCACGGGCGCCCGGCCAAAGAGGACTTGCGTGATGTGCTTGGAGCGAACAAAAGCAGCCACGGCGTCCGCAACGCTTTTTCCTTTCAGCTGAATTACTTTTGCGCCCAGGCTTTCCGCGAAGCGCAAGTTGGCGGCGAGCGCGTTGACATTGGGCTCACGATGGAGGGGACCAAGCTCGCGGTCGACGTGGACCACGTATAGCTCGGCGTCCATGCGCCGCGCCATTCGCGCGCCGCGGGCAATCAGATACTGACCTGCGGGATTCGAGGAAATGCACACGGCCATGCGCTCCCGCACTCCCCAATTTTTTCGGATGTCCTGCGCTTCCATGTAGGATTCGAGGCTGCGATCTACTTGTTCGGCGACTTGCCGCAACGCCAGTTCGCGCAGGGCAATCAAATTCCCGCGGCGGAAGAAATTCTTCAAGGAACGTTCTACTTTGTCGGTGCTGTATACGTCGCCGCGCTTCATGCGGGCGTGCAAGGCTTCGGGCGTGAGATCCACCATGACGGTTTCCGAGGCGGTCAACGGCACCCAGTCGGGCACCGTCTCGCGCACCACAATCCCGGTGATGGACCGCACCACGGGCGCGATGCTCTCGATATGCTGAATATTCAGGGTGGAGAGCACGTCGATATTCGCAGCGAGCAGTTCCTGCACGTCTTCGTAGCGCTTGCGGTGCTTGCTCCCGGGAATATTGGTATGCGCGAGTTCATCGACGAGCACGACGGCGGGGCGTCGCGCGAGAACGGCGTCTACATCCATTTCTTCAAAAATCGTGCCTTTGTATTCGATTTTCTTGAGCGGGACGCGCTCCAACTGCTGGGCAAGCTGTTCAATCCCTTGACGGCCGTGCGTTTCCACGGCGCCGATGACCACGTCTTCGCCGCGACTGCGCCGCCGCAAGGCTTCGCTGAGCATGCTAAACGTTTTTCCAACGCCGGGAGCGTAGCCCAGAAAAAGCTTGAACACGCCGCGCGCTTTCTGCGGCGGCGAGGCAACTTCCAGCCATTCTTCAGGTTTCTTGAGCAACTCGAAACTCTCCATCCAGCAGGAGCCTGGGCTAAAATGTATCCATGCAGAGATTTCTCGGTGGACGTCTCCTGGGAGTGGTCGCGTCCCTACTCGTTGTCGCCGGCATTGTGCTTGTTTATCGCCACGTTTTAAGGGTAAACCAAACCACGGTCGCGCTGTCTTTTCTGCTAGCCATTTTAGCAGTTTCGGCTGTTTGGGGAATGCTGGTTTCCGCGTTCATGTCGGTCGTGGCAATGCTGGCCTTCAACTATTACTTTTTGCCTCCGGTGGGAACGCTCACGATTGCCGACCCGCAGAATTGGGTGGCGTTGTTTGCGTTTCTGGTAACGTCGATGACCGGGAGCCGGCTCTCGTCGCGCATCCGCAAAGAGGCCGACGAAGCGCATCAGCGCAGGCGCGAAGTGGAACGGTTGTACGGCTTCAGCCGGCAATTGCTGGGGGAAGGCAATGTGATCCAGTTGATGAATGCCATTCCCGACTACATTGTGGAGAGCTTTGAGGCAGGCGCAGCGGAATTGTTCCTCCCGCAAAAAGACAAATTCTATCGTTCCGGATTCGGCGCCTCCCATCTCGACGAACAAAAGATGAAGATTGCATTTTTGAACGACGAACTTACTTTGGATGCGGAACATGCCCAATTCTTCATCCCAGTGCGAATGGGAGTGCGCCCCATTGCCAGCCTGGGTATTTCCGGGGCGCTGCTTTCGCGTCAGACTGTGGATGCGATCAGCAGTATGGTCGCCATCGCGATCGAACGCGCGCGAGCGGTAGAAACGCTAGGGCAAACGGAAGCGGAAAGGCAGGGCGAGCGGTTGAAATCCGCGCTGCTCGATTCCATCACCCATGACTTCCGCACGCCGCTGACCGCCATAAAGGCGGCGGTAACCGGTCTCTTGACGTCAAAAGACTCGCATTCGGCGCAATCTTGCGAACTCTTGACTATCATCAACGAAGAGTGCGACCGGTTGAATCATCTCGTCGAAGAGGCCGCAGAAATGGCCAAGCTCGAAGCTGGAGAAGTTAGGCTCGATTTAGCTGCAACCTCGGTTGAAGAAATCATCGATGCGGCGGTGGCGCACTGCAAGACTGCGCTGGCCGGGCGCCCGGTGAACGTGCGTGTGGCGGACGGCCTTCCTCCGGTGCGCGCCGATATGGAGCGCGCGAAGGAAGCGCTCGTGCAGTTGATCGAGAACGCCAATCTCTATTCACCGAAAGAGGAGCCAATTACCATTACTGCCGAGCTTACCGGAGACACGGTGACGACCAGCGTTGCCGACCACGGTCCCGGGATCGACGATTTTGAGCAGACCATGATCTTTGACAAATTCTATCGAGGAAAAGATCAGCGATACCTGGTGCGCGGTACGGGTATGGGCCTGCCGATTGCAAAAGCTATCATTGCCGCACAGCAGGGGGCGATTAGCGTGACGAGCCAGTTGGGCCATGGCTCGGTCTTTTCCTTTACCCTGCCTGTAGACCATGTGCAGCCCGTGGACCGCGTCGAAAAGGATCTCCGATGAGCGCAGCGAGCATCCTGGTGGTTGACGACGAACCCCAAATCCGCCGGGTGCTGCGTTCTACGCTCTCAACGCACGGTTATGAAATTGTCGAAGCGAAGACCGGCGAAGAGGCTCTCGAATGGATGCGCAAGGAAGCACCCGATCTGGTGCTGCTCGACATGAACATGCCGGGGATGGGCGGAGTTGAAGCATGCCGGGAGATTCGGCGGGCGTCCGATGCTCCAATCATCATGCTCACCGTGCGCAGTGCGGAGCGCGACAAGGTGGCTGCCCTGGACGCCGGCGCCGACGATTACGTCGTCAAGCCCTTTGGCATCGAAGAATTGCTTGCGCGCATTCGTGCTGCACTTCGCCGGTATTCTCCGGGCGACGCGCTTCCACCCTTTGCCTCGAAGGACTTGAGCATTGATTTCGAGGCACGTCAGGTAAGGGTGCGGGACCGCGACGTGCATCTCACCCCCAAAGAGTATGAGGTCCTCAAACACTTGGTTGCCAATCAGGGAAAGCCGCTGACCCATCGCCGTCTCCTGCAGGCGGTTTGGGGGCCGGATTACGGCGAGGAGACCGAGAGCCTGCGCGTGGTGATCAACCAGTTGCGGAAGAAGCTGGAAGCTGATCCGGCTCGTCCCACCTACATTCTCACGGAGCCGTGGGTCGGCTACCGCTTTCAGCCTCCCCGCGCAAGCACGGCAAAGCCAGCTGCGCGCAAAGGATGAGTTGACGCTATTCCCGAGGATGCCCGGCGTCCAGATCCAGATTTAGCTCGAGGACGCCGACGCGCGGCTCCCCGAGAAAACCAAACTGCCTCCCCTGGGTGTGCTTCTCGACCAGCGCGCGAAGCTCGGCTTCGCTCATTCCTCGTTCGCGTGCCACGCGGGGAACCTGGAACTCTGCGGCTGCCGGAGAAATGTGCGGGTCGAGCCCTGATCCGGAGGCGGTGACGAGATCGATGGGAATCGGGGCGCCTGGATTTTCCGCCTGCAGCTTTCGAACGTCGCTCTTCACGCGATCGATCAACGCCTTGTTTGTAGGGCCGAGGTTGTTGCTACCGCTCGACGTGGGATCGTATCCGGTCCCCGCAGCGGATGGTCGTGAGTGAAAATAGCCGGGCGCCGTGAATTCCTGGCCGATCAGGCGCGAGCCTACGACTTTTCCATTTCTCTCGATCAACTGTCCGCTGGCGCGGCCCGGGAAGAGCAGTTGCGATATGCCTGTGACCGCGAGCGGATAGAGGATACCAAAGATCACCGTGGTAACCAGCGTGAACCAAATGGCTGTAACAAGGTTCTTTTTCATGAATTCCCCTAGGCCATCCTGAGATACATCAGCAATACATCGATCAGCTTAATTCCTAGGAACGGGGCAATTATTCCGCCAAGGCCATAGATCAGCAGGTTGCGGCGCAGGAGCGCCGCTGCGCCGACAGGACGATAGCGCACGCCACGCAGGGCAAGCGGGATAAGAGCAATGATGATGAGGGCGTTGAAGATGACCGCGGAGAGGATGGCGGATTCCGGTGTGCGCAAGTGCATGATGTTGAGCACGCTTAGCACCGGGAAGGCCCCCGCAAACATCGCGGGAATAATGGCGAAATACTTGGCAACATCGTTCGCGACGGAAAAAGTTGTCAGCGCTCCGCGAGTGATCAGAAGCTGTTTGCCGATCTCCACGATTTCGATCAGCTTGGTTGGATTGGAGTCGAGATCCACCATGTTGCCGGCTTCCTTGGCTGCCTGCGTTCCCGTATTCATAGCCACGCCGACGTCCGCTTGCGCCAGGGCGGGAGCGTCGTTGGTGCCGTCTCCGGTCATGGCTACAAGCTTGCCTCTCGCTTGTTCCCGCTTGATGAGCGCCATCTTGTCCTCGGGCTTGGCCTCGGCGAGAAAGTCGTCTACGCCAGCTTGCCGCGCGATGGCCGCCGCGGTGAGGGGGTTGTCACCCGTGATCATCATGGTCCGGATGCCCATGGCGCGAAGATGATCGAAACGCTCGTGCATGCCGCCTTTGACGATATCCGTTAAGGCGATTACGCCAAGGACGCGGCCGTTCTCCGACACCAGAAGAGGTGTACCGCCTGCATTGGAAACTTCAGTGATGCACTTTTTGGTCTCCGGAGGAACCTGATTGCCTCGCTCGGCAACGTGCTTCGCGATGGCTTCGGGAGCGCCTTTGCGAATCTGCCTGCCGCCCAGGTCGACGCCGGACATGCGGGTCTGTGCGGAAAACGGGATAAAAATCGGGTCGCGATGCCCCAAATCAGGTCCGCGCAAGCCGTATTTTTCCTTCGCCAGCACGACAATGGACCTCCCTTCGGGAGTTTCGTCGGCGAGGGAGGCGAGTTGGGCCGCATTGGCGAGATCCGTTTCAGAGACGTTAGGGCAGGGAAGAAACATGGTGGCTTCGCGATTGCCGAGCGTGATCGTGCCCGTTTTGTCGAGCAGAAGCACATCCACGTCGCCGGAAGCTTCGACGGCGCGTCCGGACATAGCAATCACGTTGCGCTGAATCAGGCGGTCCATCCCGGCGATGCCGATCGCTGAGAGCAGTCCACCAATGGTTGTAGGAATCAGACAGACCAGCAGAGAAACCAGCACGAAAATGCTCTGGCGCGCGCCGGAATAAAGTGCGAAAGGCTGAAGCGTGACGACCGCCAACAAGAAAATGATCGTCAAACCCGCCAGCAAGATGTTCAGCGCGATTTCGTTTGGAGTTTTCTGACGGGAAGCGCCCTCGACCAACTTGATCATACGGTCAAGGAAGGTTTCCCCCGGGTTCGAGGTGATCTTCACCTTGATTTCGTCGGAGAGCACGCGTGTCCCGCCGGTTACCGCCGAGCGGTCTCCGCCAGACTCGCGAATCACCGGCGCGGATTCGCCGGTGATTGCGGACTCGTCAACCGACGCCACGCCCTCGATCACTTCACCGTCACCCGGAATAAACTCCCCTGCGGCAACGACTACAATGTCTCCCGTACGCAGCTTGGAACTGGCCACGATCTCAATGCTGCTGTCCCCGCGGAGGCGGCGCGCCTGCGTTTCCGCGCGCGCCTTGCGCAGCGTGTCGGCTTGCGCTTTGCCGCGGCCCTCGGCCATGGCTTCCGCGAAGTTGGCGAAGAGAACGGTAAACCACAACCACAAGGTGATCTGAAGTCCGAAACCAAACTGTCCGGCGTGGTGGAAGGCATTGGAGACCAGCTGGATGGTGGTCAGTACCGCTCCGACTTCCACCACGAACATGACGGGATTCCTCGCCATCGTTCGAGGTGCCAGCTTCCGGAACGAGTCAATGATCGCTCGCGATAGAATCGCGCTGTCGGCGAGAGATTTTTTCCTGATTTGACTGATTTCCGATACGGGGTCCATAGGTACCTCAAAAAACCTTGCCTGCATGCATGAGCAGGTGTTCGAGGATCGGTCCGAGACTGAGGGCAGGGAAAAAGGTGAGCGCGCCCACAATCAAGATAGTAGATACGAGGAGGCCGCTGAACAGGGCGCCGGTCACGGGGAAAGTTCCCGCGGACTCTGGAACTGTTTTTTTCCTCGCAAGACTTCCAGCGATGGCCATAATGGGAATAATCATGAAGAAGCGGCCGAGGAGCTGCGCGGTCCCCGTGGTCGTGTCGTACCAGAAAGTGTTTGCACTGAGCCCGCCGAAGGCAGAGCCATTGTTCCCCGTGGAGGAGACATAGGCATACAAAATTTGCGTCAAGCCGTGCGGCCCGGGGTTGGAAATACCCACAGTGCCGTAAGGCTTGACGACGGACACGGCCGAGAACCCGAGGATGGTGAACGTCAGGATGAGCACGGCCAGCATGGCCATCTTCACGTCGTACGATTCAATTTTCTTGCCAAGATACTCGGGGGTCCGTCCAACCATCAGTCCGGCAATGAACACGGCAAGGACAATAAATACAAACATGCCGTAGAGCCCGGCGCCGACTCCCCCGAAAACAATTTCACCCAGCATGATGTTGATGAGTGGGACCATCCCGCCGAGGGGAGTGAAGGAATCGTGCTGGCCATTGATGGCGCCGCAACTCGCGTCGGTTGTCACGGTTGCAAAGAGCGCCGAATTGGCGATGCCGAAGCGAACTTCCTTTCCTTCCATGTTTCCGCCGGACTCGAGCAGGCTCACGCGCTGGTCGGTGCCCGCAAGAAGGGGATTGCCTTTGGCTTCCGCCCAATAGGCAGTCGCAACGGCGCACAGAAACAGGGAAGCCATGGCCCCCCATATCGCCCAGCCGTGACGTCGCGAGCCGGTCATTCTGCCCAGCGTGTAGGTTAGGGCGGAAGGAATCGCGAAGATCAGGACCATCTCGAAGAAATTCGAGAGCGGCGTTGGATTTTCGAAAGGATGCGCGCTGTTCGCCCCGAAAAATCCACCGCCGTTCGTACCAAGCTCCTTGATCATTTCCTGAGAAGCAACCGGACCTTGCGCAATCACTTGTTGCGTGATGGTTTGCGTCGTGGTCTTGCCGTCGCCGCCGGTGACTTGCGCCGTGTACGGCTGGATGAGGTCGACGGTCGTGTATGGCTTGAGGTTCTGGATCACTCCCTGGGACACCAACACGAGCGACCCGACCAGGCAAAGCGGCAGCAACACCCAGAGCAGACAGCGAGTCGTATCTACCCAAAAATTTCCCAGCTTCTCGGTTTCTTTGCGGGCGATTCCGCGAATCACGACGATGGCCAAAACGATGCCCACCGCGGCGGAAGCGAAATTGTGATAGGCGAGACCGGCCATCTGCGTCAGATAGCTCATCGTGGACTCGCCGCTGTAGGCCTGCCAATTGGTGTTCGTCGTGAAAGATGCTGCCGTTCCCCACGCCAAGGTGGGATCAACGTTTGCAAACTTTTGCGGATTGTAGGGCAGGAGCCTCTGCGTGCGCTCGATAAGGTACAGCAGCAGCATCGAGGCCCCACTAAACCAGAGCATCGATATGGTGTACTCGGTCCACCGCATTTCATGATTTTCATCGATGCGAATCAGGCGATAGATTAGCTTTTCGACTGGGCGAAGGACCGGATCGAGAAAGGTTTTCTCATGACTGAAGACCCGCGTCATGAAAACACCAAGTGGCTTGGTGAGGAGGAATATCACCAAGAGAAAAAAGAAAATCTGAAACCAACCATTGCCCGTCATGCTCAGAACTCCTCTGCCTTCAATAAGGCATAGAGCAGATATCCGCACAGAGCGATGGAAATGATGAGCAGCACCGCGTCGCCCGGGGTCATACCGGTTCTCCTATTTCAAGCGCTCGCAGGCGCGAACGTAAAGGACTGCTGCCGCGAAAAAGACGACCGTAGCGGCAATGAAAATGACGTCAAGCATGAGGTTGATTCCTTGGTTCTCGTCCCGTAATACTGTGCATCTCAGAACTTGACGAGAATCGCCAGGTTGATGCGATTCTCAGTCTTCCTCAGGTCTGGAGTCCACAGGCCTAACGCGCCGCAACCCGTCGCGGGCGCAACGCTGCCGTCCGAGCAGACGAATGCCGTGGGATTGCCGTTGTTGCCGCCGGGAGGGGTGATGCCGCCGGCCCCGGACCAATACGGCACGTTGGCTGCGCGATGATCAAATTCCCAGCGGAAGGTAATGTACTGGCTCGGCATCCAGTCAAACGTGGCGGAAGCATCCCACGCCTTGAATGGGTCTCCGGGGTTCTCCGTGAAATACGGCGAATTGATCGCCGCGGACGGGGCGGTCGCGCCGTTGATCGGCGGGATCAGCACGAGGTAGCGTCCGGGATTGTTGATTTTGCCACCGCCAAGCGTCAAGCCGTACCGGTCGTTGTTGAACCAGAAGCGGTTGTAGAACATGAACCCGAGGAAGCTCTGCTTCGGACCTTTTTTCGTGTTGGTGTAGCAGCTCACGCCGCCGCCGTGCTCGCATCCGGCGTCGCCCGTCAGAGAGAACGCCATCTTGTCGAGGAAATTCTCGGGCTTGTCGTAGTACTTGATTTCGATGCTGTCATCGGTGTGATAACGGATGCGGCCCGGAACGCCGAGCGTCTCTTCGCCGAAGGCATATTGATTTCCGAGCACGGAGAGCCATGCATTTGGCCGGTACAGAACTTGCATTCCGAATCCTGGCCGGTGATTGAATCTTCCGTAGGACTGCCAGCCGTTGGTGAACCACGGCTCAATCTTCAGGTGTTCTGTCGGGAAAATCTGCACGCGCACGCCGTTGAAGAACCACGGCGTGTTGGAGGAAATAAACGACGGCTGATACGCCCAGTTGTCAAAATTGTAGTAACTGAACAGACCGATGTAGGACATGAAGATCCCCGCGTCCAGGTTTATGCCGTGCAACGCGTCAAAGTGATAGCCGCCATACGCTTCGGAAACGTAGCGGTACGCGGTGTCAAGACCCCACTGCCCCCGGGCCGGACTGGCGTCGTTGCGCGGCGTAGTAAAGGAATACATGCCAAACTGCGTCATCAGACGTGCGCGAACATGGTCGTAATGGAAGTCGCCACCCACGCCGAGTTGCGTTACTTGAACTTCCTTTGATCGGAAGACTTCGCTCGAGCCGCCGATCGTGTCGTCTTTCGGATGGTTGAAGTCATAGATGTAGCTGACGTCAGCCCGGACTTCCGGCGTGAAAAACTTCGTATCCAACGGCACTTCTTTGGTGCGCGCATTTCCGTTCAGCCAAGTAAAGTCCGCGAACGCAAAGGGCTCGGCTTTGGCAGGCTTGCTTGACGCCGTTTGCTCTTGCTTGGTCGAAACCGC
>Ga0182034_10000489_pt1 | contig 18100 bp, 18 predicted proteins | sample flu12Cox44000172_FD_125972 | JGI IMG/M metagenome (GOLD analysis project Ga0182034, IMG submission 125972) | Lab enrichment of tropical soil microbial communities from Luquillo Experimental Forest, Puerto Rico - flux4day.12C.oxic.44.000.172 | ecosystem: Environmental > Terrestrial > Soil >... | reverse complement strand
TCGAAGGGGTGAAAGGGGAAAAAGTTTCGGAGAGGATGCCTAAAGCAAACAAACCCCGAAACGGTTAAAAAAGGAAAGGATCAAGGAAAACCTTAACCCCGACCATTACACCATTCGGGAAGTTGGTAAGTACGAAGGCCAGACGGTCATCATTCGCGGTTGGCTGTACAACCTGCGCGAGAGCGGCAAGTTACTGTTTCCCCAGTTTCGTGACGGCAGCGGAATCATTCAGGGAGTCGTGGTCAAGAGCCAGGTATCGCCGGATCTGTTTGAGTCAGTCAAGACGCTGACGCAGGAGTCGAGCGTGATCGTCACAGGCAAGGTACGCGCGGACAAGCGCGCGCCCGGCGGCTACGAGCTGGACGTGACGGACGCGCAGATTGTGCAGCGCGTGAATCCGGAAGACCCGTATCCGATCACGCCCAAGGAACATGGCGTGGATTTCCTGATGGAGCACCGGCACTTGTGGGTGCGATCGCCGCGACAGGCGGCGATTCTGCGGATACGGGCGGAGATCATTAAAGCCGCGCGTGACTTCTTTGATGACCGCGGATTCACGCTGACCGATCCGCCGATTCTTACACCTGCAGCTTGCGAAGGCACGACAACACTGTTTCCGGTGGACTACTTCGACGAGCAGGCGTATCTGACCCAGTCGGGGCAGCTTTATATCGAAGCCACAGCGATGGCACTGGGTAAGGTGTATAGCTTCGGGCCAACATTTCGCGCGGAACGCTCCAAAACGCGGCGGCACTTGACGGAATTCTGGATGGTTGAGCCGGAGATTGCCTACGCCTCGTTGGACGATCTGATGAATCTGGCCGAGGAGTTCATCACGTTCATCGTGAAGCGCTGCCTGGAGCGCCGGCGGCCGGAGTTAGAGATGGTGGGGCGCGACATCAGCAAGCTGGAGGAGATTGACACACCTTTTCCGCGCATCACATACGACGAGGCGGTAAAAATGTTGCAGGAGGCGCATGCCAACGGCCTGCTGGAGAATCGATTCCAATACGGCGGCGACTTCGGCTCGCCCGACGAGACCTATATTTCGTCGCAGTTCGAGCGGCCGGTGATGGTGCATCGGTACCCGGCAGCTGTGAAGGCCTTCTACATGGAGCCGGACCCGCAGCGGCCTGATCTGGCGTTGTGTGTGGATGTGCTGGCTCCGGAAGGATACGGGGAGATCATTGGCGGGTCGCAGCGTACGGCATCGTATGAACTGCTGATCAAGCGCATTTATGAGCACGGACTGCCGGAAGAGGCATTCCAGTGGTACCTTGATTTGCGCAAGTTCGGCAGTGTGCCGCACTCGGGTTTCGGTATGGGGATTGAGCGCGCGGTGGCGTGGATCTGCGGGTTGGAGCACGTGCGAGAGACGATTCCATTTGCGCGGATGCTGTATCGGCTGTACCCGTAATCAGTAACAGGGAAAACTCTTATGGCAACCATCCCAGCAACGAAGCCACTGCAGAACATTGAGACGCCGAAGCAGATTCGCATTATCGGTGTGCCGCTCGATCTTGGCCAGTCGCGCCGTGGCGTCGATATGGGGCCATCGGCGGTGCGGGTGGCCGGGCTGGAGGCTAAGCTGGAGGCGCTTGGGTACCAGGTGAAGGATAGCGGCAACGTCTCCGTTGCTTTGCTAGAGACGCGGCATGAGGGCGATCCTCGCGCCAAGTATCTTACCGAGATCACTGAGACCTGCACCAAAGAAGCCGAGATGGTGCTGCAAGCGCTGGAGAAGGGAAACATCCCTGTCGTTCTGGGCGGCGATCATTCAATTGCAGCGGGAACCGTTTCGGGAGTGGCGGAGTTCTATCGCCGGCAGAGCAAGAAGATAGGCCTTATCTGGATTGACGCGCACAGCGACATCAATACTCCCGACAGCTCGCCCAGCGGCAACGTGCATGGCATGCCGCTGGGGGCGTTGATGGGACTATTCGATTCGCCCCTGGGCAACATTTACGGATTCAGTCCGAAGGTAAAGCCTGACAACTGCGTGCTGGTAGGCATTCGCGACGTAGACACGACCGAGCGGGACAACATCAAGCGGGCTGGCATTCACGCCTTCACCATGCGCGATATTGACGAGCGTGGAATGCGCACGGTGATGGAAGAGGCTTTGCGCCTGGCAGGCCGCGCAACGGTGGGATACCACGTGTCGCTCGATATGGATTGGATCGATCCGGAGGACGCGCCGGGGGTAGGAACTCCGGTCTGGGGCGGAGCAACGTATCGTGAAGGTCACTTGGCGATGGAAATCATTGCTGATCACGGACGCATGTTGAGCTTTGAAATCGTGGAGGTGAATCCAGTGCTCGACGAACGCAATCAGACAGCTGAGCTGGCAGTGGAACTCGCGTTGTCTGCGTTTGGGAAGAAAATCCTTTAGTCTGCCTGCCAATTTCATGGAAGTTCTCAAGCAGCTCTTCGAACAGCATTTCCATTCTTCGCCGACCAGCGTAGTGCCGTTGCAAGGCAATCTCGGTGGCTCGGGGCGGAAGATTATTCGATTAAGCAATGATGAGCACAGCGCCATAGGAATTCTGTATGGCGTGCGGGAAGAGAATGTGGCGTTTCTCGAGTTCTCGCGAGCGTTTCGGCGGCACGGTCTGCCGGTACCTCAGATTTACGAAGAGGACCTGGAGCACGGCGCATACCTGGAGGAAGACCTGGGCAATCAGACCCTCTATCACTTCTTAACGCAGAACCGACAAGGCGAAGATATCGGTCCTGCGGTGGTTGAAGCTTACCGCAAGGTGATTGCGATTCTGCCGCGGTTCCAGGTGGAGATGCGCAACAAGATCAATTACAAGGTCTGCTATCCGCGCGCGAGTTTCGACCGCCAGTCGATTGCCTGGGACTTGAACTACTTTAAGTATTACTTTTTGCGTCTGGCGGGAGTGCCTTTCAGCGAGCAGGCGCTGGAGGATGATTTTTCCAAGCTAACGAAGTTCCTGCTGGAAGCCGACCGAAACTACTTCCTGTACCGCGATTTTCAGTCGCGCAACGTCATACTGGTTGAGGGCAGTCCGTATTATCTCGACTATCAGGGCGGACGGAAGGGCGCATTGCAATACGACGTCGCCTCGCTGCTGTTCGATTCGAAGGCGGATCTGACGGCTTCCTTACGCGAAGAGCTGCTGGAGTACTATCTCGACAGGCTTGCCACCTTTCTGCCGATCGACCGGCAGACCTTTCTTCACTACTACTTCGGGTTCGTGTACGTCCGCCTGATGCAAGCGCTGGGCGCCTACGGATTTCGCGGGTTCTATGAAAACAAGCCGGTGTTTTTGCAGAGTGTGCCTTATGCGCTGAAGAACATCCGCTGGCTGCTGCACAACGTCAAGTTACCGGTGGAATTGCCCGCCCTGATGGCGGCGTTCACGGCGATGCTAGGTTCGGAGAAGTTGCAGAGCATCGCGCATGAATCTGACCGGCTGACGGTGCGGATCACCAGCTTCTCTTTCCATCGCGGTCCGCTGAAGGACGAGGGAGGACACGGCGGTGGGTTTGTGTTCGATGCACGCAGCCTGCCGAATCCCGGACGGCTGGAGAAATTCAAACTACTCACCGGAAGAGAAGCCGCGATTGCAGAGTACCTAGAGCAACAGGAGAGCGTGCATCAGTTTTGGGAAAATGCTGTTGCGCTGGTTGATGCCGCTGTCGAGAACTACCAAGGCCGGGGATTCAAGAGCCTTGCTGTGTCGTTCGGTTGCACGGGCGGGCGGCACCGCTCGGTTTACCTAGCTGAGCGCCTGGTGAGACATTTACAGGCATCGGGCAAAGTGGATGTAGTGGTGCGACATCGCGACCTGGACGGTTCGGAAGCATGAAGGCCATGGTGCTGGCGGCGGGCCTGGGTACACGCCTGGGTCCGCTGACGAACGACCGGCCCAAGGCGCTCGTAGAAATCAACGGGCGCACGCTGCTGGAAATTATCCTGACGCGTTTGCGCGCTGTCGGCGTGTACGAGGTGATCGTGAACGTACACCACTTTGCAGACATGATAGCCGAGTACATAAGGGCCCGGCAGGACTTCGGCATGCGCATCGAGATCTCTCGCGAGGATGAGTTGCTGCTGGACACCGGCGGTGGGCTAAAGAAGGCGGCATGGTTCTTTCTGCAGGATGGGAATAACGCGCCGTTCCTGCTGCACAACGTCGACGTGGTGAGCGATATTGACCTTGCGCAGATGGCGAAGTTTCATCACGAGCGGCAACCGCTGGCGACTTTAGCGGTGCAGCAACGCGCGAGTTCGCGCTACTTGCTGTTTGACGATAACGGTGTGCTCAGTGGGCGGAGGTTCGAGAAAGAACAGCGCGATCAGATTGTGCGCTCTCCTTCGTTCCTTGAGCCTTTGGCGTTTTGTGGGATTCATGTGATCTCGCCGCGCTTGCTGACGATGATGACCGAACAGGGTGCGTTTTCAATTATCGAAGCGTATTTGCGACTGGCCGCAGCAGGTGAGAGGATGTTTGCGTTTCGCGCAGACGGTTCGTATTGGCGGGATCTGGGAACGATTGCAAGCTTGAAATCAGCGGCAGCGCATCTCGGCAGCTAACTCTGGCCACCGCCTTCCCGTTTACACTGCCATCATGAAGAAACTCCGGGTGGGTGTGTTGTTCGGCGGGCGCAGCGGCGAGCATGAGGTGTCGCTGCTGTCAGCGGCTTCCGTATTGAATGCAATCGATCAGAAGAAATATGAAGTAGTGCCGATCGGCATTACCAAAGAAGGACACTGGGTCACCGCGGCGCATGCCGAACGACTATTGAAAGGCGAGAAGCCACCAGAGCACGAGCCGCGCCACTTGCGCGCGGGAGATCCCGACGCCACCTCGGCCGCGGCCGTTCTGGCAAAAGGCGAGGGGGTAGTGGTTCCGCCGATTCCGAGCCACGAGCATTCGGCGCTGGTGCCATTCGAGAACGCTACCCTGCAAGTACATGCTTCCGAGAATGCCATCGATGTAGACCTCATCTTTCCTGTACTACACGGCACCTTCGGCGAAGACGGCACGATTCAGGGACTGCTGGAGCTGGCCGACATTCCTTATGTCGGGGCGGGCGTGCTGGGCTCGGCAGCCGGGATGGACAAGGACGTGATGAAGCGGCTGTTCCGGGATGCTGAACTGCCCATCGTGAAGCATGTGACGGCCCTTCGTAGCACGTGGCGCGAGCAGCCGAAGAGGGTTCGCAAGCTCATCGAAAGCTCGCTGAAGTATCCGGTTTTCGTGAAGCCGGCGAATCTGGGATCTTCGGTCGGGATCAGCAAGGTGCATGATTGTTTTGAGCTGGCCACCGCCATGGACGAGGCAGCGCACTTTGATCGCAAACTGATCATCGAGCAGGGAGTCGGTGGGAAGAAAAACAAAGCCCGCGAAATCGAATGCTCGGTGCTGGGGAACGATAACCCAACCGCTTCGGTTCCGGGCGAGATCGTACCCATCAAGGAGTTTTACGATTACGACGCCAAATACCTGGTGGAAGGCTCGCGGCCAATCATTCCTGCTGAACTGCCAAAGGGCAAGCTGAAAGAAGTGCAGAAGCTGGCCATCGCCGCTTTTCAGGCGGTGGATTGCTCCGGGCTCGCGCGCGTCGATTTCCTGATGGATCCAAGGTCGGGAAAGATGTACGTCAACGAAATCAACACCATGCCGGGGTTCACTTCCATCAGCATGTATCCCAAGCTGTGGGAGGCGAGTGGGCTGAAGTACTCCGAGTTGATTGATCGGCTCATCCAGTTCGGGCTGGAGCGCCACGCAGAGAAGAAGCAGAACCAGTACAGCCGATAAGGAATCCATGTCCCGTAATCAAAAGTCACAAAACTCTTTCGTTGTGCACTCTTTTAAAATCACGGGCTCAACGGAAAATTTTTGGCAAGTTGCTGCTTCTCCCGGACTCGGCACAGCGATCTGAGACACTGCCTCAAATCTGATCAGCAATCGACTCGGTTTCACCAGGTTCATTGACATAGCGGCACATTTTAGCTTTGGCGATCGGCCGCGCAATCGCAGCCTTCGAAAACAGGTTTCAGGGTCAGCGTCATGATTCGCACCTCCCGGGGCCAAGTCGCCTTGTAGTCGAGTAGTATGCGAAGTCCTACGCCTTTGCGACTATTGTCTCCTTGCTGATGCAGTGATCAGACATGACTTGCCCGGCTCAGCAATGCAAGTCGTCCCTCACTTCCGGTTGAACAAGTGCTGAAATGCTGATCCAACTAAGCTGTGACGATCACGCCGTCGAGATCCCGCTCCAAGGTTGGATCGTAAACGTGGCCGGCGGCGGTGCCTTTCATGAATTTCTGAAAGGCAGTCTGGAAGTGCTCCATCTCATCTTGCGTGCCGACGGTGATGCGGACCCAGTCGGGCATGGAGGGCCAAGGGCGTCCGATGAAGACGTTCTGTTTGGCCATGGCGGCGATGACTTCTTTCGCAGGCTTGCCAGCTTTCAGCATGAAGCAGTTGCAGACCGAGGGCGAATAGGTGTAGCCGTTCTTGTCGAGCCAGGAAAACGTTGCTTCGCGTACCTTGGTGTTGGCGGCTTTGCGCTCGGCCACCAAGTCTGGTTCCTTCAGGCTGACAGTTGCGGCAGCGCAGGCGGTGACGGGCATTGGGTTGCTACCGCCGTAAGCAACGAGCTTTTTCAGCAAGTCGGGACGGGCGATCGCAAAGCCGCAACGCAGTCCGGCCATGCCATAGAGCTTGGAGAAAGTGCGCAGAACGACGACGTCTTTGTCGGACTTCACCAGGTCGATGCAGGACGATGCATCACTGAAGTGAATGTAGGCTTCGTCGATCAGCACGACCGAGCCCTTGGGCTTGTGCTCGACCAGGTACTCGACGTCTTCGTGACTGGTCAACGTTCCTGTGGGATTGTTGGGTGTGCAAACATAGAAGACGCCGGCATCGGGAGCAGCGGTCAGCATGGCTTTCACATCGTGCGCCCAGGTCTTGGTCAGCGCGACGTTGACCACGCGCGCGCCGACGGCCTTGGCTGCGCCGACGCCGGCCTCGTAGCCCGGCTCGGCGGTGACGAAGCTTGCCTTGGGGGACGTGAACGCTGCCACCGTGTAATACAGGCCCGGCGTCGATCCGGCGTATGCCATTACGTTCTCGCGCTTGAGTCCCTGCTGCTGGACAAAGGTGTTGATCAATTCATCGGTGAGGTTGAAGTGATAACGCCCGCCCAGTGCGGCTGCGGCGGTGACTGCCTCGCGGGCGGCCGCGCACGGGCCCAGCGGGTTTTCGTTGGCGTTGATGCGGACGGCGCCGTCGGGATAGGTAATGTGCAGCGTGGCGTCCTGCGCCATGACGGCCTCGGTGAGGAAATGACAGGCCAGCGCGGCGGAGGAAACCTGCAGGAACGAACGGCGGGAGAGGGACGGCAAACCGGTTAGCTCTGACATGAGACGCCTCAGTGAGAGACATCTTATCGCATGAGGGTGGGGGGCACCGGCAGGAGATCTCCGCAGCACAGATGAACAGGCTGCGGGAAAGAATCCAAAAACGGATTTCTCGCGGGCTTGCAGCCCGCCCGGAATTATGAAAAAGAAAGGGCTCGTAAGGCACGGCTAGAGTCTTGCTCTGACTCATCCTGATCCCACGATCGGGAATTCCGCAGCTGGTGTGGTCGCGCCGCTCAAAACTGATTTGCGAGTTAGCTAGAGAGCTCCTACGCCGACAGCGCCACTCGGCGCGGCAGCGTGGACAGAATGCCGAGATGCCTGGTGCCCCAGTCGCACATGGACTCCATGATGGGGATCAACTCCCAGCCTGCCGCAGATAATTCGTAGTCGACGCGAGGAGGGACCGTCGGAGTCACGATGCGGCGCAGCACGCCGTCTTTTTCCAGTTGCCGGAGCTGTGCTGTAAGCACCTTTTCGCTGACGCCGGGCAGCAGGTCGCGAATCTCGGCGAAGCGTTTTGTTCCAAACGACAGATGCCATAGGATGGCGACCTTCCATTTACCTGCCATTATTTTCGTCGTGCTTTTTACGGGACAGCCATAATTCGGCTTCACCTTCTTCTCCAGCACTTACAAAATTGTGCGTACTTCCCAAAGAAGCATACTAAGGATACAGTCGCATGATAAAGCGGACGCTGAAAAGTCGTTTTTAGGGGCTTGGGAATTACCTCAGGGGCTGAAGCCCGCATCTAACTTTTACCGCTTTCCGGCATGACTGAAGTCATGCCCTGATACAAAACATCGCAGCCCGATTTTCAGCAGCCAATTGATACCGGATTATCCGCGCGGGATCATTTTTTTGTAATGTGAGGTTGCGCATGATTCTGATAACAGGAGCTTCAGGAAACGTAGGAGGCGCTGTCCTACAGGAGTTGCTGCAGTCGGGAACTCCGGTTCGCAGCATGTATCGTTCCGGCGAAGATGCTGGCAGGGCGCCCACCGGTGCGAATCCGGTCATTGCCGATTTTGCGGACCGTTCCAGCCTGGACCGCGCGTTAGAGGGTGTGGATCGGGTGTACCTGGTGTGTTCTCCGATTCCGCAACTGGTTGAGCTGGAGAGCAATATGGTGAACGCGTGCCGAGAGCACGGTATCCGGCATCTGGTGTTGAATTCAGCGCTCGGGGCCGACACCTATAACAAGTCGTTTCCGGCATGGCACCGAAAAGTGGAGGAGCAGGTGCGCGCTTCCGGGGTTCCGGCGACCATTCTGCGGCCGGAGAGTTTTATGCAGAACATCACCACTTACTTCGCCGGGACGATCAACTCGGAGGGCGCGTTTTATGTCGCGGGCGAGGAAGCGCCCATCGGTTTTGTGGACGTACGCGATATCGGAGCGGCGGCAGCGAAGATTCTGACCTCCGAAGGTCATGCAGGAAAGACTTATACCCCTACCGGGCCGGAGTTGCTGAACTATTCGCAGGTTGCGGCGAAGGTATCGGCGGCGCTCGGCCGAACGGTGCGCTACGTTGCCGTCACCCAGGAGCAACTTCGGCAATCCTTGCGTGACGCGGGCATGCCGCCCTGGCAGGTGGAGGCACTGGCCGACTTGCAGGCCTATTACACCGATGGGCCAGGCGGAAAGGTGAGCTCAGACGTTGGCGATGTGCTTGGCCGCGAACCGATAAGAATGGATCAGTTCCTACGCGATTATGCGTTCGCATTCACGGCGATCGCGAAAAGTTAGGAGAACACGATGGCAGATGTTGAGACCACCAATTCAGTGACGGGATTCTCGCAAGCCGAGATGAAGGAGTTCGTGCGGAATCACTTTGAGGAATTCGTCAATCGGAAGAACATCGACATCGGCGATGTGAACTTCGCGCCTGAGTTTTTGGATCATGGCGCCGATGTGCCGCCGGGGACGCCTCCCGGGCCGGAAGGGGCGAAGCAATATGTCGGCGGGGCGCTGAAAAAGTTCCCCGACATGCGCGTCACGATTGAGGACCTCATTGCCGAAGGCGACAAGGTCGTAGTGAGAAACACATGGCGGGCGACGAACCCGGCGAACGGAGTCAGGCTAGAGTTTGCCGGAATCGTGATCTGGCGGATCGCGCACCGGCAATTAGTGGAGCGCTGGGCGTATCTGGAGGCGCCGCATCCGGTGAGTTAAGGATTGACCGCTCGGCTTCTTAAAACCGCCAAACGGTTCGAGAGCGCGCGGCTGAGCGAGTAGGGCAAGGCGATGAGGACCGGTCCGACAACCAGTGCAGCACCTGGGAAAATCGCGCGCAAGATGAGAAATTGCGAGATGGCGTCGAGCAGGATCGCGACCGCAGTAAGCGTAGCGAGCTGGGCCACGGCTTCTTTCACCAGGCTGAGCCGCTGGCCGCTGCCGCGAACAAGTCCCAGGATGTAGGGAGGACGGCTGGCACGGGCATCGGCGATTCCTGCGCGGCTACCCAGAAATATGGCAACGGCAGGCTTGCAACACGAAACGAAACCGGCCCGGTCCGGTGAGACGTTTGGGGAGATCGCGCAAGAACGCTGCAGAAAATATGTAGAACCCGCCGTGATGGTAGGCATAACTCAAAGAAGATGGAATTGCGGCCAGCAACACCAGAAGCAGCAGTACAAACGCGACATTCTGGAGCGTCAAGCGGGACTTCCAACTCATAGGGCATCACTTCGGCATGAATGCAATGAGACCGGCGATGGCGCCACCCGCCACTAGCAGCGCAGGATTCACCTTGCGCCAGAGCATGGTGAGCAGTACGGCGAGGGCAATGCCGCCAGTAGTCCAACCGGTTACAGCTGTTCTAGCCATGCTCAAGGTGCCGGCCAGCAACAGGCCCACGGAGACGGGAGCCAGCCCCTGCTGGATAGACGCCCGCCAGGGCCATTTTTCGAGCTTGTTCCAGCCCCGTCCTACAACCAGGGCCAGCAGCGCCGTAGGGCCAAAAAAGGCTACGATCACCACCAGCCCGCCTAGAATACCCAGCGCCATACTGCCAGAAACTCCCCAGACCGCCCAATCTCCGATGGAGACAATCATCATCATGTTGGGGCCGGGAGCCAATTGGCCGACGCTATACATGTGCACCAGTTGAGAGGAAGTCATCCAGTGGTGAACTTGAACGGTGAGGTGCTCCATCTCGGGGAAAGCCGCCATGCCGCCGCCGACGGTCAGGAGCGAGAGATAAGCAAACACTCGAAGGAGAATTGGAATCTGGTTCATTGCTTAACGCTCTCTTTCTCGCTCTTGCGCGGATAGTGGAAAAAGATGGCCGCCAACCCGACGAAAACCAGTGTTTTGGGTACTCCGAGGTGGAGGCGGTTCACGGCCAGCACGGTAACCAGAACGAAGACAAGATCGAACCGGTGGGAGAGCGACTTCTTGCCGAGCTGAATCACCGTCGCCAGCAACAGACCGGCGGCGGCGGCGGCCACGCCCTTGAGCATATAGGTGACAAAAGCATGGTCACCGTGGATGCGGTAGAACATGCCAACGCACAGCATCAGCAAGCCGCCCGGCAAGCAGATGCCCGCAATGCCGGCAAGGGCGCCCATCCAGCCCCTAAGCCGGTCACCCAACAGGATGGCCATGTTGGTTGCGTTCAAGCCTGGCAGGCTCTGGCTGATGGACAACAGCTCGACGAACTCCTTGTCGTCCACCCAGTGGTTCTTCGTGACCAGACCTTCGCGCAGATAGGGCACCACTCCACCGAAGCTTGTGGCGCCGATGATGAGGAACTGCCAAAAGATGTCGAATACAGTAGCTTTGGCGCGAGCCGCCGCTACCAATGCTTTTTCGTCCGCAGAGCTAGTCGTTGTTTCACTCATGGCTTTGTGGTGGGTTTCCTTTCAGCCGGTACACCATACCGGTCTTAGTTACGCCCAGGGCGAGCCAGTCCTTCACTTCGTTTTGGAGGTTAACGTAGAACTGCGTGGCCAGCTTCTTTGATTTGTCGGCAACATCTTCGCGGCGCGAGAACATCACCTGGAAAGCAAATTCGCCCACCAGTTGCTTGTGTTCACCACGAGTGCGCCAAAGACTGATATCACACTTGCCGACCATGCCTTTTCCGAAATCCAACTGCCCGAGCGGAAGAAGCACCTCTTCCACGATGCCTTCGTTCACCAGCGTGATGTGCTCGTCCGGAGATTTGTAAATCACCCTAAGTCCTGGGAACACATGCACCAGCGTAGCCATCGAGGTATTATCCTCCTCGTGCATCTGGCTGAGTCCGAACTGGCAATTATGCGAATAGAGAATGCGATAGCCGCCAACCCGGTCTTTTAGCGGGAGCGCCTCCGCCTTAAATTTGATCCGATACTTGCCCGCGATAACCGGACGCACATCGAAGACCGCCGCCTTTTGCTCGTCGGGATGGCGGAATTTGAAAACAATCTCGGGATCACCCACCGGAAATCCGTCCTCATAACTGACGCGACGGCGCAGGATGAAGGCATTGTTGTAGAGCCGGAAGTCAGGGGTATCACCGAAGGTGATCTCGCGTATTTGCGGGCGTCGCCCAGTTCCGGGATCGGCCACGAATCCAACGCCGTTGCGTTTGGCAATCTTCTGCACGATCTGGCCAAAATCGCGAAAGGACTCCACCGAGGTGAAGGGGTCTGGTTTCAGGATCAACTTGGCCTCAAGATAGTTTACGTTGTCGAGGGGAGTACCGTCGGCGTACATCGGACCACCGGTAATGAGCGGAGGGATTGGCTGGCCGGTGACGGGCGCCGGCGCTTTGGCGTTGTCGCCTGGCTTTTTGCCATGCCGCGCCCTCTTCTTTTCCTTGGACTTCCTGCTTTTGCCCATACACCCCTTTTTGGGCGAGAAAATGCTTCGCAACGACGACAGATGACTGTTACGGTTCGATGAAACTCATTGTATTCCTCGATCACATCCACGCCACCAAGAATATTGAACGAGGGAGGGCGAAGATTCAGACAGGTTGCAGCTTACAGCCAAGCAGGCACTGCTTGACTCGCTCGGTGGCTAAAACCATCTCTGAAAGAAGTCGAAATGCAATGGCCGCACGGATCGACCTGAAAGTCGTCCCCTGCAGAACAGAACTCAATCAAAATCTCCCGGATGATCAGCGGAGGGCGGCGTCGGCACAGCCAGTTCGCTGTGGCCACCTATACCCAGCCGAGCGGTTTCTCGGTTGCCAATTGCAGGCACGTGATCGGTTGCCGCAGCAAGCCCGATTCGCGGCAAGTTGCTCTATATGCATTCAAAATGCCCGCCATTTACGAGAACGGTTTCGTGCCATACACGTAGACTGCCGTCGGAACCAACCCGCTGGTTGAAATCTTTCCAGGCACGCGGGTGGGGTCGGAAGGATTTCGAGCAAAATTTTCCAAGTCGTCGAAGTTTCGCCAATACTGAACCGTCATGACATCGCGCCACCACACCCATTTGCTCCGCGTCCAGCAATCCTTTTGCAGAATTCTGCTGCAGGGCCCTTAACATAGGCGGCATCGCGGTAGCGACAGGAATCCATTGATGTAGCGCCAGAGCTGGTTGATGCGGATGCCGATGAGAAAGACAGCAAAAGAGCCTTCGTAGCGTGCGCTGAAACAACCCGGGAAGATGCGTGCCATAGCCGATAGAGATAACCCAGAGTTGCGAGTAGTTGCGGCGGTTGCAGCACTGATGCCATGATGGCGAAACTCTCGCTGTAGACGGCGGTTTCCGCAAGCATGACTGCAGATCGAAACAAGAGCTATTGGAAAAGCTGGAGCAGTTCGCTGGCTGGCATACTGCTGTACGCGACCGTGCTCGCCACGTCGGCCACCGCCCAGTGTCCGGTCAGCAACCCCGATGACGATCTCCCGCCTCCGTTGCCAACTGTAAACTCTTCTACGCGCACCGGCGAGCCACGAATACCTGAGTCCGGATATCTATCGAACACCTCGTACGCGAGCACATACTTCGGCTTCGTTATCGATCTGCCCATCGAAGTCGATGGACATCGGATCATGATGCCACTCATGCCACCGGGCCAGCATGCCTTGCTGGCGTTGGGGTTTCAGGAGGGCCGGCGATCGGGCACGTTCCTGATCACCGCTTCGGAACCACCTAACCCGCTGCACGAAATGAACGAGGAAGAGCGCAAAGCCGAGTTTCAAGCCTGGGCCAAGAAAGAGCCCAGCCATCAGACCAGGCCGCCCGACTCCTTGATGCGTACTGGGCACTTCTACCACACTTCAAAGCACGTGGGCGACGTCACCACTGTGCAGTATTGGACATTCATCAAGAACTACCTGATTCGCGTGAAGGTTTCGTCTAACGACGCTACCTTCGTGCGCAAAACGAAGGTAGCAATAAACGGCGTGGAGTTCTATTGCGCGCAGGAAGATGGAACGCTGATTAATGAGCAAGGCAAGATTGTTCCTACGCCGGGAGAGGGCTACCAGGGCCCAACGATACCAACCTCGTTGGCAGAGGCGGCATTATCTGACAAACCCGCATTGGAATTCATCGACCGAGGAGAGACTACGAAGGGAACATACCGCAACGACGAGATTGGGCTGGTTTATACCTATCCCGCAGTGTGGGAGGCGGACCACGAGGACCCTATGCCTGCAGCCAAGGACGACACTGCCCAACGCACTTGGGATGTGCTGGAGGCGTGCTCGCTCATGCTCCTGCGGCTCTTTCCGGAAAAGAGCGCGCACGACAAAATGATCACGCTGCGTGCGGTGGATCAAACGTGTCTCGGGCTGCCTGCACCTGTGTCAGCGACCGACCATTTTGGCGCGGAGGAACTGGGTGCGTACTTGCAGATGCTGGGGGCGTTCGGCGAAGTACGATCCAACCGGACCGTCGTGCAGGATGACCGGTTGTTCGCGCTGTACAACGGGGTTGCCGGGGAGCATTCCGGTGAGCACACTCTGGGACAGCGGCGCGTCGAGGAAATGACCATAACGCGACATCGAAAGCTGCTGCTCATTTGGACATGGATCGCACCGTCGCCGGCAGAGCTTAAGGCCATTTCCGCAACAGGCGTAAGCTTCGACGAGGGGGCGCCCATCGAATTGTCCGCCGACGCGGTCGGAAAGCCTTGACCAGTCATATCACGACGCAAGTCTCAGGCGCTATCAAACGCCGTATCCTCTTTGCGCAATCCATGTACGCGCTGGGTGCGCTGCTTTGCATTTTCAGCACGTATCTGAGCATCGCTTTCATCGTGCTGATGCAGTTGCACTATGCCATCGTGCCTCGGTTCAGAGGTCTGCCTTGGGAGTCTCCGAATAAAAAAGAGCCGGAGCGTCAAGCTCCGGCTGCAGGCGAGTAACTCAGGAGAGTTAGGTAGGAGGTCCTGGCGTTACCGTCTGCCAGGACCCTTTTGCGGGCTGATCGCTAAGCTCTACGTTTCCCCCGACGCAAGCCATAGCCGATCAAACTTGCAAAACCAATTCCCACCAAAGTGGGTGTGCCAGGCTCGGGAGTGGAGCTGAGGAGACCTAATTTTGACGCCGAAGGTGTTATAGATGGTCGCCAATCCAGCGCCGTTGTCGCTGACCCAGAACGGACTCTGCGACGAAAACCAGACGCCCCAGGGATTGCCTAGACCGGGATGGGTATAAAACGCCAGTCCCGGAATGTCAGAGACGAGGTTATGCTGCACAAAGCTGCTGCCGGGTGCTGGAGCTGCCTGCAAAGGAGTTGACGTTGTGGCCACCATAAACGCCACCGGTGGCAGCATCCACGTACGAAGGACCCACTTTTCGATTCGCATTAAGCGACCTCGTCAGATTGATCGACCAGCCGAATCTATTTCGGGCCACAGAAGAGGTTGTCACTGGGCTGTAGAAGAGTTGTCAAGAAAGTGTCAAAGGTTGCGGCAGCATGCGCAAACGACGCACAATGTCACGGATTTGTGAACGTACGGTTGACTCACCCATGCAATCGGTATACCTGTTGAACATATTCAAGTGTTTTGAAGGTTGGAACCGTGGTAATGGACAAAGTACTTGCAATCGAGGATGACCCTTCCGTACAGCGGGCGCTCCGCCGCACCTTTGAGACGGCCGGATTCGACATCACGGTGGCGTCCGACGGCTCGTCGGCGATGGACGTCTTCCGCTCGACATCGCCCCGGGTAGTGATTCTCGATCTGCGGTTGCCCGGACGCTCGGGACAGGACATCTGCCGCGAAATTAAGCGCCAATCGCCGACGGTGCCAATTCTCGTCCTCAGCGCCGCCAGCGATATCGTAGACAAAGTGCTACTGCTGGAGCTGGGCGCGGATGACTACGTAACCAAGCCGTTCAGTCCGCGGGAGTTATTGGCGCGAGTGAGGGCGGCTGTGCGGCGACTGAATCAGTCGCCGGAGAAGCGTGAAATCTACAGCTTCGACGACGTGGAAGTGAACTTCACCAAGATGGAGCTCTCCAAAGCGGGCAAACTGGTGCCGATGACGCCGCAGGAATTCAAGATGCTACGCTTCTTTCTGAATAACGAAGAGCGCGTGGTGTCGCGCGCCGAGCTGCTGAATGAAGTCTGGGGCTACAATAGCTACCCAACGACCCGCACTGTCGACACTCATATTTTGCGCCTGCGCCAGAAACTGGAGCGCGATCCGGGCGAACCCGTGCACTTCCGCACGGTCCACGGCACGGGATACAAGTTTGTGCGCTAACCCCAATTCGAGGTAGCGAGGAGACTTCCCATCCGGCTACGGACCAAATTCCTGATTGCAATGCTGCTGATTTCAGCGGGGATGACGGCAGTGTCGTTGCTTATCGTGCAGCGCACTGCGGAGCGGCAGGTGCGGCGCAACCTGCGTGTCGATCTTGCCAATTCGGTGGAAACCTTCCGCAATTTCCAAGCCCAAAGCGCGGAATCACTGTTGCGCTCGGCAGAGCTAATGGCGGACCTGCCTTTGCTGAAGGCGCTCATGACCTTGCCGCATCCGCCGACCATTCAGGATGCGTCAAGCGAATTGTTTCCTCTGTCCGGGGGCGACCTTTTTGCGTTGATCGACCAAAGCGATCGTGTTGTTGGCTTCCATACCCGCTCACCCGGGATCACACTACAGGAAGGGCAGCAGCAAAGAGATGCAAACTCCGGCGTCGATGAATCGCGACAATGGTGGTTCGCCGGCGGTCATCTTTATGAAGTGTTCCTGGCGCCGATTTACTTCGGCCCCGAAGCCAACCACAGCAGATTAGGCACCGTCGCGGTGGGATACGAGATTAACCAGAAGGTGGCCCAGGAGCTGGCACGGGCGGCGTCCGGGCAAGTAGCCGTGGTTTGTGCCGGACAGGAAGTCGCCAGCACGATTGATCCTACTGCCATTGCCACGCTGCAGCGCGCCGTGACAGAGCATTCGTCATCCGAAGACCCCTTCGATGTGAAGCTCGGTAACGAGAGCTTCGTGATGACCTCGTTGCAACTCAATCAGGGACCGCCGCGGGTGACCATCCTGGTCATGAAGTCCTATGACCAGGCAGCGCAATTCCTCGCTCATTTGCGTCAACTGCTGCTCGGCCTGGGATTGGGCGCGGTCATCGTGGGAAGCTTACTCGTGTACGTCATTGCCCGCACCTTCACGCGTCCTTTGGAAAAGCTGGTCGATGGAGTGCGTGCTCTGGGCAAGGGTGATTATGCGTTTCCGCTCACCGGCCAGCGTGAAGGGGAAATTGGTGAACTGACCCGCACTTTCGAAGGTATGAGGGTGAGCTTGCAGGATGCACAGCAGCGGTTGCTGCACTCCGAGCGATTGGCCACCATCGGCACAATGGCCAGCTCCATTTCACATGACCTGCGGCATCCGCTGACGGCGGTGCTAGCCAATGCCGAGTTTCTTGCCGAGCCCGACCTTTCCGCAAAGCAGCGTGAGGAGCTCTACCTGGAAATCCGTGTTGCCGTTCACCGGCTTACCGATTTGATCGATTCGCTGCTCGAGCTCTCGCGACCGGCCGGCGCGCTCAACCTGAACGAGGTTCCTATCGAGCACTCGCTTGGCCGCGCGATGGAGCTGATTCGCGCTCACCCGGAATTCCATGGCGTTTCGGTAAACATCACCTCCAGGGGAGTGCACGAGGCAATCTGCGATACCAAGAAAATGGAACGAGTTTTCTACAATTTGCTGCTGAACTCGTGCCAGGCAGTAAAACCCAACGGCGGTCACGTATCGATCGTGGTTGAGAATGGGCAGCAGAACGTAGATGTTCGCATAATCGACGACGGCCCCGGCCTCAATGCTTCGATTCGCGATCTGGTCTTTCATCCATTCGTAAGCTACGGCAAAGAAAATGGCACAGGACTGGGCCTCACGATTGCGCAGAAGATCGTGCAGGACCACTCCGGACAATTGCAGGTCGAGATGTCGTCTCCGGGACGTACCGTGATGCGAGTCACGCTACCTGCCACGGCAGCCTTGCAGCATGAGCGCACGTGATTCTGAAGCGCGTGCGTGTAGGCGGCAGGGTGTTAACCAAGGCTCCATTACCTTGCGGAGGTGAGGGATGAACCCAGCTCCTGGATCAGCACATGCTGGAATATTGCGCACCGCATTAGTGAGTGCTCTTCTGTTCGCTACAGCCAGCGCGCAACAGACCAAGCCGGATGCAACTCCGGCCAGTCTGAACGAGTCGTTGACGGAGCTGCAAGCGGAAGTCCACGAACTGAAAGGTCTTGTGCAGCAACTGAAACAGGAGACCACTGCCAGTCGT
>Ga0182034_10000484_pt1 | contig 18153 bp, 16 predicted proteins | sample flu12Cox44000172_FD_125972 | JGI IMG/M metagenome (GOLD analysis project Ga0182034, IMG submission 125972) | Lab enrichment of tropical soil microbial communities from Luquillo Experimental Forest, Puerto Rico - flux4day.12C.oxic.44.000.172 | ecosystem: Environmental > Terrestrial > Soil >... | reverse complement strand
TCCTCGAGGAACGAGCCGACGTGAACGCCCCGGAAGGCGACGGCATGACGGCTCTCCACTGGGCCGCGGAGCGCGGCGATCGCGATGTCGCGTCGCTGCTCCTGAAGGCCGGCGCCAATCCTCGCGCCGAGACGCGCATCGGGCGCTACACACCGCTCCATGTCGCCGCCAAGAACGGACGGGCGGAGATCGTTCGTCTTCTTGTCGACGCGAACGCCGGCATCAACGTGGTGACGGCCACCGGCGCCGCGCCTCTCCATTTCGCCGCCGCGTCGGGGAGCGCCGATGCCGTGAACATCCTGCTCGAAGCAGGTGCCGACGCGAACGCGCGCGAGCTGCAGTGGGGGCAGACGCCATTGATGTTCGCGGCCGCCGTGGGACGAACCGACGTGGTCAAGGCGTTGCTGGCGCGTGGCGCCGAGGTGGGCGCTACCGCCAAGGTGGTCGATATCAGTCAGCGAAACCGCGAGGATGCGGCCGAGAGCCGCTTGCGCAACAGCCGCGTCGCGGAGGTCCAGAAACAGATCGCCGCCAAACGCGCGTCGACCGGGTCGGCCTTGCCGGTATCCGTCAGCGGCGGTCGGGGCGCGGGGCGCCCGGACGATTCGGGCAACGAGCCGGAGCCGCTCGGCTACGCGGAGCTCGTCGGCGCGCACGGGGGGTTGACGGCGCTGCTCCTCGCGTCGCGCGAAGGGCACGCCGAGACGGCGATGGTGCTCGTGAGCGGCGGTGCCGACATCAACCAGGTGAGCGCGTCAGACCATACGAGCCCGCTGCTTATCGCCGCGATCAACGGTCACTTCGATCTCGCCAAGCAGTTGCTCGCACGCGGAGCCGACGTGAAGGTCGCGAGCGACGCAGGTGCGACGCCGCTCTACGCCGTCCTCAACATGCAATGGGCACCGAAGGCGCGGCATCCGCAGCCGGCGCACTACATGCAGCAGACGACCGGGTATCTGGAGCTGGCCGAGGCATTCCTCAAGGCGGGCGCGGATCCCAACGCGCGTCTCCGAAAGTCGCTCTGGTACACGACATACAACCGCGATCTCTTGAGCGTCGATCGGACCGGCGCCACCGCTTTCTGGTGGGCGGCATACACGCTCGACCTGCCGGCGATGAAACTGCTGCTCAAGTACGGCGCGGACCCGAACATTCCGACGGCCAAGGTGCCGGAGCGCTATGAAGAGGGCGGCCCCGACCCGAGCCTTCCGGATCGGTCCGGGCTTCCGCCGATCCCTTGGGGCGGTCCGGCCGTGTTTCCGATTCACGCCGCGTCCGGCGTCGGGTACGGCCTCGGTTTTGCCGGCAACACGCATCGCCACGTGCCGGACGGCTGGCTGCCTGCCGTGAAGTTCCTCGTCGAGGAGTTGGGCGCGGACGTCAACATTCGAGACCACAACGGCTACACGCCGCTCCACCACGCCGCGTCGCGCGGCGACAACGAGCTGATTCTCTATCTGGTCGCGAAGGGCGCCGACGTGAAAGCGGTGTCACGCACCGGCCAGACGACCGTGGACATGGCGAACGGTCCGGTCCAGCGCGTGGAACCATTTCCCGAAACGATCGCGCTCTTGGAACGCCTTGGCGCCAAGAACAACCATCATTGCGTCGGCTGTTAATCGAGTCTCGCAGCAGCTGTCTGCCGCCCCACGCTGACGCGCGCGTCATCCGGCCGGATGTGGACTCTGCTGACCGAGACCTCATCGAGACGTCCGGTGGCTACCCCTCCCCGGGAGCATCGCCTATGAGCAAGATTCTGTTGAAGGTGAACGGGACAACCCACACCGTGGACGTGGACCTCTCAACGCCGCTTCTCTACATCCTGCGCAACGATCTCGGGCTGCAGGGTCCGCGCTTCGGTTGCGGGCTGGGGCAGTGCGGGGCGTGTGCCGTCATCATCAACGGGGTGGCCGTGCGATCGTGCATTACGCCGGCATCTAGCGTCAAAGACGAGGTGATGACTCTCGAAGGGCTGGCGCCGCCTGGCTCGCTGCACCCGATTCAGCAGGCGTGGATTGACGAACAGGCACCGCAGTGCGGCTTTTGCCAGAACGGTCAAATCATGACCGCCAAGGCGCTGCTCGACCGAAATCCGAATCCGACGGATGCGCAGATCCGCGAATCGATGAACAGGACGCTGTGCCGCTGCATGACGTACTACCGCGTGCAGGCCGCCATCAGGCGAGCCGCGAACGTCATGGCGGGGAAGGCTGTGGGCGCATGATCGAGGACAGACTCACCACGACGACGCGCCGCGCCTTCCTCAAGACGTCGGGCGTGCTGGTGGTCGGTATCGGTGCGGCGGCCGCCACCCGATCCAATCCGTTCGCCGGCGCCGGCGACGCCGCGGGACCGTACCCCGATCCCGACTTCAGACAGCTCGATTCATGGATCGCGATTCACGAGGACAACACGGCGACGTTCTCCGTCGGCAAGACGGACTGCGGCCAGGGCACCGGCACGGCGTTCCGCCAGATGATGTCCGACGAGCTGGACATTCCGTTCGACAAGACCACCTGCATCATGGGCAGCACCGACATCACGGTCGATCAGGGCGGATCGGGGGCGTCGGATGCCATTCAGGTGGACGGCTGGCCGATGCGGCGCGTCGCGGCCGAAGCGCGACGCGTGTTGCTCGGAATGGCGTCGACGCGGCTGGGAGTGCCGGTCGAACAGCTCACCGTCAGTGACGGCGTGATCACGGTGAAGAACGAGCCGTCGAAGAAGCTTTCCTACGGGGAATTGATCGGCGGCCGGCGATTCAACGTCACGCTGACGGGCCGCGACATCGACGCGACGACGGGCGTGGCGAAGGTGAAACCGGTTCAGGAACTCAGGATGGTTGGCCTGTCGCCCCACCGCTACGACATACCTGCGAAAGTCGATGGATCCTTGAAATGGGCCGTGGACGTGCGGCTTCCCGGGATGGTGCACGCGCGCAACGTGAGGCCGCCGGTCGCCGGCGCGAAACTGGTGAGTATCGACGAATCGTCGGTCCGCGCGCTTCCCGGATTCATCCGAGTGGTCAGCAAAGGCAACTACGTGGCGGTCATCTGCGAGCGGGAGGAGCAGGCGATCAAAGCGGCCCGCCAGCTCAAACTCGCGTGGCAGAAGCCACGGCTCCCGCCCTTCCCGCATTCCGACGATTTGTACCGATTCATCAGGACCGCGACGCCCACGTCGAGCACCCGCCCCACCACGGTCGGGAATCTCGAGGCCGCGCTCGCCGGCGCGACGAAGATCGTCGAGGCCGATTATTCGGTGCCGTTCCAGGGTCATACGGCGATCGCGCCCGCGCACGCCGTGGCGGATCCGTCCAACGATCAAATGACCGTCTATTCCAACGACATGAAGTCGTACGGGCTGCGCTCGGGGATCGCGACCTTCCTGCAGATGCCGCGCGATCGCGTCCGCGTCGTCTGGATGGAAGGGCCCCAGGGGTTCGGCCGCACGGCGGCCGACGACGCGGGGTTCGAAGCGGCGTTTCTGGCAAAGGAGATCGGCCGGCCCGTTCGCGTGCAATGGATGAGAGATGAAGAGACGGCGTGGGATACGAAGGGCCCGGCCTACGCCATCAGCATGCGCGGCGGGCTCGATGCGCGGGGCAATCTTGTCGCGCTGGAGTACGACGCGAGAGCGGCGGACTACAACCACGTCGGGTACAACGAGCCCGATACCGTCCTCATCGCACAGCTCATGGGCACGAGACGCGGGACGCCGGCAAGCGGCAATGCGGCGATGCCGTCCGACATGTACGCGATCCCGAATCGGCGAATGAGCGGGCACGTCGTCTCGTTACCGCTCGTGTGGGAGACGCCGCTCCGTACCGGGAACCTTCGCGACCCCAACGGTCCCCAGGTCACGTTCGCCTCCGAGTCGTTCATTGACGAGCTGGCTGCAGATGCCGGCGTCGATCCGGTCGAGTTCCGCCTGCGACTGCTGAGAGCGAGCGACCAGGACGATCCAGGATTCAGACGCGCGCGGTCGATCGCTGTCGTCGAGGCGGCGGCGCGGACCTTTGGGTGGGACACCCGCCGGTCGTCTGAACCGCGTCGCGGCGGACGCGTCGTTACCGGCCGCGGCATCGCGTACGCGTTTCGCAACCAGACGGTCATCGCGCAGATCGCCGAAGTGGAAGTGAATCGCGAGACCGGGCACGTGTGGGTCAAGCGACTCGTCTGCGCGCACGATTGCGGGCTCGTCATCAACCCGGAGGCGCTCCGCCGCACGGTCGAGTGCGCGATGCTTCATGGGCTGAGCCGTGCGCTGCACGAGGAGGTGCAGTTCGACACTGAAAAGATCAGGAGCGTGGATTGGAACTCGAGCCCGACGCTGACTCACGCCGACGCGCCGGAGCGGATCGACGTGGTGTTGGTGAACGGCGATCCCGATCCCCGCCGGAGCGATCTGCCCCCCTACGGGGCCGGCGAAGCGGCATGCAAACCGATGATTGCCGCCGTTGCCAACGCCATCTTCGACGCGACCGGCGTTCGGCTCCGTCGAGTTCCGTTTCGCGACGCGCGGGTCTTGGCGGCGATGAAGGCCACGAATATCTGAGCTCTGCCTGGAATCAGCGGGAGGGCGATCGTCGCACGATTCCTTTTGCGTCGCGCCGATTCATCGGGCAGAATGGCGGTCGGAGCGTTGCCCGAAGGATGCGCGCCTCGATCTTCGCGCTCGTCGCGTGCGGCTGCCTGGCCAGTCTGTCGACCATTTCTACGTCCGCGCGCCAGGTGGCGCCGGGCATCCAGGAGACGCCGGCTCTGGACGTCGTTCTCCACACGTACTGCATTACTTGTCATAACCAGAAGCTCCATACCGCCGATATCGCGTTCGACGGCGTCGACCCGGCCACACCGGCCGCCAATCCTGAACTGTGGGAGCGCGTGATCGCAAAACTCCGTTCGGGCTCGATGCCGCCGCCCGGAAGACCTCGTCCGGACGCCGCGACGTATCAGGCGCTCGCGAAGGGGCTTGAAGCGGAAATCGATCGCGCGTGGGCCAGCAGCCCGAATCCTGGGAGGACGAGCGCCGTTCACCGGCTCAATCGAAGCGAATACAACAACGCGATTCGAGACCTGTTCGCGCTCGACCCGGCGAGCGTCGACGTGAAGCCGTTGCTGCCCGGCGACGAGACCGCCGACGGCAGCTTCGACAACTTCGCCGATTCCCTGTCGATCTCACCGGCCCACCTGGAGCGATACCTCTCGGTAGCCCGCCAGGTCACGCGGCTCGTCACGGGTCTAGGCCCCGCAAGTCCCAGCGTCGCGACGTTCGAAATCCCATTGCATGTCGTGCAGGACGACCGGCAGGACGAAGATCTGCCGTTCGGCTCCCGTGGCGGCCTCGCGATTCATCTTGATTTTCCGCTTGACGGCCAGTACGTCATCAAGGTCCGGCTCCAACGGCAGTATCAGGACTACATCAAGGGGATGGGCTGGCCGCAGCAGCTCGACGTTCGCTTTGACGGGAAGCTCGTCAAGCGGTTTACCGTCGGCGGCGGAGCCAAGGGCCGGCCGGCTGCGTCGAGTTATGCGGGAGACGGCGAACCGGGTTTCGCCGGCGACGACTCGTGGGAAAAGTACATGCAGGTCGGCGGAGACTCCGGGCTGGAGGTCCGCACGGAAATCCCCGCCGGTCCACACATTGTCGGCGTTTCGTTCGTGAGGGAGCTGTGGGAGCCGGAGGGCCTGCCGCAGCCGCTCCAACGTGGGCGGGTCATCACCGACGATCAGGTGTACATGGGCTATGCCGGCGTCGGCTCGGTGCAAATCGCCGGACCGTACCCGTCGTCCGGCGTCGGCCGGGCGGCGAGCCCGGCCCCTCGCGCGATCTTCGTCTGCGAGCCGGCAACGGCCGCGGAGGAGAAACCGTGCGCCACGAGCATCCTTTCGAAGTACGCGCGGCTCGCGTACCGGCGCCCCGTGACCACTGGTGATCTGCAGACGTTGGTCGAGTTCTTTGACGCCGGTCGAGCGGAAGCCGGAGACTTTGCCGGCGGCATTCAATTCGCGCTCGAGCGCATGCTGCTCGATCCCGATTTCCTGCTGCGCGTCCATCGCGATCGGTCAGATATCGCGCTCGCCTCGCGCCTGTCGTTTTTCCTCTGGAGCAGCATTCCCGACGACCGGTTGCTGTCGCTGGCCGAGCGCGGCGAGCTCGGGAGCCCTCCGGTTCTCGAAAAAGAAGTGCGGCGCATGCTGGCCGATCCGCGCGCGATCGACGCGCTGGTCAACGATTTCGCGGCGCAGTGGCTCAATCTCCGGCGCGTCGATGAAGTGGTCGTCGATCCGGAACGATATCCCAACTACGACCTGAGCTTGATGCAGGGGCTTCGGCGCGAGACCGAGCTGTTCGTCGGCAGCACCATCCGCGACGATCGCAGCGTCGTCGATCTGCTCGACGCGGACTACACGTTCGTCAACGAACGGCTCGCGCGCCATTACGGGATTCCCGGCATTTACGGCAGTCGTTTTCGTCGCGTCACGCTCCCGGACCACGACCAGCGGGGCGGCGTGCTCGCGCAGGGCGCGCTGCTCGCGACGACGTCGTATCCCGATCGCACATCGCCGGTGTTGCGTGGGAAATGGCTGCTCAACAACATTTTTGGTCTGCCGGTGCCGCCGCCGCCTCCCGGTGTCGACATGAACCTGAATGCCAAACCGGGCGCCCGCCCGAAGTCGATCCGCGAGCGGCTGGCGGAACATCGGCAGAATCCGTCCTGCAACGGCTGTCATTCGGCGATCGATCCGCTCGGGTTCGCGCTCGAAAACTTCGACGTGATCGGCGGTTGGCGCAGCGTGGACGAATCGGGGAACCCGGTGGACGCGAGCGGCACGACCGTCGCTGGTGCCACGATTGACGGGCTGTCGGGGCTGCGGGCGCTCCTGCTCGCGCAGCCGGACCAGTTCCCGCGCACGCTGACCGCGAAACTTCTGGCCTACGCGCTCGGTCGACGGCTGGAGTACTCCGATTGGCCGGCCGTGAGAAAGATCGTCCGCGACGCCGCCGCGCATAACTATCGCTGGTCGTCGATCATCCTGGGAATCGTGAACACTCCGGAGTTCTTGAGATGATGTTCCTCTCGTCGAAATCGTTGCCGCGGCGGACCCTCCTCAGAGGGCTGGGCGCGACGCTGGCGCTGCCGTTCCTGGACGCGATGGTCCCGGCGTTCTCGTTACGCGGTCGCGCCGCGGCGCGGCCGGTCCACCGGTTCCAGACGTTCTACGTGCCGAATGGGATGGCCATGGAGCACTGGTTGCCCAAGGGCGAAGGCGAGGCGTTCGCGCTCTCACCGATTCTGGAACCGCTCCAACCGTACCGTCAGCAGCTGCTCGTGCTGTCGGGCATCAAGGCCAACTGGAACTACATCCATGCCGGCGCCTCGGGATCGTTTCTCACGGGCACGACGCGAGGCGGACGAAACGAAATCGAAATCGTTGCCGACGTGTCGATCGATCAGTTGTTGGCGCGACACTTTGCCGCGGAGACGCAGGTGCCGTCGCTCGAGCTCTCGATGGACGCGCCCGCCAACGCGGGCGCGTGCACCGGGAACCTGAGCTGCGTGTACACCCACACGTTGTCCTGGCGGAGCCCGACGCAGCCGCTGCCCATGGAATGGAATCCGCGCGCGGTCTTCGAGCGCCTGTTCGGCGACAGCGGCAGCACCGATTGGAAAGCGCGCGAGGCGAGACTGCGCCAGCGCAAGAGCATTCTTGATTCGGTGGCGGAGAAGCTGGCGAGCATCAAGAGCGATCTCGGCGCCGGGGATCGCACGAAGGTCGACGAGTACGTCGAGGCGGTTCGTGACGTCGAGCGTCGTATTCAGAGGGCCGAGGAGCAGTCCGACGTTGCGCTGCCCGCCGTAGAACAACCGCAGGGCGCGCCGCCCGTCTTCGAGGATCATCTGGCCCTGATGCTCGACTTGCAGTTGCTCGCGCTTCAGTCTGATCTCACCCGCGTGATGACGTTCATGATCGGCAAGGAGCAGAGCGCGCGCCCCTATCCTCAGATCGGCGTGCCCGAAGCGCACCATCCGCTCTCGCATCACAACGACATCCCCGAATTGATCGCGCACATGTCGAAGATCAACCGCTATCACGTCGAGTTGTTCTCGAAGTATCTGGCCAAGCTGCGCGCGACTCCCGACGGCGACGGCACGCTGCTGGATCATGTGACCATCCTGTACGGCTCCGGCATCTCCAACAGCACGCGCCACTCGGGCGACAACCTGCCGCTCCTCGTCGTCGGCGGCGGCTCGGGGACGCTCAAAGGCGGGCGGCACCTCGCCTATTCGAACCAGCCGACGATGGCCAACCTGCTGGTCACGCTGATGGACAAAATGGGGACGCCGGTGGAGAAGATCGGTGGCAGCACCGGCAAGCTCCCGCTCGACATGCTCTCGGGAGTCTGAACGGTGCGCCGCCTGATCCCCTGGGTGGTGGCGCTCGCGGCGGCTCCGGGCGCCGCCGCGGCCGAACGTGCGCCGATCCTCGACGCGGCGAGAAACGGCGATACGACGGCGCTGCGCGCGCTCGTCGGCGCGAACGCGGACGTCAACGTCGCCGCAGCGGACGGCACCACGGCGCTTCATTGGGCGAGCTACCGCGACGACCTCGAGGGCGCCGATCTCCTGCTCAGAGCGGGCGCGCGCGTCGACGCGGCGACCGACCTCGGCGTGACGCCGCTCTGGACGGCGAGCCTCAACGGCAGCGAGCGGATGGTCCGGCGATTGTTGCAAGCAGGCGCTAACCCGAACGTGACGCTGTTGCACGGCGAAACGCCGGTGATGGTCGCGGCACGCTCAGGCAGTCCTGCTGTCGTCGCTCAGCTCGTCTCCGGCGGCGCCAACGTCAACGCGCGCGCGGCCCGCGGCCAGACGGCGCTGATGTGGGCGGTGTCGCAACAACATCCCGACGTCGTGCGGGTGTTGCTCGCGCACGGCGCGGACGTTCATGCGCGATCCGACACGTGGACCGAAGTGATGGCGGTGCCGCCGCACGGCTATCTCGACTACAACCGCGCGATCCCGCACGGCGGCGACAGCGCGCTGATGTTCGCCGCCCGCGTGGGCGATGCCGACTCGGCGGGACTTCTCGTCGCGGCGGGTGCCAACGTCGACGACCGGGATGCCTGGGGCGTCAGCGCGACCGCGCTCGCCGCTCATGCCGGCTATCGGAACCTGGTGGCGCTACTGCTCGAGCACGGGGCGGATCCGAACGCGGCTCGAGCCGGATTCTCCGCGTTGCATTGCGCGATCATGCGCCGAGACAAGGCGATGGTGGACGTCCTCCTCGCGCACGGCGCGGATCCCAACGCTCCGCTCGGCGGTTGGACGCCAACCCGACGCTCGTCGAAGGATTTTCACTTCAGCCCAGAGCTCGTTGGCGCGACGCCCTTCTGGCTCGCGGCGCGATTCGGCGGGCCGGACGTCATGCGCCTCCTCGTCGACTACGGCGCCGATCCGCTCTTCGTGCAGCGTGGCGATCGTGTCGTTGCGGCAAAAGGCGGCGGCTTTCAGCATCGTGTCGAGGTCACGACGACCTTGATGGCCGCCGTCGGCATGGGTGGTGGCGAAGCGTGGATACAACCGGAGCGAAGCGAACGCGAAGCGCTCACGCTCGAGGCCGTCAAATTGATCGCGGGGTTGGGTGTTGATCTCAACGCGGCCACTGCTGACGGCCGTACGGCCCTCGATGCCGCGAAGACATCGAAGTACGAAACCGTGGTCAGGTTTCTGCTCGAGAGCGGTGCGAAACCCGGAACAACGGCAGGGCAGTGATCCACTGCCGCCACGGCGACAGGCGGTGCTCGACCTGACGCCAGGCGCCCATGGGCCGGTTGAACCAGTCCGCGTCACGCCGTCCCCCCCGCCAGAAAGCCCGCCGATCGGGTAGCCGACGGCGCTCCACGAGAATCACCGGCGGAGCGTCACAAAAGCTGGTAGTGTCATGCGGTTCCATGCCCGCGCTTATCGGTCGAAGACGAGAAAACATGACAGCCGGGGTCTCAGGAACACTCAGTCGTGGTGGCGTTCACTCTCTTCCTGCTCCGCGATCGCCTTGTCTCGTTGGTCCTTTCGAAGGCGCTTCCGCCCAGCCTGGAGGTTGGCCTGCCGCGTCGTCTCGGAGCTGACCCCGAACAGCGATACCAGTTGCTCGAGATCGTCGCCTCGACACGAGGGGCAGACGGGCCGGCCAGTACCACGGACCAGCGCTTCGAACTGGTGGCCGCAGGCGCGACATCGATATTCGTAGAGCGGCATGACGTGAGTATTTCGCGGTCGCGGCCGCTCTGACAAGGAAATCCCGCGCGGGCGGGCTAAACGCTGACGGTCTTGCGTGAAGGGGTGCGGGCGAGCGTCAGTGACGCGAGCGCGACGAGCGCGAGCGCGGACGCGGCGAAGAAGGCGTAGCGATAATCGGCGAAGCGGTCGAACACGCGACCGGCGATGGTCGGTCCAAGGATGCCGGCCGTTCCCCACGCCGTGAACAGCACGCCGTAGTTCATGCCAAGGTTCTTTGTCCCGTAGAAATCCGCCGTCGTTGACGCGAACACAGATAGCTGGGTGCCGTAGCACCAGTACACCACGGCGACAAGGAGATAGAAGGGCAGCACCTGCTGGCGCAGCAGAAACAGAGCAGGCATCGCGATCGCCGACAGCAGCACCATGGCCTTCAGCGTCTGCAGGCGTCCGATGGCATCGGACATCCAGCCGGAGAGAATGCGCCCGCCGGCATTCCCAAACGCGCCCACGGTGATGGCGAAGGTCGCGACGCTTGCCGCAAGGCCCGCGTTCCGCGCGAAGGGGACGAGCTGGCTGATGGTCATCAGGCCAGCGGTCGTCCCTAAACAGTACGCGACCCACAACGCGTAGAAGGTACCCGTCCGAAGCATTTCACTCGTCGTGGTGTCGGTTGCCGTCACCACCGTGCCTGAGGCCGGCCGCCAGTTGGGCGGCTGATACCCGGGCGGCGGATTCTTCAAGAGCGCCGTCCCGATCATGGTCATCGCGAAAAACACGACGCCGAGAATCTGGAATGTCGCGCGCCATCCGACACTGTCCACGAGTGACGTGGCGACCGGACCGACGATCGCCGATCCGGCGCCGTAGCCGCCAACCATGAGCCCCACGACGAGCCCGCGTTTGTCCGGGAACCACTTCGAGCCCACCGGCATGGGCGTCGCGTACCCGAAGCCGTTGCCCAGTCCGACGATCACGCCCAGCGATAAATACAGGCTGAGGAGCGAATCAGCCGCGCTCGACAGCAGGAAGCCGCCGCTGACCAGCAGGCCTCCTATCGCCGCGCAGATCCGCGGACCCTTCAGATCCTGGATCCGGCCGGCGATGATGAACGACAGCGCGAAGCAGACGATGGCGATCGTAAAGACCCAGGACGTCTGCGCGCGCGTCCATTTGAATTCGCGCTCGAGCGGCAGCACGAACACGCTCCAGGCGTAGAGCGATCCGAGCGCCAGGTTCATCAGTATTCCGCCGACGACCGGGGGCCATCGCTTTGGCATGCGGCGGAGTATACACGTCTCTACCTAGGCGGATAGAGGCTCAAGTACGAGTACGCGGCCGCTGCCTCCTGCTCCGACAAATAGTTGAACACGGGCATGCGGCCGCGGGACCAGACGCCCGACGTGCCCGCGGGAATCGGCGTTCCCTCCCGTACTTTCCGTACAAAGTCGGCGAACGTCTTCTGGTGAGGCATGCTGGAGAGCGGAGGGATGACCCCGCTCAGCGCGGTCGTTGGTGGGCTTTCAGGGCCTGTCGCATCGTGGCAGACGTGGCAGGTCCCTTTGACGATCAGCTCCCCGACGCGCGCCGTCGGCTCCGTGATGTGCCGCTGCCGTCCGGCGGCGCCGGGCAGGCCCGCCATCTGATCCAGGTACGGACGCAAGACCGTGATCTCGGCGTCCGACAAATGATCGAACGACGGCATGTTGTGGCCCCCTTGCCTGAGGCGCTTCTGCAGGTCGGCTTCAGTGCCCGACGTCAGCTGTTGGATGAAGGCGCGGTCGGCCGGCCGTCCCATCGCCTTCATACGGTCGGTCATCCATTGAACCGAGGCGGCCTGAATCGGCCCAATGATGGAGTTGATCTCGGGCGGCGCCCCCGCGCCATCCGGCTTGTGGCAGGCGCGGCAACTGATGCGGTACAAGTCCGCGCCGGCCAGCGCGAGGGTGCCTTGAGCGGCGGGGGGCGGGGCCGGCGAAGTGACCAGCCCCGGCGGCGGACTCCACTGGCCCGCCCACCCCATGCTGGAGGTCTCGATCGTCTTCCCGAGATGACGGATCGTGCTGGGGCCGGTCACGGGCGTGACCTCGGCCGCGCCCTCTCTCTTTTGCGCCGCTCCCGGCATCGTGCTCGCAGACAACACGACGAGAACGCCCGAGACGACGAGGACCACGACGCCGCGCCTGTCGCGCGCACTCACCGCGTGAACCACATTACTTGGCCAGTACGAAATCGACGGCGGCCGGCTTGGACGCATCGACCGTCACCGGCTTCGGCTGAGCCTTCTGCTTCGGGTGCCACACCCCCAGCGAGTAGGCACCGGGCGGCACGTTGTCGATCTTATATTTTCCGTCGCTCGTCGTGACCGCGAAAAACGGGTTCTGTAACACAACGATGTAAGCCTCCATCTCAGGATGGATGCGGCAGAGCTGGACGTACGTGCACGGGGCCTTTGCACAGGTGCCGAAGACGTGATCCTTCGTCTGTCCCTGCGGCCAGGTGCCAAGATTGTACTTCTCGTGGTCAGGTGAGAAGACATTGTGCTGCGTCGGATCGCTGTTGAGGAACCGAACCGTGGTCCCCACGACGATGGGCAGCACGTGCGGAATGAATTGCATCGACCGCTGGTCCATTTCGGCCGGCTTGGCGGGCGCGGGGAACTTGCCCGGAACCTGTTGGACGTAGACGACCGCGTCGGCGCTCGATGGGAGCCCGGTTGCTTTCACAGTGCCTTCGATTCTGCCACCCCCGTCGGCGCTCGCGATGGCCAGGCCGACGGAAGAGAGTAGCGCGACGACGAGCTTCATAAGATTCTCCAGTTTGGATGCTCCAGTTCAGAACGCGAACCGCAACAGGGCGTTGAGGGAGTGGTTGTCGCCCTGACGCAAATCACGTTGATACTCGAGCATGGCTTTGACATTGGCCCGCACGAGCGCGCTCACGTTGAACGTCCCGATGCGAAGGCTCTGAACGGACGGGTCGGCAGGCGTCACCGCTTCGTAGCGACCTGACGCCTGCAGCCAGGGAAAGATCAGGTAATCCGCCTGCGTAAACCAGGCGTGGTAGGTGGGCTCGATCGCTCGGATCAGCGCGCCGGTGACCGCGTCGGTGGTGTTCAACGTGTCGCTGCCGTGGAGATAGCCGGCGAACACGTTGAGGTCCTGATAGAAGACGCTCGCGTAGAATCCCGCTCGCAGAAAGTGAGCGTCCTCGATGTTTGCTTTGGTGCCCACGTCGGTCGTGACGGCGTAGGGGATGCCGGACGCGTCGCCACGATACGTGAACACACCGAGCCGCAGTGAATTGTCGCGCCAGTTCTTGTCCGGAATGGGCTGCCCGCCGGTGTCGCCGTCCAGCCCCATCCCCCCAATCTTGTAGTCGAACCGCGCATAGACGTCCTTCGCGTTGTTGCCGTCGAACCGCCCGGTCGTGTCTGCAGGTGCCGCCATGACGCCATTGGCGAGCCCCGCGACCCACAATGCGCGGTGGTGGATGATGCCGTAGCCCTCGATGCCGCGGATGCGCGCCGGCAACGAAATGGGGTTCGGTGCGAGCGCGTCCGCGCCAAGGGCGGTGCCGCCGTTCAGACCGATCGGGTTGTAATTGAAGATCGAGTCGATCGGGGCGTCGGTGGAGATCCACATTTCCTGGAATCCATCGGCGACGTTTGGCGCGAACTTCCCGAATCGGAAGTGGAAGAGATCCTCGGGTCCGAAGGGCGAGTCGAAATCGAAGCGCGCGTGCTCCAATTCCACTGACGCGGAACCGTCCGGGTTCTCCGCGAAGGTCACCTCGCTGAAGTACGACACGTGCTCACCGAGCGTGCCGGCGCCAAAGATGTTGACCTCCTGAGGAAACTGGAGGTCGTTCCTGATACTGGTCACGGTGCCGTCCTCGTTCACGGTCGACGTGTTCACGTCCGCCAGCTTGACGTTGACGGCCAGCGGGACGTTGCTCGAGATCTCGCCCGGCCACACGGCCTGCGGCCACAGCTTCTTGTACGCGGGCGCGCCGAGCGGGACCGGCGGCTGCTTGATCATTTCTTCCGTCTCGCCGGGCATCCGGTACCCACGGAGGCGGAACGCTTCACCGAAGGCGTTGAGCTTCGGGAAGACGATGTGACACGTTTGACAACTGGTTTGATACTTGCGCGCGAACATCGGCATCGCGTGCGCGGCGTGCGCGAGTGCGAGCAAAGCCACGCACATGATGCCCGTTCGAACGCTGCGTTGCACAGTCCACACGGTAGTAGGCACGTTGCTCCTCCCGGTCCTGCGGCAAACCACGCTGGTCAGTTGGTGAATGCACGGGCTCAACGCAACGGCCGTACCACGGACGGACGTTTCGCGGGATTGCGCGCAGACAGCTGGGATTTCGGCAACGCGTGGAATTTGTCCGTAGCCTGCGCAGGGGAATAATCCGCACCTGCGCGAGAAAATCAGCCCCGCTCGTACAGACCGTCAGCGGCCCGCTTGAGGAAGCCTTCGTCCACCAGCGATTCCAGAACCAGGCGGGCGTGACGCTCTGACACGTTCAGAAGGTTGGCGAAAGAGGCGACCGACGCGCGCAGATCCGGCAAGGTGAGGAACTCATGCCGAATCCGCAGCGCGTCGGCGTCAATCGGTGCAGATGCTGTCATCATGATCTCGCTCGCCCGTGGGGGATCCGCTACTTGATCGGGATCCCGTGAGCCTCCGCATCGCCCGCGATCTGATACTCGACGAGTCGCTTGCATCCAGGCTCACTCGACACGGTCGTAAAGGTCGTCGTGGCGGCAGCGCCGGTCTTCTTGGGGTTGCAGTGGAACGAGACGAGCTCTTCTTTCGGACCCTCAGCCGGATCGAACCGATAGAAGGTCGTGCACGCCTCGCCGCGCGCCATCTTCGCGTTGTCGTGAACGATGAGCACCTTCCCCATGACGAACTGTCCCTTGACCAGCACGGGCTCCAGGAAGTTGACAACCGTCCATTGCGTGTCCGAGCCGATGTTGATTCCGGCCCGAACGACGACCGTTCCCGCGCAGATGGCCGCGACGAACAGGATCCCGCCGACCAGAATTCGTGTCCGCATCTCACCCCTCCTCTCAAGCTCCTGGAACTGCCGGAAGGCCGGCAATCCAATCCGTCGTGATCGGAACAAGGCAATGCCCGTGCCGGACGCGCATCGAGCCGTCCTTTACTTCAGGTCTTTCGGACCGCTACTGCCGAAATTCCGGCAAACGAGTCCTAGATAGCGCGGCAGCGAACTTGCAACCTCCGGCGGCGGAGAATGGCCATGGACAGCACGATTGACGTCATCGTCGATGCTCGAGGGCAGGTTTTTCTAGCGGAAGGCATGGAGCCGTCTGTCGACCACATGCATCACTTCGAGCTTTCGACCAGGAGGATGCTCGGCAAATGCGACGACCCAACGCACGATCGAGCTGCTCTGAACTTCGTCAATCAATGCGTCGGTACGCCCGGCAAGTTGATGGAGTTCGCAGCGGAAGGCCGACTGCCGAAGTCGGTTCTGCTGCAACTGCTCGCAGCCGAGACCCGGCGAACCTATCTCGAGGCGTGCGCCGCGATTGAGAAGCAGTACACGGACGAGTGCGCTGCCTCGAAAGATCCGTGCCTCGAATCGGGGTGCGCGGTCGAAGGCGAGGTCTGTCTGCAGCCGCTGTTGCGGGACGGATCGGGCTACCGCAAGAAGTGCGCGGCGGTGTGGATCGAGCTGTTTGCCAATCCTCGTAATCGAGTCGAAGCCTGGCGGAGCTAGTCGAGCCCAGTGATGCAGGGAGGGACCATGTCAGACGATCGTTCGCATCACGTCACCCTGCGGCTCGCCCGCGACTACGAGTTCGTTGCTCAGTTCAACGATGTCCCGGGCGCGCCGACTATTCGGTTCGACGAACCGGCGCCGCTCGGGGGCGCTCGCGCACCGAACGCTGCGGCAGTCCTCGGCGCCGCCGTGGGCAACTGCCTGGCCGCCAGCTTGACGTTCTGCTTGAGGCGCGCCCGGATGGATGTGAAGGACCTCACCGTGAACGTCACAACGCACGTCGCCCGAAACGAGCGCGGCCGTTTTCGCATCGACGGGATCGACGTGGAGCTGGAGCCCGTGGTGGGGGCAGACGGTGCGCGGCTGGAGCGGTGCTCCGAGCTCTTCGAGGACTTCTGCACGGTAACCGCCAGCGTCCAGCGCGGTATCCCCGTGCGGGTCTCTCTGAAACAAAGAGAGACAGAAGCGGCCGCCTGAAGGCGGAGGTTTGGGATGACGTCCCCGATGAACTCTAAAACCGCACCGCTCAGTTGCCGTTGGATCCTGTTCAGGAAGCGATCCGACTTCCTTCATGTCAGCAACTGGACCCGCGCTCTCTGCGTGCGATTGCCTGAAGCGCCGCGAGTCGTGACCGAGGCGGACTGTTCGGGGTGTCCTTTCTGGGCGTCGGCCGACGCCGACGGCCCCGGCAGGGGCCAGGCTTAGTCCTTGTTTCGTAAGGCCCAGGCTTAGTCCTTGTTTCTTAAGGCTTGGTGCTTGGTCCGTCCTTGGTTCCCGGTCCGTCCTTGATCCTTGGTCGGCAGGCATCGACTGCCGAAAATCCGACATCGCTGCGAGCATCGCATCTTTCGCATTCCGGCGACGATCGGAACGTGCCGGAAATCTGGCGAATATCCCGGCATGTCGATTGCGAAATGCGACCATGAGTCGGCATCGATGACTCGCGACACTTGAGCGAGGAGGTTGCCATGCTCGATCGGCAGAAGATCGAAACCATCTTGATCCGGCGTTTTCCGGGAGCGACGTTTGGCCAGATTGCTGCAGCAGCCAACGGCATCATGGGGCTTGACGACGAATGGGAAGAAATCCGCGACGATATTGGCGCGCCAGCTCACTCTCATGCGACATCGAGCTGCTCCGGCATCTGCCATCTGGTCCGGGAGTGTGCAGGCGCCGATGAATTGCGCCTATTCCGCCGCCGCGTGGTGTGACTGGATGCGCAGCCTGAGCGGGGCTTGTCGAGGACGGAAGCCGGATGGAGGGTACGCTCATGAAACGCGTCTTGAGATTCGTGTTGATCGGCCTCTCGGTCGCGCCAGCAAGTTGCTCTCAGAAGCCCACGGCGGGACCGGAGCTCATTGCCTTGGAGAATTCGTGGAAGGAATCGGTGATCAAGCGTGATGCGGCCGCTCTGAATCGCTTGTACGCCGACGAGTACGCGAGCGTCGATCAAGAAGGCTCGGTCTGGAACAAGTCGGAGGACATCGACATCGACACGACGGGCGCCTCCCGACTGACGTCATTCAAGCTCGACGACATGAAGGTGCGCCCTTATGGAGATGTCGCCGTCGTCACGGGAGTGAACACCAGCCAGGGCACGCTCCATGGGTACGCCTCCAGCAGCCGGTCGCGTTTTACGGATGTGTTTGTGAAACGCGATGGACGGTGGCAGTGCGTGTCGAGCCAGACGACTGCCCTCGCGAAGTGAAGACCCAGGAACGCCAAACGGATGTGCTCGCCCACCTGAATCCACACGCGTCTCCGCTGGGGCTCACGCAGGTCGCCGCGGCAGAGAAGAAGGCCCGCTAGCGTCGAACCGTGAGGACCGGACAGCGCGCGCGGCGTACAACCTGGTTGGTTGTCGAGCCGAACACCATCAGGTCGAGCGGCTTCCGGCCCTGCACTCCCATCATGATGAGATCGGTTCTCTCATCCTCTGCCACGTGCAGGATTTCCTCTGCGGGGACGCCCCGGGCGAGCCGAACGACCGGCGACGCCCAGTCCCGGACTGTATCGGGCACGAGGCGGAGCAGCTGCTCGGACGCGCGCTGGTCAGCAAGCCGAGCGTGCTCGTGGATGTCATAGGGTCGCGCCACGAACAGTGCTTTCTCCTCGGCTTCGTCCACTACGTGCATCAACGTGATGTTCGC
>Ga0182034_10000483_pt1 | contig 18170 bp, 18 predicted proteins | sample flu12Cox44000172_FD_125972 | JGI IMG/M metagenome (GOLD analysis project Ga0182034, IMG submission 125972) | Lab enrichment of tropical soil microbial communities from Luquillo Experimental Forest, Puerto Rico - flux4day.12C.oxic.44.000.172 | ecosystem: Environmental > Terrestrial > Soil >... | reverse complement strand
TGTGACAAGGAGACTTCAACTCATGAACCACGGTGTCAGAACGATGATCTATCCGGTGAAAGACGTGGGCCGGGCAAAGGGCCTTTTCGGCAAGCTGCTGAGCAGCGAGCCGCATGTTGACTCGCCTTATTATGTCGGCTTTCGGCTTGGCGAACAGGAGATCGGCTTGCTTCCCAACGGGCATGCTGCGGGAATGACCGGCCCGCTCGGGTATTTCCACGTGGACGACATAGAGAAGACGCTCGAGGCGCTGGTGAACGAAGGTGCGCAAATTCAGCAGCCAGTCAAGGATGTCGGCGCGGGCAGGCTCGTCGCATCGGTCAAGGATGCCGACGGCAATCCCATTGGCTTGCTTCAATCCACTTGACCGCTTCGGCCGGAAATCGAGGTACGGCGTGGGATTTCGCGCACTCGGACGCACGGAACTTTTTCCAGCTGTGCGGAATGCGCTATTCTCTTCGTCTGCCCAATTGCAGAAGCAGGCGCAGAAAGACGGAGAAGAACCGGCGCATGCCTTAGCTATTTCGGGAAAACCTAGACGTGTTCGCGGAGATCGCCAAGCGCCGTAACATTACGCTGGACCTAGATGCCTTTTCGGGCGATTGAGAAAGAGCGCCGCGAGCAGATCACCGCGAATCCCGACCCAACCTGCTTGACTCTTGCAGGACCTCAGTGTGACCGCCCGTATCTCGCACGAGATGCTCAAGAAAATGCGACTTCGAATTGACCCGGAGCAGCTTGCCGGTGGATACTTCGTTGTCGTATTGGCTACACGAGGTGACCCAGGACGGACAACGGCTTCTTGTATGAGCAAGCCAAGACAATTGTCGGTCACTGTCGATCAATGGGCGTCCGGGCCCTTGTCGCCGGGGTCGTGCACATAAAATCGCGATACGAGCAAAGCTCGTCGAGCAGATCTTTCGAGTCTGCCAAAATTTTCGCCTTCTCCGCTTCGCCCACCAGCATGATGATGTAATCATCGCGTCCGGGGCTCATCCTGAGCATGAAGGGATATTGCTTGCTAAAGCCGTTTCCGCCAATGTCGACGTCCTTCACGTTGGGCGCGTAGAACATGTAGTGAGGCATGTTCATGGTCTGGGGCTCTGATGCCGCTGTGAAGCCGCGCATCACGGGGGCGATCATATATGCGACCCCGGCTCGGGAAGGGTTTGGGCAATCAGGCGTGCCAAATTTCTTCGTGACTTCCTGGTGGACTTGCTGCGAGTCCATTCCGCGCGCCCGGAGTTCGGCGGCATGGAGATAGTCCTGTAGCAAGGTCCTGGATCCTTCTGCGTCGAAGCAAACGGCCCAGTAAATGTCATTGCGGAAGGCCTGCTTAAATTGCCAGTCGCTTCGTACCACGATGCAGCTGACGCCGTTGGTTCCCTTGCGGTTCAACACATACCCTTTGCCCGGATCCAGCAGAAAAACTGTCGCGCTGTCTCGTAGATGAGGAGGCGCAGCGCTCAACGCAAAATGGGTTTCGAGCGACTCGGGCATTCGTTCCAGCGCGGGCGCCGGAACAGGGGCAGTCTTTCCCGCCTTTTCCCCTTGCACGAGACAATTCACACCCACAAGCGTGCCAAGTATTCCGAGAGAAGCTACCAGGCTCACTCGCATAACTCCTCCTAGATGCCTGTGACTCGGCCGGCTTCTCGATTCACCTAGTGTGGTCACTTTGATCTTTGGCGGCTTCCCAATCATACCAGAGAGAGCCTTTCGATCATGGGTGCTGCCCTTTCCTACAACCGAGCTCTTGTCCGGGTGCCCGCTTGCTACAGATGCTCCACGCGCTACCCACATTTCTCAAGGTGTTGCATTACGTCACGGTGGACAAATCCATCCAAAGATTTCGGGCTGCGAGTGTTTTGCCAAGGGGCCCGTGCTAGGCCAACGGTCGAAATTTCCTTGCACGAGGCTGGGTATCCTGTCGCGCCTTCGACCGGAACCTGGTTATTGTTTCATTCCACCCCACGAATTGTGCCCCTGCGATTTCGGCCTCGGGCGGGTGAGCGGAAGCCTCCAACGCGGCCTGAAGTTTCGAATCGACGATCCACTAGGCTGATTACCTACTGTGCCTGCGTCGCCTCAGGCTGCAGCTTGTGCCAGCCCATGAAGGCCAGATGGAAGAGCAGATTGAGGGGAACCATCAAAGACAGATAGACGATTGGGACCATGTAGATATTGGTCCCGGGAAAGCAATAGCGAGCTACATAGAGCACGACGATGACACTGCGCATGCCGGTGGAGGTCGCCAACACGCGGCGCGAGTCGCCGTCCGGACCCCCTATGAACCAACCGATCAGCATCGATATAACCAGTAGCGAAAACATCGCCAGGATTGTCCCACGGCCGGCGATCGCGTGCAGGGCTTGTCGGCGCGCCAGACGCGTCTCCCACATCAGGAAAAGAAACACGACCGTTGCAAGAATTTCGAGCGGCAGCACCACCCGAGGGGCGATCTTGGGCACACGGCGCGCTATCCACAATCCGGCGCACAACGGAGCCGCAATGTACAGCAAAATGCTGATGGTTAGGCTCAGTATTGGCCGCTCACTTCGCTGCGCTGTCTGCGGCATGACCTCGAGGACCAAGGGTGTTGTAGCGATGCTCACGACCGAGAGGACGAATGTCATGACGGCAGCGAATGCCAAGCGCGTCTTGGCCATGCGGGTAAATTGCAGGGCGATTGGCGTTCCAGGGATGGCAGCTAGCAGCAGGATGCCGACTCTGGCGTCCGGCGTCAGCGGGAAGATGTTCACCAACAGGAAACCTATGCCGGGTATGAGAAGACAATTTGCCACCAGCGTCCTCGTGAACAGGGCGCGGTTGCGCAAAACGTCCAAGAGCTCTCCGCCACTGACACTGAGGCCGATGGAGAGCATCACCAGGGCAACAAAGAAGTCGAGCAACGGCAAGGGCCGGACCGGCATGTATTCCTCCGGCAACCCAATCACGGCACAGAGTGCCGCGCCGAGATTACTAGGAGGAGCTTTCCCTGAAGACCTACGTCGTTCATTTGCGTCGGCGTCGCTTGACCTGCAATTGCGCCAAGGAGCGTGCCAAGGAGGCATTAACCGAAGCAACTTCTTCGGACGAGAGTTTCTCACGCAAGCGAGCGGCCGCGCGTTGACGGGCTTCTTCGGCTCTGGCTTCGTCAATACTTTCGGCCGCCACGGCCATATCTGTCAGGACAGCCACTCGCTCACCAGTTACCTGAACGAGCCCTCCACCGACGGCTAGAAATTCATCTTGGCCTCCGCTGCGCACAACCATTTCGCCAGGAACGAGTTGCGTCGTAAGCCCAACGTGCTGGGGCAGAATCGTCATCTGACCTTCTACGCCCTGAAGAGTCACAAATTCTGCATCCTTGGAATAAACGAGTGCAGTCGGCGTGACAATCTCTAATTTTAATGTGTTGGCCATGTCGGACCGTATCCGCAAGAGAGCATCGAGCCTCCGCCGGCAAACCTCCAAAACTATTTCTTCACTGATTCGCGGATTTCCTCGATGGGACCCTTCATGTAGAAGTTGCTTTCCGGGACTTCATCGTGCTTGCCCTCGAGAATCTCCTTGAAGCCGCGAACCGTGTCCGCCACGGGAACCTGCTTACCCTCACGTCCGGTGAAAACTTGCGCAACGCTGAATGGCTGGCTCAGGAATCGCTGAATTTTGCGTGCTCGGAACACCGTCAGTTTGTCATCGGGTGAAAGCTCATCCATTCCCAAAATCGCGATGATGTCCTGCAAGTCTTTGTAGCGTTGAAGTACCTTTTGGACGCCCCGTGCCACATCATAGTGCTCCTTGCCTACAATCTCAGGCGCCAACGCTCTGGACGTCGAGGCCAGAGGATCAACGGCTGGATAGATGCCCAGTTCAGCGATTGCGCGCTCCAGAACGATGGTGGCGTCCAGGTGGGCAAAGGTCGTCGCCGGCGCCGGGTCCGTCAGATCGTCGGCCGGAACGTATACCGCCTGGAAGGAAGTGATCGAGCCTTTTTTGGTTGAAGTAATGCGTTCTTGGAGAACTCCCATCTCCGCGGCAAGGGTTGGCTGGTAGCCGACGGCGCTTGCCGTGCGTCCTAGCAAAGCCGAAACCTCAGCGCCAGCTTGAGAAAAGCGGAAAATGTTATCTATAAAAAGCAGCACATCCTGATTTTTCTCGTCGCGGAAATATTCCGTTATGGCGAGTCCTGACAAAGCCACTCGCAAACGAGCGCCAGGCGGTTCGTTCATCTGTCCATAGACGAGGGCAATCTTGGAGTCGCTTAGTTTGTCCTGCTTGATGACGCCTGCTTCAGACATCTCGTGGTAGAGATCATTTCCTTCTCGCGTGCGCTCCCCGACCCCGGCAAAAACCGACACCCCGCCATGGAGCTTAGCGATGTTATTGATGAGTTCCATGATGACAACCGTCTTGCCCACGCCTGCGCCACCAAAGGCCCCAACCTTGCCACCTTTCAGGAACGGACAGATCAGGTCGATAACCTTAATTCCCGTCGGCAGCACTTGGGGAGAAGTTGTCTGGTCAACAAGTGGGGGTGCTGGACGATGAATGGGGTAGAACTTTTCAGCTTGAACGGGCCCGCGCTCATCCACTGGGTTCCCCGTGACATCAAATACGCGGCCCATGACGCCTTCACCCACGGGCATGGAAATCGGTCCGCCGGAGTCTATGACCTCGAAGCCTCGCTTGAGGCCCTCGGTGCCAGACATCGATATGGCACGAACCCACTTGTCACCTAGGTGCTGCTGCACTTCGAGCGTCACTTTACTGGGCTGGTTCTGCACCTTGTATTCAACGGTCAACGCGTTGTAGATCGCAGGCAGAGCGTCGGGGAATTCTACGTCTACTACCGGACCCGAGACTTTAACGATTTTTCCTATGGTCATGGTTGCACCTAGTTTCACCAAACTAAGCAACGAGATCCTGGGTCATCCGGACTTGCCCCCGGCAATTTCCAGCAATTCCTTGGTGATATTGCCCTGACGCAGTTTGTTATATTCCAGGGTCAAGTCCCGAATCAGGTTATCGGCATTGTCAGTGGCATTCTTCATTGACACCATGCGGGCGCTTTGTTCGCTGGCTTTGGCATTCAACAAGACGTCAAAGATATAAATGTTGAGGTAGTGCAAAAGGAGATAGCCGAGGACGAATTCCGCGCTAGGTTCGAAAACGGACTCTGCGCGGTCAGCCAAAAGTTCAGCTTCAGGCTTCGTACCAGGCACCTGGATTCCCTTGATCTCGCCAACCGGAAGAAATTCGATAGAGACTGGTTGCTGGGTCAGCGTATTGATGAACCGTGTCGCAACGATCTGAACTTGGTCTACTTCCCCTCGCAAGAAAAGGTCGCGAGCGAAGCCTGCAATGGCCCTGGCTTCTGGATAGGTTGGGGAATCGCCATAAGCAAATTCGGCAGCGAGCTGGCGACGGGTGCGAGCAATGAACTGGGCGGCTTTCTTCCCTGCAGTAATGAAGACCGTCGATTGGGGGTCGAACTGGGTCGCCATGCGGAACAAGTTGCTGTTGAGTGCCCCACAAAGGCCTTTGTCTGCGCCCACCAGGATGACCGCACGTTTGCGGACTTCGCGCACCTCTAGCAGCGGGTGTCTGAAATCGACCATCCGCGTAGTAGCTTCGCGCTGGATGGCATACAGCAGATGCACGAACGGACGTGCGGCGACGGCGGTCTGCTGGGCTTTGCGCATCTTCGACGCCGCGACCATTTGCATGGCCCGGGTAATTTGCGAGGTACTGCCAATGGATTTGATCCGCCTGCGGATGTCACGTGGGCTATGCATGACTCTTGCTAATGGCCTTCATTTCCAGCTTCCCTTAAACTGCTCCGCCGCCGCTTTCAGCTCGTTCGTTAAGACCGGACTGAGCTGTTTCTCCTTGCCGATTTTCCGTAGTAATTCGTCCTTACGGCTGGTTAAGAACTCTGTCAGCTTGTCTTGAAATTCTTTGATGCGGTCCACCGGTACGTCATCCACATATCCGTTTTGGACTGTCCAGATCGCCGCCACCTGCACTTCAACCGGTATGGGGTTGTATTGGGGCTGCTTGAAGAGCTCGGTGATGCGCTTGCCGCGGTCGATGTTAGACTGCGTGCTCGAATCAAGCTCCGAACCAAATTGCGCGAAGGCTGCCAATTCCCGAAACTGTGCGAGGTCTCCCTTCAGCTGACCGGCAACCTGTTTCATGGCTTTGAGCTGCGCCGCGGAACCCACACGGGAAACCGACAGGCCGATCGAGATAGCTGGTCGGATACCCTGGTAAAACAAATCGGTTTCCAGATAAATCTGGCCGTCGGTGATGGAGATGACGTTCGTGGGGATGTAGGCGGAAACATCGCCTGCCTGCGTCTCAATAATGGGCAGGGCTGTAAGCGAACCGTTCCCATACTTTTCCCCGACGCGAGCAGCTCGTTCGAGCAATCGGCTGTGGAGGTAAAACACATCGCCCGGGTATGCTTCACGGCCTGACGGCCGCTTCAACACAAGGGAAACCTGCCGGTAGGCAACTGCGTGTTTGGACAGGTCGTCATAGATGATAAGCGCATCCATCCCGTTATCCATGAACCATTCGCCCATCGCAGCACCTGCGAACGGCGCTAGATACTGGCTGGCTGCAGAATCGGAGGCAGGCGAAGCAAGAATGATCGTGTAGGGCATTGCTTCGGCCTGTTCCAGAATCGATATGATCCGGGCGATGCTGGACTGCTTCTGACCTACCGCGACATAGATGCAATACAAGGGGCGATAGTCTTTGTCGCCTGCAGCCTCAGCCGTCTTGTTCAGACGTGCCTGGCTAATGATGGTGTCAATGCAGATCGTCGTCTTGCCTGTTGAGCGGTCACCGATGATGAGTTCCCGCTGGCCGCGGCCGATGGGAATCATCGCGTCAATGGGCATAATGCCCGTCTGCACAGGCTGGCTGACCGGACGGCGCCGAATGATTCCGGGAGCAATTTTCTCAACCGGATACGCAACATCACTCTTTACCGGGCCTTTGCCGTCCACCGGCTCACCGAGCATGTTTACGACGCGCCCCAGAAGGCCTTTGCCAACGGGGACTTGTAGGAGTTTCCCGGTGGCTCGAACCTCGTCGCCTTCTTCAAGTCTGGTATAGTCGCCAAGGATAATCACCCCAACTTCCGTTTCATCGAGGTCCAACGCCAGCCCCGTGACGCCGTGACCGAGGTCCAGCATTTCGTTGAGCATCACATCGGCGAGCCCCTCTACTTTAGCGACGCCATCCCCAATCTCACGGATAGTGCCCACACTTTGCTTTGCGGTGGAGACCTTGGCACCGGTGATCTGGATTTCGATTTCTCGCAGTAGGTCCGGCATGCTGCCTTTACTCCTTTTTGCTAGCTCGAGGGACACTTCCCGTGTAGCTAAGCTAACCGTTACCCCTTTGATTTGCCGCCGCGATTCCGAAGTTTTTCTCCAGGGCGGCCAACTCGGATCGGACGCTGCCGTCAAACACATCGCTGCCGACTTTGATCCGCATGCCGCCGATCAACTCCGGCTTGAGGGCGAATTGCGTCTTGACTCCCGACCCATAAATGTTCGTCAAACGATCTTCAACAGTTGCTCGTAGATCCACGGGCAACTGAACCGCTGTCTCGATATTGGCTGTATGCGCTTCGCGATAGAGCCTCACAAGGCGTTGAAAGTGCGACAGAATGACCAAGTAGCCGCGCTGGTGGGCAGCAATGACTCGGTTCACTACTTGTCGAGCCCGGGTTTCGTCCAGGAACCCGTCGACAAGGCACAGTCGATACAACTGCTTTCCTTCACGTTTGATTTGCGTACTCGTCTTCATCTCGTCTCCAACTTCCCCTAGCCACGTAATTCCTTCACCGTTTCCTCGGCGAGGCGTCGCTGATCTTCGATTGTCAGAATTCGTCCGGCGACCGAAGCAGTCGTTCGCACAACGAGATGTCCGACCTCGCGTTTGAGCTCCGTTAGCATGCGCGCGTAGTCCTGTGCAGCGGTTTCTCGTGACCTGACCATGATCTGCTCGGCTGCGGCCATAGCTTTTTGGGTTTCGCGCTCTTGAACGCGGGCCGCCGCCGCATGAGCTTCTTCGATGATTCTGTTGGCCTCGGCATTGGCCTTCAAGATCACTTCCTGGCGCAGTGCTTCCGTACGGGCCAACTCGGCGTTTATTTTTTCCGTATTGGCGAGTCCGATGGCAATTTGGCGGCGCCGTTCTTGTAGCATCTTCAGCACCGGCTTATACGCCCACCGGTAAAGGACAGCGCAGACGATCGAAAAGCTGATGATCTGGGCAACTAGATGGGACCAATCCACACCGAAAGTACTCGCGATCTTCTCGACCTGCCCGCCACCTTCACCCGTTGCGAGAAATACCAGCATGTTCATCATTGCAAACCGATCCATTGGACTAAAAGCCGCCCCCCGGCAGCGCGCCCAAAATCTTCTTGTTATTTCGCAAGGAAGAGGGCGTAGAACACGATCGCTTCAGCAAAGGCAATGGACAGAATGGACTGAACCATGATCTTCGTGGAGGCACCGGGGTTGCGCCCCACCGCGTCCGAAGCTCTTCCACCGATTAAACCAACACCAATCGCTGCTCCCAGAGCCGCTAGACCCACGCACACATTTCCGCTAATACTCACTGCTTTCTCCTTCTCGTCGGTTCACCCTTGCTGCGGGAATGAAACCGTCGACTTCGTTAGCTGTGCGCCGAGGCAGAGACCTCCTCGTGTTGGCACATTAGAAATGTAAAAACCGCGGTCAACAACATAAAGACGACCGCCTGGACAAGGCCCATCAGCAATTCCAAGAAATAAAAAGGAATCTGTAGCAGCCAACCGAGCCCGGGAATGAGCGTGGCCATCGCATCCAGCATGTTTTCGCCGGCAAAAACGTTGCCGTAGAGACGAAACGTCAGGGAAACCGGCCGAAATAGGATCGACACGATTTCCAGGCAGCCGGCTGCGAAAAACACGACCATCATCAACCACTTCATAAAACCGGTGTTTTCCCCTTTGGGCCCAAACAATTCCTTGAGAAATCCCAATGGGCCGACTTCTCTAAAGGACCAGTAAATCCACAGGGCGAAAAAAACCAGGGCCATGGCGAGCGTCATGTTTACGTCAGCGTTCGCACCGCGAAGCAAGGGCTGATCAACCTTGAAGCCATGAGCGGTTTCGTGCCCCCAGCCAATCGAGCCGACTCCGGGAATGAGGCCCATCCAGTTGGCTGAGAGAATAAAAATGAAGATGGTCGCGAAAAACCAAAACGTTCGCTCGGTCAGGCGCGCACCAATGATTCCTTCGATGAAGTTGTAAAGGCCTCCAACGACCCATTCCAGGAAATTTTGCGCCCCTTCGGGTACATGCTTCATGTTTCGCGTAGCGGACTGAGCGAAAAGGATCAGGCCCAAGGCCACAATCCAACTAACGATCATAGAATTGGTGACTGGGAACCCAAGAAAGCGGGTGATCTCATCGGCTTTCTGCGAAAGGCCGTGTCCCTCCTCCTCAGAAACCGTCGGAAGTACGCCTACTTGCTCGCGGACGGTGGCTTCAGCACTGCTCGACGTACTTGAAGCAACCTGCAACTGGGCTCCCACGGCGGGCTTCAAGTCGGCGCTGAATCCCACCAGCACGGCTGCAAAGAGCAACGTTGCAAACCGGGCCTTATGCGAGTTTTCGGCAGTCCGAGCCCGGGCAGAATGTGTCAGTCTTCGGTTGGTGCAATTGATCATGGCCAGTGTCGGCTGGCACGCCATCGCCACGACCCGCTCCGCTTGCGTACGCACTAACTGCGTGCTTGGCAGGAATCAGGACAATTCTGCCGCGCCCAGCACCCTACGATCCATAGAGTGCGTGCGAAACTGTAAGAATTGACAGAGGGCGACCCAGATAGCGGCTGGCACAAATCCTGTTTTCGGCGCCCAATTCTTTGCTGATCCCGCCTTGACCAGCGGTCGCGGTAGGGACTTGGCACCTGGCTGCCTAATCGATCGTGCTTGCTGTAATAAGTGACAGTAGTCTCCGCGCGGTCCCACCCCCCAACCTGTGTGAAAGAGGTAATGCTCTTAGAATGCCAAAGCCAGCTCGCAAAGAGAGGATTGGCCACACCGCTTTCTAGGGGGTAGGGCGTGTCAACATACGCCAACGAAAAGAAGAGACTACTCGAAGTCTCGCTACAGAGGGAATGCTTCTGGCACACCCACAGGAAATTAGCTCGACTAGCTTTCTGCTCGACGTGGAATTTGCTCGGCCTCTTTTGCTGTTTGCCGGCTCGCAGCACCATTGTATTACGCCAATGCAGAGCGGTTTATGGACGAACTGCTTTCGTGGATAAGGAGCGCAACATTTGCTGTGCGATGGCTTGCTCTGCGTTTTGACTCCATAGAAAGTATCGACTGCGCTGGCGCCCAAATGCTCATGGAGCTTGCCGAGCGTATGCGAAATCACGGCGTTACCCTGGTGTTCACCGAGTTGACGACGGAACTCAAGAGCTTCCTTTCCGACTTTGGAGTCCTTACGACAATCGGCGTAGATCAGGTTTTCCCGTCTGTCGACGCCGCGCTGGCAACCGGCAACCTGCCTGGGCCGCAGCGGCAGCGTTCCAATGCCGGACTTTGAAGAGGTGTGGAGAGTTGGGAATTCTCCAAGAAATTCACGCTAAACCTCGAAAGCCCCTACTCAACCCAATAGAGCGAATCTCTGAGATTCTGTTCGGCCTCATTATGGTTTTGACGGTAACCTGTTCGTTCAGTGTGGGCCAGGCGGGTCGCAAAGATATCCGCCACATTCCGTTGGCCGCACTCGGTTGCAATCTGGCATGGGGTGTCATTGATGCGGTCTTCTATCTGATGGCCCGTTTCAGTGAACAAGGCAAGGGCATCGTCGCACTTCAAGCATTGCGCAAGACTGCAGATCCAAAAGAGGCGCAAGAAATAATCGGCGATGCTCTCCCGCCACTGCTGGCGGCAACCCTCACACCACTCGAATTTGGGCTGATCCGACAAAGATTGAACGGACTCCCCGACGAGCACCTGCGTCCGAGACTTGCGAAGCACGATTGGCTTGCCGCCTTTGGTGTTTTCCTGTTTGTTTTTCTTTCCACACTCCCCGTCGTTATCCCATTGCTGCTTATTCACGATCCTAAGCTGGCCCTGCGGGCGTCGAACGGAATCGCCATCCTAATGCTGTTTTTCGCGGGTTATCGTTTGGGACAATGCTCTGGGCGTCGTCGGTGGCTGACGGGACTTGTAATGGTGCTCATTGGCGTCAGTCTCGTCGGAATCACGATAGCACTTGGTGGATGAGAGTCCATCGAAATCTCGTAGCATTGGCTGCTGCGGCTTTCCTCCCCAGCCACGTTTTGGCCCAGGCAGGAAAGGACGCTACACCTGTGGTTTCCGCTGCCTTTCTTTCGAATTCCTGGTCGTTTTCCCTCAGTGCTGACGGCTACGTCGTTCCACACGCTGAGTTTTACGTCTCCCCGACGGCAGCCGCGGACCATCATTGGCTTCACCTGGAGGCGCGTTACAACTACGAGAATCAGTACACCGGTTCATTGTGGGTTGGATACAACTTTGACGTTGGCCACAAGGTGAGCCTGGAGATCACGCCGATGATTGGAGGCGTCTTCGGGAACACCACGGGCGTAGCGCCCGGATACCAGGCTTCGCTCACGTACAAAAAGATTTCGCTTTCTAGTTCAGGCGAATATGTATTCGACACGAAAGATCGCAATGGCAGCTTTTTCTACAGTTGGCCCGAGTTGACCTATGCGCCTTTTGGCTGGCTGCGGGCGGGCCTGGTCGCGCAACGGACAAAGGCTTATCACACGAATCTCGACACTCAGCGTGGCTTCCTGATTGGTTTGTCGCACAAAGGAGTGCAGTTTACGACCTACGTTTTCAATGCGGGCTGGACAGACCCGACCCTGGTTTTCGAAGTGCGCGTTAGTTTCTGACCTATCCGAAATCCAATCCGCAGGTCACTCTCTTTGAAAGAGCTGCCACGCTGTGTAGTCTTTGTATCACCTCGAGGAACGCACTCATTTTTGGCGCGTCAGATCGAGGCGATCCCCTCAAACGAGCCAGCTGGCAAAACTAACAGTGGTTACCTAAAACGTCCCCGGCCGATGCTTCCATCAGAATCATTGCTGAAGACTCTTTGATTCTAGGCAGGGCCTCGGATCTATGCATGTTCCTAAGTACCAGAAAGAGTGGCTACGGCCAGACCTGATCGCCGGTGTGACAGCTGCTGCCGTAGTGATCCCGAAGGCCATGGCCTACGCCACCATTGCCGGGTTGCCCGTGCAGGTGGGACTCTACACGGCCTTCCTTCCGATGATGATTTACGCGGTCCTGGGAACCTCTCGCCCCCTCAGCGTAAGTACGACCACAACCATTGCCATTTTGGCCGCAACCGCACTCGAGCGGACCGCCAGTGGAACCAATATCACGTCTCTCCTCCGAGTTTCAGCGATGTTGACACTTTTGGTCGGCGTCTTCCTCGTACTTTCTTCGCTCTTGCGGCTGGGTTTCATCGCCAACTTCATCTCTGCCCCGGTGTTAGTTGGATTCAAGGCGGGGATAGGGCTGGTTATTGTCACGGACCAGATCCCAAAGATTCTTGGCATCCATTTCCCCAAGGGCTCTGTGCCCCACAACCTGCTTGCTATCTTCCACGGTATTCCTCACACCTCGCTGATTACCTTGGCCTTGGGCGCGGTTATGATTGCCATGCTGGTGGGTGTCGAGTGGTATCTTCCACGTGTGCCGGCTCCACTGATCGCTGTCACTGCCGGAATCCTTGGTGCGTCTCTCCTGCATTTACATGCGCACGGTGTGGCCTTGATTGGCCAGATTCCCCGGGGTCTTCCGCCCATCACCGCCCCAGATTTCTCCCGCGCTGCGCAGCTCTGGCCCGCGGCCCTAGGTATTGCGCTCATGAGCTTCACCGAGACCATCGCCGCAGGCCGGGCCTTCGCGGAAAGTGGAGAGCCGCTTCCTCAGGCCAACCGCGAGCTGCTCTCAACCGGGGTGGCTAACGTGGGCGGAGCCTTCCTGGGAGCTATGCCCGCTGGCGGCGGCACCACGCAGACTGCTGTGAACCGACTCGCGGGAGCGCGAACGCAGCTTGCAGAACTGGTTACGGCCTTGGTTGTGTTGGCAACCATGCTTCTCCTTTCTCCTCTCATTGCGCTGATGCCGGAAGCCACGCTCGCGGCGGTGGTCATTGTCTACTCGATCGGACTGATTCGACCAGCGGAGTTCGAGGCGATTCTCAAAATCCGGCGAACCGAGTTCACTTGGGCGCTGACTGCCTTCGCTGGGGTGGTCGTGCTAGGAACCTTGAAAGGTATCTTCGTCGCGATCGTGGTGTCGCTCGTTGCGCTTGCATATCAGGTAGCCGTGCCGCCGGTCTATGTGCTGGGGCGTAAGCCAGCTACCAATGTGTTCCGGCCACTCTCAAAGGAACATCCCGAGGATGAGACCTTTCCCGGCTTGTTGCTGCTGCGGTTGGAGGGCCGCGTCTTTTTCGCTAACGCTGAACTTATTGGGCAGAAGATGAGGCTATTGGCCGAGCAGTGGCATCCGAAGGTCGTTGCAATCGACTTCAGCAATGTGCCTGATCTCGAGTACACAGCGCTCAAGATGCTCACCGAGGGCGAAAAGAAGCAGCGCGAGCGCGGCGTATCGGTTTGGTTGGTGGACCTCAACCCAAAAGTTCTGGCCATGGTTCAGAGGTCCCCGCTGGCAAGGGCCCTAGGGCATGATGCGTTGCACTTTAACCTTGAACTCGCGGTCGCACGGTACGCGGCATTGCCTGCCAATGTGAGCGCTGCATGATGGCGGAATAGGTTCCGCATACGATATTGGCGGGACACGGACCGCAGCCGCTACCGGGGGTCAAGTCACGTTTGAGCGTGGACCTCACACCTACCTGGCTAAAGGAACTAGTGGTCTGTCAAAAGCTTCGGGCGAGTAGGCGGCTCGCGTGTCAGTACCATGCTGAGCAGTGGATCGCCCAGTATCGCCAAGGAGGAGCAAACCGATAAGACAAAACGATCTGGATGCCATCAAGAATTAGTATTTCTCTGGGACGAAATGCCTTCCTTTCAATGGAGCCTGGTCATCGTAAGCGTTCTTGTTCTTGCGCTCGGGTAACTTCACTTTTTCTCTTGGGGCTTTGCCGTAGGGAATCAAGCTTAACAGGTGAGAGATACAATTGAGCCGGGCTTTCCGTTTATCGTCAGAACGAACCAGATACCACGGCGCGTGTTTCGTGTCGGTAGCGGCAAGCATTTTGTCACGCGCACGGGAAAACTCGTACCAGCGTCGAAAGGACTCTAAATCCATTGGGCTGAGCTTCCATTGCCGGAGTGGATCCTTAATGCGCGCGTCAAATCGGCGCTCCTGCTCCTTCTTTCCTACTTCCATCCAGTACTTGATGAGGATGATTCCCGCATCCACGATGTACTTCTCGACAATTGGGCACAACTCGAAAAAGTTCTCGTACTCTTTCGCAGTGCAGAAACCCATGACGTGCTCCACGCCGGCACGGTTGTACCAGCTTCTGTCGAAAATTACGATCTCCCCGCCTGCCGGAAAATGCTGCATGTAGCGCTGGAGATACATCTGGCTCTTTTCGCGGTCGGAAGGAGCAGGAAGCGCGACAAGACGGAAGACCCGAGGACTGACACGTTCCGTGATCGCGCGAATGGTGCCGCCCTTGCCGGCGGCATCGCGGCCTTCAAATACGATAATCACGCGAAGCCCTTTATACTTGACCCAGTCCTGAAGCTTGCACAGCTCAGACTGTAGTCGGCTGAGCTCCTTTTCATATTCCTTTCTTTTTAAACGCCCGTTCTCTTGCTGGCCTTTCTCTTTCGCCATCGGGGACGCTCCTTAAAGAGTAACCGGGCCTAGTTCGCATATCGGTCAGCGCACTTAGTCTCGCCCTTGATTCGTCTATGTCGCCTTTATGTCCACACCAATAAGCAATGATCTGCGCTACGCCGTCACGAGCAACTGACAAAACTTACAGCAACGGCGGATGGCTACCCGCAGATCGTCCGCGGCGGCTCGGTCGAGCGACGAACGGACACCGTCCAAGACCCGCTCCATCCAGAAGAACAGATCGTGGTGCGCTACCTGCGCCCCGGTACAAAGAACCATCACAACAGCCATAAGTTCTTTGTGACCGTTCGGTTACCTCGCAAAGGAAAGACCCCTGCCAAACGGCCAATCAATCCGGCGGAACAGCTGGATTCCCAACCTGAAAGCTTCGAGCGTAGTGGTAGGGATGTGCGCCGAACTACTGGGAAAAATTACAGATGAGCTGTGCGCAGTGATTGCATGACAATGGTCGTCGTCAGGGAGCAACCCATGACTGAATCGCTCTCTCCCCGCGTCGCCGAGCCTGGTCGCATTTCTCGCCCTGCAACAGACGCGAATCGAACCGGATGGCTACGCTGGTTTCCCGGGCTGGTCACTCTGCGGCGGTATGATCGATCTTGGCTGCGGCACGATCTTGTGGCCGGCCTGGTCATGACGACCATGCTCCTTCCGGTCGGCATCGCGTACGCCGAGGCCTCCGGAGTACCGGGTATCAACGGCCTCTATGCCACCATCGTGCCATTACTCGCGTACGCAGTCTTCGGTCCCAGCCGCATTCTCGTCCTTGGCCCGGACTCCGCGCTCGCGCCCGTGATCCTCACAGTCGTACTACCACTTTCCGCAGGCGACCCAGGACGTGCGGTCGCACTTGCCGGAATGATGGCAGTCGTCTCCGGCGTCGTGTGCGTAGCGGTGGGGTTCGCGCGTCTGGGCTTCGTCACGGAGCTTCTCTCTAAGCCGATTCGCTACGGCTACATGAATGGCATTGCACTTACAGTGCTGTTGAGCCAAGTGCCGAAGCTGTTTGGATTCTCTGTCAATGCGAACGGACCGCTACGTCAGACGTGGGGAATCGTAAGCAAGGTGTACGCAGGTGGCACGAACCTCGTGACACTCTCGATCGGCGCCAGCACGCTCGCTCTCATACTGCTCCTTAAGCGCTGGCCGCGCTTTCCCGGCATCCTAGTGGCCGTGGTCGGCGCCACCGTTATCGTCGCGGCGCTCGACCTCGCAACGCGCGCTGGCGTGTCTGTTCTCGGTCCTCTGCCGCCGGGATTGCCTTCGCCGCACCTCCCTTTTGTCCATGTCAATGACTTGGTATCGATCATCTCTGGGGGCGTTGCGGTTGCCCTCGTTTCATTCGCGGACACAAGCGTGCTTTCTCGGACATATGCGGCGCGCCTCCGTAGCCCCGTCGATCCAAACCAGGAGATGGTCGGTCTCGGGATCGCCAACCTCGCGGCAGCGTTCTTTCAGGGCTTCCCGATCAGCAGCAGCTCATCGCGCACACCGGTGGCCGAGGCGGCGGGAGCCAGGACCCAGCTGACGGGGGTGGTAGGCGCACTCGCCATCGCGCTCCTGCTGGTGCTCGCGCCTCAACTGCTCCAGCATCTGCCACACACCGCTCTGGCTGCCATCGTCATCGCCGCGGCCATTAGCTTGTTTGAAGTCTCGGACCTGCGCCGCATCTATCGCATTCAGCGCTGGGAATTCTGGCTTTCGATGGCTTGCTTTGCAGGTGTGGCCGTGTTCGGCGCCATACCGGGTATTGCCCTGGCGGTCGTGATCGCGGTGATTGAGTTCCTCTGGGACGGCTGGCGCCCGCATTCGGCGGTGCTCGGCCGGGTCGAACGTGTCAAGGGCTATCACGATATCGCACGACATCCTGCGGCACGCTTGATTCCGGGCCTTGTGCTGTTCCGTTGGGATGCACCTCTTTTCTTCGCGAACGCCGAGCTGTTCCACCAACGCATCTTGGACGTTGTTGCGAACTCACCCGTGCCCGTCCGCTGGCTCGTGGTCGCGGCTGAGCCGGTCACGAGTGTTGACGTCACCGCTGCTGATGTTGTCTGCGAGCTTGACGATACATTGCACGCTGCCGGCATCGAGTTCTGCTTTGCCGAGATGAAGGATCCGGTCAAGGACAAGTTGAAGCGCTTTGGGCTGTTTGCGCGCTTCGGGCAAGAACACTTTTTCGCGACCCTTGGCGAAGCGGTGAGCGCCTACTTAGCCATCCATCCGGTCGAATGGGTTGACTGGGAGGATCGTACATCGTAGTTGTGCTAGGAGACGCTGGAGCGACTGGCTAAGGCTATTCGGCAGCCTGAGGTTTTCCTCCCTCGTCCGTTCCACGTAGCTGCACGCGGTTTAGGCTGTTCAGACGAGATTCTCACGCGGCACACCGCATCCTGGCCCGGCGAGAAAGCGCCGTGAAATGCGATTTCGGCCGATTTGCGGCAGGCTCCTGACCGCATAAAACCAGGCGATTCGTGCAAATCAAAAAGACGGGTTGAAAAACACTAAAAGAAATCCTCAATCCGTCAAGAACCCCGGCCTTTGGATTCGGATGTGAATAACTTCGTATTGGAATTGTGGCCCAAGCCTCAGTGTTGGCGCTCCTAGGGATTCTTGCTCAAACGCCGGTAGTAATCGGCGACAGATTCCTGATATTCGGTTGGGACAGCGGAGGCCTTTCCAGCGCGGGCTCCGCTCGATGCGCCCTCGCGACGTAGCACAAGTTCCAACTTGTCCACCGAGCTCAGCAGTTCGCGTTGCATGCGCTCCACCATCGCGGGGTTGCCCGGGAAACGGCTCGGATCGAGCTGCTGCATTCGCCGCGCCAAGTCGGCCACCTCTTTCGCGGCTTGCGGATCGTTTTGGACCATGCGGCGCAACTCGCTCAGGTCTCGCATCCCCTGCTGAAAAGTACGCTCCGAATCGTCCCGATTGCTCGGTTCCACGGGCGCAGGCCGCTCCCCCGGGCGTCCGTACCGGTTATTGCCAGTGTTGATGTTGTCCCATACGGTGCCGTCTACGCCGCCATAGCGAATATCGCCGCTTAGGTCGCCGGAATGATTGTCGCGGCGGAGGCTATCGCCGGCAGGCTGGCCGGCGCGTCCCGGCTTTCCGTCCTGCTGGTTACGCCCGCCATTTTGTTGTCGGGAGTTCTGCCCGCTCGCGGAGCTGCCGCGCGAACCCGTCATGCCTTCGAGTTGGCTGCGAAGCCTCTCCAACTGGTCGAGTGCCGCCGTCGCGGTGGGCTGGCT
>Ga0182034_10000476_pt1 | contig 18282 bp, 12 predicted proteins | sample flu12Cox44000172_FD_125972 | JGI IMG/M metagenome (GOLD analysis project Ga0182034, IMG submission 125972) | Lab enrichment of tropical soil microbial communities from Luquillo Experimental Forest, Puerto Rico - flux4day.12C.oxic.44.000.172 | ecosystem: Environmental > Terrestrial > Soil >... | reverse complement strand
GTGACGATTGAACGCGCCGCTGCGCTGCATCTCGGTGTCGGCGTCGTGGCCAAACCGCTGCAGAAACCGCGGCCAGAGATCGTCGGCACCGTAGTGGCACCGTTCTCTCCCGGCGTTGTGCTGATGGGCAAACGAGACTTCCATCCGCTGTCGGCGAACTTCCTGTTGTCGAAGCACCTTAAGTCGCACTGGATGAACTACGCCAAGGGCAAGGCCGAAACTGGCACGAAGGCCAACGTCGCCGACTGGCGCATCGCCCGCACCATCTTCGTTGCTGACAACGACAAGGTGGCCGCGCGCTACGGCTACGAGGACGCCAAAAGTCCGTACCGGTTCTATTTCACCCAGATGCTTGGCAAGCTGCAGCGCGCCGGCCGGCACAACGTCTTCAAGGGCGACAATGAGCAGCCAGACGAAGAGATCACACTCGATTGGGTGATGGACAACTGCGTCACCTACGGCACGGTCAACAAGGTGGTCGATTATATCCTCGCTCTGCGCGAAGAGACCGGCGATTTCGGCGAACTGGTCTATGCCGGTATGGACTGGGTCGATCCGGCGCTCGCCAAACGCTCAATGAAGTTGATGGCCGAAGAAGTGATGCCGCGCGTCAACGCAGCAATCGGCAAGTCGGCCAGCAAGGCGGCAGAATGATCTCCGTTCTCAATGAACGAAGTGCATAATTATTCCAACCAAGCCTCCGATCAGGAGCGCCCCTGACGCCAAGGCCTGCACGAGGAAACCGTTGTGCCGTTTATTGGCCGCGGTGGAATAGCCGGCGATGTACATTATTCGGCCTGCGATCCAGACAAGGCCGAGCAGCGCCGCCCCCCAGTCGCTTAGGTACACCGCAAACAACCACAGCAATGGCAGGAAGATCGGCATCCATTCCAATGTGTTCATCTGCACGCGAAACAGGCGCTCAAAATCGGGATTGCCGGTGGTCGCGGGTGCCATGATGCCAAACTTGCCGCGCGCCTTAGCGACCTGCCAGCCGGTCGAGAAATACACGAGGATGGCCAGCAGGGTGACCAACGCGGTGTAAAGCGGCATCTAAACCCCCGAAACCTCGTCGATTAGACTGACAACGGTTCTGTGCCCAACTCCGCGTAACGGCAGAGCTGGAAGTCCAGAAAATGAGCGTCTTCATGTGCAATACTACGGCAAGAAGACAATGCCGTGGCTAATTGAACGGTTGCAGAAAATAAAAGACGGTACTTTGGGTAATTGAACCGATTGTCCGCTTTCAACAGGAGGTGGTTTCCCGGGGGTCGCCATATTGACCCCTGGGGCCCGGCCTTCTGGGTGTGCCCCGAACATCCTGCGGCCAAATGCTCAGGTAGCGCAACTAACGAGAATATTTTGGAGGCGGTACGTGAGCATCACGGTCTATCAGTAGTTGCATCGTAATCCTCAACGGCAAGGCCGATTGAGGCCGAGCGCCTTGATTGGGGGCCCTGTATTGTTGGGCTATTGCGCCGCCCCGCATGTCCATTTCGGGAGGGTCTTCCGCGGGCGGGCAGTCGTGACATCGGATTGCGTGCATCGCATAATGCGCCAAAAAACCTGTAGAGGGAGGTTCGTCATGAAGTTGTCTCGTCGTCATCTGCTGGCAACCGGCGCTGCGACATTTCTCGGCAGCGCCGTCGGTGCGCCGTTCGTCGCTCGCGCGCAGCAGCCGCAGTGGACCTACAAATACGCAAACAACCTTCCCGAATCGCACCCGATGAATAGCCGCGCCCGCGAGATGGCCGCGGCGATCAAGCGGGATACCAACGGTCGCTTCGACCTGCAGATTTTCCCCAACAGCCAGCTCGGCTCCGACACGGATACGCTGAGTCAGATCCGTTCCGGCGGCGTCGAGTTCTTCACGCTGTCAGGCCTGATCCTATCGACTTTCGTGCCGGTGGCGTCGATCAACGGCATGGGCTTCGCTTTCCCGGATTACGCCACGGTCTGGAAGGCGATGGACGGCGACCTCGGCGCCTATGTGCGCGCGCAGATCGCCAAGTCCAACCAGATCGTCGCCCTGGAGAAGATCTGGGACAACGGTTTCCGCCAGACCACGACTTCGACGAAGCCAATCACTACGCCGGATGACTTCCGCGGTATGAAATTGCGCGTGCCGGTGTCGCCGCTGTGGACCTCGATGTTCAAGGCGCTCGCCGCTTCACCGGCCTCGATCAATTTCAACGAGGTCTATTCGGCGCTGCAAACGAAGATCGTGGACGGCCAGGAAAATCCGCTGGCGATCATCTCCACGGCAAAGCTTTATGAGGTTCAGAAATTCTGCTCGCTGACCAACCACATGTGGGACGGCTTTTGGTTCCTGGCGAACAAGCGCGCCTGGGATGCGCTTCCGGCCGACGTGCAATCGATCGTCGCCAAGCACGTCAACGAGGCCGGTGTGAACGAACGCATCGACGTCGAGAAACTCAATGCTAATCTGCAACAGGACCTTTCCGGCAAAGGCCTTGTCTTCAACAAACCCGACCCGGCGCCCTTCCGCGAAAAGTTGCGCTCCGCCGGCTTCTACAGCGAATGGAAGGGCAAATACGGCGAAGAGGCTTGGGGGCTTTTGGAGAAATCGGCCGGCAAGCTCGCGTGACGCCGAACCCTAATAACGCCGTTTCCGAGTTTTCGGCTCCGCCGCTCGCCGAGCCGCATGTAACGGAGCCGCGCCAAGGCCCAATCGGTACGCTCGAGAACTGGCTCGGCGTTGCCGTCGAATTCGTTGCGGCGGCCCTCGTGGCAATCGAGATCGTGATCCTGTTCAGCGGCGTGGTCTCGCGTTATGTGTTCGACGCGCCGCTAGTGTGGTCGGATGAGCTCGCCTCGATCTTGTTTCTGTGGCTTGCGATGCTCGGCGCGGTCATCGCCTTTCGCCGCGACGAGCACATGCGCATGACGGCGGCCGTCGGCGCGCTGGCGCCCGCGGCGCAGGCGATGTTCCACACGTTTGCGGTCGCCGGTGCGCTTGCCTTCCTGATCCTGACCATCTGGCCGGCGTATCAATTTGCGCTGGAGGAAGTGCCGGTCGTTACGCCGGCGCTGCAAATATCGGATGCGCTCCGCGCCGCAGCGCTGCCTGCCGGCATCACACTGATGGCGGTGTTGGCACTGCTTCGTCTTACGCGAACGACGTCGCCGCGCGCGACACTCACGGCACTGGCTGCGGTTGCCGCGTTGGTAGCGCTGTTCTGGCTCGCCGAGCCGGTGTTTCACAGATTCGGAAATCTCAACCTGCTGATCTTCTTCGTCGGCGTCGTTGCTGCGACTGTGTTTGCCGGCGTGCCGATCGCGTTCTCGTTCGGGCTTGCAATTTTCGGCTATCTCGCGCTCACCACGCAGACGCCGCTTCTGGTTCTGATCGGCCGCATGGACGAGGGCATGAGCCATCTCATTCTGCTGGCGGTGCCGCTATTCGTTTTCCTCGGTCTCCTCATTGAAATGACGGGCATGGCGCGCGCTATGGTCGCGTTCCTCGCCAGTTTGTTGGGGCACGTGCGCGGCGGACTGCAATATGTGCTGGTCGCCGGCATGTATCTCGTCTCCGGGATTTCCGGCTCCAAGGCAGCCGACATGGCTGCGATCGCGCCGGTGCTGTTTCCGGAGATGAAGGAGCGCGGCGTCAAGGGCGGCGAGCTCGTCGCGCTACTTGCCGCGACCGGCGCGCAGACCGAGACCATTCCACCGAGTCTCGTCCTGATCACGATCGGATCAGTGACTGGCGTATCCATCGCCGCTCTATTCACCGGCGGCGTGCTGCCGGCAATTGTGCTAGCGATCCTACTCTGCGTCGTCGTTTTCCGCCGCTATCGCAGCGAATCGCAGGACGACGTTGCGTGCGCAAGCTGGCGCGATGTCGGACGGACGTTCCTCATCGCGCTGCCGGCCATCGTGCTGCCGTTCCTGATCCGCGCCGCCGTGGTCGAAGGCGTCGCCACTGCAACCGAGGTCTCGACCGTCGGCATCGCTTATGCGGGGCTCGTCGGGCTTTTGATTTACCGCCGTTTCGACTGGCGCAGGCTCGGAGCGATGCTGGTCTATACCGCCGGGCTGTCCGGCGCGATCCTGCTCATCATCGGCACTGCGACTGGCATGGCCTGGGGGCTGACGCAATCGGGTTTCTCGCGCTCGCTCGCGATGGCGATGACCGGTCTGCCGGGCGGCGCATTCAGCTTCATGGCGGTGTCGATCGCGGCCTTCATCGTGCTCGGCTCAGTGCTCGAAGGCATTCCGGCAATCGTGCTGTTCGGGCCGCTATTGTTCCCTATCGCGCGCGCGGTCGGCATTCACGAAGTGCACTACGCGATGGTCGTAATCCTGGCGATGGGCATCGGCCTGTTCGCACCGCCGTTCGGCGTCGGCTATTACGCCGCCTGCGCTATCGGGCGTGTCGAACCCGCCGAGGGCATCCGCCCGATCTGGGCTTATATGGTCGCACTCGTGATCGGGACGATCATCGTCGCGGCGTTCCCGTGGCTTTCGATCGGCTTCCTGGCCAATCGGTAAAGCGATGCGGGGACGTCAATGACCACACAGCCGACAATTCTCGTCACCGGTGGAGCGTCCGGTATCGGCTTTGCGATCGTTGAAGCCGTGCTGGCGGCAGGCTGGCGCGCCATCGCGGTCGATGTCGATGCCGGCCATCTCGCTTCGGCGCGCAAGACGCTCGGCGAGCGCGCCGAGCTTCGGTTCGAACAGCTCGACGTTGCCGACGACGACGCTGTGGTGAAATCCATCGCTGCTTGCGAGCGCGAATTCGGGCCGCTGAGCGGCGTCGTCAATTCGGCCGGAATCGCGCGCGACGTGGCGACGCTCGAAACCAACGCGGCGTTGTTCCGACGGATTCTCGACGTCAATCTTGTCGGCAGCTTCCTTGTCTCGCGCGAAGCGGCGAAGGCGATGGTCGGCCGCGGCGGCGGCGCAATTGTCAACCTCGCCTCGATATCGGGCGTCACTGGGAATAAGGGCCGCACCGCCTACGGCGCTTCGAAGGGCGGTGTCGTAGTGATGACCAAGGTCATGGCCGTCGAGCTCGCGCCGTTCGGCATTCGCGTAAATGCGATTGCGCCCGGGCCGATCGATGCGCCTATGATCAAACAAGTGCAGCCCGATGCGGAACGCACCATCTGGATGAACAAGATGCCGCAACACCGCTACGGCGCTCCATCCGACATTGCGAGCGCCGCCATGTTCCTGCTCGACGACCAAAAGTCCGGTTTCATCACCGGCCAGACGATTTGCGTCGATGGCGGCTTTACCATCGCCGGCGTGATGCGCAGCGCTCCGCCGACGCAGTAATTATCGCCTGCATGACGAGCGTTTCATGGCCCCGATCACCTCAATCTGATCGGTAGTGACAAACTGTGCCATGTAGTTGTTTGCTAGATCATGCGTAGAACGAGCTTGATAGTCACACCCGCCTCGCCGTCGGCAGCTTGGTTGATGTCGTCGAGACATAAAACTTTATCAGCCGGGCGAATGGGAACCTGCGTTGGCGGTGCAGCTCTAAACGGTCAGCTACTCTCGAAGCTGCGAAGTTTGCTTAGCGCAGGAGGCGTACCTTGGGTCCGGCTGGAGTAGCTTCTCGACGTTGGTGGCCCATTCCTCTAAGGGTCTCTGCCTTAGACTAATCGCTCCGGGGGTTCGTCCGGGGGCTTGATACAAAAGACCACAAAAAGTCTAACAACCTCAACCCAGATAAGCGGCGGCAATGGACGCGCTAGCGCGCCGGCGGTAGCGGCGAACTCGAAACCGTGGTCCCGGGACGTGACGGCGCTATTGGATTCATCCGATCGCTATTCGCGCCGACATTGGCCACCGTCTCCGGTGCCTTGCCCGGCAGCACGATCACGCGCGTGCCGACCTGCACGCGGCTGTATAGATCTTCGATGTCGTCGTTGAGTAGCCGGATGCAGCCGGACGACACAAACTGGCCGATAGTCGACGGCTGGTTGGTGCCGTGGATGCGGTAGACCGTCTTGCCGAGATACAGCGCGCGTGCGCCGAGCGGGTTACCAGGCCCGCCTGCCATCATGCGCGGCAGGTAAGGTTGGCGACCGATCATTTCCGACGGCGGGAACCAGTCCGGCCACTCCTTCATCATGGAGATGCGCTCGGTACCCGACCAGGTGAAGCCTTCGCGGCCGACGCCGATGCCGTAGCGCAGCGCTTTGCCGCTGCCGAGGACCAGATAGAGATAAGTGTTCGGCGTATCGATGATGATCGTGCCGGCCGGCTCCTTGGTCGTGTAGTCGACCAGTTGCTTTTTCAGATTGGCTGGTAGCTCTTTCGGTTGGCCTTGCTCGGGCTGATCCTCAGGCGGGAGGCTCATGACGCTAGCGGACGGAACAACCTCTTGCGGCGCGGCTTGCCGCTGCGTCGCTGGCGCAGGTCCGACCGAGCGCGGCGGGCGGATGGCGTCTCGATCATCCGTCGCCGCGCTCGGGTCGAACTGATCTTCGTAACTCGGCGGTGGCCCTTCGGGCGGGACAAAACCCGGGGCTGGCAGCCTGTCGGCGTCAACTTCGTCCGGATAAGGCAGACCACGGCCGGGTCCTCCAGACGGGGTTTGGCTCATTTGCGGCGAACGGCGCGGCCGGCGCGTTGGCTGATCGTCCTCATCGTCGTCCCAGAACGCGGGCGGCTGCCGATCTTCATAATAGGTGCCCGGCGGAGCATTCCGGTAATAGCCGGGCGGTGGCGCCGAATAGTATTGCGCCATTGCGGAAGCCGCGGGTACGGCCACCGCAACCGGCAGCGTCAGCAGTAAAAAGCGTCGGATCATATGTCCACCTGAGGCCCGGGCCCCCTTGCCCAACCATCCACGAGTTGGAATGCCCGCGGATGAAGGCACATTCAAGACAAGAATGCGGCTACCTCCATACCGTGATTCGCGGCCTCGGCTCGGATTTTCTCAGGTTTTCTTGGGTTCCGCCGCCAAAACCTGCTTCGCTACTCGGTGGGCATCGACCGCGGTGGGAAAGCCGCAATAGATGGCAATTTGCCGTAGCGCGGCGGAGAGTTCCTTCGGGGTAAGCCCGTTGCGCAGCGCGCCTCGGAAATGCGCCTCGAATTCGTGCATGCGCCCAAGACAGGCGATCATGCCGATATTGAGCAGGCTGCGATCGCGCGGCTTGAGGTCCTCATCGGTCCATACGGCGCCCCAGCAAAACTCGTTAAGCAGATCCTGAAACTTGCGATTGAAATCGTCAGTATTGGCGACAGCGCGATCGACGTATTCGTCGCCCAGTACCTTGCGGCGCATCGCCATGCCCTTGTCGTAGAGTGCCTTGTCCATGTGAGGTTATCTCCCATCGAGAATTGGCGGCTTAGCCCGCCGATCGGGCGCGAGTTGACAGGAATTTTGCCATCTCGTCCATTCTCCGGCCGCAAGACATGATTGGGGAATTGGATGGCCTCGGACCTGACGAAAAGCATGGCGGTGGTGCGGGCGAAGGTGGCTGCTTCGCGTTTCCGCCGATGGAATTCATCGCCAGATCCGCGCAGGCGAAATCTCGATATCCAAGTACGCCGGCTCGATGGCACTCGACATCGCTCGCGGGGTACGACCGAGGTTGACGAACTGATCGGCTTTATCGCGCGGCAAAGGCGAGCGATTGAACATGCCGGTCCCCAACTGCGCGCGCCATCTACCGGTTGGTTAAAGGACTCGAACTCGCGGCGCAGCGCCGCGTCGTTAATCTGAGGTAATTCAATAGGTTATGTCGCTATAGCAGGGGCTTTTCCTCGTTTTCCCCGGTTTCCCTGGGGCACAGGATTCTAGTATCCCGCGCGTTAATTTCACAGGCGCGGGACTACAATAGGCGGCTTTCCCTGATGGCGACCAACCCACTGCGATGGATGACAGCGACGAAGCGCTCATGGCCAGGGTCGCGCGCGGCGATGAGCGCGCATTCCGCGAACTCGCCAGCCGGCACCTGCCGCCGATGCTCGGGCTTGCCCGCCGCATCCTCGGCAACGCTGCCGATGCCGAGGATGTGGTGCAGGAAGCCATGCTGCGGGTATGGACCTACGCGCCGCGCTGGCGGCCGCTGGCACTCTTTCGCACCTGGCTCACCCGCGTGGTTGTCAATCTCTGCATCGACCGCAAGCGGCGGGCGCCCTGGGTCGAGCTCGAAGCCGCGGGCGAGATCATCGACCCGGCGCCGCACGCCGGCGCCAAGGCCGAACGCGACGAACGCGACCACATGGTCGCAGCGGGGATCGCGCAACTGCCGGCGCGCCAGCGCGCGGCCATCATGCTCACCTATGGTGACGGCATGAGCAACTCGCAGGTCGCGGAAATTCTCGACACTTCGGTGTCGGCAGTGGAGACCTTGCTGGTGCGCGGCAAACAGAATCTGCGCCGCACCCTCGGCAGGTTGATTGATGAGGATCGCTAACATGAACAAAGACCAATTCGAAGTTTTTCTTGAGGACGCGCTCAAGCGCGAGAGCAAGGCTTCGGCTGATGACACCACCGCGGCGGAGCGGGTGCTCAAACGTCTCAGCGGCCCGCTGCCGCGACAGAAGATGCCGCTGTGGCGGCTGCCGAACGTGCTGCTCGACTGGCAATTCGCGCCGGCCTGGCCGCGCGTCGCGGCACTTGCCTGCTGCGCCATGCTCGGCTTTGCTGTCGGCATCGCAGGCCTCGACCGGCAGCTCGTTTATTCGGATCCGGCCTATGTCGCAGGCGGGGGCGGTATCGGCACCATCATTTTCGAGCCCGATCCATTGACGGGAGCCCGCCCATGACCGTCGCCCAGTACGCCCCTGCCGTGACGCGTGGTTCCTCGCGCTGGCTGCTGCTCGCCTCGCTGGCTCTCAATCTATTCTTTGTCGGCGTTGCGCTGGCGATGATTATCCGCGCGCCGGCTCCGTCCTATTGGGACCGCGACGTCTTCGTGCGGGTCGAGCGGCTCGCAGCTACCCTGCCGCCGGCCGATGCCGACATTGTGCGTGGCCAGATCAACACCAATCACGCCGCCATCGACGCGGCCCAGGCGAAATACCATGGTGCGCGTGAACGCATTCACGACGTGCTGCGGCGGGAACCCTTCGATGCGGCCGCCTTGCGTGCGGCCATGACGGAAACCCGGGCCACGCGGCAAGCCTTTGACCAAGTGATCCAGGGCGTATTCGCAACCGCGGCCACGCAGATGTCACCCGCAGGACGCACCGCGCTGGCCGATTGGCCGCCGGGACGCAAAACCACAAGCAACCGACAGTAGGGACAGCTATTTGCCCGCCCGGAACCCTTCCAGCAAAGTCGTCGTATGCGTCGCGGTAGCCAAGTTGTCAGCCCAGAAACAAAACAAGGCGTGGGGCCGTTAGCCGCCGTGTTGCAAGCCCTATGCATCACCGTACCGCTCGGCGGCTGCCTACTGACCGCGGACAAGATCGATCCAGCGCTCGACATCCCTGTGTCCTATGAGCACGGCCCGAGGAATCCCGCCGCGGCGGATGCGGCAGTCCCGTCACTCGACTGGTGGCGTGGTTTCCGCTCGAAGGAGTTGACCGAGCTTATCGAAGAGGCACGCTCCGCCAATCTCGATATCGCCGTAGCGATCGCGCAAATTGTACAGGCCGATGCCCAGTCACGGATTGCCGGGGCACCGCTCCTGCCGGGGGTCACCCTCAATGGCAGCGCCGAGCGCCTTCGTCCTTCGAAAACACTGAGTGGCAGCAACTTTTCCGGCAGCTTTACGGGCGGCTCCGAGAGCAACATTCTTACTGCTTCGATCACTGCCAGTTACGAGATCGATTTTTGGGGCAAGAACCGCGCTGCGCTTCGGGCCGCCGAGGAGAGCGCTGTCGCAAGCCGCTATAATCGCGAGGTGGTTACCCTGACCACCGTCGTGAGCGTCGCGAACACGTATTTTCAGGTGCTGGCGGCGCAGGACCGATTGCGCATAGCGCGCGAAAACTTGGCGAGCTCTAGCCGCATTCTAAGTTTGATCCGGCAACAATTTTCTGCTGGCACTGCTTCCGATCTCAACGTCGCACAGCAAGAAAGTCTCGTGGAGACCATACGGGCGACGATCCCACCGCTTGTACAAACGCTTCAGCAAAACAAAGCCACGCTGGCGCTGTTGATTGCGCGACCGCCCGAAAGTGTTGCTATCCGCGGAGGCAGCATGCGCAATATCGCGATTCCTCGCGTCACGCCTGGCTTGCCGTCGGAATTGATCGCGCAGCGGCCAGACATCCGCCAAGCTGAAGCGCAACTCGCCTCTGCTAGTGCTAATGTCGAGAATGCGCGCGCGCAGTTCCTGCCCAGCATTACTCTAACCGGCGAGGGCGGATACCAAAGCGCAGTACTCAAGCTGCTACTGCGACCGGAGTCGGCGTTCTACACCGCGACGGCCGGTTTGACCCAGCCGATATTCGAGGGCGGAAAGCTGCTCGGCAACCTCGATCTGCAAAAAGGCACGCAAGACCAATTATTGCAAAACTACCGCAAAGCAGTGATATCCGCTTTCACTGACGTCGACAACGCGCTAGTGGCGGTGCAACAGACAAAACTGACTGTGCGTTTCTTGGGAAAAGTAGTGAAAAGCTCGCAACGAGCGTTCGATTTGTCCGATCAGCAGCTGCGTGCGGGCACGGTTAACATGGTCACTTTGCTGCAAGTCCAGCAGACGTTGATCCTAGCTAAGGATGCGCTCGCGCAAGCGCAGCTGGCCCGGCTACAAGCGATCATCAGTCTGTATCAAGCCCTCGGTGGCGGCTGGTTGCCGGAATTAGTGGAAATCTCCGATGCACGGTGAGCTGCCAAAGCAAATCTGGGCAAAAACGCACGGCCGTAGGCGCCGAAATCTGGCGATTGTTCTGATAATGGTCGCAGTCGGCGCCGCGCTTTACTACGTCTTCACGGGCACACCGCAGCAGCAGCGCCGCAGTTCGTTTGGCGCCGAAAGCGGACCAGTGCCGGTGCTGGCCTCCACTGCAGTCACAGCCGATGTACCGGTCTATCTGGAGGCGGTTGGTACCGTCAAAGCCTACAATACCGTGACAGTCAGCCCGCAAGTGGACGGCAAGCTGATCAGCGTCGGCTTCAAGGAAGGCGATGATGTCAAGAAGGGCGACGTATTGGCCCGCATCGATCCCACCACATATCAGGCCCAGCTCGATCAGGCCAAAGCCAAGAAGGCGCAGGACGAAGCACAGCTCGCCAACGCCAAGCTTGACCTCGACCGTTACGAGCGGCTGGCGGCCACCAACGCGGTCAATCGGCAGCAGGCCGACACCCAGCGCGCTCTGGTTGCGCAAGACGAAGCCATCGTGCAATCCGACGGAGCGGCGATTGAGAACGCGCAGGCGACGCTTGGCTACACTGCCATCGTCGCCCCGATCGACGGCCGCACCGGTATCCGCCAGGTGGACGAAGGCAACATCGTGCACGCTGCGAGTTCGCCGACAATCGTGGTGATTACCCAACTCAAACCGATCTCGGCAACTTTCAACCTGCCCCAACAGGACTTGGGCCAAGTCATCGCTGCTTTCGCGAAAGGACCGTTGCAAGTTAACGCGCTCCGTTCCGACAGCAATGCAGTGATCGAGAGCGGCAAGCTGGCAGTTGTCGACAATCAGGTCGATCAGACTACCGGTACCGTGAAGCTCAAGGCTGAATTTCCGAACGTCGACTTGGCGCTCTGGCCAGGTCAATTCGTCAATATCCGACTTTTAATCGACACGCTGAAGGGCGTCGTGACGGTGCCGACTAGCGCGGTGCAACGAGGCCCTAACGGCAACTTCGTCTACGTGGTCAAGGCCGACAATACCGCGGCGATGCGTCCGATTGTGGTGCAAAAGCAGGATGAGATGCAGACGGTAGTCAAGAGCGGCCTCGCGGTCGGCGAGCGTGTGGTTACCAACGGCTTTGTCCGGCTGACCGATGGCAGCAAGGTAATCATCGGCAGCAACGCTGAGCCGGAGGCCGCAACGCCGCGCACCCGCCGACGATCATCAGCGCTCGGCGACGACGCGTCGCCCACTGGGGAGCCGAAGCCCGCCACCCAGGTGGTGAATCCGCCGAGATGAGCGTCTCCTCCCCATTCATTCACCGACCAATTGCCACCTCACTGCTTGGCATCGCGGTGATGTTGGGTGGCGCGCTCGGTTATTGGTGGTTGCCGGTCTCGGCGCTGCCGCAGGTGGATTTCCCTACTATCCAGATCACTACCCAACTGCCGGGCGCGAGCCCCGACACCATCGCTTCGCTGGTGACTGCACCACTGGAGCGGCAGTTCGGCCAGATCCCGGCGTTGCAAACGATGACCTCGTCGAGCTCGTTCGGCATCAGTCAGGTGACGCTGCAATTTGAGCTCGACCGCGACATCGATGCCGCCGCGCAGGACGTGCAGTCAGCGATCAATGCCGCCGCCTCGACGCTGCCGCGCACCCTGCCCTACCCGCCACTCTATGCGAAGGTGAATCCGGCCGACGTGCCCATCATCACGCTAGCGCTGACCTCGCAAAGCATCGACCTGCGCACGTTGAGCGATCTCGCCGACACCATGATGGCGCCGCGACTGTCCGAGCTAACCGGCGTCGGCCACGTCTCAGTACAGGGCGGCATCCGCCCGGCTATCCGCATTCAGGCTGATTTCTCACGGCTCGCCGCCTACGGCCTAGCGCTGGAGGACGTGCGCACCGCTATCGTCGGCGCCAATGTGGCGGGCGCCAAGGGTTCGCTCGACGGCACGCACCAGTCCTACACCATCGCGGCCAACGACCAGATCACCGCCGCCAACACCTATAAGGACGTGGTGGTGGCCTTCCGCAATGGCGCACCGGTGAAGATCAGCGACGTCGCCGACGTCATCGACGGGCTGGAGAACACTAAGGTCGGCGCCTCCTATAAGGGTGCGCCGGCGATCGTGATCGACGTGCAGCGCCAGCCTGGCGCCAATGTTATCGAGACCGTACAGCGCGTGCGGGGAGAACTGCCGCGGTTGCGGCGTGCGCTTCCGGCTGGTGCCACGCTGACGATCGTCAACGACCGCACCACCACGATCCGCGCCTCGATCCACGACGTACAGTTCACATTGATGCTCAGCGTTGTTCTGGTCGTGCTGGTAGTGCTGATATTCCTACGTACCTTGCGCGCGACCATCATCGCCGGTGTGGCGCTGCCGCTGTCGTTGATCGCGACCTTCGGAGTGATGTGGTTTGCCGGCTTCTCGCTTGACAATCTATCGCTAATGGCGCTGACCATCGGCACCGGCTTCGTGGTCGACGACGCAATCGTGATGATTGAGAACATCGTCCGTCACATGGAGAACGGCGAGCGACCGCTTCAAGCGGCGTTGCGCGGGGCAAGCGAGATCGGTTTCACGGTAATCTCGCTGACGTTTTCGCTGATCGCAGTGTTCATCCCACTGTTATTCATGACTGGCTTGGTGGGCCGCATGTTCCGCGAATTCGCGCTCACTCTCACAATCGCGGTGGTCGCATCTGCTATCATCTCGCTGACGCTGACACCGATGATGTGTGGCCGCCTGTTGCGGCCCGCCGGCGAAGGCAGCGGTCTCACTGACAACGCGCTCACCCGTCGCTTTCACGATTTGATCGAGCGCACCGTCGCGTTCTATCAACGCAGCCTGCATTGGGTTTTGCGTCACCAGCGCGATACGCTGCTGGTGACGGTGGTGACGCTCGTCGCCACCATTTTCCTTTACATGGTGATGCCCAAGGGCTTCTTGCCCTTGCAGGACACCGGCCTGATCACAGCGGTGACGGAAGCCGGTACCGACGTCTCGTTCGATGAAATGCAACGCCGCCAAGGTGAGATCGAATCCATCGTGCGGCGTGACCCCGACGTCACGGGCGTGGTATCGGTGATTGGCGTCTCCCCGCTGAATGCAACACCCAATGCCGGCCGACTGACCATCGTCCTGAAGCCGCAGAACCAACGCGGTGACAAGGTAGGGACGATCATTGGTCGGTTGAAGGACGCTGTCGCAGGCGTGCCTGGCATGAAGGTGTACTTCCAGGCCACCCAGGACATCCAGATCTCTACCCGGGTGAGTCGGGCCCAGTACCAGTACACGCTGGTCGGCACCGATTCCGCCGAGGTGCTGAATTGGGCCAACGAACTGGTGGCGCGGCTGCGCAGCTATCCAGCGCTGCGTGAGGTGGCCTCAGAAGCGCAGGAGGGCGGCCCACGTGTGAATGTCGAGGTCGATCGCGAGCAGGCCGGACGCCTCGGCGTCTCTATGCAGAGTATCACCGACACCCTCAACGACGCTTTCGGCCAGCGGCAGATTTCCACCATCTACGGCCAATCCAACCAGTACCGCGTCATCTTGGAGGCACAGCCGCGCTACCAGCAGGATCCAGGCTCGCTGTCGAAACTCTACGTCACCGGCGCTATCACCTCGACGGGCACTGTGGCTACCGTTGCCAACACTACGGTTGGCGGCACCAACACCAACACCACTGCCACGCCCAACGCAGTCACCAGCAACAACCAGGTGCCACTCGCGGCCTTTGCGCGTTTCATTAACAGTTCAGCGTCGCTGGCGATCACACACCAGGAACAATTCCCGTCAGTAACTATCTCCTTCGACCTTGCCCCCGGCTACGCGCTGAGCGACGCGGTTAGGTTGATCAGCACGGCGCAGGCGGACATCGGCATGCCGCCGTCGGTGACCGGTAACTATTCTGGTGACGCTGCCGAATTCGCTAAGTCGCTCGCCGGTGAGCCGTGGCTGATCCTCGCCGCGGCCATCGTCATCTACATCGTGCTCGGCGTGCTGTACGAAAGCTTCATCCATCCGCTCACGATCCTATCCACCTTGCCGTCAGCTGGCGTCGGCGCGCTGCTGGCGTTAATGCTCTTCGGCTATGACCTGTCGGTGATCGCACTGATTGGCATCGTGCTGTTGATGGGCATCGTGAAGAAAAACGCGATTTTGATGATCGACTTCGCTATCGAGGCGGAGCGCCATCAGGGTCTGTCGCCCGAGGAATCGATCGTGCAGGCGGCGCTGTTGCGCTTTCGGCCGATCATGATGACGACGCTTGCCGCCTTGTTCGGGGCGCTGCCGTTGGCGTTCGAAAGCGGCACCGGTGCCGAGCTGCGCAATCCGCTTGGCATAACGATTGTCGGCGGTCTGATGCTCAGCCAGCTGCTTACACTCTACACCACGCCGGTGATCTATCTCTACATGGAGCGTCTGCGCGCGCGGTTGACCGCATCCGGTCGGGTGCGGCCACATCCGGCGGAGTAGTTTATGAACTTCTCTAGCCCGTTTATCCGCCGGCCGATCGGCACCACGCTGCTTGCTATCGGGCTGTTTCTAATCGGCGTTGTAGCCTACAGCTTTCTCCCGGTCGCCAGCCTGCCGAGCATAGATTTCCCGACCATTTTCGTCACCGCTAATCGGCCGGGCGCAGATCCCAATATCATGGCTGCCACCGTCGCCGCCCCGCTCGAGCGGCGGTTGGGCGAGATCTCTGGTGTCACCGAATTGACCTCAGTGAGTTCGCTCGGTCTCTCGCGCATCACCGTTCAGTTCGACCTTTCGCGCAGCATCGAGGGCGCGGCCCGGGACGTGCAGGCTGCGCTTAACGCGGCACTCAGCGACCTGCCCAGCGACCTGCCGACGCTGCCGACTTTCCGTAAAGCCAATCCAGCGGCGGCACCGATCTTGATCCTGGCGCTAACCTCCAAGACCATGTTACCGAGCGAGGTCTATGACGCTGCAGACACGGTGATCGCGCAGCGGCTTAGTCAAGTGGAAGGCGTCGGCGACGTCACTGTGGCCGGCTCCGAACAGCCAGCGATCCGCGTGCGCGTCGATCCTGCGCGCATCGCCGCCATGGGCGTGAGCCTGGAGGACATCCGCACGGCCATTACCAATTCCAACGCGGTTGGCCCGCTCGGCACCTTCGACGGGATGAAGCGCGCGGTCACCATCGGCATCAACGATCAGCTGCGCACAGCCAACGAATACGATCCGCTGGTGGTAAAGACCGTCGGCGGCACCGTGATCCGCCTGTCCACCGTCGCTTCAATCCGGCCCAGCGTGCGCAACAGCCTGTCCGCCGGCTGGTTCAACAAGGACCCATCGGTATTGCTGATCATCACCAAGCAAGCCAACGCCAATGTCATCGATACGGTGGACCGCATCTTTGACTTGCTGCCCGAGCTGCGGCAATTGGTTCCGGCCGGCCTTGACATTTCGATCCTAGCCGACCGCACGCAGACTATCCGCGCCAGCGTGCATGACATGCAGCTCACGCTCAGCGCCACCGTCATTCTGGTGATGCTGGTGGTGGCGCTGTTCCTCCGCCGCACCGCGCCTATGGTGGCAGCCGGCGTCACCGTGCCTCTGTCGCTTGCCGGCACTTGCGCGGCGATGTGGGCGGCCGGCTTCTCGATTGACAATCTGTCGCTGATGGCCCTTGCCGTCTGCATCGGCTTCGTGGTGGACGACTCTATCGTGATGATCGAGAACATGTTCCGATATCTCGAACGTGGCGCCTCGCCGTTGCGCGCCACGCTAAAAGGTACCAAGCAGATCGGCTTCACCGTAGTATCGATCTCGATCTCTCTGATCGCCGCTTTCATTCCGCTGCTGTTCATGGGCGGCATTGTCGGACGACTGTTCCGCGAATTCTCGGTAACGCTCGCCTTCGCCATCGCAGTGTCGACCGTGGTGTCATTGTCGGTGACTCCGATGATCTGCGCCTACTTCGTGCGCTCATCGCCGAGCCATGATCACACCTTACTCGATCGCTTAGTCGAGGGCGTACTCACGCGCATTATCCGCTTCTACGACAACACGCTCTCCTTCGTACTCGAGCACAATGCGCTAGCGCTAATCGTGTTTCTCGCTACTGTGGTGCTCACCATCGGGCTTTATATAAAGACGCCGAAGGGATACTTCCCGCAGGACGACACCGGACTCATCTTCGGTGGCACGGAGGCCTCGACCGATATCTCGTTCGGCGCGATGGAGCAGTTGCAGCAGCAGGCGATGGACATCGTGCTGCAAGACCCCGCGGTGGCGAGCCTGGGCTCCTCAGTCGGCGCCTCCACCTTCAACGCCTCGGTCAATCGCGGCCGCATGTTCATCAGCCTGAAGCCGTTGGCCGAGCGGCACAATGAAAGCACGCAGCGCGTGGTGGCGCGGCTGCGCGACAAGCTAAGCCGCATTCCCGGCCTACGCGTGTTCATGGTGCCGGCGCAGGACCTACGCGCCGGCGGCCGGCAGAGCGATTCGCAATATCAGTTCACCCTGTGGAGCGCCGACATCGACGCGTTGCAAAAGCTAGTGCCACAGGTGATGGATCGGGTGAAACAGGTGCCTGGCGTCACCGACCTCACCACCGACCGCGAACAGGGCGGCCTCCAGGCCAATGTCGTCATCGACCGCGCAGCGGCGGCGCGCCTCGGCGTGAAGGTGCAAGACATTGACAACGCGCTCAACGACGCCTTCTCGCAGCGGCAGATCTCAACCATCTACACCCAGCGCAACCAGTATCGCGTGATCCTCGAGCTCGACCGCAAATATACCCGCGACCCGAGCGACCTCACCCATGTTTACGTCGTGGGTGCCAACAATACCCAGGTGCTACTATCGGAGGTGACGCATTTCGAGCACTCAATTGCACCTCTGGTGGTAAACCACCAGGGCCAGTTCCCGGCGGTCACCATCACCTACAACATCCTGCCCAACTTCACGATCCAGGACGTCACCGATGGCATCCAGAGCGCGGTAGCGGCGATGCACATTCCCGACACGATCCATGCCGACTTCGCCGGCGACGTGCAAGCCTTCCGGCAATCAGCAGGCGCGCAGCCCTTGTTGTTGCTGGCCGCGCTAATCGCGGTCTATATCGTGCTCGGCGTGCTCTATGAGAGTCTGGCGCATCCTTTCACCATAATCTCGACGTTACCGTCGGCCGGCCTTGGCGCGCTGTTGGCCTTACAGCTGTTCAATACCGAACTCACGGTGATCGCCTTCATCGGTATCATTCTGTTGATCGGCATCGTGAAAAAGAACGGCATCATGATGGTCGACTTCGCGCTCGACGGCGAACGCCGGCTCGGCCTGCCACCGCGGCAGGCGATCCACGACGCTTGCCTAGCGCGTTTCCGGCCCATCCTGATGACCACCATGGCGGCGGCACTCGGCGCGTTGCCCTTGGTGATCGCCACCGGCCCGGGCTCCGAGTTGCGCCGCCCCCTCGGCATTACCATCATCGGGGGGCTGTTGGTGTCGCAGGCGCTCACACTCTACACCACGCCGGTGATCTACC
>Ga0182034_10000475_pt1 | contig 18289 bp, 16 predicted proteins | sample flu12Cox44000172_FD_125972 | JGI IMG/M metagenome (GOLD analysis project Ga0182034, IMG submission 125972) | Lab enrichment of tropical soil microbial communities from Luquillo Experimental Forest, Puerto Rico - flux4day.12C.oxic.44.000.172 | ecosystem: Environmental > Terrestrial > Soil >... | reverse complement strand
GGCGTTGTTCGGCGCGATGCCCATTGCTTTTGGTAGTGGCGGTGGCGCGGAACTGCGCCAGCCGCTCGGCATCGCGATCGTCGGCGGGCTCTTGATCTCGCAATGGCTGACGCTCTACACGACGCCGGTCATTTATCTCTATCTCGAACGCTTTGCCCGATGGGTAGGCCGCCCCTACCGAACGCCGCGGCTGCAGGAAGCGCTAGCGGATACCCCCAGTCCGGCGCTCGCGGAAAGTCGCCGCGCGGCCTCCAGCGATTAGCCCGGGCGTCGCGGGGTCACGAGGAACACGGTCGACGGAAGCAGCTTCTCGTTCGCCTGGGCATAAGCAGCGAAAGCCTGAATCATCTCCCGCTTGATCGTTGCGCGCACAGCCTCGTCCGGCTTTTTCTCGTCGATCAGTCGAGCGGGAGGGCCCATGGTGCAGGCGTACTCTGTCTCCTCTTCGGGGGAGGAGCCGATGATGTTGGGGGTCTCGCGACTGATCTCGATATCGGCGAAGCCTGACCTTTCGAGGATCGAACGCACGTAGTCACGATCACTGAAGGCCAACGGTCCCGGCGCTCGAGGCGGGCTCGGCGCTGGAGGTCCCAAATGGCGCAAGGCGATCTCGTGGGGGATCAGCCAATGGCCATTCTCCTCGAGCGGTCCCCAACAGATAAAACATAGGCGACCGCCCAGTCGCGCCGCAGGTAGCCGCAGGTAGAAGATTGCTGAACGCTAGGGCCGGATCGACAAAAAACATGACGCCAAAGCGCGAGGCAATCAGATCGAAGCGGGCGCCTTCGAAGCGGTGGACCTGCGCATCGGCCTGCACCAGCGAGATGTTGCCGAGCCCGTTTGCGGCGATGCGTTGGCGGGCGCCTGCCAGCATAGGCTCGGAGATGTCGACGCCGACCACCCTACCGCGCTCACCCACCGCCTCGGCAAACGGCACGGTGGCGGCACCGGTGCCGCAGCTGATCTCGAGCACGCTTTCGCCTGGTATGACCGCCGATCGCGCCAGCAAGAGATCGTTGATCGCGCGTACACACCGTTCGACCAAGCCGCCGAGCCCAACCCAGCGCGGGCCGGCAACGGTATTCCAATATTCCTGCTGCGCTGTGTTCGCGATCCTGTCTTCGGTCATTCTAAGATCTCCTCCAATCCGGCTCGGTTGGGATGCGGCAACGCTCTGTCGCCACCCAGCGGTTGACCGCAAGTTAACCGTAGAACAGTGCGAAGTAGACGACGTAGATCCAACTGAAGATGCCATGGACGATTGCCCACAATATCGAGTGGTTGGTGTTGTAGGAGATCGCCATCGCCAGCGCCGAGCCGAAACTCACCCCATATTTCGCCCCCTCCAGGCGGACGCTGTACCCCCTCCATCCGTCCATCGGCTTCTCCTTTTCGATCTTCGAGTTTACCGTATCGGCTGAGACGCCTACGGATAAGGGAGAGCGCATCGTGAAAACGCAAGGCATGACCCGCGCAGAGGTCGAAGCCGCACTAGCCCGTGCCGGGCTCGAGGTCCCCGAGCGCGAGAAGCCGGAAATCGCCGCCGCTGCGCATTTCATCGAGGAGATGGCCGCGCGGTTGCGTCGCAAGCGCGCGATGGCGGCCGAGCCCGCTCATATTTTCCCGCCTCCGGGAGAGCCGCTCGATGTGGCGATCCAGGCAAATCTGCGCGAGACGACCACCCGCGTTCTGGCCTCCTTGGCAGCGCGTGAGGACTGACAATGGTTCCGGACTTCCTGACGATCGCCGAGGCCGGCGCGCTGATCGCCAGGCGCGAGCTCTCCCCGGTGGAGCTCGTGCAGAGCCGCTTGACCCGCATCGAGCGGCTCGACGGCAAGCTTCACTCGTTCATCCGCGTGCTCGGCGACGAGGCGCTTGCCGCGGCTCGCTCGGCCGAGGCCGAGATTATCGCCGGGCGTTCGCGCGGACCGCTGCACGGGATCCCGATCGGTTTGAAGGACATCTACGAGACTAAGGGAGTTCCGACCACAGGGCATTCGAAGGTCATGATCGATCACGTGCCGTTGCGGGATGCGACCGTGGTCCAGCGTTTCTCTGAGGCGGGTGCGATCGTGCTCGGCAAGCTCGCGACCCACGAGTTCGCGTTTGGCGGACCGTCTTTCGATCTCCCATGGCCGCCCGCCCGCAACCCGTGGGATACGACCCGCTTTACCGGGGGGTCGAGCAGCGGCACCGGGGCTGCGGTCGCGGCCGGCCTCGTCCTCGGCGGCACCGGCAGCGATACCGGCGGCTCGATCCGCGGACCCGCGGCATATTGTGGGCTTGCCGGCCTCAAGCCGAGCTACGGCCGGATCAGCCGGGCAGGCATCCTGCCGCTCGCCTTCTCGCTCGACCATGCCGGTCCGATGGCCTGGAACGCAGAAGATTGTGGGATCATGCTGCAAGCGATGGCCGGGTACGACCCCGCCGATCCGGCAAGTGGCGACCACCCGGTGCCGGATTATCGGGCCTCCCTCTCGGGTGAGGTCAAGGGCCTGCGCATCGGCCTCATCCGCCATTTCTATGAGACCGACAACCCTGCGAACGAGGCGACCCGGCGAGGCATCGCAGCCGCCGTCAAGGTCTTCGAGGAACTCGGGTGCTCGGTGCGCGAGCTCCGCGTGTCGCCGCTTGCCGACTGGGCGGCCTGCGGCATCATGATCATGCTTGCCGAAGGCTATGCGATCCACGAGGCGACGTTGCGCGAACGCTTTTCCGATTACGGCGAAGCCTTCCGCGATCGGATGGCGCTCGCCGTGCTGACCACGGGTGCCGATTACGTCCAGGCGATGCGGCTCCGCCGCGAGCTGGTGGCTGAATTCGCTACGGCCATGGTGGACCTTGATCTCGTGATCACTGCCGCCGCAGCGAGCGAGGCGCCCATCTTCGATTCGGTCGGCAAATTCGCCATTCTTGAGCGTCCGTCTCTAACGATGCCGTTCAATGTGACCGGTACCCCGGCGATGTCGGTGTGCTGCGGCTATACCACAGACGGTCTGCCGCTCGCCTTCCAGCTCGCCAGCAAGCCGTTCGACGAGGCGACGGTTCTTAAAGCGGCGCACGCTTACGAACGGGCGACGCCGTGGCGATCGATTCGGCCGCGCCTGCCTCTGACCTGACCTTTCGCCTGTTCCCTTTCGCTATCGCAATCGTGATTTAATATTGGCCTGTGGCGGGTGCGCCGTCAAAGCGATAAGAGCCGGTGATGAGCTCGAGATCCCGTGAGCCGCAAGGCGCCGAAACGCCCGACCTCGATTATCTCAGGTGGGCGCAGGAACTCGGCCCCGAACTCGAGACGGCGGCCGAGGAGATCGAGCGGCGTCGCGAGCTGCCCGAGGTGATTGTCGAGGCGTTGATCGACCGCGGATTGTTCCGTCTGCTATTGGCGCGTGCGTTCGGCGGTGCCGAGCTGCGCCCCGCGGCGTATGTCGCGGTCATCGAGGAGGTCGCCAAGCATGATGCCAGCGTCGCTTGGTGTCTGGGCCAAGCCTGCGGCTGCACGATGACGGCGGCCTATCTCGATCCCGAGGTGGCGCGTGAGATCTTCGATGGGAAGCGCGGGATCGTCGCATGGGGTCCCCCGGGACCCGCCGAGGCGCGAGCGGTGCCGGGTGGCTATCGGCTGACCGGAACCTGGAGCTTCGCGAGCGGCAGCCATCACGCGACCTGGCTCGGCGCTCATGTCGTGATCCTCGACACGGGCGGGACGCCGCAGCTTCGGCCCGATGGCAGCCCAGTGATGCGCACCTTGTTGTTCCCGAAGGCGAGCGCGAAATTCACTGATATTTGGCACGTGCTAGGTTTGCGCGGCACCGGCAGCGACAGCTACACGGTCACCGATCTCTTTGTCCCCGAGAAGTGCACCGTATTGCGCGACACCGCGGCCAAGCCACGTCAACCGGGTTTGCTCTACGCTTTCAGCAGCAGCAACATGTATGCATCGGGCTTTGCCGGGGTCGCCCTTGGTATAGCCCGCAGCACGCTCGACGCCTTTGTCGAACTCGCCCGCGACAAGATCCCGCGCGGTGCCAAACGAACCTTGCGGGACAACAACGTGGTCCAGGCGCAGGTCTCTCAGTCCGAAGCACGGTTGTGTGCTGCTCGCAGCTTTCTCTTGGGATCTCTCGACGAAATCTGGTGGGAAGTCAGCAGGTCGGGGCGGCTCTCGATGGATCACAATACGACGATCCGGCTGGCCTCGACCTGGGCTATCCACCAGGCGCGTGAGGTTGTCGACGCTGCCTACCATGCGGCCGGCGCCACGGCGATTTTCGAGAGTAATCCCTTCGAACGGCGGTTTCGTGACATTCACACGGTCGTGCAGCAATATCAGGGCCGCCAAGCCCATTTCGAAACAGTGGGCCAGGCGTTGCTCGGTCTCGAGCCGGAAGGCGCGATGTTTACGTTTTGACCCATCCGATGAATATCCCTGACTCTGCTCCGAGCAACAATCGCGCCGCCGTGGCCCGGCGTCACTGGTCGCTCGACGACATTCCGTGGCGCCTGATCCGCCGGGATGCGGTGGCGCAAACCGAGGGGTTCTTTTATCTCGTGGCGGCGGCGTCACTGATGGAGAGCGCCACCGACCTTTACACCGAGAATTTGATCGAATACTTTGCGGATGATGAAGAAGTCACGTCATGGTTGGAGAAATACTGGCTGCCGGAGGAATTGCAGCACGGCGAGGCGTTGCGCCGGTATGTTCAAATCGCCTGGCCGGAATTCGATTGGGAACCCGCGCGGCGGCGGTTCGTCGAAGAGTTCAGACCATTTTGCGACACCGCCTTGGAGCTGACACGCAGCCTCGAGATGGCATCCCGCTGTGTCGTCGAAACCGGCACCGCGAGCTATTACCGGACCTTGTCACGCGCCAGCCCTGATCCGGTCCTCGCAATGCTGACCCGACGCATCTCCGAAGACGAGGTGCGTCACTACAAGCATTTCTATCGCTATTTCCGGAAGTACCGGGACGTCGAAGCGCCGCGTCGCGCCGCGATCCTGCCGGCCCTGTGGCGCCGGCTCAAGATGACCGGCGGCGACGACAGCTTTATCGTTCTCAAGCATGTCCACGCTGCCCATCATCCCGGCGAACTCTTCGATATCGGGGTGTATCGAAGGGTTCGCCGAGAGTGCCGCCAGCTCGTCCGCAATCACTTCCCGCACCAGATGAGCGTGCAGATGCTGCTAAAGCCCCTCGGCTTGGGGCCGCGAACCCAGCGTCTTACGTTGCCGGTGGCTACGGCGGTGGCACGACGCGTCGTGCCATAACCTCCTGGATCAGGCAGCGAAGTCGATCAGCTGGCGCACCGGCGCACCCGATTTGAGCGCGGCAAACCCCTCGTTGATCTGACCGAGCTTGATCCGGCCGGAGATCAGGTGGTCGAGCTTTAGCCGGCCCTGGCGCCACAGCGACAACAGCCGCGGCATGTCGACCCGGAAGCGGTTGCCGCCCATCGAAGTACCTTGCAATTTGCGGTCGCGCAAAAAGTCGTAGCCGTGCAATTCGATCTTCACGCCAAGCGGCACCATGCCGATGATCGTTGCGGTGCCGCCCGGCCGCAGCATGCCGAAGGCCTGCTCGGCGGTGGTCTTGGTGCCGAGCGCCTCGAAAGAATAGTGCACCCCGCCGCCGGTCATGTCCCTGACGGCCTTGACCGGGTCGGCGTTGCTGGCGTTCAGCGTGTCGGTGGCGCCGAGCTCGCGTGCGACTTCGAGCTTTGAGGCGATGGTGTCGATCGCGATGATGCGCTCGGCGCCGGCCAGCGCTGCACCGTTGACCGCCGACAGCCCGACCCCGCCGCAGCCGATCACCGCGACCGTCGCACCCGGCTCGACCTTGGCGGCGTTGAACACCGCACCGACCCCGGTCATGACACCGCAGCCGACCAGTGCGGCACGGTCGAGCGGGATGTCGGGGTCGATCTTCACCATCGAGTTTTCGTGCACCAGCATCTGCTCGCCAAACGAGGAGAGATTGAGGAACTGGTTCATCAGCTCGCCATTCTTCCATGACAGGCGCCGCGATACGCCGGGCGGCAGCTTGACCTCGGTGTTCTCGCACAAATTCGGGTGGCCGGTGACGCATTGCGGGCAGGTGCCGCAGAACACCGAGAGGCAGGTGATCACATGGTCGCCAGGCTTGACATAGGTCACGCCTTCGCCGACGGCTTCGACAACCCCGGCGGATTCATGGCCGAGCACGCAGGGTGTCGGATGCGGATAGAGTCCTTCGATAAAATGCAGGTCGCTGTGGCACAGCCCGGCAAAGGCGGTGCGCAGCAGCACCTCCCGCGGCCCGGGCTTGGTCAGTGCCACCTCCTCGATCGTCAAGGGCTGGTTCGCGGCGTGCAGGACGGCGGCTTTCATCGGAAGCTCACTCCTGGAAATTGAGGCGCAGGCCGGGCTCGGGCCAATCCATCGCGGCGAGCTCGCCGCCGGCGGAAAGTGTGATGTAAGCGGTCTTCATGTCAGGGCCGCCAAAGCAGATGTTGGTCGGATAGACATCCGGCATCTTGACCTGCCGCACGACCCTTCCGTCGGGCGAGATGACAGTGATATAGCCGGTGATCAGGGTCGCCACCGCGATATTGCCCGAAGCCTCGACGGCGAGGCTGTCAAAGCGCTGAAAGCCGGGCAAACCGCACACCAGCCGGCCGGTATATGGTGCGGGGAACGGCTCCTGACGCAGCACGCCGGGCGAGACGATGTCAAAGGCGAAGAGCCGCGAGCTCTCCATATCGGCGACATAGACGGTCCTTTCGTCAGGCGATAGGCCGACGCCGTTCGGGCTCAGCATCGGATGAACCAGCTCGACGATCTTCGAACCATCGGGCAAGGCATAGTAGAGCCCGCCATGGTCGCGGTCGCGCCCGCGCCGCTTGCCGAGATCGGTGAAATAGAACCCGCCCTGACGGTCAAAGACGATGTCGTTTGGCGCCGACAATTTGTGACCGCCGCACTGGCTATAGAGGATGCGCACTTCGCCGGAGCGCGGATCGATCCGCTGAACATAGCCGCATTGGTAGTTCTTGGCCGGCCCGGTCGCGAGAAAGCTGCCGGTGGCGTATTCGGCGCCGCCATTATTGCAGAGATAAAGCGAGCCGTCAGGCCCGCGCGCCAAGCCGTTCGGCCCGCCGCTCGCCGCGGTCACTGTCGATTTGGCGCCGTCCGCCGCAACGCGGGTGACGGTGCCGCCGGCGATCTCGCCCAGGACAACCGCGCCGTCGGCCATCGCCACGGGCCCTTCGGGAAACCGCAACCCGGTTGCCAGGATCCGCACATCGGCCATCGTGTCCCCCCGAGTGGTGAGCGGTAATTCTGTCGCCCGGATCACCCGAGGGTCAAGCCGGCCCCGTAGAGGCCCGACAGGCGTCGATTGCCCAGTCGACCCGGTCCTTGCCAAAGTAGCGCTCGCCATTGACCACGACGGTTGGAACCCCGGGGCAGCGCAGCCGGTCGAATTCCTCGAGCGCCGCTAGCACCTCCCGACCCGGAATGGGTTCGGCCAATTTCGCCATCAAGTCACCGGAGTCGAGGCCGGCGCGCTGCGCCGCCCAGTGAATAGTCGCCGGCTCGTTGACGTCGAGCGCCTCGACCCAGGCCGCCTCGAACAAGGCTTGATCCAGCAGGTCGCGCTTTTCGGTGTCGGCCGCGTAGAGGGCTCGGGCCGGCAACTCCTCGCGGTCGTAGGCCGAGAGCGCCCAGCGCTTGGCGCGCTGATGGAAGACTTCTGGATCGGGATAGACGAACGGGATCGAAAAGCGCTCGGCCCAGCGCCGGCAGTCGTCGCGAAGATAGGAGCCGATGTTGCGGTTTTCCTTGCCGCCCAGCATTTCGGCGACCATCCGCCCGCGCTCGCGGAGCACGTAGATCGGCCGGCGCGCGAGCTCTACATCCGGCAACCCGGCGATGGCCCGGCGCAGCAGGACGGTGCCGAGATAGGCGTTCGGCGAATGATAGATCGTGTAGCTGTAGACCGTGATCGACATCCCATCACTCCGACCTCGTTCCCGACTATATCGCTGCGCCGCGCCTGCGCCGTATAGTCTCCGGCATAGTCGGAGGAAGGGCGATGGCGATCGAGCACGAAGTCGCAATAAAGCCGGACATCCTGTTCGCGGAGCATGATGGCGTGAAGCTGCTCGGCGATCTTTATCTGCCTAAGGGTACAGGCAAGGCGCCGGTGCTGGTTGGCGTGCATGGTGGCGGCTTTCAGCTCGGCGACCGCAAATTCTATCGCCACTGGGGCAATTATCTCGCCAAGCATGGTTACGCCGTCTTTTCGATCGAATATCGACTTATGAAACCGGGTGTGAAGACCTGGCCCGGGGTGGTCGGCGATTGCAAGGCCGCCGTGCAGTTTGTGCGCGCCAATGCCCGCGACTTCGGCGTCGACCCGGATCGCATTGGCATGATTGGCGACTCGGCGGGCGCGCATTTGTCGGCGCTGGTGGCATTGGCTGGTGATGAGCCGCCGTTCGCCGGCCAATATCCCGATGACCCCTATGCCGATACCCCGGCCAATGTCAAAGCGGTCATTGGTTTCTACGGCGCCTATGACATGGTGGCGCAATGGGAGCACGATCAGATCTCCCGGCCGCTCGACCAGATCACTGAGAAACTCCTCGGATGCTCACCGATGGTCAGCCGCAAGGCGTTCTTTGAGGCCTCGCCGCTGAGCTACGCCACGGTCGACAAGAACAGCACGCGGTTTTTGCTGATCTACGGCCGTGAAGACGACATCGTCGATCCGGCGACCCAGTCGGAGAAGTTTCTGACGGCGCTCAAGCAAGCCGGATTCTTTGCGCGCACGATCGTGGTCCCCGGCGCCGGCCATTTCTGGACTGTCGATCCGGTCGAGGAGCCCGGCAGCGTTGGCGCCTATGCCGGCCCGAGAGTGTTGCGTTTTCTCGCCGGCACATTCCCGGAAGAGGCTGCAAGGTAATCGGAGACCGAAGGTGGATTTCGGGATCGGCATCGCGACCGGAAGTGGCTCCTGGAAGCTGGCACAGCGCGCCGAGGAGCTGGGGTTTACTCATGCCTGGTTCTTCGACACGCAGATGATCACCGGCGACTGTTTTGTCGCGATGGCGGCGTCGGCGCTCAAGACCTCGCGGATCCGCCTCGGCACCGGTGTCCTGGTCCCGTCGAACCGCATCGCGGCGGTCACTGCCAATGCCTTTGCCACTTTGAACGGCATGGCGCCGGGGCGGATCGATTTCGGTATCGGCACCGGCTTTACCGCGCGCCGGGCGATGGGGCTGGGTGCAGTCAAGCTCGCCGAGATGGAGGAGTATATCCGCGTCGTCTACGCCCTCTTGCGGGGCGAGACTGTCGAGACCCCGATCGAAGGCAAGCGGCGCAAGATCCGCTTTCTGAACCCGGAGATCGGGCTGATCAACACCAAGGACCCGATCCCGTTGCACATTTCCGCCTACGGGCCTCGGTCGCAGGCGTTGACCACAAAGCTCGGCGCCGGCTGGAAGAGTTTTGTCTCCGACGTGCCGGGAGCGATGAACGCGATCGAGGGCATGCAGCAAAGCTGGCTCGACGCCCGGCGTGTGCAAAGCGACCTCTACGCCACCGCCTGGACCTGCGGCTGTGTGCTCGCGGAGGGCGAGTCGGCCGACAGCCCGCGGGCGATGGCGCAAGCCGGGCCACGCGCCGCGGTGTTGCTGCACCGGGCGGCCGATTTCGACATGGAGGGCTGGGAGAACACCTCGCCGGTCCCCGAAGAGGTCGCCGCCGAGGTCGCAGGCTATGTCGAAATGGCGCGCTGCTACGAACCGCCCGACGCGCGCTATCTGACCAACCACCGCGGCCATTTTGTCTTTGTCAAACCCGAGGAGCGCAAATTCGTCACCGCCGAGCTGATCCGGCGCACCACCTTCACCGCGACGGAGCAGGCGCTCAAACAACGAGTCGAGGCGCTGCGCGAGGCGGGGTGGTGTCAGCTGGTGATCGCGATCACACCGGGCGAGGAACAAGCGATCGAAGACTGGGCGCGCATCAAGCGCGCCTTTGAGTAGGTCGTCTGAAAAATCGTTCGTTATTGCGAGCGCAGCGAAGCAATCTCATCGACAACGCACCCACCCGCGTGGAGATTGCCGCGTTCCCCGGGACGCCCCCTTGCCAGGTGGCCGTCCGGGGTCCTCGCAATGACGGTGCCAACGTTGGAACCGTGCGCCCGGTAATACAAACGAGGAGAGCATGCGCATCGAGATCATCTGCACCGGCGACGAGGTGCTGACCGGCAAGATCGTCAACACGAACTTCAGCTATATGACCCAAAAGCTCGAGGATTTCGGGCTGTCGGTGAGCTGGGGAACGACCGTCGGTGACGACCGCGAGGAATTGCTCGCGGCATTTCGGCTGTCGGCCGCGCGCGCCGATGCGGTGATCGTCAATGGCGGGCTCGGACCCACGGTCGATGATCTGTCGCAGGAAATCGCTGCGCGCGCCGCCGGGGTAGAGCTCGTCCTCAACGAGGATTGGCTGCAGCGCATGGAGGATTTCTTCCGCCGCCGCAACCGAGTCATGTCGGAGAATAACAAGAAACAAGCGATGCTGCCCTCGACCGCCGAGATCCTCGACAACCCGATCGGTACCGCCTGCGGCTTCGCACTCGACATCGGCAAGGCCCGGTTCTTCTTTACGCCAGGCGTGCCGCGCGAATTGCGGCGCATGCTCGAAGAACAGATCATTCCGCGCCTGTTGACGCGCGGCGGGTCGCCCTCGGCGATTTATCTCAAGCGGTTTCACTCCTACGGGCTCGGCGAGTCGCATGTCGACCAGCTGTTAACCGGCGTGGAGGACCTCGTCCCCGACGGCAGCGTCAAGCTTGGCTTTCGCACCCACTACCCGCAGATCGAGACCAAGCTGACCGTGCGCGGCGCCGATATGAACGAGATCCAGCGGAAGCTGGCACCGGTGCAGGCGGAGGTCCGCAAACGCCTCGGCAATTTCATCCTCGGCGAGGACGACCAGACGCTCGAAGGTGTCGTGCTGGCGGAACTGACCGCACGCGAGGGCTCGCTGGCGCTGGTCGAGACCTTCACCGCCGGCCAGATCGCCTCCCGCATCGCCCACCTGCCCGGCGCCGAAAAGGTGTTCCGCCGCGGCCTCGTCGCCCGCAACCCGGCCGAGATCGCCGCCAACCTTGGGCTCGACGGCGGGCTGATATCAGGTAAACTGAGCCGCGAGACGGCCGAAAAAGTGACGGAGGCGATGCGCGCGGAGACCGGCGCCTCGCATGCGCTCGCGGTGCTGATCGAGGTCGACGACGGTCCCGACCGCATCGATTTTGGCGGCAGCATACATCTCGCCATCGCGTCGGGAGAAGGAATCGAGTCGCGCCGCTCGCGCATCTATGGCGGCCGCGACTGGGTAAGGCTGGGTGCGGTCGAACTCGGCCTCGACTGCCTGCGCCGTTATTTGCAGGGTCTCCCGGTCACCGAACGCACTGATTTCGAGCGGGTATGAGCGAGCCTCAGGCGCAACTGCCGCTCGGAAATCGCACTGCCGAGTATTAGCAAAGCCGACATATATTCGTCGCCGCACTGATGGCGGCGATCATATTGTCCTTTGAAAGCGTATAGCTCGCTACCGTCCAGCGAGGCGGCCATGAACCAGTCTCCAACGGGAAGCATCTTCAGGACGGCTAGCCTCGCAATATCAATGACCTACCGACCGCCATCACGCGTGAGAACCGTCCGGCGAAAAGACCGGCGGCTACACAGGAAGTGGAAATCGTATTGATGACGGTTCGGGAATGTATATCGATCACCGAAACCAATTCGCTTCATGTGACCCTCCATAGCTACTCAAGCTATTCACAGGAGAACCGAAGTTCACGGACGTCGTTCGCCGCGTCGACATCCAGATGTCATTACCGCCGATCCCGCCCGGGCGGTTCGAGGATATGAAAATCTCCAGCCCATCTTGCCTGACGACGATGAGGCCCATCTCTTCGCCTTCGAAATACGTCACCCTCGGCACAGTCTCGAGGACGATTGTGCCGTCGGCGCAAGGTCGATCTTGAGCTAGCCGCAGCCGCACATTTTCTCGCCGGTGCCGCGGGCCCTCAAGGCCGAATTTCCGCGCTCCTCCCGCGCGCCAACCTCCTTTCGACGCCCTGTCGGTTCCTGGGCGCAGCACAAAGCGGGGCGGAAGCGTCTGATTTGATTACGAACCGGCTCGCGTCGCCAGCGCGATGACCCGCGGGAACCAGAAACGACACCATCCACGCTGCACGACTGCGTTGCAGAGCACAGCCTTCTGGTTGCAAGAGTTGGCACTAGTCCGCTGGACGGCTTCGCAACTTCCTGCTATTGTTCCTGTGCGATCCTACCCGCTGGCCGGGAGCAAGGGTTGTCGGCGATGTGGGGCGTCAACCTTTCCGTTCGCGATGCAACTCAGACTATTCCGACACTTTGTCCCGGTTTCAGTCGTGCTTCTTGCGTCGTCGGATGCCCTGCTGATCACCGGTGCTTTCTACCAGCTGTTGTCGGCGTCGGAGACTGGTGTCCCGATCATCCTGCGTGTTTCGAGCTTTACCGCGCAGTTCTCCGCAGGTTTGGCGGTCGCCGCAGTGACCGCGATGGTCTCGATTGGACTTTACGGACATCAGAGCTTCGTGGACTTTCGTCTTCTATTGAACAAGATCGCCGTCGCTTTCCTACTCGTGCTGATGCTCGTCTTGTTTGCAGCCATATATTGGCGCGACGGGCTAAGTTACCTGCCGGATCCGAGGAGCTTTCCGCTGAAGGCGACACTTATTTGGCTCGTCTGCGTGTCGGTAACCCGGGGTACCTTTTCGGTGACTTTGGGACGAGGGCTGCTAAAGCGGCGCGTTCTCGTACTCGGTAATGGAGGGCAGGCGGCGCGGATCGCCAAGCTGGTCGAGACCGGAGAAAATGAACACTTCGTTCCAATTTCGTTTATCGGGATGCCCGGCGAACGATCGAGCCTGCGATCCGATATGGTTGACCGATCGGTCTTGGATCCTGATGCCCTGACAGATGATGCTCTGACGGAGATGGTATATCGACTGGGAGCAAGCGAGATCGTGGTGGCTACCGATGATCGACGCGGCTTGCCGGTTCGTCAGCTCCTGCACAGTAAGCTCGCTGGCATCAAGGTAATCGATTTCCTGGATTTTTGGGAGCGAGAGACCAGAACGGTCGACCTTGAGGCGCTTAAGCCGAGTTGGCTCTTCTATTCCGACGGTTTTCGTTGCGGTCCGCTTGAGGAGCTCCTGAAGCGCGCGTTTGACGTCACGGTCAGTCTCGGCTTGCTCCTTTTGACGCTGCCGCTGCTGGTCATAACGGCTTGCTTAATTAAGCTCGAGAGCCCGGGACCGATTCTCTACCATCAGGCGAGGGTGGGCCTACACGGCCGAGAGTTCACCATTCTGAAGTTTAGAAGCATGCGAGCGGATGCCGAGACAGACGGCGGTCCTCGCTGGGCCTCCGAGGGGGATCCACGAGTCACCCGTGTCGGAGCAATCATCCGCAAACTCCGGATCGACGAGCTCGCCCAGATCTTTAATGTGCTGCGCGGTGACATGAGTCTTATTGGGCCGCGGCCGGAGCGCCCCTTCTTTGTCGCAGAGCTCACCCGAGCTGTCCCATATTATTCCGAACGGCATTGGGTGAGACCAGGCATCACCGGCTGGGCACAGGTAAATTACCCCTACGGCGCCTCGACGGAGGACGCTTGGATTAAGCTAACCTATGATCTTTATTACGTAAAGAATCGTAGTATTTTCCTAGACTTAATGATATTGTTGCAGACCGCCCGAGTGATCTTTTGGAACTATGGGGCGAGATAAGGCGCCGAACCTGGATATCGTCGTAACACAAACGGTCTATGCGGGGTGCGCGCTCGCGTTCATCCTGGTAATCGCATTAATGATAATGCGGGGTCGGACCAGTAGAACCGGTCTCGCAATTCTCGGTTGCTGCCTTGCCTCGGTTGCGTGGGCAGCAGCAACCGCGGCGTCGGTTCGTTTGCCAATCTCTGGTCTGGCAGTCTTTGATAGCGTCAGGCTCTCGGCGTGGCTTCTGCTTGCGGTCGCTCTCGTCACGATTCGTGCCGGTGACGGTTCGGGTCTTGGGCGGCTATATCGGCTCGGCGCACTGGCATTTTGTATCACAGCGATCGCCAATGATGGACACCTGATGTTCCTCAACCCGAAGGTCGCTGGTTTCTCCACGTCGCAGCAGCTGGTTCGCATCGGGTTTGGTGTCATTGGGCTGCTGACCGTCGAGAATCTGTGGCGCAATACCGAACCGCAGCGACGGTGGCACGTTTGGCCGTTTTGTCTTGCTCTTGGCGGTCTCTTCGCCTATGAGCTGTTCTTGTTCGCGGATGCTTTCATCACCCGCGGTCGGGTCGATCCCGGGCTCGGCTTGGGCCGCGCAATCGCGACGGCGTTCATGGCGCCACTGCTCGCGCTGGCGATGGCGCGAAATCGAGAGTGGCGGGTCGACATTCATGTATCCCGCCAAGTGGTGTTTCACACTGCGACCTTGCTGGCGAGCGGCTGTTTTCTTCTCGCCGTTGCGATCGTTGGGATGGTGTTGCGCAAACTGGAGGGGGATTGGGGGCTTGTCCTGCAGCTGGCGATGCTATTCGGCAGCATCGTCGTGCTTGCAACCGTGCTTTCCTCAGGGAGCCTGCGCCGCCGACTCAAGTTTTTGATCTCACGAAATTTTTTTACCCACCGATACGACTATCGGATTGAATGGCTGAAATTTATCGAACTCATCTCCGATCCAAATCAGGCTGAAGAACTCCAAGTCAGGATCATCCGCGCTTTGGCCGAATTCGTGGACAGCCCGGCGGGAGTACTGTGGTCGTTGAGCCGCGGTATCGGTTATCATCCAACGGCTGTGTGGCAGCTTCCCACTCCGCGGGAAGCGAAGCTAGCGCCCGAACACCCCTTTATTGCAGGCTTCCGGGATGGTGGTTGGATCCAAGAACGCTTGGCTGATACGACAGATGAGGCATGGTCTTTCGCCTCGCAACATGCGTGGTTGGCTGTGCCGTTGTCATATCGCAGAGAAGTCGTGGGTTTCGTCCTTCTTGACTGTACCAACCACTCGGTTGGTCTCGATTGGGAGGCCTTCGATCTATTGCGCGCGGCAGGGCGTCAAGCGGCCAGCTATCTCGCGGAAGAGCGCTCGACCAAGGTGCTGCGGGACAGTGAGCTGTTGACCGAGTACAGCAAGCGCTTCGCTTTCGTGGTCCACGACATCAAAAACTTAGCGAGTCAACTGGGTTTGGTTGTCTCGAATGCAAAACGGTACATCGATGACCCCCACTTTCAGCAAGACATGCTTCAGACGGTCGAAGATGCGGTCGCCCGGATGAACCACCTTCTTAGCCAACTGAAGGTTGAGGCCGTACCGCACAGTCCACACGTTGCAAACACCGATGCGATCGTAGCCGCAGTCGCGGCGGCGTTGGCCTATGGTCCGGCGACCATCGAGACCCGTACCGATGCCCAGGATTGCGTCGTAGCAATTGATCCTGAACGCCTCAGGTCCGCTCTGACTCATCTGGCCCAGAACGCGATCGAGGCCTCGCGCCCGGGCGATTCGGTGGTTATCTCCACACGCCGGCGCCAAGCCCAGCTTGTCATCGATATTGTCGATCGGGGCCAGGGCATGGACGACACGTTTATTCGTGACGAATTGTTCTCGCCGTTCCGCTCGACGAAGTCGGGCGGCTACGGCATCGGCGCCTTCCAGACGAGAGAGCTAATCCGCATGTCGGGTGGTGACCTCGAAGTAATCTCCGGACCGGGTGCTGGCACAACCATGCGGATCCTTCTACCCCTTGTCCCCGAGAGAGAGCCGGCTCCTTCCGCCGTGATGTGACGAGATGTCAACTGCCACCAGACCGTTGCTGATCGTCGATGACGACCCGGGCCTCCTGCGCCAACTTCGATGGGCATTTTCGGACCATAAAGTATATCCCGCAAGCTCGCGCCAGGAAGCCGCCGATCTGGTTAGAAAGGATCCTGTGCCGGTGGCTATCGTCGATCTTGGACTTCCCCCGGATCCCGACGGAGCCTCCGAGGGGCTGGCGATCTTGACCGACATCCTCGCGATTGCACCCTTGACCAAAGTCATCATCGCCACCGGCAACGAAACCCGCGAACATGCCTTGCAGGCCATCGCGCTCGGTGCATACGACTTCTACCAAAAGCCCATCGATATCGACGTGCTGAAACTGATCGTCGCGCGCGCCGAACGCATATTCGACCTAGAGGCCGAAAATCGCACGCTTCTTGAAGCCACAGCAGCATCGCCGATCGATGGGATCATTGCGACTAGCCCGGACATGCTGAGGGTGTTGCGCAGCATTGAGAAAATGGCGCCTGCTGACGTTACGGTATTGCTTCGCGGTGAGAGCGGCACCGGCAAGGAGTTGCTTGCGCGGGCAGTCCACAAATTGAGCGCTCGTGCGCGCGAGCCGTTTGTGCCGATCAATTGTGCGGCGATTCCCGAGACGCTGCTCGAAAGCGAGCTGTTCGGTCACGAAAAGGGTGCGTTCACTGGAGCGTTCAAGCAGACGATCGGGAAAATTGAAAGCGCCGATCGCGGCACCTTGTTCCTGGACGAGATCGGCGACGTGCCGTTGCCAATGCAGGTGAAGCTGCTGCGCTTTCTGCAAGACCAGGTTGTCGAGCGGATTGGCGGACGTAATCCGGTGCAGGTCGATGTCCGAATCGTTTGTGCGACGAACCAGGATCTCGACTTGATGATGGCTCAAGGGCGTTTCCGGGAGGATTTGTATTACCGGCTAAACGAGGTGACGGTGCACGTCCCGCCCTTGCGTGAGCGAGCCGCCGACGCGGTTGTACTGGCGAGCTTTTTTCTCAGCCGGTTCGCCGCCGAATACGGCCGCTTGGCGCGTGGTTTCAGCGCCACAGCGCTCGCCGCGCTCAGGGATCATTCTTGGCCCGGAAACGTGCGCGAACTTGAGAACCGCGTAAAACGCGCTGTCGTCATGACCGACGGCCCGTTGCTCTCCGCCGCCGATCTCGGTCTTACCGCAACCGCAGAAGACAACCCGTCGCTCACCATTCGCGACGCGCGTTCTCGCGCTGAGCGCGACGCGCTTCAGTTAGCTCTGGCCCAAGCCGGCTCCAACCTGTCAAAGGCGGCGAAGCTGCTCGGGATAAGCCGGCCGACGCTTTATGATCTCATGCAGCAACACCGGATCGGCCTCGATCTATGAAGCCGGCTCGCGAATGAAAAGAAAGGTAATGCCCAAGGCTCAACGCCATTACATATGGCGCTCCCTAGCTTTCGCCGTCGCCCTCATTGCCGTCGGCTGCTTCGGCGCGAATGCCAAAGACTCCTCCACGTCGGTGAAAGACGCGGAGCAGTATCTGGCTAAAGGAGATCTCAGGGCCGCCGAAATCGAGCTGCGCAACGCTGCTCGCCAGTCACCGGATAATCCTGTCATTCGCGCGCGGCTGGCTCAAGTATATCTCGGTCTGGGCGATGCCCCCTCTGCCGAGCGTGAGGCGCGCGCGGCGCGCGAGCGCAACGGCGACGAGGCGGATTATTTGACAATTCTCTCGGACGCCCTGCTTCGCCAGGGGAAGTTCGCGGACGTCGTGAATTTGATCCAGCCGGGGGAGAGGGCCTCGGCTCTCGAGAGCAAGGTTCGAACTGCGCTCGGTACGGCGGCGGCCGGTTTGAACGACAGGGACAATGCCCAAGCAATGTTTCGCGACGCAGTGCGGTTTGATCCCGAGGCGGTTCAGCCAAAGGTCCAACTTGCTCAGCTGCTGAGCGGACAGAACCCTGAGGAGGCAGACAAGCTGATAGACGCAGCGATCGCTGCCGACCCGCGCTCGGCGGAAATCCTCCGGGTCAAAGCGGAAATGCTGCGAACCCGGGGCGACCCGGATGGGGCGGTGCGCCTTTTCGACGACGCTCTCAAGATCGATCCCAAGGATCTGCAGTCTCATCTGGGCCGCGCTAACACCTACATCGGACTGGGGAAATTTAAAGCGGCCGACGAGGATCTCGATCCGATCCTCAAATCTATTCCGAATAATTTTATGGCAAATTACCTTCGTGCGCTTGAGCTCGACAAGCAACAACAATATGCCGCGGCGGATCGAATATTGGATCATATTAGCCCGGCTTTTCCGAGATTCTGGGCAGGTTATTATCTCCAGGGAGCGACCAAATCGGCGCTCGGGCAATTTGCCCAGGCGGAAAGCATCCTGAGCAAATATCTCGCTCAAGTTGCGATCGACCCG
>Ga0182034_10000473_pt1 | contig 18295 bp, 14 predicted proteins | sample flu12Cox44000172_FD_125972 | JGI IMG/M metagenome (GOLD analysis project Ga0182034, IMG submission 125972) | Lab enrichment of tropical soil microbial communities from Luquillo Experimental Forest, Puerto Rico - flux4day.12C.oxic.44.000.172 | ecosystem: Environmental > Terrestrial > Soil >... | reverse complement strand
GCCGAGGCCATCACGCTCAGCCTGGTCGGCGGGTTCGCCGGCGTGGTGCTGGGCATCGCGGCGTCGATGGGCATCGCGCAGTTCCTGCGATGGTCGACGAGCGTGTCGCCGTCCGCCGTCGCGCTCTCGTTCGGAATCGCTGCGCTCGTCGGCGTCTTCTTCGGCTGGTATCCGGCACGGCAAGCCGCACGTCTGGACCCCATCCAGTCGCTCCGGTATGAATGAGGAATCTCATCGTTAACTTCCACTTGGCCGCCCGCGCGCTCAGCCGCGACACGCTGCGCACGGCGCTCACGATGCTCGGGATGATCATTGGCGTCGGCGCCGTCGTGATGATGGCGGCGCTTGGAAACGGCGCCGAGCGCACGGTGGAGCAGGAGGTCCGCTCGGCGGGGACGAACCTGGTGAACGTCCGCGCCGGCAATTACACGCGGGGGGGCGAGGACTCGAACATCCCGAGCGGCCTTGGGGCGGCGACGACCTTGAGCGTCGGGGACTTGGACGCCATTCGGCGCGATGTCAAGGGTGTGAAGCACGCGGCGGCGACAGTGCGACTGCGTGCGTGGGTCGCGGAGGTTCGGGAGACGGCGGGCTCGGGAGCAAACCAGATTCTCCGGCGGTTCTACGGCCAGGTCGTCGGAACGGACGTCGAGTGGCCGGCAATCTTTGCAAGCTCTACCGGGTCGTCTGGGCCCGGCCGGTTCTTCAACGACCACGAGGTCGCCTCGCGCGCCAGCGTTGCCGTCCTGGGTGGCGCTGTCGCCGAGCGCCTCTTCGGCGGATCAGCGAACGTAGTCGGGCGCACGGTGGCCATGCGCGATCGCCGGTTCACGATCGTCGGCCTCTTGCGTACGTCCGACGAAGATCAGAGCGAGACCGTGTTCGTGCCGTACACGGCCCTTCAGGATCTCCTCAGCATCGCTTATCTGCATGGGATCACCGTCGAGGTGGTGCAGTCCGGCGACGCCTCGCGCGTCGCGTCGGACATTGCCGGGCTGCTTCGGGGCCGGCATCGCGCCTCCACCGAAGCCGCGAGCGCCGCGGTTGCGCGCTTGCGACAGGGCGGCATCCTGGGGAACCAGATGCCACGCTCCGGGATCCCGGGTGCGGCACCCGCGCCGGGGTCGGAGCCCGGGATTCCCGGCGCGGCGGGCCCGCCGGATGACTTCACGGTGAAGACGCAGGCGGCCGAAGCGCTCAGCAAGGGGCTCTACACCTCCGTCGCTGCGTTCGTTCTGGCCAACATGCCGAAGCTGGACGAAATCAACATGCAGGAGATGGCGAGCACGCTCCAGCGCGCCGGCGCCACGATGACGGCGCTTCTCGCCGGCATCGCCGCGATCTCGCTCGTCGTCGGCGGCATCGGGATCATGAATATCATGCTCGTGTCGGTGACCGAGCGAACGCGAGAGATCGGCCTCCGCCGCGCGGTCGGCGCCCGCGCCCGGGACGTCCGCATGCAGTTTCTCGTGGAGGCCGTGACGCTCGCGCTGGCGGGCGGGGCCGTCGGGCTCGTTGCCGGGTGGGTTTCGTCCGGGTTGCTGACGTGGGCGCTCGAGTGGCCGACGGCAGTCTCGGCGTCGTCCATGGCGCTCGCGTTGGCCGTCGCGGCGGCGGTCGGCGTGTTCTTCGGGTTCTACCCGGCCGAGCGCGCGTCGAAGCTCACGCCCATCGACGCGCTTCGCCATGAATGATTCGGCCGGACGGTCCGGCTCGCCCGGTGCAGAACGAGCTGCCGGGCGTCGAGTCCCGGCGACCGGCATTTTGTTGGGGGGGCTGTTGTTTTTCACGGCATGCCGCGCCTCGACGCCTGATCCGAGGACGACGGCGGCCGCCGAAGCCGCGGGGGCCTCTGCCAGCGCTTCCGGGGCCACCGCCATCGCGCCGCCGGCGCAACCGGCAACCGTGCCCCACGGAGATCACAACCCTCATCATGGAGGCGTGGTCTTGATGAAGGGGGACCTTCACTACGAGGTGGTTGTCGACAGATCGGGCCGCGAGCACCACTTGTATTTCAGCGATGCCGTTCGCGAAGACCTCCCGGCTTCGGTCGCGTCGAGCGCGTCGCTGACGATCCGCGGCGAAGGCGAGCCCGAGGAAACGATCCCGCTCCAGATCGACAGCACGGGCGAGAGCTGGATCGGATCGGGCCGAGCAGTCGCGGAGCTCGGATCGGGTCGGAATATGATTACAGTACGCGTGGCGTTCACCGTGGCGAACGATCCGTATTGGATCGACGTGCCGCTCCCATGATCGGGAAACGGACCTCGACGGCGTCGGCGAGTCTCGCCCGAGCTAAGTAGAATGCGCCCGGTTCGGGACATGATCGTCACCGAGCGCGCCCTGCCGGACGGCCGCGTGGAGCTGTTCGATTCGGCCAGGATTCGAGCCAGCCCGCTTTACAACGACGACCTCGCGCCGGTTCCGGCTGTGCGGCGCAACTGGACGACCTACAACTATGCGGCGCTGTGGGTCAGCATGGCCCACTGCATCCCAACCTACATGCTCGCTTCGGGGCTGATGGCGTCGGGAATGAGCTGGGCCCAGGCGCTGTTCACCATCCTCCTCGGGAACACGATCGTGCTCGTGCCGATCCTGCTCAACTCGCATCCGGGCACGAAGTACGGCATCCCGTTCCCGGTCTTTGCCCGAGCGGCCTATGGCACCCTCGGCTCGAACGTGCCTGCGCTGATGCGGGCGCTCGTCGCCTGCGGGTGGTTCGGGATCCAAGCGTGGATCGGTGGGGAAGCGCTCCACACGCTCCTGAGGGCGCTGATCCCAGCCTGGCCGACTCTTCTCGGAGCGGGCTTCGGCGGCCACACGACGACCGAGTGGCTGTCGTTCCTGCTGTTCTGGGGTCTGAACGTCGCCATCATCTACCGCGGGATGGATCTCGTTCGCGAAGTCGAGAACTGGGCGGCACCGTTCGTGCTCGTGATGACGGCCGTGCTGGTCTGGTGGGCGATCCGCACCGCCAACGGGCTAGGCCCCCTTCTGTCACGCCCGGCGAAGTTTCGCACGCTCTCGGAATTCTGGCCGGTCTTCGTACCGTCGCTCACCGCCATGATCGGGTTCTGGGCGACGCTGTCGCTGAACATGCCCGACTTCACGCGGTTCGGCCGCAGCCAGCGCGAACAGATGATCGGCCAGATCGTCGCGCTGCCGACGACGATGTCGGTGTTTGCAGCAATGGGGGTGGTGATCACCAGCGCGACGGCGATCATCTACGGCCAGGCGATTTGGGATCCGGTTCAGCTCGTCGGCAGATTCTCGTCGCCCATCGTCGTCTCGGTGTCGATGCTCACCGTGGTCGTCGCCACAATCGCGGTCAATATCGCGGCAAACGTCGTGTCGCCGGCAAACGATTTCGCGAACGCGTTTCCGCGACTCATCAGCTTTAAGACGGGCGGCCTGATCACCGGGCTCCTGGGGATCGTCATCCAGCCGTGGAGGCTTCTGGCGGATCCCTCGGGTTACATCTACGCCTGGCTGCTCGGGTATTCGGGCGGTCTCGGATCGATTGCCGGCGTGCTCATCGCAGACTACTGGATCGTCCGCCGGAAAGAGCTCGCGCTCGAAGACCTGTACTTGGCCGGCGGCGCCTACCGGGGCTGGAATGCGGGGGCGATTGCGGCGACCGCCATCGGATGCGCCCTCGCCTGGGGCGGGCTCGTCGTTCCAGCCCTCAGACCGCTGTATGACTACGCGTGGTTCGTCGGATTCTTTGCAGCCGGGGCTGCGCACGTGGCGCTGAAGCGTGTCACCCGCTCGGGAAGCTGAGTCCGCGTATACTGGCCACTTCGACGGTCATGACTCTGGCCGATACAGCTTTCCTTCCCATGACGCGCGAGGCGCGCGTCAACCAGCGCAACGCGGTCCTCGCCGGATTTCTCGGCTGGACGCTCGATGCCTTCGATTTCTTCATCCTCACGCTCATCATCGACGACGTGGCCAGGTCGTTTGGCCGGACGCGTCCCGACATCGCTTTGGCGCTGACCGCGACGCTGGCGATGCGTCCAATCGGCGCGGTCGTCTTCGGCGTCATGGCGGACCGTCTCGGACGCCGGCTGCCGCTGATGCTGAATGTCACGCTTTATGCGTTGTTGTCGGTGCTGTCCGGTCTTGCGCCGAGCTATTCGGTCTTCCTGGTGCTGCGAATGTTGTTCGGCGTGTGCATGGGGGGCGAATGGGGCGTCGGCGCCTCGCTCGCGCTCGAATCCGGATCGCCTCGGCTGCGCGGCCTGCTTTCAGGTCTGCTGCAGGAGGGCTACGCCATCGGCAATCTGCTCTCTGCGCTGGCGTTTCGTCTCCTCTATCCCACGTTCAACGCCCTCAATCGCGGCAATGGCTGGCGCATGATGTTCTTCCTCGGCGGCCTGCCGGCGCTGCTGTCGCTGTTCATCCGCGCAAGGGTCAAGGAGTCGGACGCCTGGCGCGAGCACAGGACCGATTGGGCGACCTATCGTCGTTCCCTGCCCCAGTACTGGCAGCGCTTCGCCTATCTGGTGTTGCTGATGACGATGATGAACTTCATGTCGCATGGGACGCAGGACATGTATCCGACCATGCTGGGGACGCTCGGTTACGATCGCGCGCGAATTGCCGATGTCACCATGCTGTCGGGCGTCGGTGCGGTCCTCGGCGGTCTGGTCTTCGGCTTCTACTCGGATGGCTCGGGACGCCGCCGCGCGATGATGACCGCGATGGTGGCCGCGCTCATTGTCGTTCCGTTCTGGATTGCCGGGCACAGCCCGATCCGGATTCTCTTCGGCGTGTTTCTCATGCAGTTCTTCGTGCAGGGCGCGTGGGGTGTGATTCCGGCGCACATCAACGAACTGTCGCCGAACCACTTGCGTGGATTCTTTCCCGGATTTGCGTATCAGCTTGGCGTGCTCTGCGCGTCGAGCATCCCCACGATCGAGGCCGTGCTCGGCGAGCGGTTCACCTATACGCAGGCGATGGGCGGCCTGGTCACTGTCGTATTCATCGGCGCGTTCGTCGTCACTCTGCTCGGTCCTGAAGCGCGCGGCATCAGTTTCAGAAAACCTGTCCATGGCTAATGGCTCATCGTGGCCATCAGCCATGTCACGTTTTTAGTCGCAATGGACCTCCGCCAACTCGAGATTCTCCAGGCGATTGCCGAGACCGGGTCGTTCACCGCGTGCGGGCGGAAGCTGCACGTGTCCCAGTCGGCTATCAGCCGTCAAGTGTTGCTGCTCGAGGAAGAGCTGGGTGAGCCCTTGTTTCTGCGCGTGGGACGTCAAGTCCGCATGACGCCGACGGCGGAGAGCTTGGTTCAGCTCGGCCAGCGCGTCTTTCAGGACCTGCGAGATACGGTGGGCACCATCACCGACCGGACACGCCAGCTCAAGGGCGCGCTTCGCCTGTCGGGGGGGATGACTGTCTGTCTGTATGTGTTCCCGCCGCTACTGAAGCACCTCCGTCGAGCGCATCCGCAGCTCGATGTCCGCCTGACGGTCGCGACCGCGGGGCAGTCGGTTCAGCAGATTCGGGAGGGCCGCGTGGACGTCGGTCTCCTGACACTCCCGGTCCAGGGCGCCGACCTGGTCACTGTGCCGGTCCTGCATGAAGAGCTGTTGCTCGTCACGACGCCGGCCCATCCGCTTGCGCGCAAGCGGCGGGTCGCGCCGCGGGATCTGGCGCGTCAGCCGTTCGTTCTGTTCGAGCAGGGGTCGGCGACGCGCCGTGTGATCGACCGCTTTTTCGCCGCCGAGCGGCTCGAGCCGACGATCGTCATGGACACCGAGAACGTGGAGATCATCAAAGCCATGGTCAAGGCCGGCCTGGGTATTGGCATCGTGCCGTATCAGGCGGTCGCGCGGGAGGTGCGGGGGGGCCAGTTCTTCTGCGCCCGCATCGAAGGGCACGAGCTCGTCCGTGAGACGGGGTGGGTCTACGCGCGAGCCAACCGGACCCCGCGCATGATTCACGAGCTGTTGGCGTCATTTGACGCGATCAAGGGGCGCCTGCGCCTCCACCTGCCGCGAGCGATCACCAGAACGCCCGCCGAACGCCGTCACGCGGCTCAGGCCGGATGAGCCAGCAAGGCTCATCAGGCTGGCCCTGCCCGGCGAAACCGGACCCGACCCGGTCGGCCGAACCCATCAGCAAATTAGATTGGTGTAATCAGATCATTCTATTTTCCGCGTACCTGGACGCGCGCGTATCCTTGCTCCATGACCAACGAACGGGAGCGGGTCATCTCCGTGACGCTGTCGGAGTCCGAATGGCAGGCGTTCGTGGCGCGCCAGCCGCAGCCGGTCACCTGGCTGCGCGAGCGAATCCGCGACGAGGTCAGGACGGAGTCGGCGTCGTGGATTGGAGATCCGGGCTCTGGGGATGCGAAACTGAGAGTTCAGAATTGAGAATTCGAAAGTCCTTCCGGACAGTTTGAAGTTCCCGATTCACGATTCCTGATTTCACAACTCACGGCCGGGCCAACACGATTTCGAATACCGTCTGCCCGGGACGGCTGCGTACGGTCACGGTGCCACCGTGCCGCTCGGCAATCGCTTTGACAATCGAGAGTCCCAGGCCACTGCCCCCTCGGAGTTCCGTGTCGTCGTGCGTCCGGTCGAACGGCCGCGACGCGTCCGCCTTGTAGAAGCGATCGAAGATGTGGGGGATATGTTCGGCGGAGATGCCGGGACCCTCGTCTTCGACCGACAGAATCACGTGCATCTCCGACGCGCGCGCCGCAAGTCGGATCGTGGTGCCTCGCGGCGCGTATCGAACGGCGTTCGCCGCGAGGTTCTGAAGGGCCTGCTCCAGACGATCCCGGTCGCCCGCCACGTGTTCCGCGCCGGGATCGACCTCCGTCGCAACCGTCACGCCGGCTTCCGCCGCGCTGCGTTCGTGGCGGGCCGCCACGCGCGCGAACAGTTGATCGACGGCGACGATTTGGGTCTTCAACGAACCGCCGCCGCCTTCGAGCCGCGCAAGCTCCATCAGGTCGCCAATCAAGCGTTCCACGCGTGCGGTTTCGTCGCTGACGATGCTCAGATAGCGGGCGCGCGTGGATTCGTCCAATGTCAACTCCGGCATCGACAGCGTTTCGAGATAGCCGCGCATGGCCGTCACGGGCGTGTTCAGCTCATGGGACACGTCGGCCAGGAGTTGACGTCGTAAGCGGTCGGACGCCGCCAGGGCGTCTGCGCGCGCCGAGAGGTCGTCCGCCATCGCATTGAACGCGGCGGCCACGGCGGCGATTTCGTCGCCGCCGCGGTCGGGGGCACGTGTCGAGAGGTCGCCCGCGCCCAGCTGCCTGGCCGCCGTCTCGAGCTCCCTGAGACGCCGGCGCGGCGGACCGAAGATCATGGCGGAGGTCAGCACGCCGCCGACGACCAGCACGCCGATCGCGACGAGCGTCAGCGTCGGCGCGTACCGGCCGAGCAGAAACACGAATGGTGCCTGTGGCGGCACGACGACGACGCCGGCCAGCTTGCCGGCGACGACAATCGGCGAAGTGCCACGGTCGAGCCGGTCGACAAAACGGAAGCCAGGCGCGCCGCCGCGAGGCGGAAGAGACGCATCCGGCCCGTCCAAGCGGGAATCCGGGCGGAGCGTGCCGTCGGGCCGGAACGGCATGTCGGGCCGGCCCTCGGGCCGGAACGGCCCCTCGGGTCGGAAAGGCCCCTCCGGCCGGAACGGTCCCTGCGCTCGAGGAGGTCGGCCGATGTCGCCTCGTTCGAGCCGCGCGCGCGCGAGGCGCAGGAGCGGCTCGGGGAACGAACGGCTCCCGCTCGTGATCAGCCGCCCGTCTTTCATCATCACGAAGAACGGGTGCTCGTATTGCGCATACTGCTCTCGCACGTACGGCACCAGATCGGCACCAGCGTCACGCTCGAGAACGCCGGTGAGGTCGGCCGCGATGGCCGCTGCGAAACGGCCGGGCGACTGGCCTTGCAGCGATCGCCCGGATTGCGACACGGCCCAGACGTAGAGCATCGCCTGAACGACAAGCATGGCGGCGAGGAATGCCACGACGCCGAGCGCGATTCTCAAGTACAGGCTGCGATACCACCGCACCGCCACGAGTACCGAGTCTAATCCTGATTACGCACCCTCACTTGCCGCCCGCTCGTGTCACATACTTTTCACGAAAGGCGCCGACAGGCGGTCTCCATAATGGGCCCATGCGATACCTTGGGAAGTGCGACGTTCTGGCAGCCATTGTGATCGCCGGCGTGTTCGCGGGGACGTCCGTTGGCGCGCAGGCGCCGGCCTCCCCACCGCCGCCGGACAAGAGCGCCATCATCGGTGCCTGGACGTTGAACGAGGATGCCAGCGATCAACCACCGACTCGTGGCGATTCCGGCATGCGCGAAGGCGGTGACGGGCGCGGAAGCGGTGGCGGATACGGGCATGGCGGCGGGATGGGGCGCGGGGGGTACCGCGGAGGCATGGGGCGAGGCACCGGTGGGAGTCAGCCGCGCGCCAACCCGGAGGACATGGCACGCATGCGCGACGCGATGCGCGACATCCTCACTCCGGCCGACCGTCTCACAATCGTGCAGACCGATTCGATGGTCGTCATCACGGGCCCGGAGGGACGGACGACACGGCTCTCGCCAGATGGCAAAAAGGTCAAGGATGACAACACCGGCATCGAGCGGAAGACGCGGTGGGACGCCGGAAAACTGGTGAGCGAAATCAACGGCGCCGGCCGCGGGAAGATCACACAGACGTATGCGGGCGACGCCGAGCTCCATCAGCTTCGCATCACCACGCAGCTCGAAGGCGGGCCGAACGGTCAGCCGCGCACGATCACGTATGTTTATGACGCAGACGCCGCGCGGTAAAAAAATCGCCGCGCTGACACGCGTCGCTATTCTTCGTCCTCCTCTTTCGCCGGTCGGCTCGTGGCGATGTCGTCGATGTCCGGAAGCTCCTCGCCTTCGAAATCGTCGACATCATCGAGCGTGAAGGAACGGCCGGTGGTCTTCATCGGGATCGGTCCGCGTGGACGTTCGGTCTCCTTCTTCTTGGCCTTGGCGTTCTGGCCTCGCTGAGGCTTGGCATCCGGTCCGAAGTTCCGATTGCGTGGGGGCGTGGGCGCGGCCGGATCGAACTTCGGGCCCCCGAAGCCACCAGTCCCCCCTGGACGGGGACCGCCGAATCCTCCTGGACGTGGGCCGCCGAACCCGCCGCCGCCCGGCCGCGGACCGCCCGGACGCGGGCCAGAAGGCCCGCGATCTTCCCGGGCGCGGGCCTCGCTGACGGCGAGGGGCCGCCCGTTGAACATCTGCCCATTGAACTTCTGAATCGCGGCTTCAGCGTGACCGCGCTCCAGGAATTCGACGAACGCAAACCCCCGGGGGCGGCCGGTTTCGCGGTCGACGGGCAGCACGACCTGGGATGGTGGCGCTATCGTGCCGAAGTACGCTCGCAAGTCGGCTTCGGTAGTGCTGTACGCGAGATTACCTACGAACAGGCGGACGGCCAATCAAACTTCTCCTACAAAGATGAGATCACAGGGGCGCAGAACGCGCGATGGCAGGAGCACACGCTGGCGACAGACTTCTGTCGGCAAAAACCTTACCTGAAGTTCAGCCGTCTGGCAAGCGGGAACCTGGACCGTGTGCGCGCAGCAATTTCGCCACCCCGAGCGCGCCGATGATCGGTCCTGGCGCAAGACAAAGAAACACCCACTGCCAGCCCATCGCGCCGGCGACAACCGGCACGAGCCGTATCGAAGCCATGGTCAGCAGGAACCCCGAGCACGTCTGAATCGTCAGGGCCGTGCCAACGTGGTTCCGCGAGCTGTATTCGGCCACCAGCGCCGAGAGCTGCGCCGAGTCAGCCACCACGGCGACGCCCCAGATTCCGGCGAACAGGAAAAGCACGAGCGGGGGCGCGCGGAAAACGAACCCGGCAGCCGCGCAACATGCGGCGCTCGTGACAAGCGCCCACGCCGCCACGCGTGCCTTGCCGATTTGATCGGCGAACAGCCCGGCCGCGGCTGATCCCACGGCTCCGCTCGCAATCGCCGCAAACGCCACGGCCGATCCGCGAGGCGAAGCCGGAGCAGCGCCAACACCGATCCCAAGGCTCGCCGACGCGAACGCCGCGATCCACGTCCACATCGCATAGAGCTCCCACATGTGGCCGAGATAGCCAATGGTCGCAAGCCTCGTCTCGCGATCTCTGAAGATGCGGCCCGCCGCGGACGGGTCGAAGCGCGCGGCGCTCGTCACGTAGGGGCCGTCTCCGACAAGAGTGACGACGATTGCGCCGCCGATGACGGCGAGGCTCGAGGCGATCAGCATCAGCACACGCCAGGGGATGGCCGCCGACCAGGCGGCCAACAGATGAGGAAAGGCGGAGCCGACCGTCAGCGCGCCGATGAGCATGCCGAGCGCGGCGCCGCGGCGTCGCTCGTACCACCCTGCGGCGACCTTCATGCCAGGCGGATACACCCAGGCGAGGGCCGCGCCGGTCACCAGACGCAGGACGATGATGGATTCCGCCCGGCTGCTCAGGACCAGGGCTGCGTTCGCGCCGGCGCCGATGAGGCAGCCGACCTGAAAGAGCCGCCGCGCGCTCAGCAGATCGGGCAGGTTGAGGATCGCCGAGACCAGCGTGCCCGCGACGAAACCGGCCTGAACCGCCATTGTCACCCAGGCCGTTTGGCCCGAGGTGAGCGTGAATTCACGCGCGATTTGCCCGTTGGCCGCAGTGGCCGAGAACCAGAGCGTCATGCCGAGCAACATCGCCAGCGACAGCCAGAAGAGCTGTTTTATTGGCGACACGGCGCCGGAGTGTACCTGATAATCTTCCGCATGGCCGAAGAGACACTCACCGGGCACGACTACACGACGCCGGATCTCATGGCCAAGGTCACCGGCCGTGCAAAGTACGCCGAGGACTTTCGTGCCGAGGGCATGCTGTTCACGAAGCTCCTGCTCAGCCCGATGCCTCACGCGCGGGTGCGGCGCATAGATACGTCCGCTGCGCAGGCGATGCCAGGCGTCCGAGCGATCATCACGGCTGACGATCTCCCGGACCTGCGCGGGGCCGAGCGCGCTCTGACCAACGAACCGCTCTATCAGGGCGAGCCCATCCTGGCCGTCGCGGCCATTGACGAGCTGACGGCGGCCGAAGCGATTGAGCGCATCGCGCTCGACCTCGAGCCGTTGCCCTTCGTCGTCGACGCGATCGAGAGCCTGCGCCCGTCGAGCCCGAACGCCCGCTTGGACGGGAACGTCTGGATCACGCCCCCGCCCCAATCTGGCTCGCCCGCGCAGCCCGCACGACCGAAGGTGGGGACGCTCAAGTGGACGGACGCCGATTTCGCCGGCGCCCCCGAAGGCGCACTCCCGATGGGCCGGGCGACTGACGAATGGTCGTACGGCGATCTCGAGGCCGGATTTCAGTCTGCCGCGCTCATCGTCGACGAGACGTTCGTCGTGCAGTCGACCGGACATCAGCCGATGGAGACGCGCAGCGCGATGGCCTATTGGCAGGGGGGCAAGCTGTACCTGCATGCCTCGACGCAGAGTCTCATCCGCACGGTCGACCCGGTCGCGGCCTGGGTCGGGATCAAGCCGGCGGAGGTTGTGCTCATCAGCGAATACACGGGCGGCGGGTTCGGCAGCAAGGGCGGCGGCGCGGTGTCGATGGCGATTCCGGCGTTGCTCTCGAAGAAGGCGGGCGCGCCCGTGATGATGCGCATTAGCCGGGAGGAGGAGCACTATATCGGCCGTGCTCGCACCGGCATGATCGGCCGTGCGCGAGTCGGATTTGCCGCAAACGGCCGTATCACTGCCCTCGATCTCTTCATCGTCGAGGACAACGGCCCGTACGGCCCGATGGGCGACCATCGGTCTGCAGGCAACGCGGCATCGCTCATCTGGCAACCGCCTGCGATGCGCTGGCGGGCGCTGGCCGTCCTCACCAACACGCCTCCGCGCTCGCAGCAGCGATCGCCCGGCCCGATGCAAGCCAACGCCATCATGGAGCCGGTGGTGACCAAGGCCGCGAACAAGCTCGGTCTCGATCAGGTGGTGATCCGGCGGATCAATGCTCCGGAAGGCAAGGCACTCTATGGCCCGGCGCGGCCGAACGGCGGACGCGCGCACACGACGAGCGCGTTCGTCCAGAATGCCCTCGATCGTGGTGCCGAGATGTTCGAATGGGACGCGCGGAAGGCGCGCGCGGGAAAGCCGGTGGGTTCCAAGGTTCGCGGTATAGGCGTCGCGGTTGGACCGCACGGCGCCGGGTCGATCGGGTACGACGGGCTGATGACGATTCGACCGGACGGCCGGCTGTACGTGCAATCGGGCGTTGGCAACCTGGGCACCCACTCGTGCATCGATCTTGCGCGCGTCGCGGCCGATGCGTTGGCCATGCCATGGGGCAAAGTGGAGGTTATCTGGGGCAGCACGGCGAAGAACGTCCCGTGGAGCTGCATGTCGGTCGGCAGTCAGACGACGCACGCGATGACGCGCGCGAATCTGGCTGGCGCGACCGATGCGCGGTTGAAGCTGCAGGAGATCGCAGCGAGAGATCTCGGCGGATCTCCACGCGATTACACGCTTGGTGGCGAGCGCGTCTTCCGCCGCGACAATCCCGCGCGTGGCCTCTCTTACGCACAGGCGGCGAAGCGCGCCATCGAGCTGGGGGGCAGGTTCGATGGCCACGAGCTGCCCGAGGACATTCACGCCGTGACGAAGGCGTCGGCCACGGCGCTTGCCGGCCAGGGCCTGATGGGCGTGGCCCGGGACACCTACGTGCGCGACGGCGAGACCTTCTCGTTCGTCGTCGGCTTCGCCGAAGTCGAGGTCGACATCGAGACCGGCAAGGCCACGCTGGTCGACTACCTCGCCGTCGCTGACGTCGGCACTGTCATCAACCCGCGCAGCCTGCACGGTCAAATTCTTGGCGGCATCAACCTCGGTGTAGGCCACGCGCTTCAGCAGAAATGGGTCTACGACCAGCACTACGGTGTGCCGCTGGCCAAGCGCTTCTATCAGAACAAGCCGCTCACGATGCTCGACATTCCGCCGACCATGCGTACAGTGGCGCTCGGCATGGCGGATCCGGAGACACCGACGGGTGCGCGCGGGGTGGGTGAGCCGCCGGTCGGCGCGGGATATGGCTCGGTATTGAACGCAATTGCCAACGCGGTGGGCGACGAGGTCTTTCGACGCGCGCCGGTGACCGCGGATATCGTGCTGACGTCACTCGAGGCAGGCAAACGGATGCACGAGGCGTTGGCGTCGCACCTCTAAAACAGTCTTCGTTCCACGAAGTCACCAACCGAAGATGTACCGCTCGCGGCGGACGTCCGCGCCGCCGCGAAGCGTGCCGCTCCGCGGATCCACGCCGACTGCGACGACGCCCGTGCTGATGCCGTAAGGGCCGACGACCCGCAGCTTGTGGCCGCGCGCGGTGAGCTCGTCGCGGCTGGCCTGCGGCACCCGGTCCTCGATCTCGAGTACGCCCGGCTGGCTCTCGTGGTCGTCGAACGAGCTGAACGGGTGAAGCGAATTGATCCGCGGCGCCTCGATCGCCTCCTGGATATCCTTGTCGAACACGATGATCTGCAGCAGCACGTTGAGCAGCTGCTGATCCTGGCTGTCGCCGCCGGGCGTGCTGATCGCGAGAAAAGGCTTGCCGTCCTTGAGCACGATCGTCGGCGTGAGCGTGGTCCGCGGGCGCTTGCGGCCGGTGAGCACGTTCGGGCTCGCGGGATCCAGATCGAAGACCTGCATGCGGTTCGAGAGCGGCACGCCCGTGTCGCCTGCGACGAACGCCCCACCAAGCAGCCACCCCGAGCTCGGCGTCGCGCTGAACAGGTCGCCGTCCCTGTCGACCACGTCGACCGAGGTCGTGTCGCCGACGCCGGCGGAGGTCTTCGCGCCCTGCGGGTGCGGCGTGTAGCGGGTCGCCGGCGGCTTCACGTCGGGATCGAAACGGTACGGATCGCCGGCGCGATGGTCGAGTGCGGCCTGCGGTCCGATGAGCGTGCGCCGCTCGGCGGCATACGGCTTCGAGAGCAGCCCGGTCATCGGGACGGTCGTAAATGCGGGGTCACCGTAATAAGCGTTGCGATCGTCGTAGGCCAGCTTGATCGCTTCGTGAACCTGGTGGAGGTACTCGGCCGAGTCGGATCCGAGCGCCTTCAGATTGAGCCCCTCCAGGATGTTCAATGTCTGGAGCAGCACGGGGCCCTGGTTCCATGGCCCTGCCTTGTAGACGTCGAAGCCGTGGAAGTTCGTCGTCACCGGCTTCTCGATCTGGCCGTGGTAGCCGGAGAGGTCTTCGTAAGTGAAGACGCCGCCGGCCGCCCGGTCGGCATCGACGATGCGCCGGGCGATCGGGCCTTTATAGAACGCGTCACGACCTGCCCGCATAGCGGTTGCACGATCGTGTGTTTTCGCGAACGACGCGTGTTCCGCGGCCACGATCGCGCGCAACGTGCGTGCGAGGTTCGGCTGCCGGAACATCTCGCCGACTGCCGGGATGCGTCCGTCAGGATAGTACGTCTTGGCGGACCATTCGTACCGTTCGGTCGCCTGCCGCTCCGTGAGCATGTAATGACGGAGGAACTCGTACATCGGAAAGCCGTCGGCGAGTTCGATCGCCGGCTGCATCACCTGCTCGAGGCGCATCGTGCCTTTGGCCTGGAGTGCCAGCACCATCGCGTCGAGCATCGCGGGAATCGTGGCGCCGAGCGGCCCGTTGCCCGGCGGACGGCCGTCGGCGGCAAAGAGCGCTGGTGTGGCCGCGTTCGGCGCAGGCCCCTGCCCGTTGATGACGATCACCTCGCGCGCTTTGGCGTCATAGATGATCGCCGGCGCCTCTCCGCCGAAGCCAAAATGTGAGATCTCGCAGACCGAAGCGGCAAAGACTGTCGCCACGCCCGCGTCGACGGCGTTTCCTCCCTGCTGAAGCGTGCGCACGCCGGCTGCCACGGAGTAGTGCCGGCCGGCGGCGACGATGCCGTGGGTGCCGAGGATCTCGGGTTTCACCGTCTCGCCGCGCGAGGGCGCGCCGGGCACCGTCGTCTGCGCCGCCGCGGTCGCTGCGGCGACCACGATCGCCGCGCCGTGCGCCATCTTCATTCGAAGCTTCAATCTGAACTCTGAAGTCTCGGGGAGAGTATAGAATGTTTCGACCTTCGTGAGCCGGCCGCTTGTCATCATCCTTCTGACGATTTTCGTCAACCTCGTCGGCTTCGGGATCATCATCCCCCTCCTCCCGTACTACGCTGAGACATTCGGCGCGTCGCCGGCCATCATCGGACTGCTCTTTGCCGTCTTCTCGCTTTGTCAGCTGGTGGCGGCGCCCGCGCTGGGCGACTTGTCGGATCGCTACGGCCGGCGGCCGATTCTCGTTTTCAGTCTTGCCGGAACGGTGGTGAGCTTCGTCATGCTCGCCGTCGCCCACAGTGTGGCGATGCTCTTCGCGGCGCGGATCGTGGATGGGCTTTCGGGCGGCAATATCTCGACAGCCCGCGCCTATGTGGCGGACATCACCGAGCCGAAAGACAGGGCGCGCGCGTACGGGCTCATCGGCGCTGCGTTCGGGCTCGGCTTCATTTTCGGTCCGGCGTTGAGCGGTGTCTTGTCGCGCATCAGTTATACGGCGCCAATCTGGACTGCAGCGGCGGCCACATTGGTCGCGACCGTGATGGCTTGGCTGTGGTTACCCGAAACGATTCATCGCACGCAGGCCGGCGTCGGCAACCCGTTTCGCTATCTTCCCGACCTCGCGAAGCGTCCGGTAATTCGACGCGTCCTGGCCATCGATTTCGTCTATTGGTGCGCTTTCGCGGTGTTCCAAACGACGTTTGCGCTCTTTGTGGCGCGGCGTTTCGGGTTCGACGTGTCGAGAACCGGGTACCTCTTCGCCGGGTTTGGCGTGCTCGGCGTGATCATCCAGGGCGGACTCATTCGATCGGTCGTCCATCGGCTGGGCGACAAGCGAACGTTCGCGCTCGGTCTGGCGTGCGGGGCGGCTGGGCTCGCAGCGGCTGCGATGACCTACACCGTGGGCACGTTCACGCTGGCGCTGGTCCCGCTTGCGATCGGCATTGGCTTTGGCCATCCAACGATGGCGAGCCTCGTGAGCCTGGTCGCCAAAGGCGACGAGCAGGGACGGGTGCAGGGTACTGCGAGCGCCATCGAAAGTCTCGGGCGCACGGTGGGCCCCGTCTGGGGCAATTCGTCCCTTCAGCACTACGGCGAGTCGGCACCCTACTTCTCGGCTGCCGCGTTACTGCTGCTGGCCTTGGCGGTGACCGTCGGCTTGGACGTCGCGCCGGCCGACGCTCGGCGCGTGTCTCGCGCCGGTTGAGCCACCGACGCGCTCAACGAGACCGAGACCCTCAACGGAAAGGGGTGCCCAGCCGGCGCGCGACTCGGGCTCTCAGGTCTGCTTCGGACGGCGAGCTCGTGATGTCCATGCCGCTATCGATCAAACCGTCGATGAGCGCGCGGATGACTTCCGCCCGGTTCAGGGTCCTGCCGGCGCCTGCCCGGGCGCCCGACGCGACACGATCGAGGTGCAGAATCTGGCGGTCGAAGAGGACGACCGAAACTTTCGACCACGTTTCCGCGTGAACGGGGGGACGACCCGGTCCAAGTCTCGATCGAAGTCCGACGGGCAGGGATCTGACCTGTTTCTTGGCCATCGCGTGAATCCGCCCGCCGGGATTATATCGGCCGGTTGTGGGTCGCACAAACACAGCCATAGCTCATTCATCGCTGGGCCGCCAACGGCGCAATGTCGCCGACGGCAAGAGCACAGAGTCCACAATCGAACGACGACTTAGCCGAGTGCGCCGTCACACATCGCGGATCTAATGCAAGTCCGAATCGCGGCCGAAACACTGGTCGAAATGCTTGATCTTCAGGCGCCCGGTCGGGTACCGTACTAGATCTCCTTCAGCTCTGGCGGTGGCTCACCGGCACCCCGCGGTTGGTCGTCACGTCACGTTCTGAATCGATCGAGGCGTGTTTTCGGCGGGACTCACTTCCCGCGAACGGATCGTATGAAGTATTCAGTCTTTGGTGTGTACCTGGCAGCCGCTCTAACAGCGACAGCCGCCTGCAGCGACAATCCCGCGCAACCGTCGAGCGGAAACAGCTCGCTGACGGCTTCAGTGGTGGCGCCTCGACCGGTGTCGCCGGCCAACGCCGCCCAGATTAGGAACATCGATCAGCCGGCAACGCTGGTCGTGCAGAACGCCGTCAGCACCCAGACGGGCGCGACCTACACGTTCGAAGTCGCCTCCGACGCGGCGTTCGCGACGAAAGTCCAGACCAAGGACGGCATCGCGGAAGGGTCAGGCGGGCAGACCGCCGTGAAGCTCGATCCCCTCACACCGGGTCGCGACTATTACTGGCACGTGCGCGCGACGGTCGGCGGCACGACCGGTCTATTCGGCGCGGCGTCCAAGTTCACGATCGGCCTGCCCATTACGATTGACCCGCCTGTGCCGGTCAGCCCGCTGTCCGGCGTGGTCTCGAGTGGTTGGCCTGCATTCACCGTCGTGAATTCAACGCGATCGGGGCCTGTCGGCTCGCTCGTGTATCGCTTCGAGATCTCGACCAACTCGTCGTTCACGAACATCATCGTGGCCGCCACTGTGAACGAGGGCTCCGGCCGGACGAGCTTCACGCCGTCGGGACAGGCGCCTGCGGCGCAGACGACGTTGTTCTGGCGCGCGACGGCGATCGATAACACCAATATGGTGTCCAGCCAAGCGAGCTCGGCGCAGAGCTTTACCTACGGGCTGCCCACGCGGCAGGCACAACTGGCGGCGCAGGAAGGGCTCGTCCTCTGGTCCGGGGTTCAGCCGCCCAACGCGAATGGACAGGCGACGCTCGGCGACAACTGGAACGTGCAGTCCGTGGTGTCCTTCAACGGGGTTCCCCACGTGTCGCCGACGATCGAAGAGCTGCAGGTGTTCGACCTCATCGATCGAGGCTTCGATCCAGGCGCCGCGCTGGCGTGGATGAACGCGAACGGCTATCCGACGCAAGCCGTGTATTACGCGTCGGTGCAAGTCATCGGTTTCCCGTTCGAGTACATGGCGCTGGTGTACGGGCGATGGGACCTGGTGTCGAGAGTGGGCGGGTAGGAGCGTGCGAATGAAACGACATGTCGCGATGTTGGTGGGGGCACTCTTATGCGGCGGCGTCGCCGAGGCGCAGACGGGGGCGTCCGCGGATGCCGGCAAGGGATACGCGGAGATCGTCGCCCAGTCGTCATTCGGGAACGTCACCAGCCAGAACTACGGCGGCGAATTCGGCTACACGGTCAT
>Ga0182034_10000460_pt1 | contig 18624 bp, 16 predicted proteins | sample flu12Cox44000172_FD_125972 | JGI IMG/M metagenome (GOLD analysis project Ga0182034, IMG submission 125972) | Lab enrichment of tropical soil microbial communities from Luquillo Experimental Forest, Puerto Rico - flux4day.12C.oxic.44.000.172 | ecosystem: Environmental > Terrestrial > Soil >... | reverse complement strand
CCCGACGGCGACACGGTCGAGAAGATCCTGGAAGCGGCGGAGAGTTGCCCGGTCAGCGCGATCTTCGTCGAAGATGCGGAGACCGGAGAACAACTGTTCCCCTAGCTGCGTCACAGCGGCGGGGCCGGAGGGAAGGCGGGTCTGCGCTTTTCGCGGTGCGAGGCCAAGCCTTCCTTCACCTCTGGTCCGGTGAAGCCGAGGAATTCGAGCGCCAATGACGTATCGAATGTCGGCCCCATCGCGCGCAGCCAGTTGTTCAGCGCGTATTTGGTCCAGCGGATCGCGCTCTGCGCCCCCTCAGCGAGACGTATCGCGATCTCAACCGCCTTGGCGTCGAGCTCCGCATCCTCGACCGCCAGCGAAATGAGCCCGATGCGTTCGGCTTCTTCGCCTAATACCTGATCACACAGCAACAAATAATATTTGGCCTTGGCGAGACCGCATAAGAGAGGCCAGACGATCGCAGCGTGGTCCCCGGCAGCGACGCCCAGCCGCGTATGGCCGTCGATGATGCGGCAGTCCTTGGTTGCTATCGATATGTCGGCGAGGAGCCCGCAGACGAGCCCGGCCCCAACCGCGACGCCGCGCATCGCACTGACGACCGGTTTGCTGCAGTTGATGACATTGTAGACAATATCGCGCGCCTCCTTCCATTGCCGGGCGCGTGCAGCGAAATCGTCGATGTTCTGCTGAATGATCGAGAAATCGCCGCCAGCGGAAAATATCCCGCCGGCCCCGGTCAGGATCGCGGCATTGACGCTGGCGTCCTTGTCGACATCGCGCCAGATCTCGGCAAGCTCCGCATGGAGGATCTCGTCGGTCGTGTTCATACGGCCGTTCTCCATCGTGATGCGGAGAACCTTTGCATGCGGCCGGTCGAATTTGAGCCGCCGGTAGCGGCCGTAAAGGTCGGTCATTGGCGCCTCTCCGATGTGGTGTCCTACGCCGGGCGCATCGTCACCGGCAGACTGGCCAGTGCACGCAACGTGTTATTGTAGCGCCGGCGGGGCGGACCGGTGATCTCGACCGAGGCGGCTTTGCGGGCCAATGCAGAAAGCACGCATTCGCCTTCCAGCCGCGCCAATAGCTGGCCGACGCATTGATGAATGCCGCTGCCGAACCCGACATGCCCGACAAACCGCCGTTCGATGTCGTAGTCCTCGGGGCGCTCCCAGTGCCGCGGGTCGCGGTTGGCGGCGCCGAGAAACATCAGCACCTTCTCGCCCTCGCCGAGTGGAATGCCACCGAATCTCGACCATACGGGTGGTGGTACGGAAGAAGGTTTGCACCGGGCTCTCGTAGCGCACCGCTTCCTCGAACGCGGCGCGGGCCAATGACGGATCGGCGCGCAGACGGGCGAACTGGTCGGGAAACCGCGCGAGGCAATAAACCGCCGCACCGATGCCGCTGACGGTCGTGTCGACCCCGGCGCTGAGCAATGAGCGCGCGACGAGCGGCGCTTCCTCCTCGGTGAGCTCACCGGCCTCGGCTGCGGCATGGATCGCCGCGCCGAAGCCGCCGGGCGCGAACGCGTCGCGCTGCATCTGTCGCTGGAGCCATGCCAGAACCGGTTCGGCATCCCCGACCGCTGTCTCGAAAAATTCGTTGCGAGGGCCAAAGGAGTTGAACACCATATTGCCGTAAGGCAGCAGGAAATGCCGGTTTTCACGCGGCATCCCCATTGCGTCGGGAAATACGGTCAGCGGGTAGGCCTCGGCGAGATCGGCGATCGCATCGCAGCTGCCGCGCTCCAGAAGCTCGTCGATAAGCTGGTCTGCCTCCGCGGTGAAACGCTCGCGCAAGCCCCTTACCACCGCCGCGGACAGCACCCGGTTCAGTACCCGGCGGGTGCGGTCGTGCATTGGCGGGTCGGCCTCGAGCACCAGGCTCTTCGGCCGCCAGGGCTGTTCTTTGGCGAAGTCGGTGAGACCGGCGCCGCGGCTCGAGCAGAAGGTCTGCCAGTCGTTGAGCACCATGTGGACCTCGGCATAGCGCGCGACCGCCCACACGCCGTAGCGCGACAGCCGCACGGCGGGACCTGCCTCGCGCAGTTCCTGGTGGGCGGGAAACGGGTTCTCGAAAAAATCGCGGCAGAACGGGTCAACATCCGAAACCGGCGCCATTGCTGCCTCAAGGGCCACGATCGCCTCCTTGCAGAGCTATGAGCGTTCTTAGAGTATCACTGGCTGATCGGAGATCGTTATGTTCAAATCCGCGAGATAGCTGGGTACTCGGCGCCGAGATCGGTGGCACCGATCTCGCGCAAGATGTCGACGACGGCACGATCGCAGCGATCCGGCGCGCTTGGCTCGATCATTTGGTGCAATGGGCGAACGACGGGCTGCGCGACGCGTGGCTTTGCCGGTTCCGAGAAGCAATTGGGGCGACCCCGCAAACTTCGCTTTCACACAACTTCGCTTCCAGACAGAGACCGGTTTACGGAGAGCTTCCACAAACCCGAGCTTGAGTGCGGGGACGGCAGCCCAACGAGCTTGGTTAAATCTCGGCTTGACATACCCGCCCAACCGCGCGTAGAGAGCCGCGCATGAACCGTTATGCGCTGATTCTACCGGCTGAAGCCTTCACCATGGCGAACGACCGCTCGCACCAAGCGGGGCTGAAGGGATACGTGTGCGCTGAGTAGTCTGCGCATATAGACGGGTTCCAGGGCCCCGCCGGACACGGACGGGGCCTTTCTCTTTTCTGCCCGACGATGCCCGGCGGGGCCTTGCGATCGAAGGATGCAGGGTCATGTTGGAGGAAGTCTGGCCTGAGATAGGAAACGCCTGGGTCTCCGGTGTGCTGGCCGGGGGCGGGTCCATCCTCGTGCAATGGCTGATGCCCAAGGCCGCCCGGCTGCTTGGGCGGCTACGGGCCGCCGAACATCCGCGGCTCGAGCGGCGGCTGGCGGCGATCCTAGCTGCGGATGTCGTTGGTTATTCGCGGTTGATGAGCGCCGACGAGGAGGGCACCCATAGACGCCTCCTGGCCTATCGGCGTGAGGTCATCGAGCCGAAAGTCCGGCAGCACCGCGGCCGCATAGTGAAGCACACGGGCGACGGGGCGCTCGTCGAGTTCCGCAGCGTCGTCGGTGCGGTGCGTTGCGCGTTGGAGGTGCAGAAGCTCCTCGCCGCGCGCAACGCGAAGATACCGCAGAACCGCCGGATCGAGTTCCGCATCGGCGTCAATCTCGGCGACGTCATCGTCGCGCCGGAGGATATCTATGGTCACGGCGTCAATGTGGCGGCGCGCCTTGAGAGCCTGGCGCCGGCCGGCGGCATCTGCATCTCCGCCGATGCCTGGCGGCACGTGCGAGGAGCGGTCGCCGCCGAGTTCGTCGATCTGGGCGAGCATCGGCTCAAAAACATCGCCGATCCGGCGCATGTCTTCGCCGTTGCTCCGGCGGGATGAGGGGCGTGGAGAATGAGAGCGAGGCTGGCCTTTCAGACGGCCGTGTCGTAGGCTCGCGCCCTGGCCACCGCGGATGGGAGGCGTGATGCCGGCGCGTACGGGAAAGCAATATCTCGCGGGTCTGCGCGAGCAGGAGCGGGAAGTCTGGCTCGAAGGCGAGCGGGTCAGGGACCCGGCGAGCCATCCGGGCCTCAAGGGCGGCGCGCGGGCAATCGCTTCGCTCTACGACATGCAATGCGACCCCAAGTTGCGAAACGAGATGACTTACGTGTCGCCGATCACCGGCGACCGGGTCGGGCTGTCCTTCATCATCCCGCGCACCCGCGAGGACCTCGAAAAGCGCCGCGTCATGATGCTGAACTGGGCGCGCTCGACTTGCGGCATGATGGGGCGATCGCCCGATTTCATGAATGTTACCTACGCCGCTTGGGCAGGAGCCGCGGATTATTTTGCGGGAGGGGAGCACGGACGGCCTGAATTCGCCGAGAACATGCGGCGCTACTACGAATACATCCGCGAGAACGACCTGACCCTGACCCATTCGCTGATCAACCTGCAGCGCAGCCGCACTGTTTCGGGCGTATTCAACCTGCAGGAAGGGACGGCGCTCGAGGTCGTGCGCGAGACCGACGCCGGCATCATCGTCCGCGGCGCGCGGATCCTGGCGACCCTGGGGCCGCTCGCCGACGAGATCGGCGTCTACTCGCCGCGCATGGCGCGGCATGCCGAGGCGCACAGCCCGTTCGCGGTCAGCTTTGCGATCCCGTGCGGCACGCCGGGCGTCAGGTTCCTATGCCGCGAGAGCTTCGATCTCGGCCGCTCGCATTTCGACCATCCCTTGGGCTCGCGCTTCGAGGAGATGGACTGCATCGTCTTCTTCGATGACGTGCTCGTGCCGTGGGAGCGGGTGTTCCTGCTGGGCGACGTTGATCTGCTGAACCGCACCGCTCACGCCACCCACTCGACCGCGCATTCGGCGCATCAGGGGGCGGTCAAGAACCTCGCCAAGGCCGAATTCGTGCTCGGCGTGGCGCTGTTGATGACGCAGGCGCTCGGCAACGCGCATCTGCCGCATGTCGAGGAGCGCATCGGCGAATTGATGCTGATCACTCAGCTGACCCGCGCCTGCATACGCGGGGCCGAGGCCGACGCCCAACTCGACGAGTGGGGGGTCATGTGTCCCGAGCCATTGATGGTCGAGAGCCCGCGCAACCTCTTCATGACCGGGTACCCGCGGATGGTCGAGATCATCCAGCTGCTGGGCTCGAGCAGCTTTATGCTGACCCCGACCGAGGCCGATTTTAAGGGACCGTTGGCCGACCACATCGAGCAATACCTGGCGACCGACAATTCCGAGGCGAAGGATCGGGTCAAGCTCTTCCGTCTCGCCTGGGACATCGCCGGCACCTCCTTTGGCAGCCGCCAGGTGCTCTACGAACGGTTCTTCGCCAGCGACCCGCTGACCCGGGCACGGGCGATCGCGTCGATCTACCCGAAAAAAGAAGTCATGGACCGCGTCCTCGAATTCCTCGGGCGCGACGACGATACGCCATGACCGAGGATCGCCTGGCCCACGTCCTGCTGAGGCAGGAGATCGAGGATTTCCTTTATCGCGAGGCCGATCTCTTGGACGAGCGGCGCTATGACGAGTGGCTCTCATTGCTCGCCGAGGACGTACGCTACTGGATGCCGATGCGGCGCAACGTCAAGGTCGACGACCTCGAGCGCGAGTTCACTCGCGAGGGCCATGACATCAGCTGGTTCGACGAGGGCAAGGACACCTTGACCCGCCGGGTGCGCCAGATCCAGACCGGCATCCATTGGGCCGAAGAACCGGTTTCCCGCATCTCGCATTTGATCTCGAACATCCAGCTGATCGAGGTCAATCCGTCGGCGGCGGACCCTGCCGAGGTGTCCGTCAGATGCCGCTTTCTGGTCTACCGCAATCGCGTCGAGACCGAGACCGACATCCTGGTCGGCAAGCGCGAGGATCTGTTACGGCGTGCCGGAGGGGGCTGGCAGATCGCGCACCGCAAGATCCTGCTCGACCAGAATGTGCTGTTGAGCAAGAACCTGACCTTCTTCTTTTAGGCGGGAGGACGCCGATGGCGACGGCACCGATTTTGGGCTACCGCCCTGGGTTCGTGGACTTGGCGGCGGGGCGGATCAGCCGCGAGATCTTTGTCAACGACGAGATCTACCGCGAGGAGCTGGAGCGAGTCTTCGCCCGCGCCTGGCTCTTTGTCGGGCACGAGAGCCAGATCCCGAACCCCGGCGACTTCTTCGTCTCGTCGATGGGCGAGGAGTCGGTGATCCTGTGCCGCGACCGAACCGGCAAGGTCCATGTCTTCCTCAATTCCTGCCGGCACCGCGGCATGAAGGTGTGCCGCTATGACGAGGGTAACGCCGCCGTCCTGACCTGCCCCTATCACGGCTGGAGCTATTCGACCGACGGCAAGCTCGTCGGTGTCCCGTATTTCCGCGAAGCCTATCACAGCACATTGGACCGGTCGGCCTGGAGCCTCGTCGAGGTCGCCCAATTGTGCTGCTACAAAGGCTCGGTATGGGCGACCTGGGACCCGGCGGCCCCGCCGTTTCTCGAATATCTCGGCGACTTCCTGGCTTATATAGATCTCACGCTCGACGCCTGGGACGGCAGCGACGGCGGCACCGAGATCCTGTGCGGCATCCAGAAATGGCGGGTGCCGTGCAACTGGAAATTCCCGGCCGAGAATTTTTCGGGCGACGCCTATCACAATATCAGCCACCGATCGGTCGACCTGGTCGGCATCGGACCCTCCGGCAGCGGCCGCCGCGACATGCCCGAGCTGAACATGGCGAGGAAGCTGCACATCGCCTTCCCGGAGCGCGGCCATCAGACCACCAGCTACCTCTTGCCAAAGGAGGCGTCACCGCCGGCCGCCTACCAGCACTCCTCGGTCGTGTCGGATTATTTCCGGGTGTGCGAGGAGGCACGTCGCAAGAAGCAAGGTGACTGGGGCCGGATGATCGCCTTGGTCGGCGAGGTGTTCCCGAACACGGCCTTCCTCGCCCGCCAGCCCCGCACATTGGCCGCCTGGCATCCGCGCGGGGCGCACGAGACCGAGGTGTGGCGCTGGTTTCTCGTCGACAAGTCGGCGCCCGCCGCGGTCAAGGATTTTCTGCGCGAGTACTACATCCGCTATTCGGGCCCGGGCGGGATGACCGAGCAAGACGACATGGAGAACTGGAACTACGCGCATGCGGCGAGCCGCGGCACGATCGCCCGCCGCTACCCCTACAGCTACGAGCAGGGCATGGGGGCCGAGGTCGAGAATTACGAATGGGACGGGTTCCGGGTTCCCGGCACCGTCTGCGATCTGACACAAGCCAAGTCGAGCGAGCACAATCTCCGGAACCTTTACCGGCGCTGGGCCGAGTTCATGGAAGCCGGGAGCTGGGACGAGCTAATGAGCTGGCGCCGGCCCGCTCGTGCCGAGGCGGCTGAATGAATAAAAAGCTTTTAACGCAGAGATCGCCAAGGATGCGCAGAGGACGCAAAGGGTCGGGAACCCCTTCGCGGCCATTGCGCGCCCTTAGCGGCCTTCGCGTTAAAAGGTTCTGTTGAGGAGGGGCGATGTCGAGTACGCGTACAGACGGGTATCGGCCGGGTCTGGTGGACCTGAAGGCAGGGCAGATCAGCCGCGAGATCTTTGTCAACGACGAGATCTATCAAGAGGAGCTGGAGCGGCTCTTCGCGCGCGTCTGGCTGTTTGTCGGCCATGAGAGCCAGATCCCCAACCCGGGCGACTTCTTCGTCTCGGGCATGGGCGAGGAGTCGGTGATCCTGTGCCGCGACCGGGCCGATAAGGTCCATGTGTTTCTGAACTCATGCCGGCACCGCGGCATGAAAGTTTGCCGTTACGACGACGGTAACACGCCGGTCTTCACCTGCCCCTATCACGGCTGGAGCTATGGCACCGACGGCAAGCTCGTCGGTGTGCCCTATTTCCGCGAGGCCTATCACGAGAAGCTCGACAAATCACAATGGGGCCTGGTCGAGGTCCCACAGATGTCCTGCTACAAGGGCACCGTCTGGGCCTGCTGGGATCCCGCGGCCCCGTCCTTCTTCGAGTATCTCGGCGACTTTGTCCACTATCTCGATTTGACCTTGGACGGCTGGGACGGCAGCGAGGGCGGCACCGAGATATTGGGCGGCATCCAGAAGTGGCGGATCCCGTGCAACTGGAAATTCCCGGCGGAAAACTTCTGCGGCGACAGCTACCATAATATCAGCCACCGCTCGGTCGATCTGGCCGGCATCGGCCCTTCCGGCAGCGGACGGCGCGACATGCAGGAGCGGCTGATGGCGCGCCGGCTGCAAGTCTCGTTTTATGAGCGGGGCCATCAAACCGGCGTCTATCTGTTTCCCAGCGACCGCCCGACGCCCCCCTCCTACCAGCACTCCCCGATCGTCTCCGAATATTTCGCATATTGCGAGGAGGAGCGGCGCCGCAGGCGCGGCGAGTGGGCGAGGCTGATCGGCAGCCCCGGAGAGATTTTCCCCAATACGGCGCTGCATCCGCGCCAGCCGCGCACGATCGCGGTCTGGCATCCGCGCGGGACGCACCAGACAGAGGTGTGGCGCTGGTACATGGTCGACAAGGCCGCACCCTCCGAGGTCAAGGACTTTCTGCGCGACTACTACATCCGTTACTCCGGCCCCGCCGGCATGACCGAGCAGGACGACATGGAGAACTGGAACTACGCGCATGCCGCGAGCCGCGGCACGATCGCGCGCCGCTACCCTTACAGCTACGAGCAGGGGCTCGGCTACGAGATCGAGACCTATGAGGCGGAGGGGCTGCGCATTCCCGGCACGGTGATGGACATCACCGAGGCGAAATCGAGCGAGCACAATTTGCGCAACCTCTACCGGCGCTGGGCCGAGTTCATGGAAACCGAGAGCTGGGACGAGCTCGCGACCTGGCGTCGCGCCGAGCGGGCGGCGGCCGAATGACCGAGCCCGTCAACATCCGCTCGCTCGCGCCGGGTACCCGGATCGTGCTCGAGGGCGGCGCCGTCGCCGAGATCGTGTCGAACCCGGCGGACGGCGTCTGGGTGTTCGCCCGCTATTTATCCTCGCCGGATGACCCTGCCAGGGTCGGCAGTGAGGAGATGATCTTCGCGCAAGACATCGTCGAGATCCGCGAGAGTTCCTGAGCCTTGCCCTTCACCCTCCCGCTGCGCGGGTCCCTCCCTCTCCCCGCGCGCGGGGAGAGGGCCGGGGTGAGAGGCGCGCCGGTCGGACCGCTTTGACGATCTGCTCCGGCTTGATCGGGGTTTGGTTAAATTCCACGCCGAACGGCGAAAGCGCGTCGCAGATGGCATTGGCGATCGCCGCCGGCGGCGCGACCGCGCCGCCTTCGCCGACCCCCTTGACGCCGAGCGGGTTCAGCGGCGACGGCGTGTGCTGGTGGACCATCGTCATATCCGGAACGTCGCCCGCGGTCGGCACCAGGTAATCCGCCAGCGAACCGGCGAGCAACTGCCCCTCGCTATCATAGGGCAGCTCTTCCAATAAGACGCCGCCGATACCCTGCGCGGTACCGCCGGCTATCTGTCCTTCTACCAACAGCGGGTTGACGACGACCCCGCAATCATGCGCGATCACGTATTTGTCGATCGCGACGCGGCCCGTCTCGGGGTCGACATCGACGATCGCGGCATGCGCCGCATAGCTCCAGGTGACCGTCTGGGGCTCCCAGTAACGGGTCTCCTCGAGCCCGGCATCGATCCCCGGCGGACGGCCGTGGTCCCAGCCGGGGCGCGCGGCTTGCGCCACTTTGGCGAGGCTGACCGTCGCGCCGGGCACGCCGACGACGCCGACCCCGCCGTCGCGCAATTCGAGGTCGTCGGGCGCGCATTCGAGCAGATTGCCGGCGATCGCAAAGGCCTTCTCACGCACCCGCTCGCTCGCGTGGTGGATCGCCGCCGACAGGGTCACCGTACTGCGGCTCGCGAAGGTGCCGGAGCCGGCCGGGATCGCGGCCGTATCGGCCAGCGTGATGACCACGTCGTCGGGGGCGACCCGCCACGCGTCGGCGACGATCTGCGCGAAGATGGTCTCCATCCCCTGGCCTTGCGAGGAGGCGCCGGAGGAGACATAGACCCGGCCCGAGGGATCGATCCGCACGGTCGCACCTTCGAAAGGCCCGACCCCGGTCCCTTCGACATAGCAGCCGATGCCAAGCCCGAGATACCGGCCCTCTCGGCGCATCTCACGCTGTCGGCGGCGGAACGCTTCGACTCCGCCGATCGCATCGAGCGCCTGTTGCAGACCGGCCGGGTAATTGCCGCTGTCATAGACGATCGGCTCGCCGTCGCGATAGAGGATGCCGGCGCGATACGGCATCGCGTCGGGCCGGATCATGTTGCGACGGCGCACTTCCGCCGGCTCGAGCCCGAGTTCGCCGGCGACGAGATCGATGATCCGCTCCATCGCGAAGACGGCTTCCGGACGCCCGGCACCGCGATAGGCCGTGTTCGGGACCTTGTTGGTTGCGGCGGTGCGAGCTGAGACAGCAAGATTCTCGATTTTGTAAGGGCCCGCGAGATGCGCGGCGGTGTTGTAGGGAACCCCGCCGCCGATCGGGTTCCACGCGCCGCAATCGAGGATGAACTTGTCGCGCAGTGCGAGGATGCGGCCGTCGTCGTCGAAACCAGCCTCGACCTCGTGCAGCTGGTCGCGCGAATGCGCCGCGGACAACAGATGCTCGTGCCGGTCTTCGATCCAGCGCACCGGTCGCCCGAGGCGGCGCGCGAGAAACGGGATCACCAGGTCTTCGGGGTAGACATGGCCTTTGACGCCAAACCCGCCGCCGACGTCGAGCGCCACACACCGCACCCGCGCCTCCGGCATGCCCAGGATCGCGGCGACCTCGCGGCGCACCCAGTGCACGACCTGGGTTGCTGACCAGATCGTGATCGCATCGGTTCGCGGTTCGTACAGCGCTGCGACCCCGCGGCACTCGATCGGCATAGCCGCGTAGCGGTGATGATAGAACCGGCGTTGCAGCCGGTGCGGCGCGCCGGCCATTGCCGAATTGACATTGCCTTTGGTGATTGAGAACGCGCCGAACATGTTCGTGCGCAGGTGGTCGTGAATGAGCGGCGCGTTAGGAGCGAGCGCCGCCTCGGCGCTGACGACCGCCGGCAGCGCGTCGAGATCGAGCGAGACGAGCGCTGCTGCGTCTTCGGCGGCATAACGGCTCTCCGCGACAATGACAGCTATCGCCTCGCCGACATGCCGCACCTTGTCGTGCGCGAGCCCAGGCTGCTGCGGATTGTGGAATTCATGCTCGACGTGGCTCGTCCATTTGCTCGGCAATGACAGCTGCGTGTCGGGCAGCGGCGGCAGCTCCTGCACCAGGTGGGCGCCGCCGAGCGCCAAGGCCACCCCGGGCACCGCCGCCGCGACCGACAGGTCGACTGCGCGGATGCGCGCATGCGCGACCGGGCTCCTGACGAATGCTGCATGCAGCATCCGCGGCAGTTCGAGATCGGCGATGAATTGCCCGCGGCCGGTCAGCAGCCGGCGGTCCTCGCGCCGCAGCAGCGAGCGCCCGATATGCGGCGCGCGGCCTTCGCTCATGGATCCGGCTGGCCCGCCTCGCGTCGCATCGCCGCCGCCCCGGCCTTGACCGCCTTGACGATGTTCACGTAACCGGTGCAGCGGCACAGCACCGCCGAGATTCCTTCGCGAATTTCGTCCTCGCTCGGGTCGGGATTGATCTTCAGGTAATCGAGCGCGGCGATCAGCATACCCGGCGTGCAGAAGCCGCATTGCAACGCGTGGTGCTCGTGAAAAGCCTGCTGCATCGGGTGGAGCTCTTCGCCTTTGGCGAGACCCTCGACCGTTATCAGCTCGGCGCCCTCGGCCTGCACCGCGAACATCAGGCAGGAGCGTGCGGCCTCGCCGTTGTAGAAGATTGTGCAGGCGCCGCAGATGCCGTGCTCGCAGCCGATATGCGTGCCGGTCAGGCCCAATTCCTCGCGCAAAAAATCGACGAGCAGCTTGCGCGGCTCGCATCGGCCCTCGCGCGCCTGGCCGTTGACGGTCAGGCGAATGTCAACCGGTTGCGGCATGCTGGTGATCCTTGATTGCTTTCAGCACCGCCCGGCGTGTCAAAACCCCGGTCAGGTGGCGCCGGTAATCTGCCGAAGCGTTGTGGTCGGACATCGGCTCGACCAGCTCCGCCGCCTTTTCCGCCGCGGCGCCCACCGCAGCCTCACCCAGCCCCCTCTCTTCGAGGATCGCCTCCGCTTCGCGCAGCCGCACCGGCACCGGCCCAACCCCCGCCGTCGCGAGGCGTGCCACCCTGCAGCGCTCGCCCTCCGGAACGAGCACGGCCGCGATCGCGGCGATTGCGAAATCACCCTTGCGCCGCGCGAATTCTTCGATCGCAAAAGCGGTGCCGGGCGGCATTACTGGAAAGCGCACTTCGGTGATGATTTCGCTCGGTTCGAGCGAGGTTGTGAGCGGCCCGAGAAAGAGGTCCGGGGCGCCGATCCTCCGCCCGCCTTGCAGATCGCGAACGACGACTTCGCCCCCCAGGACCTGCAACACCATCGGGATCTCGGCGGCGGGGTCGGCATTGGCGATCGACCCGCCGATCGTGCCGCGGGTGCGGGTCGGCAGATGACCGACCCAGCGGAGAGCCTCATGCAGCAGCGGCAGCCTCTCTGCGACGAGCGGCGCGAATTCGATCTGCCGCTGCCGCGCCATCGCCCCGATCCTGACTACCCCGTCCGCCGCCGCGATGTCGGAAAGCCGGGGAATGTGATTGAGGTCGACGATCGCGGCGGGAGTGGCGAGGCGAAAATTCATCATCGGTACGAGGCTCTGTCCCCCGGCGAGCACCCGGGCGTCGCCTTCGTACCGCTCCAGGATCACCACGGCTTCGTCGATAGTGCCCGGGCGGTAGTAATCAAATTTCGCGGGTTTCACGCGGCGCTCTCGTTTGGCCAGCAGGCGGGGCGAAGGTTACCACGGGGACACGGAACAATGGAGGTTTTCTCCATGTTCTCAGTGTCTCTCTGTTTAAGCCCTTACAACCAGGCATAGCCGTCGGATTGGAGGCCGAGGAGGTGTTGGCCGACGGTCTCGAAATGCTCCTGGCGGCCCTGCAGTTGCTGCGAGACGGTGTGGATGTCGCGGAAGCGGCGCTCGAACGGGTTCTCTTCGAAGATCGCGGTCGACCCGGCGGCGTGATAGGCGGTGTCGATGATGTTCATCGACTGGTGGATCGCAAAAGTCGACGCCAGCCGGATCGTCATGCGCTGATCGAGGGTGAGGCCGTCCGTTCGCGCGACTTCCTCGGTAATCTCTTCCAGCGATTGGTAAAGAAAGGCGCGCGCCGAGCGCAGCCGAGCTTCGGCCTGCGCGACCTGCGACTGGATCACATTGTTCTCGCGCAAGGTTCGCTGGCCGCGGAACGGCACCTTGTCGCGCGCCAGCTCGATGAACGCGTCGAGCGCGCTGCGCGCGATCCCCATTGCGACGCCGGCAAAGCCCGCCGCGTAGAGCTGCAGGCTGCTGAAGCGGTAGAGGAGGCCTGGTTCGCGGCGGGTGCCCTCGTCGCGGGCGACGACGTATTGCTCCGGTACGAACAGATCGTTCACCGAATATTTGTCGCTGCCGGTGCCGCGCAACCCGATGACGTGCCAGATGTCGGTCATCTCGGTCTGCGATTTCGGGAACAGCGCGGTGCGGATGACCGGAGCGCCGTCCGCGTGACGCAGTTGCGCACCGTTGTCGTCGTAAATCGGCACATGGCAGCCGAGCCATGTGGCGTGATGGCTGCCGCTCGCAAAGCTCCAGGTCGCGGTGACGCGGTAGCCGCCCTTGACCTTGTGCGCTTGGCCGGGGCCCGGACCCCAGGCGAGGATGTCGCGCGGTCCGCCGAAGATGTCCCGCGCGGCTTCAGCATCGAGATAGGCCGCCGTCATCGAGCAGCCGGCCCCTTGGTTGAGGCACCAGGCGGCGCTGGCGTCGGCCTTGGCAATTTCCTCGACGACCGCGACATAAGGCCCCGGCAACAGCTCGGCGCCGCCCAGCGAGCGCGGCAACAGCATGCGGAAAAAGCCGTGCTCGGCCATTGCCGCGACGACCCTCTCAGGCAATTCGCGCTGCCGCTCGATCTCCGGCGCCGCGGCGGCGAGCTCGGGCGCAAAGTCGCACGCCCGCTGCAGGTATTCGCCGCCGGCATCGTCTGCCGTCTTCCGCCGCATCCGTTCCTCCTGTCCCGCGATTCCCACTGCTGCCATGCCGGAAGCGACATTGGAACGTCAAGTCGGCGCAGCACTCCCGCCGCTGGCGACACCGCGCTGTCGTTCGCATAAACTGACGCAATGACGATCCGTCTCTTGCCTCCGGTCCTCGTCAACCGCATCGCCGCAGGCGAGGTGATCGAGCGTCCGGCGGCCGCAGTCAAGGAATTGGTCGAGAACGCGATCGACGCCGGCGCTTCACGCATCGACATCACGTTAAAAGATGGCGGCCAGGCGCTGATCGCGGTCGTCGACAACGGCACCGGAATGACGCCGGACGAGCTCGGCCTGGCCGTCGAGCGGCATTGTACGTCGAAATTGCCCGATGACGATCTCTTGCGCATCGCCGCTCTCGGCTTTCGCGGCGAAGCCTTCCCGTCGATCGGCGCGGTCAGCCGCATGCGGATCGTTTCACGGCCGCCGTCTTCCGACAGCGCCTGGGAGATCATCGTCGAGGCGGGACAGAAATCGGCGCCGGCTCCGGTCGGGCATGCACCGGGGACGCGGGTCGAGGTGCGCGACCTGTTCTTTGCAACACCGGCACGGCTCAAATTCCTCAAGACCCCGCGCACCGAGCGCGAGCTCGCTGTCGATGCGGTGCGGCGGCTCGCGATGGCCTATCCCGCCACCTCGTTCACGGTGATCGGCGACGACGAGCGCGTGCTGCTGCGGCTCGCCGCTTCGGCCGAGCCGGGGATGGCGATCGCCCGCCGCGTGCGGCTCGCCCAACTGTTGGGGCGCGACTTCGCCGATAACTCGGTCGAGATCGACGCCGCGCGCGGCGGGTTTCGCCTCTCCGGTCTCATCGGTCTGCCGACGCTCAACCGCGTGCTGCCGCGCGACCAATATCTCGTCGTCAACGGCCGGCCGGTCCGCGACAAGCTGCTGGTCGGTGCCGTACGCGGCGCCTATCAGGACGTGCTCGCGCGCGACCGCCATCCGATTGTCGCATTGTTTCTCGACGGACCCCCGGCCGAGATCGATGTCAATGTCCATCCCGCGAAAGCCGAGGTGCGTTTCCGCGATGCGGCGCTGATACGCGGGCTGATCGTCGGCGCGTTGCGCAATGCGCTCGCTGCCGCCGGGCATCGCGCCTCTTCGACCGTCGCCGCCGCGACCGTCGCGGCCTTTCGCCCGGGTGACGGCACCTCCCTCGTGAGCACGCCGCGTCTCGCCTTCCCGCAGCCGCCGGCAGCCCCCTCGCTCGCGCTCGCCGAGACGGCGAACGATTTTCTGCGTCCGGCTCCCACCATGGCGCCGCCGCCGATCGAGACGCGACTCGGCGCCGCCCGCGCGCAATTGCACGGCACCTACATCCTCGCCGAAACCGCAACCGGGATCGTTCTCGTTGATCAGCATGCGGCGCATGAGCGGCTCGTTTACGAGCGGATGAAGGAGGCGCTCGCCGCGCGCGGCGTCGCCCGCCAGGCATTGCTGTTGCCCGAAGTCGTCGAACTCGACGAAGCCGGCGCGGCGCGGCTGGCGGCGCGCGCCGAGGAACTCGCCGAATTTGGGCTTCTGCTCGAGCCATTCGGACCTGGCGCGGTTGTCGTCCGCGAGGTCCCGGCATTATTGCCGGAGCTCGATGTCCGCAGCCTCGTGCGCGACCTCGCCGACGAGCTCGCCGAATGGGGCGATGCTCTCTCGCTGAGGGAGCGGATCGAAACCGTGTGCGGCACGCTCGCTTGTCACACCAGCGTGCGCGCCGGGCGCCGGCTGTCGCCGGCCGAGATGGACGCGCTGTTGCGCCAGATGGAGGCGACACCCAACAGCGGCCAGTGTAACCACGGCCGCCCGACCTATGTCGCCCTCGACCTCACCGACATCGAGCGGCTCTTCGGCCGGCGATAATCTCTATCGTCTGGTGCGATTGACAAAAACGGTGCGCGCCGCGACAACCGGGCCGACAGGCTGACGCGAGGAAACTGACCGATGGGAATGCTCGAGGGACGGGTCGCACTTTGCGCGGGATCGGGTCGTGGCATCGGCGCCGAGGTGGCCAAGCTGATGGCCGCCCATGGCGCCAAAATCGTCGTCAACGACCCCGGCACGAGCGGCGGCGGCGAGGGGTTCGACCAGGCGCCGGCGCAGGAAATCGTCGATCAGATCAAGGCGGCAGGCGGCGACGCGGTCGCCAATTACGGCTCGGTCGCCAAATTTGACGATTGTCTCGCGATGGTGCAGCAGGCGCGCGAGGCCTTCGGCGGCCTGCACATCGTCTTCGACACCGCCGGAATTCTGCGTGACAAGATGTTTCACAACATGTTTCCGGAGGACTGGCAGGCGGTCATCGACGTGCACCTGACCGGGCATTTCAACATCAACCGCGCTGCGATCAATTTGTTTCGCGAGCAGAATTACGGCCGGATCATCATGGTCTCGTCGACCTCCGGCCTGCTCGGCAATGTCGGGCAGTGCAATTACGGGGCGGCGAAGCTCGGCATCGTCGCGCTGGCGCGCATCGTCGCGATGGAAAATGCGAACCGGGGGATTACCGTCAATGTGATCTGCCCCTCGGCAGATACGCGGATGACTCGCTCCGTCCCGACGCCGAAAGATCCGCAGGCGGCGGCTCTGCGCGAAGAACGGTTGCGGCGCAGCCGCGCCGACGCGATCGCGCCGCTCTGCGTTTTTCTGGCCTCAGAGCAGGCAAGCCACGTCAACGGTCAGGTGTTTCATCAGCGTGCCGGCGAGTTGTCGCTCTATGGCCATATGCGGCCGGTCCGCATGGTGCACCGTCAGGGCGGATGGACCCCGGAAACGCTCGCCGAGGTCGCCATTCCGGCGCTCGCACCGCAATTCACGCCGCTCGGCGACGGCCGGGCAGTGCATCCCGGCTTGCCGATGGAGTAAAGCGCGCGAGCTACTGTGGGTTTGGCAGCGACGGCAGCGCAGGCATACCAGGGCCGCCGGGTTGCGCCGGCGTGCCGTAGCCGCCACGTCCCGGGGGCCTGCCGGTGGGCGGGGGCGGATTCGGCCTGGCGCTTGGAAGCGGTACCGGTTCCGCACCCAGGATCGGCACTGCAACCTGACCGCCGACAGTCTCGGTGCGGCCGATCGCGGGACGAAGGAGCGCTTCGAGTTGTTTTTCGGTCAGTTTGACCCTGTAAAACGTATTGTAAAAGTCGTCGACGTTGGCGCCGAGTTCTTGCTGATACTGGGACGGGTAGAACAGAGCCACAAGCCAATACAACCCGATTATGCGGTTGACCCCTGGCGGGTCGTCGATCCAACCAAAAGGATCGGCGGGAGCCAGGTAGACGCGCTTTTTGGCGAGCGCCGCCAGACCCCTCCATTCAGCGCTGTGCAGTAGCGAGTTATAAAAGCTTCTCTGCTCAGCGATGATGATCGCGGGGTTCCACGCGAAAATCTGGTCGCGCGTAACCCGCGTCAACTCTCCGCCGCCGAGGCGGGCGGCAACGTTGATCACGCCCGCCTGGTCGATAGCGGCGATCGCCTGAGAGCCGAGAAGGCCGGTTTCGAGGCCATCCGGCCCGCGGCCGTAATAGACGAGCGGCCGCTGGTCTGCCGCAGCGACCAGCAACGTCCCGCGCAGCGCATCGATGGCAGAATCCGCATATTTGCCGAGGTCGTCACCGCGCTCACCGGCCCCGAGCATCGCCCCGACCGTCCGCAACGTCTGCGGGGTGGTTTGGATGTCGTTATCGAGAACGATATAGGGAACCCCGGTTTGCTGCTGAATCTGCTCGGCTCGCGCTGCGGCTTCCGGCGAAACCGGGCCGCAGTCGATGACCAGGTCGGGGCGCAGCCTCGCGACCGACCGAGCCACCTCGGCGGGGTCCGCCGCCGCGATCATCGGTAATCGCGCAAGCTTCGCGGGCAGATAGGCCCGCCGCGCGCGGGCCAGCGGGGTGCTCCAGTTCATAAGCTTGTCCGGCGCCAGCACGAAGACAAGCACGTCGGCCGGTTGGCTGACGGTCATGACCCGGCTGACACGATCGGGCACGACAACGTAACGCTCAGCCGCGTCGACAAACCCGGCAGCTTGGCCCGCCCGAGGAACGAGCAGCAGGAGGAGAACTGTCATCGACATGACACGCGACCGAAGCGGCATCTGCGCTCCTCGGCAACAATGGAAAAATGTAACGGGACTATAGCGGCCAACGTCTTTCGGGCAAGCAGTGTCGTGCCCCGACCCGGTTCTGCAACAGCCCGGCCCTGGACAGGGCGCTTCAACCGAAGGATGATCCGTTCGACCCCGTGGAGTGCGGCCATGGATGTCGGGGGTTGGCTCAGAAGTCTCGGCCTCGGACAGTACGAGGCGCTCTTTCGCGCGAGTGAAATCGACGCCGATATCCTGCCGGAGCTGACCGAAATCGATCTCGAGAAGCTCGGTGTGCCGCTCGGGCACCGCAAGCGTCTCCTCAGAGCCATCTCTGGTTTGGGCGCCCCAGGGACATTGGCTGGGACATTGGCCGAGACATCGGCGGCACCCGCCGCAACAACCGCTGCGAAGCCGCAGGACGCCGCCGAGCGGCGGCAGCTGACGGTGATGTTCTGCGATCTCGTCGGCTCGACAGCCTTGTCGGCACGGTTCGACCCCGAGGAATTGCGCGAGGAGCTCCGCGCCTATCAGAACGCCGTTTCCGCCCTCGTCGCGCGCTATGACGGCTTTGTCGCCAAATTCATGGGCGACGGGGTGTTGGCCTATTTCGGCTATCCGCGGGCGCATGAGGACGACGGCGAGCGGGCGGTGCGGGCCGGGCTGGAAATAGAAGCGACGGTGAGGGGCCTGGAGACCCGTGGAACGGAACGGCTCGCCGTCCGCATCGGCATTGCCACCGGGCTTGTCGTCGTCGGCGATCTGGTCGGCGAGGGCTCGGCGCAGGAGCAGGCGGTGGTCGGCGAGACCCCCAACCTCGCGGCGCGCCTGCAGGCTCT